>ENA-UONZ01000395-UONZ01000395.1-human-gut-metagenome-genome-assembly--contig:-C93old-NODE-395-length-74366-cov-8.163865_pt1 | contig 74366 bp, 69 predicted proteins | sample MGYA00242468_ERZ724015 | MGnify/ENA metagenome assembly ERZ724015
ATTGAAAAGAACACTGAATCTACTTTCAAAACGTTCGGATAGACAAAGTCTAATCCTCAAATCCAGTAACGCTGGAAATTATTAAAGTATTAAAGATAGAAGAAGCATCATGCATAATAATGAGTGATCATGATTTAAAGCGTATGATGTATAAATAAATATTTTCCCTTTTCCCTTAATAAAACGACCTGTGGTCGTTTTTTTTTAGGTTTATGCTAGAATAAATTGTATAAGAAGGAGAAGTGTATATGGGACAAACTTTAGCTGAAAAAATAATTTCCGAACATGCAGGAAAAGATGTTAGAGCAGGAGAATTAGTTATAGCACGTGTTGACGTTGCAGCCGTACAGGACGGGACAGGACCTTTAACCGTTCAGGAATTTAAAAAACTTGGAAAAGAAAAGCTAAACAATCCCGAAAGAACAATATTATTTATTGACCATGCATCTCCAAGTCCAAGAAAAGAACTTTCAAACACACATACTGTCTTGAGAGATTTTGCCAAAGAATACGGTGCTGTATTATCAGACGTAGGCGCAGGTGTTTGCCACCAGAGACTGATAGAAACATTTGTAAATCCGGGAGAAATACTTGTAGGAGCAGATTCACATACCTGCACATCAGGCGCACTCGGAGCATTCGCAACAGGAATGGGTTCTACCGATATAGCTGTTGCAATGGCTTTAGGCAAAACTTGGTTAAAAGTTCCTGCAACATTTAAAATTGAGGTTAACGGCAAATTTAAAGAAGGCATTTGTTCTAAAGACTTAATGCTTCATCTTATCGGTATGATAGGCGCAGACGGCGCTACTTATAAAGCTTTAGAATTCTGCGGTGATACAATAGAAAATATGGAAATGTCAGAAAGATTTACTTTAGCAAACATGGCTGTTGAAGCAGGCGCTAAAGCAGGATTGTTTACGGCAGATGAAAAAACAAAAGAATATTTGAAATCAAGAGGTCGTGAAGATAAGTTCAGAAGCATAAAAGCAGATACAGATGCCGTATACGAAAGAGTTATAAAAATAAATGCGGAAGATGTACCTCACACAGTGTCCTGCCCGCATACGGTTGACAATACCAAAACTGTTGATGAACTTGCAGACATAAAAGTTAATCAGGTATTTGTCGGAACCTGCACAAACGGAAGGATTGAAGATTTAAGGATAGTAGCCGGTATATTAAAAGGTAAAAAAGTAAATCCTGATGTAAGAATGTTAATATGTCCTGCATCAAAAGATATTTATCTTCAAGCTCTTGATGAAGGCTTAATTACAACATTTGTAGAAGCAAATGCGGCAATTCTGCCTCCTGGTTGCGGTCCTTGTGTAGGCGTGCATGCAGGTACTCTTGCTGACGGTGAAGTTTGTCTTGCAACACAAAACAGAAATTTTCAAGGCAGAATGGGTAATGTAGAAGGATTTATCTATCTTTCTTCGCCTTATGTTGCGGCGTATACTGCTATTAACGGATATATAAGCGCAAAATAAATTTAATTCGAATTGTCTTCAAAAAAATATAATCAATTGGTTATATAACAATGAATGAGCAATTCCTGACAAAAATTCCTTACTATAGGATGTAAGGAGAAGTTTATGTCAGGCAACAAATTGCAATACAAGAAAATGCCGCTGGAAGAACTTGTTGTTCTATCACAGCAAAACGATTATAAAGCTCTTGAAGAACTTATTAAACGTGAGCAGAAAAATGTCTTTGCTGCATTTTCATATCTTTGCAAAAAAAGAGAATGCGTTTCTGATTTAACTCAGGAAGCATTACTTCGTGTTGCAAAAAATATACAAAGTCTTAAAAATCCGAAACTTTTTAAAGGCTGGCTTAACCAGATAATAACAAATCTTTTTTATGATGAACTGAGAAAAACACAGAGACGTCCTGATACAGTTTCAATTGATGAGGAGAATGAGGCTGCATCCTCCATTAAGCTCCAGCTTCTTGACAAAAAATGCAAGCCGCATGAAAAATGTATATCAGCCGAACTTGAAAGAATAATTAAAGATGCAATTCTGGCTTTGCCAGAACAGTTCAGGATAGCAATTATATTGAGAGAATTGCAAGGGCTGAGCTATGAAGAAATCGCAAACGCAACCCATTCAAGTGTCGGCACCGTAAAATCCAGAATTGCCAGAGCAAGAAATAAACTTCAGGATGAACTTAAAGCCTATATTTAAAAGGAGAAAATATGAAAAACCAATTATCATGTGAACAAGTAGGAGCTTTAATGCCGTTTTATATCGAAGATAAATTAAGTACAAAATTATCTGAATATGTAACCGAGCATTTAAGAAACTGCCCTGCCTGTATGCAAAAATATGAAGCTTTAAAAAATATGGTAAATAAGTTCATAGATATTCAATCAGAAGAAATAGAAAATCCGTATGCAACTAAACAATATGAAGACTTCAAAGAGAATTTATCGGCATATATTGATAATGAATTGAATGATATTGACAGTATTAAAATAAAGAAAATTGCCATTTCAAACCCTCTTGCACGACAGGATTTGGAAAACATATACACTTTTAAAAAGCTTCTTCATTCATCATTTGAAAAGACGAGAAATGAATTTAAGAATGATTACTCAAAACAGATAATTTACCAAATTCAGCAAAAAACCGAAAAAACAGAAACCGATCCGTTCTTAAAACTTGCTGTAATGTTTTTTCTAATGATAACTTGTATAGTTGCAGGAATAATAGCAATATTATATTTTTAAACTACCTGAAGAATGCTTCATAGCTGACATTTTTATGTAAGCATCCATAGTAATTCCACGAGGAGATTTTAAAGTTTGCACATCATTTCCATGCATTTTTGCAATCGCTTCTTTCTGCTTTTTAGCAGCATATTTATTTCTTAAAATCGGTGTAACAAGGTTGCAGGAAATAATAGAACCCACAGTACTTGCAACAACATCTACACCATTCTTAAAAGGTTTATATTCATTTTTAATTTCCTGAAAACTAGCCATGTTTTCAATATTAAACCCGAGTTTTCCAATATGTTCGGAAGTGTTTGCACCTTGTTTTGTAAGGAAATCTTTAATAGGTTTAGTAGTCAATTTACCTGTAGATACAAGTTTTGAAGCAAGATTTTTGAACGAACTTGTAATTACATAAAAAGACAGAATATTAACGGCAGCATCTGCAATTTCCTGCGGAATAAGAAATGTTTTTTGCTCCGGAGAAATTTTATCATTAAAAACAACAGCCGAAACCTGAGCCAATGATGACAAAATCCACCCGAGAACTCCTGTATGTACAAGCATTTTACCCGGGTTTTCACCGTAATTCTTATACATTATATTTTTAAAATCAGAACATAAGTTACCTAATGACTTCATTTCTTATCCTCCTGTTTTTTAACAAGAGCATTGGTCAAGAATTTGGTCAACGGTGCATCAATTGCAAAGTTGGTAACCATCATAACAAGTAATGCCACAACAGTGCCCATAGCATTGCGATACTGTTTGAAGGCATCTGTTGTATTGTCTGTTATTCCTCTCGGAGTAAACAACGTTTTGTATTTCGGCACATTTGGTCCGGGTATTTGAGAAAGCGCCTTAATACCTTTAATGCATCCTTTTCTGATAAAGTATCCTGTTAATGTTCCTGCTACAATTTTTGCGATTGTTCTTGCAACAGAAACTTTACGTGTTTTTTCGTCTACACTTTTATTGTTGGCATCAATAAACGGCTGGGTCATCAAAGCTGTTGCACCTAAAATAAGACGCTGTTCAGCAGATGAAATCTTCTCTCCTGTATTTTTAATATTTTTAGTAATTTTGTCACCGGAATATACAGCGTCCGGAATTAAATCCAGCCCCTTTTGCTGAATTGTACGCATTGTGCGGGAAGCACCTTTGTACAATGAGGTATTTGTAATGTATGTTCTTATACCGTTTAACGCCATATTTCTACCCAAATCTATAAAGATTATGAAGCAACACAATTGCCTAAATATCCCTATATATTAATAAAGATTTACAATAGCGTTAAACATAATATATCAAATATAAAAAAAATACCAGAACTATAGGATAGCGCCCTTAGGTACAACAGTAACTCCACCCGGAGAAACATGGAAACCACGTGCTAAATCTTCTTCTCTGTTAAAGCCTATTCGTGAATTCGGAGGTATTGTAACATTTTTATCAATAATAGCTTTTTTGATTTTTGAATATCTTCCGACTTCAACATTCTCCATTATTATAGTTGAAGAAATTTGGGAAAAGCTGTTAACTTTAACTTTTGGCGACAAGATACAGCGGGAAAGTCCTGCACCTGAAACAATACATCCTTCAGATACCATAGAGTTTGTTGCCATACCTACTCTTTCGCCTTCTTCCCATATAAATTTTGCAGGAGGATAGTTATAATTAAATGTTCTTAAAGGCCAATCCTGTGAATAAAGATTTAATTCAGGATCATAGTCTAACAAGTCCATATTTGCCTGCCAGTAAGCATCTATACTTCCCACATCCATCCAGTATCCACGTTCTCTTTCAGATATACCAGGAAAAGAATTTTCATAGAAGTTGTAAATATAAATCTTCTTTCCTTCTTTTAAAAGCATTGGAATTACATTTTTACCAAAATCATGGCTTGATTCTTTTATTTCTTCATCACGATTAAGGGCATCCAATAATATATCTTTGTTAAAAATATAATTGCCCATAGATGCCAAACACATATTCGGATTACCGGGAATAGATTTTGGTCTGTATTGAGGTTTTTCAACAAAGTTAACCAGCTTCCAATCATCATCAACTTCAATTATCCCGAATTCATGCGCTTCTTCAATAGGAATTGGTATAGCAGATATAGACAAATCTGCATCCTTTTCTTTATGATAATCAAGCATTTGAGAAACATCCATTTTGTATATATGGTCCCCGCCGAAAATACATACATAATCAGGATCTTCATCAGTTATGTGAAATACGTTCTGATAAATAGCATCAGCAGTTCCACGATACCAGTCGATTCCGGTTCTCATTTGTGCAGGCGCCAAATCAACATATTGATTTAAGAACGGTGATAATGCCCAGCCTCTTGTAATATGTTTATTTAAAGAATCAGACTTATATTGAGTTAATACTTTAATCTTAAAAAAGCCCGAGTTTATAAAATTATTTAACACAAAATCTATAATTCTGTATCTTCCTCCAAACGGCACAGCAGGCTTTGCTCTGTCTTTTGTCAAAGGATATAGTCTTTTCCCTTCTCCGCCTGCAAGAATCATTACCAAAGCATTATCAATAGACATATCTCTAAACCCCTTACTTTTTTTAACTCTCTATTATAATTATACTCCATAAACGAAAAATTGCCAATTGTTAATGACAACCGCCGCATCCTCCGCAGCCACCGTTTGAGCAGCCGCCCGAACCAAACAAATCAGTAAAATCAAATACTTTATCCTGAACAATACACTCCAAAACTTTATTGTAAAGCAATTCACCTATTTTAATCATTTCTGCTTCAAATTCGTCATAATGTGTTGTATTACCGATAAGAACAGGATATTGCGCTAAAATTTTCTTTGTTTTACTATTATAAACTGTTACACCTGAAACCTTTACTCCTGCAAGAAACGCTTCTTTCATAGGTTCTTCGCAGTCAAACGCAGGCAGTAATGAATAGTGAATTCGAATATCATCTTTTTTATTCATAACAATATTATATAGCAAAAAATTTTATGTACGGATTTTAATTGAATATGCAAATAACAAAAATCAATAATACATCATTTGGCAACAAAACTAAAACAGCAGAGATATTTGAAATTATGCTTCGCAAAAGTTTTAAAAGTGAAATGGCAACAGATTCTATAAGAGTAGTTGCCAAAGACCTATATCCGAATGAAAAAATTGTGGGCAGATATAAAACGTATGCATACTACGGGAATAAAATCGTTGATACGGTAACAAAAGAAAGACCTGATATCATAAATGATGTTCAGGTTATAACTGACTTTTTAAAGAAAAATAAAAAAATATCTAAACAACAGTTTGCCGAATACATGCAGCAATATATTAACAAATATGGTGAAAATATAGATATCACTGTTTAATAAAAAAAGACCGCTATTCAAGCGGTCTTTTAAATTTATGAGCTAATCAATCTTATTGGCAAAGTGCAAGTAATATACCTGCCGCAACTGCAGAACCGATAACCCCTGCAACGTTTGGTCCCATAGCGTGCATTAACAGGTAGTTTTGGTCATTTGCTTCCAAACCTACTTTATTTGATACACGAGCTGCCATAGGTACGGCGGATACACCTGCTGAACCTATAAGCGGATTGATTTTAGTTTTAGAGAACAAGTTCATAATCTTAGCACAAATTACACCTGCAGCTGTTGCAAATGAGAATGCTATGATACCCAAGAGCAGGATAAATAATGTTTGTAAAGTTAAGAACTGGTCTGAAGATAACTTAGAGCCTACTGAAAGTCCCAGGAAAATAGTTACTATATTAATTAATGCATTTTGCATTGTATCGGAAAGTCTGTCTACAACTCCGCATTCCTTACATAAGTTACCGAATGTCAAAGCACCAATTAACGGACAAGCATCTGGTAAGAAAATTATACATAACCCTAATACAACAAGAGGGAATACGATTTTTTCTCTTTTAGAAACTTCTCTTAACTGTTCCATTTGAATTTCACGTTCGGCTTTAGTTGTTAATAATTTCATAATAGGCGGCTGAATTACAGGAACCAGCGCCATATATGAATAAGCCGCAACAGCAATTGCACCTAGTAATTCAGGAGCAAGTTTTGTTGTAACGTAAATTGATGTAGGGCCGTCAGCACCGCCAATTATACCGATAGCGCCTGCCTGCGGTAATGTGAAACCAAAACAACACAATGCCAGCAATAATGCACCAAAAATACCAAACTGTGCAGCACCGCCTAGTAATGCTGTTTTAGGGTTTGCAATAAGCGGACCGAAGTCAGTCATTGCACCAACACCCATAAAGATAATTAACGGGAATAGACCGCTATGTATACCAATTTCATAGATTATTCCAAGGAAACCGTGTGGTCCTGCAATATCTGCAACTGGAATATTTGACAAAATTCCGCCAAATGCAATCGGCACAAGCAATAACGGCTCAAATTGTTTTTTAATACCTAACCAAAGCAGGAATAAACAAACCAAAATCATAATCGGAGAACCGAACTGATGAAGGAATTGTTCAAACCCGTTTGTAATATTAGGATCTACAGGCTGAACAAAATTTGCTATACCTGTTGATTGCCATAATTTATATAAACTGTCTGCTATATTCATTTTTTTTATCCTCTTTGATTTTACTAACGGGTATCTATGCAATAGTTACCAGAACATCTCCGTTTTTAACTTTGCTGCCTACTTCAATTTCTACAGAAGTAACTGTACCTGCCACAGGAGATTTAATTTCTGTTTCCATTTTCATTGCTTCGACTACGGCAATAACGTCACCTTCAGCGACTGTATCATTGATTGACACCAACACTTTTAATACAACACCCGGCAAAGCAGCTTTTACAGGTTTGCCTTCGCCTGCCGGAGTTGAAACAGCTTCAATACCTGCTTTAACTCCGATATCATATAGTTTACCGTTAACAGTTGCTTTATTACCTTCAAGAGCTACAGCATATTTTTTACCGTTAACAGTTACCGTATAACCGTTAGATGAAGAAGCATCAGCTTCAACTGCCGCATCAGCAGATTTTTTGTTAACAGAAACAGTACCTTTACCCAGTAAGAAATTAATACCTTTATCTTCTTTAGCATCTTTACAAGCAGCTGCAATAAATAAGTTTTCATCAGTAACAGGGAGACCTGCTGCTTTCAATCTTTCTTCCGCAGCTTTCAAGCCTTTTTCTGGATCTTTTTCGTTAATATCAACAACTTTTTCGGTTGTAGGTTCTAAACCTAATTTTTCAGAAGCCCATTTTACAAGTTCAGGATCCGGTTCACAAGGAGTTTTACCGAAGTAGCCCAGAAGCATTCTGCCGTAACCGGGGTTAACCTGTGACCAAGGTTCGCTGATTGTATTTAAGAAAGCCTGCTGTGCATAGAATTGAGAAACAGGTGTAACAGAAGTACCGAAACCGCCTCTTGCAACAACTTCTCTCATATGTTTAATTAACTCAGGGAATTTATCAACCATGCCCATATCTTTAAGCTGGTTAATAGTTGTAGCTGTAGCACCGCCCGGCAGTGGAGCTTGAATTAATATAGGGTTAACAGCTAAAGATACAGGAGAAATAGGATAATCTTTCATACATTCTTTAAAGATTTCTTCAGTTTCCATAATCTTTTCAATATCAAGTCCTAAATCATATTCAGTACCACTCAAAGCGTGCCACATAGAAATGATATCAGGCTGACCTGTTCCGCCTGAAACCGGTTTCATAGCAAGATCAATACCGTCAGCACCGCCATCCAAAGCTGCAAGATAAGCTGCTAAGCCTGTACCTGCTGTTTCATGAGAGTGGAATCTGATATGTGCATCAGGACCCAGAATTTCTCTGGTGCGTTTAATTGTTTCATAAACTTTTCTTGGAGTTGAAGTACCGGAAGCATCTTTAAATGCTAAGCTGTCAAATGGAATACCTGCATCAAGAATATTTCTCAAAACTCTTTCATAAAACGCAACATCATGTGCACCTTCACATCCGTAAGGAAGCTCCATCATAGTAATTGTAACTTCATGGCTCATACCATGCTTTTTAATACTGTTAGCAGAATCAATTAAGTTGTTAACATCGTTCAGAGCATCGAAGTTTCTAACAACATTAACGCCGTGTTTTGCAAACATTTTTGCGTGTAAATCAATAACATCACGTGGCTGTGAGTTTAAACCTACAACATTTACGCCACGGGCAAGAGATTGTAATTTTACATCAGGACCAACAGCAGCTCTGATTTTATCCATGGTTTCAAATGCATTTTCATTACAAAAGAAAATCGGAGCCTGAAATCTTGCGCCGCCTGCTGTTTCAAAGTGAGTTAAACCTGCGTTCACAGCAGCCTGTAAAGCAGGAATAAAGTCGTCAACAAGCACTTTTGCCCCGTAAATTGATTGGAAACCGTCTCTAAATGAGGTATCCATAACTTTAATAAGTTTTTTAGCCATAATTTATATCCTTTCAATTATAATTAACACTATTTTCTAGCCAATACAGCCGCTACAACCGCAGCAATAACAGCATCGTCACCCGCTTGAGATTTAGCAGATTTCTTTTCAACCACTTCTACTTTTTCAGGGAAGAGTTTGTTCAAGTATTTTACAACTGCTGACATCCCGAACATTGCTGCAACAAGCACGCAAAGGAATGAAATAACAAACCCCATTCCGAGAAGCATTAACTCCAGCCCCATTAATAAATAATTTTCTGTCATAATATATCTCCTATTGTTAATACAAATTCATTTTCATTATCGTACATAACCAGTTCCCCCTTATTATTTATTTCTCTGGCTATTCCACATTTTTTATCATTAAAGACCTGCACACATATTTCAGTATCTAAAAAACACGTTCTTGAAACATAATCACTTTTTATGAGTTCAAATCCTTTTTCCAAAAATTTATCATAGTCAGCAAAAAAATTTTGAGCCAGCTTATCTAAAAATTCTTCAACATTTACAGTTTGAGCTATTTCTAAATTAAGTGCAGTTGCTTCTTTATCGGTAATTAAGCTCAAATCGCCTTTACTTGCATTTAAGTTAACCCCTATACCAAGCACAAGCCCTTTGAAATTACTTCCCTGCATAACTGTTTCAGATAAAATACCAGCAATTTTTTTACCGTTAATCAAAACATCATTAGGCCATTTAATTTGAGGCTTTAAACCGTATTCTTCCAACACATAACACAATACAACAGACAAATATTGAGTTAAGTTTGAATAAATTTCATTGAAAGAGTTTGAAGGCTTTAGCACAAAAGACATAAACAGATTACCCTCACCAAGGTTAACCCATGTTCTCTGTAATCTTCCCCTGCCAGCCGTTTGAATAGCGGCATGGATAATAGACTTATCGGCTAAATTTTCTAAATTTGATTTAGCATATAAGTTTGTAGAATCCACCTCTGACAGGTATATCTTTTCCATTATCTCCCTCAAAACGAAACTCTCTATATAAATAATTCTACTTCAAACAAAAAAAATTTGCGATTTTTTTTTTACGGAGTTAAAATAAATTCACAAGGGAGAGAACATGGAACATTGGATTTACAAACTGAATATTGCAGGGCATACTATGTCCTTAAATATGGATACATTGATTACTATGTGGGTGACCATGATTTTGCTTATTGTACTTGCTTTGATTACAACAAGGAAAACTTCAATATTTCCTTCTAAACTTCAGGTAATCGGAGAAAGTATAGTAAATTACTTTGCAGGGATTACAAAGGCAAGCATGGGTGAAACAGAAGCAAAAAGACACTTACCTCTAATTCTTACATTATTCATGTTCATCCTTACCGCTAACCTTGTAGGACAGCTTCCCTGGCATTTAATCCACTTGAAAACAGGTGAACTTGCATCACCGAATAATGATATTAATATGACTGCAGCAATGGCAATTGTTGTATCATTGTATTATATATATTACGGAGTTAAAAGAAAGGGCTTTCATTTCTTTGTTCACGGATTTAGTATTGACGGAATTATAATCACTCTTGTTGATACGCTTGAACTTTTTGTAAGACCTTTTTCTCTTGCACTCCGACTTTTTGCAAATATATTTGCAGGCGAAGTTCTTGTGTTTACAATTTTAGGCATGGTTGCATATTTTGCGCCGTTGCCGTTTATGTTATTTGAATTATTCGTAGCGCTAATTCAAGCACTGGTATTCACATTACTATCAACAACTTACATATCAATGGCAATAAAAGAAGAGTAATATAAAAAAAGGAGAAAAATTATGGCAGTTGAACAATTAGCAACTTTAGATTTAGCAAAATTAGGCGCAGGTATTGCAATCGGGTTTGGTGCAATCGGCGGCGGCTTAGGCTTAGGTATTGCAACAAAAGGGGTTTTGGATGCTATTGCAAGACAACCTGAAATTAAAGACGAAGCTTTTAAAAACTTCATTATCGGTGCCGGTCTGGCAGAAGCAACTGCTATTTATGCGCTGCTTGTAGCAATGTTATTAATCTTTGCTTAGTGAATAATACAAGAACAAAGGAAAGACAATGTTAGAATTTAATGCAACATTTTTAGTATCAATGATTAGTTTTATAGTATTCATAATTATTATGAATGCCATATTTTATAAACCTATTTTAGGTGTTATTGAAGAAAGAGAAAAATTCATCAATGACCACTATAATGATGCAAAAAATTCAAAAGATAAAGCTCAAAATCTGCTTGAGCAAAAAGAAAAACGCTTGAATGAAACTTTGTCTGAATCAAAGAAAATTGTTTCAGACAAAGTTAATGAAGCTAATGAAAAAGCTAAATCCTTTACTGATAATGCAAAAGCTGATTCTGCAAATAAAATTCAGTCAGCAAAACAAGAACTTTATGCAAAGGAAATTCAAACAGCTGATGCATTAAAAAATAACGTTAAAGATTTGGCTGAAACAATTTCTTCAAAAATCTTAGGCGAAAATACAACTATAGATAATATTGATTATGACTATGTAAATAAGGTGCTTAAATGAATACGGTTTTACACATATGGGATTCACTCGTAAAAAGCAATACGTTCAATTTTATTGTAATGCTCTTAATATTAGGCTGGATTGTTAAAAAATTCGCAATCAAAGACAGCCTTGAAGGGTTAAAAAACAGTGTAATTAATTCTATAGAAAAGGCTAAAGAGGAAAAAGAAAATGCATTGACAGAGCTTCAAAAAGCAGAAAAATCTGTTGAAAATCTTGAAGAAGAAATTACCTCAAGAATTGAAAGTGCAAAGCAGCATGCGGAAAATGTCGCAGAAAATATACTTTCCAAAACCGAAGAAAAAATTAAACAGATAGAAGACAACATTCAAAGAACTGTTGAAGCAGAAGAAAAAACAATTTCTGCAAAACTTGCATCAAAAACAGCAAAAGCATCAGCAGAGCTTGCCAAAAATCATATTAAATCAATGCTTAAGGCTCATCCAGAACTGCACAAAAAATATATTGACCAAAGCATTGAAGAATTAGGATAAACCATGAAAAACATTCAAATATCATTAACAGCAAAAAATTATGCAGATGCCCTTGTGAAACTAGGGCAGGATAATGTCATATCTTATGATGATATTTTAAATAATCTTGAAATTATATCAGAAATTTGCACTCAGTCTAAAGACTTGACAGGAGTTTTAGAAAACCCTGCAATTTCTGATGAAACAAAATTTTCAATAATTGATGAAGTCTTTACTAAATATGTGAATGTAAAAATAAGAGATTTCTTAAAAATTTTAATTGAAAAGAAAAGATTTAAAGAACTGGAAGGAATTGTTGCCGCATATCAGGAAGAACTTGATAAAATAAACAATTTGCAGCGTGTAGAAGTTATTTCGGCTGTAGAATTAGACGACAATTCAAAACAAAGAATTATAGAAAAACTTCAAAAAAGATTACAAAAAAATGTAATTGCACAATGGCAGACAGATGAAGAAATTATCGGAGGACTTGTTGTAAAAATTAATGATGATGTCATTGATTCAAGTCTGAAAAATAAATTGGAAAATTTGAGTAAAAACATAATATAAAGGGGAAGTTATGGCACTAATACAACCTGATGAAATTAGTTCAATAATTAAAAGCAAAATAGAAAATTACGATGTTCAAACAGAAGTGTCTAATACAGGCACTGTAATTGAAATCGGTGACGGTATTGCAAGAATTTACGGATTGAGAAACGTAATGTCAAACGAACTTGTAACGTTTGACGACGGTAAAAATACTCTTGGAATTACAATGAACCTCGACGAAGACAATGTCGGCGTAGTAATTCTCGGCGAATATACACAAATTAAAGAAGGAATGACTGTTAAAACAACAGGCAGAATTGCATCTGTTCCCGTTGGTGACGGGCTTATAGGACGTATAATTGATCCGACAGGTAAACCTATCGACGGTAAAGGTGAAATTATTTCCGATAAAACAAGACCGATTGAAAGAGTTGCACCGGGTATTGTTGCAAGAAAATCCGTACACCAGCCGCTTCAAACAGGGTTAACAGCTATTGATGCCTTAACTCCTATTGGCAGAGGTCAGCGTGAATTGATTATCGGTGACAGACAAACAGGTAAAACTGCTATTGCAATAGATACAATGATTAACCAGAAAGGTCAAAATGTTATTTGTATTTATGTTGCAATCGGTCAAAAAGCTTCAACAGTAGCACAGCTTGCAAAAACTCTGGAAGAACACGGAGCTATGGAATATTCAATTATTGTATCGGCTACGGCAAATGAGTCTGCACCGCTTCAATATATCGCACCGTTTGCAGGCGTTGCTATCGGTGAAGAATTTATGGAACAAGGAAAAGACGTTCTTATCATATATGATGATTTGAGTAAACACGCACAGGCTTACCGTGCAATGAGTTTGCTATTAAAAAGACCGCCGGGACGTGAAGCATATCCGGGCGACGTATTCTACTTACATTCAAGATTACTTGAACGTGCTGTTAAATTGAATGATGAACTTGGCGGAGGAAGCATTACAGCACTGCCTATTATTGAAACACAAGCAGGAGATGTTTCAGCTTACATTCCGACAAACGTAATCTCAATTACTGACGGACAAATATTCTTAGAATCAAACTTGTTTAACTCGGGTGTAAGACCGGCTATTAACGCAGGTATCTCAGTATCTCGTGTTGGCGGTGCCGCTCAAACTAAAGCCATTAAACAGGTTGCAGGTAAATTAAGACTTGACCTTGCACAATTCAGAGAATTGGAAGCTTTTGCCCAATTCGCATCAGATCTTGATCAAGCGACCAAAAATCAATTATTAAGAGGTGAAAAACTGACAGAAGTGTTGAAACAGCCTCAATATAATCCGTTAAGCGTAGCAGAACAAGTTACAATCCTTTTCGCCGCAAACGAAGGAGTTCTTGATGATGTTGAAAATACAGACATTCAAAGGTTTAAAAAAGAATGGTTTGTACATTTGAACACAAATATGCAGGAACTTGTTGAAAGACTTAACAACGGCGCTAAGCTTGAAGATGCTGATAAAGAATTGTTGAAACAAAGTCTTGATACATTCAAGAAAACATTTTAAGGTTTAATATGGCAAATTTAAAAGATATAAAAAACAGAATACAGAGCGTTAAAAGCACACAGAAAATTACACGTGCTATGAAAATGGTTGCTGCCGCAAAAGTGAAAAAGGCTGAAAATACAGTTAAAGCATCACGTCCTTTTACATTTGAACTCGTTTCCATGTTCAAAAAACTTTTGACATCAGTTGACGGTTACAGCGCCCAGAACCTGAAAATAAAAACCGCAGTTGACAATTATCCTGAACTGCTGGCTGTAAGAGAGATTAAGTCTGTAGGGCTTCTTGCTATAACATCAAACAAAGGACTGGCAGGAGCTTATAACGCAAACGTAATCAGAAAAACCTTAAAAACAATTGAAGAATACAACAAACAAGGAATTAGAACAGTGCTGTTTGTTGTCGGCCAAAAAGGAATTTCAACCTTGAAACGCAAATGCAGGGACTTTAACTGTGAGTTTGCAAAAACCTATCTTAATGTTGCCAATAATCCTTCAGGCGAAGGCGCAAAAATAATCATTGAAGATATGGCTGAATACTATGTTAATAAGCAAATAGACAAAATTGAAATCATCACAACAAGATTTAAGAATATGATGAGTTATTTTGTTGAAAGTTGGGAAGTTTTACCGTTAAAAGGATTAAATGAAGATTATGAACGCAGACATGACAATGTTCTTGATCCTTTAATGGAGTTTATTCCTGATATGCATAATATTTTGCAAAAAGTTGTTCCAATGTATATGACAAACATTTTGTATCAATCATTGCTGGAAGCGCAGGCAAGTGAACTTGCAAGCAGAATGACAGCAATGTCTGCGGCATCAAACAATGCCGAAAAAATGATTAACGATTTATCGGTTGAATATAACAAAACACGACAATTTGCGATTACCCAGGAAATTATTGAGGTAGTTTCGGGTGCAAATGCTCAACTAGGATAAAATAAAAAAAGACTTCCGTTTAGAAGTCTTTTTTTTATAAAGGTAATAACTTATCTAAAGTAACACCTAATGCTTTTGCAATATTTGCGACAACTAATATTGTAGGGCAAACTCTTTCGTTTTCAATTCTGTATAAATGCTGAGGAGTAATATCAGCCTGTTCAGCCAGATATTCCTGTGATATCTTCTTTCTTGCTCGTTCAACTCTTATGTTTTCTGCAAGAATTTTTAATGTTTTTTCTTTATCTAACATAATAAATATTGTACAGTTATTGACAAAAAAATATCACGTCATATAATTTAATTATTGAACATATATGTTTACTATTTAAATATAAATGAGGGCATGAATGCACAGAAAATTAGCAAATATATCAATGACACTAATATAACATCACTCAAGTTCTCAAATGGAGCCGAACTGTACAAAAAAGGGATATGTGTTATTTTATTTATCTATTGACAAAAACAGAAATATGTTAAATAATGTACAAAGTCAAGAAGACATATTTAAATTTAAATTAAGGAGGCTGAAAAATGATTAAGTCAAGAGCATTAAGGGTTGCCCCCCCCCCGTGCAAGGTTTGCATTATCTTAAGGGGTTAAAAGGGTTTACATTAGCTGAGGTTTTAATTACTCTCGGTGTTATTGGTGTGGTTGCAGCAATGACAATGCCGTCATTGATTTCAAATCACAAAAAATCTGAAACATCAGCAAGACTTAAGAAATTCGTTTCTTCTGTTAATCAGGCACTAATCTTTGCAGAACAAGAGAATGGGATGAGAGAAGATTGGGAAATTGGAGAAATGAACAGTCAGGAAAGTTCTTACAATTTTCTTGCAAAATATATAAAACCTTATGTAAAGTCATACGATATTGAAAAAACGAATTTTCAAGGGAAAATCGGTGCAAAATTAACATTTTTAGACGGTTCTCAAATGTTTATCAAAATAGGCAACTGTTATGATATTTATTATGACATTAACGGTGACAAACTGCCAAATACAGTAGGCAGAGATATTTTTGCCTTTATTTTATGTAGAAAAAAAGACTGTAGATTATCAACCAATCAAGTTACAGGTTTCTGGTGTTCAGCAACAGAAGATAGGCCAAGAGATAAAGCAAGACAATATGAACTTTGCAAGTCAAATGGAAATAGCTGCACAATGATATTAGAGGATAACCAGTGGGAAATACCAGATGATTATCCTATACGATTATAACTACATATTTTTGCTCAAGAATTCCAAGTTTGCAGGGTTCATCATTGACTGATAATTAGCATCGTTTTGAGCATTTGCAGAAGCTGTTTGAGGCTGATCTCCTTTAGCAGCTTTTTCTGCTGCAAGCCTTGCCTTACGTTTTGCTTCAGATTTATTTGTCATATAGATGTTTAACTTAGGTATACCTACACCCAAAATCAAGCCTGAATATAAATAACCCGCAACTTGAGCTATGCTTAAAGCTCTTAATTTACCTTTAGTTTCTTTGCGTATAGCCTCAGATACATTATTACCAGAAAGCTTTTTAAGCATTTGTTTAAAGCTCAAAGCCTTACCGTTTTCAATAGTATCAATTCCTGCAGCTTTCAAACCTCTATGGAGCACTTCATCTCTTGACACCATAGGAGCATTAATTATTTTTTTGAAGAAGCCTTTACCATGTTCTTTTTCACTGTAATTGATAAGATTTTGATCCATAGCATTAGCAGTCATTTTAGAAACAAAGTTACCTAAAACAAGCCAGTTAAAGAAACCTAAAACATCTTTTACAACAGATTCTCTAAGTTCATCCTTGTCCCTTGCTGCCATAAATCTAGACATAATTGTTACGCCATAGATAAATTTAAATTGGTCTAATGTAGGTGTTAATCCTTTAAATTGAATTTTCTTTAAAATACCTTTAATACCGTCCTGAATACCTATAGAAGCGATTATTCCGCCTCCGAATGCAGCCGCTGCAAGAGCTTTTAACCCTTTAAAACCAGCAGAATTGTCTTTTGTACGCCCTTCAACACCAACGAAACCGTCGCTGCCTGTTTTACGTTTAGTAAGGTAAATATTTAACGGCTGAATTGACATACCAACAGCAGAAGCAATACCAAGTCCGAATAATGAACGGCGAAGGTTCATTTTCTTCATAGACTTAATAAATGCATTAGTATCAACCTCTTTAGCATCTCTGAACGCCTTATCAACATTAGTTTCCACAAAAGTTTTAGAAACATTATAAATACTTTCAAGCATATTAGAAAGAGAAGCAGTATTTTTACCGTTAGCAAATCGGAAAGTATTTTCAGATCCTGTAGAGTGAGTGATAACTGATTTTGCATAATTTCTAAGTTCATCATTCAACACAGAAGGAGTTTGTTTGTTGGTAAGAGCTGCATTGTATTTTTCAACAACCAAATCAATATTTTCTTTAGGAATTTCTTTCCACTCGCCGTTAACAAGAGTTTGCAGCTTACCGAAAGTTTCTTGCAGGTAATCTTTTACAGGCTCTGTTTTGTTTTGTTTAATCTGCTTATTCCAGATATTTGCTAATTCTAATAAAGTTTCATCATCGGCAAATATCTTGTGAGCTTTAATTCCATAGTTTTTATTTAAAGATGCAGCAACCGCAAGACCTGCAATTGTGCCGTATACACCGACTAAAGAGTGGTTAACCGTTCCTGAAGCTTCACGGCGCATAGTTTCAGTACCGGCAGCAGGTCCTCTGTTAACAAAGTCTACCGTAGTTCTTGGAATTACCATTGAAGCTAAATCAACAGCATTTGCGCCCCACGCCTGATTTGTTTCCAAAAATCTTAAACCCAGACTAACTGCATCAAATGCGCCTGTAAATTGTACGTTATCTTTTTTATTATCAATATTTTGTTTTTGGGGTATTATCGGTTGAATTTTCATAATATTTTATCTCCTACGAATTAAAAAATGACTTAAACGCTGTGTTATCCTTGATTAAGGATTTTGTGAACTCATCTTGCGATGAGCCTTTCCCGGCTCCTGTCGTTTCTGTCGAGGAGGAGGAAGAAGCGTTTGAAGTTCCGGAAGATTTTTCCGCATTTAATTTCGCAAGTTCTTCTGCATGTTTTTTATTTGTTTTCGATCTGGTGTAAATAGGGATGAATACTCCTAAAGATAACAATGAGAAAGCAATATTGCCTATTTGGCAAATTGTTCTCAGACGCTTATCTTTAGCGGTAACTAATTCATCTGAAGATTTCAAAGATGTATGTTTTGCCCAGTTCCAAAGTTTTTGAAGCGGGTTAGCATCTTTAGAAGTTTCTTTCAGTCTGTTAATTAAATGAACTCCGTCATTTTTCTTTTCTAAGAAGGTTGCAATACCTTTTGCAACATAATCACCTAAGAAATAAAAGCTTGCAAATGTTGCTATGTCACGAACAGTTGCTTCACGCAGTTCATTTCTGTCTTCCGCAGCACCCATACGGCTTGCAAATGTTGCTGTAGAAATAATTCTTGCCTGATCCATTGTCGGGAAAAGACCTTTAAATTGTAATATGTTTTTCCAAACAGGTCTGTCCATAAACATTGAAAGTCCAGTTACACCAATCATAGAGCCTATGGAAATAAATTTTTGGGCTAAAAGTTCGTTCTTTTCTTTTGGTGTAAGTTCTTTATGTTCAGTTTGCTGGTTAAAGTCCTTGTAAATCGGTGCACCTTTTTTACCTGATGTTTTGTGCGTAATCCATCTGTTAATAGGCTGCATTGATATTGCAAGAGGAATAATTATGCCCAAACCTGCTATACTCTTAACATTAACAAGTTTTTTAGCCTTATTAAAGTACTTGGTAAGCTTATCCGCATCGGTAATATTTTCTTTTACAACGCCTCTAAGCATTTTAACAGTATCATCACAAACAGATTCAAGGTTATTGGAGAAAAATCCTTTGTCACCTTTAAATCTAATGTTTTCAGCAATATGCGTTTCTTCAACAATAGCTCTGTAAGCTTCAGAAACTTTCTTTGAACTATGCTTATCGGATAACACAGCATCAGTTAACGATTTAAGAGCATTATGAATTTTTTCGTTACCTGCTTTACCTGCAAATTTGCCGTCATGGCTTCTAGGAATTTGGAATATATCTGCAAAATCTTTGACTTCATTACCGTCAACACCTACAAGGCTGCCAAGCTGGTTTCTGAAAGTATTATAAATTTTTTCTTCTTTAGTAGCACCTGAGGCTTCACTGTAGAATTTATGAATTTTATCAATACTATCACTGTTAGCCCATGTATTTACAAGATTTGATTTACCCTTGCCGCAGAAATCACCCATTAAAGGTTTTTGAACAAGTTTAGCAATACCCATTACGATAAAGCTTGGTAAAAGGCAGTTTACAAACAGCCCTGAAGATTCACGTCTGAAAGCTTCAAATCCTGCATGTCCATTAGACTCTTTAGTTTCAATAATTGTACGTGGAATTATAGCAGTAGACAAATCAAGCGCAGTAACATTAAGCATAGGATATTTTTCGCACAGCTGAACGCCTGCAATAATACCGCTGCCCAATCCGTTAAAGCTGGGATTTTGGCAAGAGTTATCCCTTTGAGGGGTATTCTTTTTATTTACACTTGATAAATTAATTTTTTCAATCATAATTTGTCTGGTTTAAAACTACACTGTCTATTATATCAATCACACATTTATATTAAAAGTCAGGCAAAAAAAAAATTGCGCAGGTCACACTTAATGTTAAGGAGATATTAAGAAGCATTTTTGAATTATTTTTTAAAAATATATAAATTTTAGAAAAATTTTTCAAAAAAAAGTCAAAAATTTAACAAAAAAAGATCAAAAATAAAAAAAATAATGAATTTTTAAAGCAAAATTTATTGTAAATAATTGTAACAATACGCTTATTGTTTATAAAATTATAGCCAAAGGATATACTATACAAGCTTTTTAACAAAATCTACAGCATGCTCTCTGGAAGTAATATCTCCAGAAAGCTGTGCTTCATGAAGAGCATTCATAATTTCTCCGAGTTCAGGTGACGGTTTAATGTTTAAAATAGACATAACTTCATTACCGCTAAGCAGTTTTGGAAGCGGCTTTAAAGTTTCCCTGGCTTCGAGATAAAATCTAAGAAGCATATTTAAAGAATTAATATTTCTTTCAACTATTTCATCCGTAATCTCAGGACCTCTTGCGGATAATCTGTCAGCTTGAGCCAGTATAATCGCATCAATTGAGTTTTTATCCATTTTACGTACATAACGCATCATTATCTTTTCTGTAATCTGCGGTGAAGTCATTACATGAGAAGGATAGATGTGATATTTAATCATTGATGAAATATAATCAATCTGTTTATTAGAAAAATGCAAGTCTTTCAAAATCTTTAAAGATAACTTAGCACCTGCATCATCATGTTTTATAAAACGATGTTTTCCTTCTTCAATTGTCCAGGTAGAAAATTTGCCTATATCATGCAAAAAAGCAGCAAGTTTTAAATGAGCAAGTCTAGAAAAGCCTCCGAACTCAATTTTATCCAAATGCTCCTTAACTTCTTCAACAGCCTCATTATATAAATTCTGCACCTGTTTTACGGTTTCAACAGAATGGTGAAATAAATCAAGATGATGATGAGAATTTGGAGGAACCTGTTTTAACTCCTTAACCACAGGAAAAATTTCTTCTAAAATCCATGTTTTATTCATATTTTCCAGAGCAATATGCGCATATTCACCGCTAAACAGCTTCATAATTTCATAGTTAATTCTTTCAGGCGCCGGTTTATGAATTAAATCAGAATATTTGCACACAGCACTGATAGTTTCGGGAGCAAGATTAAATCCGTACATAGCCTGAAATCTGTAAACTCTTAACAATCTCAAAGGATCATCTACAAAGTTCATCTCATTAACATAATTTATGCATCCGTTTTTAATATCGGTAACACCTCCGGAAATATCAACAATTTCACCTGTTCTGATATTTACAGCAATTGCATTAATTGTTAAATCCCTGCGCATTAAGTCTTTTTCAAGAGAATTTTCAATTGGATTTGTAATATCAATGTAATTAATCTTGTCACGCATTACAAGTCTATATATCTTGTTTTCTTCATCAAGCGGAACAAAGGCAGCATTAAAAAATTCCGCAAGTTTCAATGCAAATTTACGTGCATCTTCATCCATAACAATAATATCTCTGTCTACACTGTCGTTTCCAAGATAAAAGTCACGAACAGTACCGCCAACAAGATATATATTATTATCAAACGATGCGATAATTTTTGACAGAATGTCATCACATTTAATTTTTTCTATAATTTTCGAATTCATATATTACATTTCCTAAAGCAACTATAACAGCCGTTTCAGCTTTCAGTATCAAATCACCTAAAGTAAGCATAGGTATTTTATTTTCCTCTAACAGTTTAAACTCTTTTTCTGAAAACCCGCCTTCAGGACCTATAATAATAACAACTTTATCATTACTTACAATCGGATTTTCAGCACAGTACTTATGCAGAGATAAATCAGTTAACCTTTCGCAAAAAGCTATAACCTTATATCCTTCATCTTTTAATTTAATAACATTTAACAAATTCGTCAATTCGTAACATGTGGGGGTATAAGCCCTTTCACATTGCTTAGAAGCTTCATACATAATGCGCTGCCACTTGCTGATTTTCTTTTCGACAACAGATTTGTTAAGAGCACAATTATCAGTAAGCACAGGATATATCCCATCTGCACCGAGTTCGGTTGCTTTTTCAATAATGATTGACTGTGCATCACTCCTGAGTGGACTTTGTGCAAGATATAATCGAAAACCAAGCCTTCTAACAGACCTATAACTATTTTTAATATCAACTGTTATCTCCTTATTGGTAATTTCTTCAACAACAGTTTCGTATTGAATTTGATTTTCGTCAATTAAAAGCAGTTGTTCACCTTTCTTAATCCGCAAAGATTTAGCTATATGAATATAATTTTCTTTATCCGATATAGTAATCTTATTATTCTTCACGTCTTGTGAACTGATAAAAAAATGCGGCATTAAAACTCCTTCTTTATCTAATTTTACAACAAAAATATGTAAAATATATTAATAAAGGATAGTAAAAATTTTTCTTTTGAAGTATTATCATGGTAGTAGAAATAAAAAGGAATATTTAACTTTGGAAAACAATTCAAAAAACAATGATATGGTAATCGGCATCCCACGTGGAATGTCTTTTTATCATAATTATCCGTTTTATCACGGATTTTTCACAGATCTTGGGATTAAAATCGTTTTATCAGATGTAACAACAAAACAAACAATGACAAGCGGTTCTGCTCTTGTAGTTACAGAAACCTGCTTACCTATTAAAATTTATATAGGACATGTTTTAAATCTAATTGACAAAGGTATTGATAAAATACTTGTACCGTCAATTCAGTCTATCGCACCTAAGATATACAACTGTTCTAAAATCAGAGGCTTACCTGATTTAGTAAGAAATGTTGTAAAAAAAGATTTTACCATGATTGAAGCAACTCTTGACAAATCTGAAAAAAATCAGGGGCTTTATGAGTTTTTAAAAGAAATGGCAGCTCCGTTCGGCATTACCGATGAAGAACGCATTAAAAAAGCTTCTAAAGCCGGCTGGAGAACATATAATAATTTCCATATTATGTCTAAATCAGGAATGAGTTATAAAAAAGCAATGAATTATGCTTTGCAGGGTAAAGTATTCATCGAAAGCCAGACAAAAGAATTTCCTATCTCTATCGGCTTGATTTCACACGGATACAACATCTTCGACGAAAGAGCATCTATGAAAATCTTTGATAAACTTGAAGCTATGGATGTAAGAGTTTATTCCTCATTGCAGTTATCAAACGAGCAGATGGACGACGGGATTAAAACACTCGGTCAGGACATGTACTGGGCAAACGAACACGAAATGACAGGTGCAGCCGGTCATTATCTAAAAGATAATAAGATTGACGGACTTATAACCTTAACAGCATTCGGATGCGGACCTGATTCATTAATGATTGAAAGAATTACAAGACGTGCAAAACGGTTTAACAAACCGCTGTTAAATCTTACAATAGACGAACAGACAGGCGAAGCAGGTTTTATAACACGACTTGAAGCTTTTGTCGATATGTTATTCCGCAAAAAACGTGCAAAAATCATTAATAAAATCGAAATTAACAACGAAGGCTCATATATACCGAATACAAATTACATTGAAACTAAAAAATAATAAATAAAAAAGGCTCTTTAAATAGAGCCTTTTTTTAATATGTCATATCCCAATTATCGTTTAATATTAAACCGAAACATCCTTTAGCATCTGAACGTCCCGCACAACCAAGTGCAGCCCTGGCATCCTTCGCACTGGTCTTCCCGGAACCGCATCCGGTACCGGAAGCTCTGCATGAACTAGGAACACCCTCTTCATCAATAGTCCCGTCATTGTAAAATGCAATAAAAAACAAGTCACGCCCCGCAATGTTTGGACCTTTTTTACCATTAACATCAATTGTTAAATGTCCAAAAGTTCCATGAAGCGTAACCCATTCCACACACACTGATGCTCCATTTGCAAGTGCATAACAAGGAACTTTTTCTGAACCATACCAAAAAGAACCATCATTAAGTTTTGTTCCGTTAATATTTCGATATCCTCCATCCCAAAAGCATTCTGCCAATGAATCAGGGCAATACTTTACTATCTTAAAATATTTATTCATAAAATCATTAACATCAGCTGCAGATATCAGCCCTGCTTCTTTAAGATTAAGGGCATTTTTATCTGTTTGGTATTGCAGAAAAGCTTGTGATAACTCGTTATACACCTTATGCAACTGGGTTACATACGTTTTTCTCTGATGATTTTGCATCAAAGAAGGTACGGTCATAGCAGAAACAACGCCGATAATGCCAAGTGTTACCAAAACCTCGGCAAGCGTAAAACCTTTACTACGGGAGCTTAAAAGGTTGCCCCCCCCCCAACGTGACTAATTCTTTTCATAATTGCTCCTTTCAACAATATATACCTTTTTTATTATAACAATTTTTCAAAATATTTTCAACATTTAAAAAAGAGGTCATAAATTATGACCTCTTTCAATATATTTTTAAATCCGATTAAACTTTTCTTTTTCTAGCTGCTTCAGATTTGCGTTTTCTTTTTACGCTTGGTTTTTCATATCTTTCACGTTTCTTAACTTCTGAAAGAATACCGGCTTTTTGAATTTTTTTCTTGAAACGACGCAATGCGCTTTCAATTGATTCGTTTTCGCCAACTTTTACTTCTGCCATTTATATTTTCACCACCTTTATGGTCTTTTGTACAATCAATACATATATTATAAACTAAATAAAAAATATTTCAAGCTGTAATAGAAATTGCAGTATACTTATTCTTGAAATTTGAATTACAATGATTGACAAAATTTGAATAATAGTAAATAATAAAAAAAGGAGGTAATTTTATGAATAAAGCATTAAGTTTTGCCCCCCCCCCGACAAGCGGTACTACGCACGTAGTCTTGATAGCTTGACCCGTCACATTGGGGCTTTTAGGATTTTTTTAGGACACTCATGTGCATTTACCTTAGCTGAGGTTTTAATTACTCTCGGCATTATTGGTGTGGTTGCGGCAATGACAATACCAACACTTATTGCCAAACACAGAAAAAATGTCACAGAAGCGAAACTCAAAAAATTCTATACAACTATTAATCAAGCTATAACAAGATCAGAAGTTGATAACGGGGATAAAAGTTTCTGGACTGTGACAAAGGGCTCCTATAGCTCACGAGAATTTTTTGATAAATATTTAAAAGATTACCTGCAATATTCTAAAGTAAAAACATCTCTCAAGTATACTTATGTATATTTAAATGACGGAACTGCTTTTTACTTTGCTATCGGTGAAAACTGGAAGGATACAAATTCCGGAGATTTCATTTTTTGTTTAGACACAAAAACTTGCGGGCAACAAAGTAACGGGAATAGTACCTTGACTAATGGAAAGGATACCTTTGCTTTTCAATATGCTCCAAACGGATGTGACTGGGTATTGGAAAATTTATGTAACAAAGGTGTAGAGCCATATTATAGGTGGGATGGCTTTGATCGTACGTATGATAATTTAAAGAATGCCTGTTACAATAATAAGCCATACTTTTGCACGGCAGTAATTCAACAAAACGGCTGGAAAATTCCCGATGATTATCCCTGGATAAAATAGTACTGCATATCAAGGTAATTAAGCGGAAAGAGTGAAGATTTGGTAAATTTCTTCGTCTGAAAGCTCTGTAATGATCTTTTCACCTTCGTATACAGCGAGGTCTGCAAGCTCTTTTTTAGCTTTAAGCATCTCATCAATTTTTTCTTCAAAAGTTCCGAGCGTAATCATTCTGTGAACCATTACGTTTTTATCCTGACCTATACGATAAGTTCTGTCTGTAGCCTGATCTTCAACAGCAGGGTTCCACCACAAATCGTAGTGGATTACATTTGTTGCGCTTGTAAGGTTCAAACCTGTTCCGCCTGCTTTCAATGACAATATCATAACTTTAGCATCCGCATCTGTTTGGAACCTGTTTATCAATTCTTCACGCTGAGTTACCGTTAATGATCCATGGAAGAACAACGGCTCTGTATTGCATTCATCAGAAATAACCTTGCATAAAATATCACCCATTTCTTTATACTGGGTAAAAATAAGTGTTTTCTCTCCATTATCCAAAATACTCTGAACAGTAGAAATACATTTATCCATTTTACCTGACATTTCCTTGCTCATTTCACCGCCTTTAAGGAACTGATAAGGGTGGTTACAGATTTGCTTGAGCGCAGTAATAAGCTTGAATATATTTCCACGTCTGTTTATACCGGTAAAGCCAGATATTTTTTCCATCATTTCGTTCAAAGTCTTTTCGTAAAGAACTGCCTGTGGTTTTGACAGATAACAGTAATCGTTAAGCACCATTTTTTCAGGCAGGTCTGTAATAACGTGCTTATCTGTTTTCAATCGTCTTAATACAAAAGGAGATACAGACATTTTCAACTTAGCTGCACGGGAATTTTCCTTAAATCTTTCAATAGGAATTGCATAACTTTTTTGAAACTCTCTAAGTGAACCCAGATACCCCTGATTTATGAAATCAAATATTGACCAGAGCTCTGTTAATCTGTTTTCGACAGGAGTACCTGTCATAGCAATTTTGATATCTGATTTAAGCATTTTAACCGCAAGAGTTTGAGCCGTATCAGGGTTTTTAATATTTTGAGCTTCATCAACAATTATCATTCCCCAATTATTTTTCTTAAGCTCATCTACATCTATTCTCATAATTGCATAGGTAGTAAGAATTACATCATGCTTCAAATCAAGCTGTCTTTCAGCACCATGATAAATTACAGCATCAAGTGAAGGCGCAAACATTTGCAGCTCCTTCATCCAGTTCCCCATTAAGGTTGTAGGACAAATAACCAGTACCGGTTTGTCGAGTTTTTTATCTTCTTTCATCTTTAAGATTAAACTGATAACCTGAATTGTTTTCCCCAATCCCATATCGTCTGCCATACAAGCGCCGAAACCTTTTGAAACATTTGTCCAAAGCCATTTTAAACCTGTTTGCTGATAAGGTCTTAATTCACCTTTGAGAGTTTCAGGCGGAGCAACATCAACAGGCTTGTTAAAGTCTTGAATAATCTTGGCAAAAGCTTCATCGTAATCAAAGTCATACTGGTCAAGCTGTCCGGACATAGATGCGTGGATTAACTCCATTCTTGACATTGATTTTAAATTAGCATTAGCAATCTGTTCAAACAGTTTTCTCGTGTCTTCTTTATCAACAAGAACATATTTATTTTTATATTTAATAAGTCCGTTTTGACCTTCTACAAGCTTGTTAAATTCCTCAACAGACAACTTTTCATTACCGATTGCAATTTCATAGGAGAAATCAAGAATATCATCAAGAGAAATTTTTGATGAAGAATTGTTGTTAAATATATCTGCAAGCTCTTTTGAACGTGAAGTTTTGACCTTGGCATTAATTGAGGCACGTGGGACAACAATATTTGTAAGTTCCTTCGGAAGAACAACTTCAATCTGAGCTTTTTGCAGATAGTAAGCAGTCTGCGTAATAATCTTGTAAACCTGATTTAAATCCAAATCCAAAGCAAGTTTATCTTCATCTTCAAACAACTCTTCCAGTTCAGGCATATATCTAATTGCATAATTAAGCTGCTTTTCAACAATTCTTGCAATATCAGATGCATTTGCCCCGAAAACTTCTTCATCTGTATAAAGCCTGTCAATTAAAACATCTTCATCTGTTTTTCTGTTTTTAATATGAACTTTCAACCTGAAAAGTTCCTGATTTTCAAGCTTGTCAATTTTAAAGAACGGAATAACATCATATTTGCCCAGATACAATTCATCAAACCATTGAGCAAAGCTTTCTGCGATGTCATTGCCTTTCATAACGGCACGCTGCTCAAGGTCTTTAATCATATAAGTTCCGGATTTCACATCTTTGAACTTATAAGCTTTTATTCCCAAGAACTTATAAATTACATAGTTCAGATAATTGTAAATAAAATCTACAACAAAATTTTTCGGTTTCTCTCCTTTGATAAATAAATTTTCAGGAATATTTTCTTCAAACTGGTTTATAATTCTTGCAAGCTGCTGAGAATTAATAATTGGTTCATAAACTATTTTAAACATTGAACCGTGTTTTTTTATAGTCGGAATAAAATATAATTTTTCAATAAGCTTCATAACAAAATAAGTAAGCTTATTCAAATATATAAAAGTCGGAGTTAAAGCATCCAAATCAACGATATTACCAAAACCGCCAAAGTAATCCATTACTAAATCAAGGCTCATCGAATAGCCGACCTCATCTCCGAGAACCTCTGATTTAAAGCGGAAAAGTGAACCTTTGGACTTTAAATAATACTGGAAGTTATTTGTCGGGGTAACAAAAAATGATAACTTGTCATTATTGTTTACCAGATAAAAATTAGTGTTTCTTGTAGGCGGATTGGGGCTTAGAAACACACCTTCAAATTCGTCCTCAACAATCTGGTATATTAAGCTCAAAGTATAACGAAAATCTTTATTCTTAAACCCGTCAGGATTTTCCGACAAATTAAAAAATAATTCATCCACATTATTCTTTTTAAATGAAAAGTCAATATCTAAATTTTTGTTTTCCGCCATATTAGTCCCAGTCTATACCTATTACATTTTACGTTAAAAAATATGATGCCGCAAAATATACGGCATCATATAAATTATTTTATTAATGAATCGCAATCCATTTCAGCAGGTTTTGCAATATTCATTAATTGAAGAACCGTTGGCGCAATATTGCAAAGAGCTCCGTCATCTTTCAATTGAACATCTTTAGGAGCATTAATAAGCACAAACGGCACTTTATTTGTTGTGTGAGCTGTTTGCGGTTTTCCTGTTTCAGGATTTACCATAACTTCGGAATTGCCATGATCCGCTGTAAGAAGCATTATCACGTCATTTTCTATACAAGCATCTGCAATTTTACCAACACATTCGTCAACAACATGGCAAGCTTTGGTTGCAGCTTCTATAACACCTGTATGACCAACCATATCAGGGTTTGCAAAGTTAACCAGAATAAATCCGTAATCAGGATTATTTACAGCTTTTAATACATTTTCGCAAACTTCGGGTGCACTCATTTCAGGCTGCATATCGTATGTTGCAACTTTAGGTGACGGCACAAGAACTCTTGTTTCATGAGCTTGAGGTTCATCAATACCGCCGTTAAAGAAAAAAGTTACGTGTGCATATTTTTCGGTTTCTGCTGTTCTGAATTGTTTTATACCGTTATTTTCAAGCACATCGCCCAAAATATTCACCATATGTTCTTTAGGAAATGCTACAGGGAAAGTAAAGTCTTCATTATAGCTTGTCATTGTTACATAACAAATATTTTTAAGAACTTTCTTTCTTTCAAAACCGTCAAAATCTTCAAAGTTTACAGCTTTAGAAATTTCACGGGCTCTGTCAGGTCTGTAATTAAAGAATATAATTGAATCATTATCATGAATTCTTGATTCTTCACCACCGATTACAGTAGGGAGAACAAATTCATCATTTTCACCTCTTGCATAAGATGCTTTAACACCTTCACAAGCAGATGCAGCCTTTTCACCTTCACCTAAAAGCAATGCATTGTAGCCTTTTTCAACTCTTTCCCATCTGTTATCACGGTCCATAATATAATATCTTCCGATAACAGTTGCTATTGGAGGAAGATTATATTTTTTAAGTTCTTCTTCAATTTGCTCTAAATATATGCAGGCACTTTGAGGAGGAGTATCACGCCCATCTAAAAATGCGTGAACATATACATTTTTCAATCCGTTATCAGCAGCCATTTTAATAAGCGCTTTCAAATGATCAAGAGAAGAATGCACACCGCCAGTAGAAACAAGTCCGTATATATGCAAAGCTGAGTTACATTCTTTTGCATGATTTATAGCCATCATAAAGCGTTCATTTTTAAAGAATGAACCGTCTTTAATGGCACGGTTAATTTTAGAAAGATCTTGATAAACAATTCTTCCTGCCCCTAAATTTAAGTGTCCGACTTCACTGTTACCCATTTGTCCTTCCGGTAAACCAACAAATTCACCGTCAGCGTGAATAGAAATTGACGGATATTCTTTTTCCAATTTATCAACATGAACCGGATGTGCTAATTTTGTTGCATCAGCTTCAGGGTGATTGGTGCTAATTCCCCAGCCATCCATAATACATAATAATACTCTCTGTGTCATAATTTTCCCTCTTTATATTTCGGTTACTATGCAAAAATTTTAACAAAAACATATTTGGAATACAATAGCTGATTTATTTCGGTTTCTTAAAGGAATCCTTTTCAACTAAAGCTTTTACAGAAAATTGTTAAACATTTTCATTCCTAATACAATATTTGAACATAAACTGTTCTTGTTCTCGATTTGTTATCAAAATCTATTAACACTATTTGCTGCCATTGCCCCAATTGCAATGCCCCGTCAATTAAGGGAACCATTGTGGAATTTCCTATTATAGATGCTCTTATATGAGCATAACCGTTTCCGTCGTGCCATGTATCATCGTGGTGATAATCCGCTTCAACAGGCGCAATTTTCTCCAGCGCCTCAGGCAAATCTACAAGCAGTCCCGGTTCAAATTCAATATTTGTAATCGAAACAGTACTCCCTGCAACATACACATTTACCTGTGCATTTTGAAGCGAATACTTGTATACGGCATGTTTAACCTTTTGCGTAATATCAATAATATCGGTAAAACCATGAGTATTAACTGTAAATCTTTCATTGACTACGGTCATAAACTAAACCTCAATTTACCTTCTTTTACAAGTTTTTTACCTCTTGAATACGTTGCAAAAGGAGTTGTATGCTCTAATACAGCATTATAATCTTCGCCGTCAAAGAGTTTAAACACGTTAAAATCTGCATCCTTGCCGATTTCAATAGATCCTGTGGTATTATCAAGCCTTAAAATCTGCGCCGGATAAATTGTAAGATATTTTATCAGTTCATGAGTATCCAAAATTCCGTCAGCATTTGCTTTAACAGCTTCTGACAGAAGACTGAAATTCTTATCTTTAGAAAAACTTTGCGTAGAGAACCCGAAATTTTTCGGGAAATACTTTAATATTGTATTAAAGTCAAGCTTTTTATTGCAAATTTCATCACTATAATAAGGTTGATAAATATATTTCACTCCTGTTTGTGATAATTTTTCCAAATCATCAGCATAATTAGCGTTTGCAACAATAACTTTTTTTGATAAAACCTTTAAATTTTCCAAATAATCTACAGGCGAAAGTTCTTTTGCATAAGGAGAAATTTTTCTCATTCCCATAAATTTATGCAGCAGGTCAATATCCGAAAAACCATGCTCAAGCCAATCCATTTCATCCTGCGATTCCGCAAAGCGTGTCATCATTAGCATATTGTGTTTTCTGCAATATTTCGAAAATAATGCCCAGGACTTTCTGTGAACTCCTGATATTGAATTCAGCATAACGCCAATGTGCGTATTTTCACCCTTGTGCCATATTAATTCTTCAATTTTATTTCGTAAAACTTTAAACTTCTTTTTACTTTTATTTTTGCTGTCTGCAAAAACTTCAAAGAAAAGATAATTTTTCACAGGCAATTTATTAATGATTTCAAAATATTTGTATTCTTTTGAGATTTGAGCAAAACAAGTAGTACCTGCTTTCACTGATTCCGCAACACCATGTTTAAAAGATGCAACTTTTTCATTCCTGTCAAGAGTAAAATAATCAGTTAAAATACTTGCCCATCTGCGGGAATAGTTTTCCTGACTGACACCTGCAAAATTATATTTTAATGAGAACAACTTAAAAAATCTTTTTATTTTATTTTTTAAGCTTTGAGGCTTAACAACTCCGACATCAGTGTATTGATACTGTGTTAATAAATCAATAAATCCTGGTGTAATTACTGCATTCCCTAAATCTTTAACATACTTTTCGTCAAAATGCACTTCAGAATTAGGGATAATATCAATAATCTTGCCTTCATCGACAACAATTGCCATATCCCTCAAAACTTCATCTGCAGAAGTCAAAATCCACTTTGCTTTATAACATTTCATAGCCTTATTTTATCTGATAAAAGACTAAAATGCAAGTTTAAAAATTATCCGGATTGAATTTAGAATCAGGTGTGTACAAATCGTCTACATACTTTGCCTCGACAATTGAACCGTCATACATTTTTACTTCCATGGGCGCATATTCTTTACCCTGAGTAATATTTTCACGTGCAAATCCTGCTATCTTGCCATTCTTATCATAAGCAAAATCATATCTGACAACATCCCCCAGAATAGAATTTCTTTCATCATATACAGTCATTTCATGCAGTTTTTTGTTTTTGTTAAAGAACTTCTGCAAAGTTTTAACCTTGCCGTTTGAATAGGTAATATAAGTCAATTCTTCAAATCCGCCTTCCTGATATGCATCTAACGGTTTTAAAGGAGTTTTACTTATTGTAATTGTTTTATCCAGTAAATCTGCAGGAAGTTCGGAAGCCTTAGCCAGCATGGCATTAGGATTTTTAGATTTATATATATTTATAACTTTGTTACCTGTTGCTTCATCAATGTACGTATAAACTCTTTTGAAAAGTTCACCGTCCTGATTAAAAAATAAATTGTCGCTGACAAAAGGAGTGTTTTCGGCATTGCTGGTATATCTGACACTCACATTACCTTTAGCAGCCGGTTTAATAACTTTTTCGGAAAGCTGCTCTATATCACTTTTCAATGCTGCAAGAGTTTTATCCATAAGTTTTTTAGCATTTTCTGCACGTTTTAAAGCATCAGGTTTTCTTAAAACAAAATAAGCAGCAGTTCCAAGACCGGCAAGAGAAGTTAAACCAAGTGCAGTATTTGCACCTTTAGAACTGTTTTTATTTACTTTCCCAGCCTCTTGCTTAGAGTTATTATTTTGAAAAGTTATATTTCTAATACCGGTTATTCGCATGCTTATATAAAATCCGAACAAAAAATTTTTTGCTATTTAAATTATCCGTAAATCTCGTCAGAATAAAATGCAAATTCGAGATGACCTATAATAATGGTATCACCGTCTTTTATACCTTTTTGAGATAATTCGTCAAATACACCCATAGCTTTCAAAATATTTTGAAGTCGTATTACCTGTTCCGCATTTCTTTCATCAGTAACCCCTGCAAGTCTTGATATCTTACCGCCCTGAACTATGAAAGTATCCTTAGCTGCTTTAAATACCTCAAAGCTGCTGTCATCATTGTTATAGGCATTCAAATCTTCTTCAACGACTATTTCTGTTTGGGATTTAGGAATTTCATCAACCTTCTGCCCCATAAAATCAGTAAGTTTGTCCAAACCTTCACCAGTAACCGCTGAAATCATAAATACATTATCAGAAACTTTTTTAAATTGTTCGATAAGTTCGGATTTTTTTTCATCTTCAATAGCATCAATTTTATTTAACGCAACAATCTGATAAAGATTAGCAAGGTGCTCTGAATGTTTTTTCAACTCAAGATTAATTTTTTCATAATTCTCAAAAGGATTTTCTTCCGCAGCATCAATTAAATGAACAAGAAATCTGCATCGTTCAACGTGTCTCAAAAAGTCGTGTCCAAGCCCAACACCTTCCGATGCTCCCTCAATAAGTCCAGGAATATCAGCAACAACGTATCCATCACCCGAACGTTTTTTGACCACTCCCAAATTTGGTATAAGAGTTGTAAACGGGTAGTCGGCAATTTTAGGTTTCGCCGAACTAATCCTGCTGATAAGTGTAGATTTTCCTGCGTTAGGCATACCTAACAGACCAACATCAGCAATAAGTTTCAATTCAAGAAAGAGTTCACGTTCAATAGGTGGTTCACCCGGTTCGCAAAACTGTGGTGCTCTTTTTTGTGGAGTTGCAAATCTTGCATTTCCACGTCCGCCTCTGCCGCCTTTTGCAACAAGAACCTTTTGTTCGTGTTCCGTCAAATCCGCAATAATATTACCGTTTTTAATATCCTTTACAACTGTTCCCACAGGAACTTTTATAAATAAATCTTTGGCGCAGCGTCCGTGCATATTCTTAATCCCGCCGTTTTCACCGGCTTCTGCTTTGAATACTGATTTGTGTTTAAAGTCCATTAATGTAGACATATTTTCATCGGCAACCAGATATACGTCACCGCCCCTGCCGCCGTCTCCGCCTGCCGGACCGCCTTTATCAACATATTTTTCTCTGCGCCACGCAACCATTCCGTTTCCGCCACGCCCTGATACTACTCTGATTTTAGATTTATCTATAAACTTCATTTTTATTTCCTTTGTTGTATAATTATATTACTATGAAAAATATTAAAAACAAATTATTCTCTAAAGAACAAGTGGTAATAGGACCTGATAGCGGATATGATAATTATATAATGGCAATAGAATCAAGTTGTGATGAAACTGCCTGTGCTATCGTAAAAAACGGCAGAGAAGTAATAGCCAATGTTGTCGCATCACAGATTAAAACTCATGCACAGTTCGGCGGTGTAATTCCTGAAATTGCAGCCAGAGAACATTTGGATTCCATAAATATTGTGATAGACGAAGCTTTTAAACAGGCTAAAGAAAATGCGGGGATTAATCCTGAAGATATAACAGCTTTTGCCGGAACAGTAGGTCCCGGACTTGTAGGCTGTCTGCTTGTCGGGCTTAATGCAACCAAAACTCTTGCATTAACATACGATAAACCTTTTATCGGTGTTAATCATTTAAATGCGCACCTATGCGGAAACTATATTGATACTGATTTAAAACCGCCGTTTATGGCACTTCTTGTAAGCGGGGGACATACACAGATTATTGATGTTAAATCATACTCGGAACAAACAATCTTAGGTGAAACAATTGACGATGCCGTGGGTGAAGCTTATGATAAAGTTGCAAGACTTATAGGTCTTCCTTATCCGGGAGGTCCGAGACTTGATAAACTTGCCCAGGAGGGTAATCCTCACGCATTTAAACTTCCGGAAGGAAAAGTTGATGGATATAATTTCAGCTTCAGCGGACTTAAAACAGCGGTTTTAAGACTTGTAAAGTCATTTGACGGTAAAGAATTACCTGTCAATGATATTTGCGCAAGTTTTCAGGAACGTGTATCATCTACACTTTTAAACAAAGTTAAAAAAGCACTTGAAGCAGGCGGCTACAAACAGGTCGTAATTGCAGGCGGCGTTGCAGCAAATTCTGAAATCAGAAAGAAAATATTCGATCTTGAAAAAGAAGGATACAAAGTATTTGCACCACCTATGAAATATTGCACGGATAATGCTGCTATGGTAGCTTCTTGCGCCTATTTCAATACTAATACATTTGATGATGTAAATGTTGAAGTTTTTTCCAGAGTAAAATAATTCAGAAGCAAAAAAAATTATTTACATATTTTATTTTCTCTATGATAAACATTTACTCTAACAGCAATACGCCTTCTTTTACCGGCGGGATCACAAGAAAACTCGGCAGGACTTATTGTTCATGCGAACAGGATATTGTAGATATATTTAACAAACATCCTCAGAAAAACGGCATTGCAGGGCAGCTTCCCAAAAGCTGGATAGAAAAATTAAATGCATCTGAATTTGTAAACAACAAAAGAGAAGTTATACAAAATATTTATCAACAGTTTGCATCAATCGTAAAAACTGCATCGGACAATGTTGTTGAAGCCGCCGATAAACTTACGAATGTTTTACGTAATTATAAAATCCTTACAGAGAAACAAAGTTATAATATTAGAAAAATAAATACATCAGGATATTCACACATTGAAAACGGCTATATTCTGGAAGGTACAAACGGAGCTGAAAGTCTATTCGTTAAAGAATTCAAAGATTTGAGCAATATAGAACCAAGATTATATAAATATAAAACTAAACGTGACGGGAAGTATATCGAACTTGCACGAGCACTCCAGCTGAACAATCAACTAAAAGACAGACATATTATGCACACAAACTGGGGAGATACACAAAACAGATTTATGGTCAGCGAATATGTTAAGCCATTAAAAAGATATAAATCAAAGATTGAAATTAAAGAATCATATAATAATGAAAAAGAATTAATAGAAGATCTTAATAAAAAATACGGTTTTCGATACTATGAAATAAAAAATAATAACGTAAAATTAGGTTTTGAATATGAAGATAAATTTTATTCTTATCCTGAAGACAGAATAATATATAACTACTTTTTTAGTCTGCTTGAAAAATTAAATTTAAAACACATTGATTTGATGGACAACCCTGCGAACTATATAGTCAGCAAAGACAAAGACGGAAATCCTCTTTTAAAACTTATAGATTTCGGCGGGATTTCAAAATAAAAAAACAAATTGTATACAATTGTAAATTTTACACTTATAAAACAGCAAAAAATAATTTGGCTCTGTTTTAAAAAATATGTTATAAAACATCTTGGGAACAATACTATGAAACCTTTTTGCGGAATTGAATATAATTCACTTCCGCATTCTTATTTGAAAGTTTAATAGAAAAATAATTAAACAGGAACTTTATCATATATCTTTGAAAGAATAAACTCTGTTATTTTCTTTTCCAACTCGACATTATGATGATAATTGGTTTCCTTTATAAAGTAGCAAGGACTTGTAACATTTATTTCAATAATTTTTTCGTCAATAACGTCTAAACCGACTAAAGGCAGCCCCAGTCTGTTTAATTCTTTAGCAACAGGAGCCAATTTCTCTTTTTCGGCTTCTGTTAATTCAGCTTTTACTATATTGCTGTCACAGTGCTCATTAAACTTGAAATCATCATTTGACGGAAGTTTTTGAATACAAACATCCAAAACTTCATCCCCGAGAAACATTACACGCTTGTCGCCAAACCTTGCTTTAGGAATATATTTTTGAACCATAATAAGCTGTTTTTGATTTTTTTTCATTGTATTGATTATTACAGCAGTGTTCTTATCACCTTTTTTCAAAGTCATAACACCTGAACCGAAACAACCGTTAAGCGGCTTTAAAACAATTTCTTCATGTTCATTCAAGAATTTTATAATATCGGCTTTAGAAGAAGTTACAATATTTTCAGGCATTAAATCCAAAAATTTTACGGTATGCATTTTTTCGTTAAAATCACGAATTGCCTTAGGATCGTTTAATATAAGAGTTTTTTCTCTGTCTACGAAATCAAATACATAAGTTGCATTAATATAATCCAAATCTACAGGAGGATCCGGTCTGAACATAACAAGTTTGAAATCTTCAATCTTTTTAAATTGTTCTGCCTTATCATAAAATATGTTACCGTCTTTTTCGAAAGCTTCATAACAATGCGTAAAAGCCTCACCTGATATAAGACTTAAATTATCAATTGTAGCTATATAAACGTTTTTGTTTTCTCTTAACAGTTCTCTGATAATCCAAAAATTTGTCACAAGATTATTAAACTCAAAATACTTGAGTTCAAGTCTGTCTATAATAAATAAAATATCCATGTTGTTCTCCACCTCAACTTGAGTTTACATCTAACTAAATTTATTCGCAATAGAGAAACGGGCTAGTTAAATTTTTTCCGGATCTAACACAACACAATTAGCATTATTTAACTGAAGCAATGCGTTAAATCTTTGCAAATCAGCCTGAATTTGAGGGAAAGTATTGTAATGCATAGGTATTATAGTCTGTGCACCTACCCAGTGAGCTGCCATTGCAGCATGTTCAACATCCATTGTGTAATAACCTCCGACAGGAAGCATTGCTATATTTGGTCTGTACAATTCTTTAATAGTTTTCATTTCTCCTGTAAGAGCAGTGTCACCGGCATGATAAATTCTAACGCCTTCCACATCGAGAATTACTCCGGCTGCAACCCCGCCATATCTGCCGTCAGGCAAAGAACTTGTATGGAATGCGGGAACAAAAACTGCTCTGCCCCAATCATAATCAATCCAGCCTCCAAGACCTACGGCTTTGGCTTTACATCCCTGTTCTTCGCAATATTTTCCAACTTCAAAAACAGCTGTAATTACAGCATCTTTTTCCTTAGCAATTTCAACAGCCTGCCCCAAATGATCCCCGTGACCGTGAGTAACAAATATATCGGTAATATTTGAATTTCGCCAGTTATATTTAGGATTAACACTTAAAAAAGGATCAATCAAAACCGAATTATCTTTCAACTTGATTTCAAACGCACTGTGACCTATATATTTTATATCCATAATTCTCTCCTTATAATCTACAAATTTTATATAAATATATCAGATTTTAGTGTAAAATACAATTATGCAATATAACGTATTAATGAAAAAATGCATAGAATTGGCAAGACAAGTAGAAGGTAATACTTCTCCAAATCCTCTTGTCGGATGTGTAATACTGGATAAAGACGGCAATGAGATTTCAACGGGATTTCACGCTAAATACGGGGATAATCACGCCGAACGTGATGCACTGTTAAAACTTAAAAACGGAGAAGAAAAAGACGGGACACTGATTGTCAATCTCGAACCTTGTTCACATTTTGGCAAAACCCCTCCCTGCGCAGATTTAATTATCGAACGGGGAATAAAGAAAGTTGTAATAGGAATGCGTGACGTTAACCCCATAGTTGCAGGTAACGGAATTAAAAAATTAAAAGATGCAGGAATTGAAGTTATAGAAAACGTATTGGAAGATGAATGCAGAGCTTTAAATGAAATTTTTATAAAAAATATGAAAGAAAAGAAAGCTTTTATTGCAATAAAAACCGCCGCAACTCTTGACGGAAAAATTGCGACACATAACGGTTCTTCCAAATGGATTACATCAGAAAAAGCAAGAGAAGAAGTTAAAAATATAAGAAAACGCTACGATGCAATTATGACTTCTTCGTCAACAATTCTTGCAGATAATCCGACAATGGCGCACAGAAAAAAAATTATCCTTGACAGAGAATTGAAAACTAATCTTAAATCAACAATATACCGGAACGGAGAAATTTATTTATTCAATGCTTCAACAGACAAACTTCAAGACGGTATTAATTTCATAAAAACTCCTGTGAAGAATAATAAATTAGACCTTGATTTCATTTTAAAAAAAGTCTATGAACTCGGGATAATGAGTATATTAATAGAAAGCGGGGGCAGACTTAACGGTGAAGCTTTAAGATATGCCGACAAAATTTACCATTTTATAGCTCCTAAAATCACAGGCGACAATTCTTCTAAATCCTGCTTTAATTACAGGCAAATAAACGATATCAACGACAGTTTCAATTTCGAAATTGCCTCTGTAGAAAAATTTGCACCTGACATATTATTAACTTACTATCCTATTCAAAAAAAATAATATTAATGTATAATTATTTCTATGGCAAATATAAAAAAAGCATCCGCAGCGGGAACATTTTACCCGTCTGATAAATCAGAATTATTGAATATAATAAACAATTTTAAATGCAAAGAAACAGAATATTCTTCAAGAGCAGTTATAGTACCTCATGCAGGATACATTTATTCAGGTGAACTTGCAAATTGCGGTATAATCCACTTGAAACCTGATGCAAAAAATGTTTTTATATTTGCACCTGCACACTTTGAAAGAATTTTCGGATGCGCAGTATGCAGCTACGATGCATTTGAAACTCCGCTTGGAAATATTGACGTAAATAAAGAACTGTCAGGTGAAGTAAGCAAATTTTGCGACTGCCAGACAAATAATTTTGCATTTGAACAAGAACATTCTCTTGAAGTCCAGCTCCCGCTTATAAAAAAGCATATTCCCTCAGCCAAAATAATACCGGTATTATACGGATGTGAAAACTTCACAAACCTTGCAGATACAATAAAACATTTTTGGGATAACGAAGACAATGTGTTTGTAATATCAAGTGATTTAAGCCATTTCTATCCTGAAAAAGAAAGTTACAAAATAGATACTTACACTGCAAAGATGATAGAAGCTAATGAAACACGTGATTTCGAAATGGAGCAGGCTTGCGGTGCTGTCGGAATTTGCGGGCTGACTGATTTTGCAAAAAATAATAATTTCTCATTAATCCGCATTGGTATGACAAATTCCGCTAAAGTAACAGGTGATTCTTCAAGAGTAGTCGGCTACGGAAGCTGGTTTTTATATGAAGGCAACAAAAACGAATACATAAAGAAATACTATTCCGACACAGTTTTGAAAATATGCAAAGACAGTATTTTATCAGGATTTCAACTTGGTGAAATCACACCAAAAGATTACCCGTGTGTACTTGAAGAAACAGGTGCATCATTTGTTACACTTGAACTTGCAGGAATTCTTCGTGGATGTATAGGCTCTGTTATTGCTCACAAACCTCTGGTTAAAGATTTGATTAAAAATTCACACGCAGCTGCTTTTTCCGATCCGAGATTCAACCCGCTTACAATTGATGAATATAATAAAATATCAATTAGCGTTTCACTTTTATCTAAACCCAAAAGAATTGAATTCAGGGATGAAGAAGACCTGTTAAACAAGCTTGTTCCATATGAAGACGGATTAATAATACGTGACGGAAATTATCAGGCTGTATTTTTGCCAATAGTTTGGGAGCAGCTTCCGGACAAACACGAATTTTTAAAAGAACTTAAATTAAAAGCAGGAATGGACGAAAACTATTCATCCGAAACTCTGGAAGCTTTTAAATTTAATGCGGTGAAAATTAATCAATAACCTTTCCGTCAAACAAATCCATAACCATATTCACATTATCCGAATGCATTGATGAAAGAACTTTATCAACAGAAGCTGATTTTTCTGTTTTTTCAACTTCTTCTTTAATTTCCTCAATTTCTTCAGGTTCAGGTTCTTCTTCCTTTTTAACTTCAACTGTTTTAACAGGCTTTACAGGAGCAGAAGGTTTTGTTACAACGCTTGATTGCCTGACATTTTCATCACCTGCCTGCGGAAGTCTTACAATTACGTTCGAATTTGATTGAGCAAATAAATTATTTACCGCATCTATAACAGCCTGTTTCTTACTTCCGCTTTGAACCTGATTTAAGAAAATTTCATTTTTCATTGTAATAACAGTTTCTTCAGGAGTAATTTTAACAGGATTTGCCCACTGTTTTAAAAGAGCTCTTGTCGGAGCACTTGAAAGATTTTCAAGAAGTTTTCCCCACAATGCGGATATATCTTCACCACCAGAGGATTTAGATTTAGGCATTGGCGCAAAATCGTCCTTATCAGTATCATGTTCAGCTGCTTTAACAGGTTCTGATTTAATTTCAACAGTTTTATCTGTTTCCTCAATTACAGGTTTAACAGGTTTGACCTTTTGCGGCTGTTTTATTTCCGGTTTTAAAACCGGAGCAGGAGCAGTTTTATATGCTGCAACCTTAACAGGCGCAGATGCACCTCCCTCTAATCTTGCAATTCTGTTTTGCAGTTCTACGAGTGAAGTATTTTCAGTAAGATTTGCAAGGTCAATGATTGCCACTTCAAGCCACAGTCTCGGGTTGTTGGTTAATTTTAATTCCTTAATATATTCAGCGCATTTTTCAATAAGAAAAACTATCTGATGAGTTTCAAGAATTTCTGTTTGAGCTTTTAATGCACTGACTTGTGCATCATTAGCCTGGGTAAGTTCAAAAGCGATTTCAGCTCTGCAATTTTTAACAATCAACAGATTTTTCAGATAATCCATAAGGTTAGTTAAAATTTGAACAGGTTCATTACCGGAATTGTAAATTTTCTCTAATTCTTCAATGGCTTCCTGAGGTTTAGAATTAACAATTTTATCTGCAAGAGAATTCAATGTGTCAAAAGATAAACGTCCTAAAAGATTATTAATATCATCTGTTGAGATTGCCTCTTTTCCGTCAAGAACGCTTAATTGATCAAGAAGTGCTATACTGTCACGCATTCCGCCGGCAGAGTTTTTTGCAATGGTGAACAAAGCATCATCCGTAATATTAATCTTTTCACAATCAGAAATATAACGAAGATGTTTTACAATATCGTCTGTTGTAATACGTTTGAAATCAAAGCGCTGGCAGCGGCTTTTAATTGTATCCAAAACTTTATGGACTTCTGTTGTAGCAAGAATAAAAATAACATTTTTAGGAGGTTCTTCAAGAGTTTTTAACAAAGCATTGAATGCTGTTGTAGAAAGCATGTGAACTTCGTCTATAATATAGATTTTATATCTGCTGTTAACAGGTGCATACATAACCTTTTCAAGAATATTTTGAGCATCTTCAACTTTTCTGTTGCTTGCGGCATCAATTTCTATTACATCCATAGGTGTTGAATTTGTAATATCAATACAGTTTTCACAAACACCGCACGGCGAAATTGTCGGTCCCTCTTTACAGTTTAATGATTTTGCAAAAATTCTTGCCGTAGAAGTTTTACCGGTACCTCTTGGTCCCGTAAATAAATAAGCATGAGAAATTTTATCAAGTTCAATAGCATTTTTGAGAGCTTTTTTAATATGTTCCTGCCCAACAACTTCCTCAAGTTTCTGCGGGCGGTATTTTCTGTATAAAGGTATGTATTTTTCGTTCATGATATTATTATAGCAGGTAATAATAAAAGTGGGCAGAATATGAACATAATTAAACCACCGCTGTTAAAATATGGGGATACAATAGGAATTCTTGCGACATCGGGCGCTATGGAAGATGATACAAATCTTCGTCGTGCAATAAATTTCTTTTCAGATAAAGGTTACAAAGTGAAGTTGTCTGATAATATTTATTCGAAAAACAGATATCTTGCAGGCACAGACAAAGAAAGACTTGATGCACTGCATAAAATGTTCGCTGACAAAGAAGTTAATGCAATTATCTGTCTCAGAGGCGGTTACGGTGCTATTAGACTTATTAACATGATTGATTATGACCTAATCCGTAATAATCCAAAAATATTCTGCGGATATTCAGATATAACCGCACTTAACGCAATGTTTTTAAAACGAGCAGGGCTCATGACTTATTCAGGCCCCATGATATTAAGCGACTTTGGAGAAGAAACACCTGAACAATATACCGTGGACAAATTCTTTGAAACAGTAACGGAAGATAAATTTGATTATAAGGGAACCTTCTGGGGCGGTAATTTATCAACTCTTGTATCTCTTTGCGGACTGGACTTTATACCTGATTTTAAATTTACACTCTTTTTAGAAGATTTGAATGAACCTCCATACAAAATTGATAAGATGGTAACACAACTGTTTAATATAGATAAAATCAGAAAAAATATCGGAGCTGTAGCCGTTGGTGATTTTTTAGGCTGTGAAAACATTGATTACATCTTCGAAGAATTAAATGTTCCTCTTATAAAAGATTTTCCAGCATCGCACAGTTCAAAAAAGGCAACTGTTCCCTACGGTAATATTGAATAATTAATTTTATATTAAGTATATATTCCCGCAAATGTTTTTGAGATAAAATATAATTATGTATAAGATAAAATAAGGAAAAAGACTATGTGGGATTATTCGGATAAAGTTATAGATCATTACAGAAACCCTCGCAATGTAGGGAAAATAGATAATGCAGATGCCATAGGCGAAGCAGGTTCACTTGCATGCGGCGATTCACTGAAAATATATTTAAAAATAAAAGACGGCATTGTAACAGATGCAAAATTCCAAACTTTCGGATGCGGTTCTGCCGTAGCAAGTTCAAGCATTTTAACAGAAATGATTATCGGAAAATCTGTTGAAGATGTAAAAAAGATTACTAATAAAGATATTGCAGACCAGCTTGACGGACTTCCGCCGGAAAAAATGCATTGCTCCGTAATGGGTTATGAAGCATTGGAAGATGCCCTTAAAAATTACGACGATTACACAGACCTTGAAGACATCAGAAATGAAGAAGCAGCTAACAAAAAAAGTGAAAAAATTGTTTGCCAGTGCTTCGGCGTTACTGAAAATGTAATATGGGATGCGTTAAAATTAAACGGACTTAAAACTGTTGAAGAAGTTACAAACTACACAAAAGCAGGCGGCGCTTGCGGTAAGTGTAAAGGATTAATTCAAGATATCATTGATACTTATTACAAGAAAGAAAATGAGAAAAATGAATCCACACTTACACCTGCTCAAAAAATCTTAAAGATAAATAACGTAATAGAAAAACAAATTTCTCCGGAATTGAGAAAAGACGGCGGTGACATTACTCTCGTTGATATTGACGGGAATAAAGTAATGGTGAAACTTAGAGGAAAATGTTCAGGCTGCAAAAACTCTCACCTGACACTTAAAGCCTTTGTTGAAACGACTTTGCGAGATACCGTTGATAAAAATATAGAAGTTGTAGAGGTATAGATATGGGATTAATTTATTTAGATAATAACGCAACAACAAAGGTAGATCCTCAAGTGCTTGAAGCTATGCTTCCATACTTACAGGACGAATACGCCAACCCCTCAAGCATATATGACTTTGCAAAACGTGCAAATCATATTGTCAAAGAAGCCAGAGGAGTAATTAAAGATTTCGTTAATGCCGAAAATGAAAAAGAAATTATATTTACATCTTGCGGTTCGGAAAGTGCAAACACGGCAATACGTGGCGTTTTGAACATGAACAAAAATAAAAGACATATTGTTACAACAAAAGTCGAACACCCCTGTGTATTAAATCTTTATCAAGCATTGGAAAAAGAAGGCTACACTGTTGATTACATAGGTGTAAACTCTAACGGCGAACTTGATCTGGCACAGCTTTCAGATAGCATAAACGCTGACACCGCACTTGTTTCAATAATGTATGCCAACAATGAAACAGGTGTAATTTTTCCTATTGAAAAGATTTCTGAAATTATAAAATCAAAAAATAAAGAAACTAAATTCTTTGTAGATGCTGTTCAGGTAGCAGGGAAAATTCCTATTGATGTTCAAACAGCTGGGATTGATTTGCTTGGCATATCAGGACATAAATTCCACGCACCCAAAGGAGTAGGTGCACTATATGTAAATTCTAAAACATTAATTACACCTCTTATAATCGGCGGTCATCAGGAACGTGGTAAACGAGCAGGCACAGAAAACGTTCCATATATTGCAGGTATTGCAAAAGCCGCAGAACTTGCCGTTGACCAGTTGAAATATGAAAATACGGAAGTTAAACGCCTGAGAGATAAACTTGAAGCTAATATATTGAAAAATGTATTTAATGCAAGGTTAAATGCAGGTGTAGTAAACCGGGTTCCGAATACAACAAACATCGGTTTTGAATATATCGAAGGCGAATTGATTTTACTTCATCTTAGTGACCTTGGTATTTGCGCAAGTTCAGGAAGCGCCTGTACATCGGGTTCTCTTGAACCGTCACATGTATTGAGAGCTATGAATGTTCCGTTTACTTCAATTCACGGAAGTATAAGATTTTCACTAAGCAAATTCACTACAGAACAAGAAATCGACTATGTTTGCGAAAAAATGCCCGGTATAATTGAAAAATTAACCAATATTTCACCGTTTCAGGATGAGCTTGAAGCATTAAAAAAATTAAAAAGTTAGTATAAGACTAATACTTTTTTCCAATAATAAAAAAATCGTAGTGCTATAGTCCTACGATTTTTTATTTATTTAGCAAAAATTTTAAATAACAACCCTGTAGAATGGTTTTACATGACTTTCACAATTATCCTGTACACAAGGAGTTGTTATTATGAAAAAATTCATCGTAATATTATGTTTTATGTTAACTGTAAATTGCAGCCCGGCAGCAGATTCAAATTCAAAACTGCTGGATAATATTGAAAATTCTCTTTACGGATTTACTTACACAACGCAAGACGATGCAACAAGGTTAAATCGTATTGAAGAAAGTGTTTACGGACAAACTTCAAATAAGTCTACACAGCAGAGAATTGCCAAATTAAAAACAGATATGGCTGCAGATTTGATAGGACAAGAAATTGCACCGAAAGAAGATACATTTGCAGAAGATCAAGACAGTTACAAAGACAGAATTGCAGAAGAAAAGCTGCCTCCTGCGGGAGCAAATGTTGACTACCCGTCCATTAATGAGCTTGAAAAACAAGTATTTAAGCAAGAATTCAAAAATAAAGATTTAAACAGCCGACTTGCAAGTCTTGAAGAAAAATCTTTAGGTAAGACTTATGCAGACGATGATTTCAGCAGCCGTGTGGAAAGATTACAGGCAAAAATAAAACCAAAATCATTTATGGATAACAGCATTGCTCAATCATCCAACGATTATTTTGACGGAGATGCAATTCCTCTTGATAAAAATTACAGACTAGACAGGTATGAAGCACCTGATTTTGATTATGATGCTTACAATGCAAGAAATTCAAGACAGCCACAGCGTGTTAATCTTGCATCAGTCGAAAAATCAATTTTCAAAAGAAGTTTTGCCCAAGAATCTATGGATAACAGATTATCAAGGCTTGAATCAACAATGTTCGGCACAACATTCAACAGCAACTCTGAACAGGAGCGTATAGACAGAATTTCAAGTGCTTATAAAGCACAAAAAACCGCCAGTAAATACGACTCGAATAAATTCTCACAGAATATGGCAACAGCTGTGCAGATAGGTACTCTGATACTTATGGTGCTGGCTTGCATATTATAATCATAAAATAAAGAGTTGAATATAAATTCAACTCTTTATTCGGATTAATTTTTCAATAAATTTTTTAAATTTTTAAGTCCTTCTTTAGCATCCTGCATCTGTTGTTTTGCTTCTTCTGCACGTTTTCTGGATTCTTCCAAAGACTTTTGTAATTGTTCAACTTTTTGTTGTTTTGCATCTTCAATAGCCTGTTTAGTATTTTGAAGCTGCTCTTTTATGGTAACTGTTTCTATTTCTGATGTATCACATTTTGAAAGCCACTTAAATGATTTAACCGAACTTCTGCTTTCAACTCCGCCGTTAAAGGCAACTTTAAAATCTTTATAGTTTTTATTACCTGATGAAAGCTGTGGAATAGCAGCGATATTTTCACCTTTAGGATCAGTAGTGAGTGCATTGATAATATTTCCTGTCAACGTACCGAATTTAGGAATATATGATGTAAGCTTGCTTACCGATAAGTCACCTAAAGGTCCGAGTAATGCTACAACTTCAGCTGATATTCTACCAAGAACAGTAACATTTGCAGTAGCATTCAAAAGATTGTATCTTCCCGTAATATAAGATGACATTGAAGGTCCTGATGTCTTTATAGGATTAAGCTCAGCCCAGCCGTTGTTGAAGGACATATTACCCGAAATTGATTTGAATTGGGCAGTATTTTTAACTGTAGGCAATGCAGATACTGAGTTAACAGCAGCTTTAATAATACTGTTTGACTGAAGGTTTTGAGCAAATAAATAGTTTTCAAAACGTCCTATATTACCAAGCGTACCGTCACTTATTTCAAAAGAAACTTTTCCTTTTAAGTTTTTCATCATCTCGACATCTGTCGCTCCATGCAGAGTAACATTTGCATCAAAGCCCAGAGTTCCTGAAAGAGCATTTTTCAAACCGGCTGCACCTGCAATAGCTTTTTCAGCATCCATGCCGGAGCCATTAAATATCACTCCGATATTGCCGTTTAATACGTTGTATGAAATATTTCCGTTGACTTTTCCGTTAAAGGCCTCTCCTGTTAAATTCTTCAAATAAAATACATTATCTTTAAAAGAGAAATCAGATGACAGATTTTGTGCGATTATCCCTCCTGACGTAAACTTCGCAAGTGTTCCTTTACCGTTTGCAATTACACCGTTAAGACTTACAGTCATATTGTCCATAGTTAAAAGCATATCAGGAATGCTTATCAACGGAATATTTATATTCCCCTTTAAAACAGGATTTATAACAGGTCCTGATACTGAAATATTTCCTTTAGCTTTTAAAAGCGATTTTTTAAATCCGGGAATTTCCATAGCAATTTGTTCGGGAGTAGAAATATCAAGTGCAAGAGTTTGTGATTTTGAAAGGTTATTAACAGAACCTTTTACATCCAAAACACTTTCACCGTTTGCATACACTCCTGTATCGGAAAATTTTAGCGAATCATTAGCTATCTTTATATTACTTTTAATAACGGTTGTTTTACCTTTTAGCGCATCAACAGAAAGAATTGAAGCATAATTTGAAGGATTAGCCGTCAAATTTAACGCAATATTCTGTGCTTTGTCATTTCCAGTAATCTTTACAGATAAAGGCAGACTACCCGCTGCTTTAACTTCTTTTCTTAAATCAGCAGGTATCATTGATTTTATATCAGATGACAATATATTTCCGTTTGCACTTATATCAAAATTTATATTTTTGGTTGTGTAATCACTTACCTTACCTTTAACATCAATTCTTGAGTTATTTAATAATAAATATGCATTATCTATATTAATATCTTTTTGCCCGAAAGATACTTTAGATTTTGGTGCAGAGATTTTGGCAATCGGGTTAATTATATTAAGATTAGAAATGTCAACACCGCCCGTAAATGCCTTTCCGTCTGTATTTACATTTGCCTTTGAATTTAAAAGAGTAACGGATGTATTTGAAGGAATATTTTTTACATTAATGTTATCAATACTCAAGCTGACTTTTGGAACAGGCTTTTCTAATTTACCGGTTAAAGATGCATCTAAAGATAAAGTGCCTGATTTAACATCATTTTCTTTTAATAAAGCAAGCTGTCCCGCCGCTACAAGTAGACCTCTTAATTGAAGCTTATCCGCAATAACATGCAGGTTAACATCATCTGATATTGTACCGTCAATTTTTAACGGCTGGTCTGCTACATTAAACCCTGCATTTTTAATATTTACTGTATCACCTGAAAAGTCAATATCAGCTTTTATATCTTTTATGTATGCATTATAAAGCTTATAAGTAATATCAGAAGAAGGAATTTTTAAATATCCTGATGATTCCACTTTTTTCATATCCGACTTTAGAGAAAAATCAGCATCAATACCGCCCGTTGCAGTCAATGTGTCTAAGTCATGATACCCGAATGATTTTGCTATACTGTCAAGCATATCAAATATACTTTTAAATTTAGCATTAGATACACAATTTAAATCAATATCAGGATGCTTTCCTGTCTTGAAATTACCCACGAGTTCCGTAATCTCTTTTTCAGCGGTGTATAACTTGGAATAAAGTTTTATCTTATTTCCCTTCATAGTAATATCAACATTACTTGCAGGAAGTTTTTTATTATCAACGGCAACACCTAAGTTTGAAACATTAACTACACCATCCCAGTGAATGTCTTCAAAAGTACCGAAAGTTTTAATATCGGCTTTTACATCAGCTGTTACGTAATTATCATGAATTGCTTTAAATATATCTATGATATTAATATTAACAGGTTCTGCCACCGGAGTATTTTCTGTTTTCGGAGAAAACACCAGTTCGTTTAAGTCCATATCAGGCATAATATTATTGAATATTTTCACATCATAATTAAATTGATTTCTGTCCTGTAGCAGTACTTTACCGTCAGCAAGAATTTTAACCTTTTTATTAAGTATAAAATCAGTCACTTTTATAGTGTTGCCTGAAATATAATAAGTCTTATCAGACTGCATATCTATAAACGATAAATTATAATTATTTAACACAATATCGGGTAAATGATTAGAAAGCTTTAATCCCATAGGCAAAGGAGCAGATGCAGCTGCCTGTGCCTGCTCGTTGTTATTGTCTTCCTTAGGAAGATAATCTTCAATAAGGAACTTGCCTCCTTTTTTAATTTTTAAATTAATATTAAGATTATCCGCACCTGCCGTATCTATCTCTATTTTTCTAAGAAGAAGCGGAAGCAGAGAAATCTTTCCCTGTACATTATCAGCTGAAAGAAAGACCTCTCCTGTCGGTAAAGCTGCCTCTATATGTCCGGCAGCGGCTCCTAAGGTAAGCTTTGGAGTTGTTAAAATCTGCATATTTTCAAGTTTTAATTTAAAACCTGAAGTTTCCTCGACCATTTTAATTATGTCTTCACTGTGCGAATTTAATATACCGTTTAAAAAGAAAGGAACTGTTAAGAATAAAATATACAAAACAGCAGCAATAGAACACGCTGTAATTCCTGCGATTTTAAAAGCTTTTTTACTCATATATCATACCCCTTATACTGCTTCTGATTTTACAAAACTATTTTTTCTTCCTGTCAGGATAGCAATTCCATTTTATATCAGGATTTTTCCTAAACCAGGTTAACTGACGCTTTGCATAATTTCTGGTATTTTGCTTAAGCTTATCTGCCGCCTCGTTTAAAGTCAATTCACCATCAAGGTAGGATGTAATTTCTCTGTAACCTATGGTATTTATTATATTGCTTATTCTGCCATGTTCTTTCAGCAGCTTTCTTGTTTCGTCTACCAACCCTTGCTCAAGCATTAAATCAACACGCTTATTAATTCTTTCATAAAGTTCAGCTCTGGGATAATTTAATCCAATCCACTCAACTTCGTATTCAGGTTCTTTTATTCCTCTTGCCTCGCTTACAGGCATTCCTGTTAATTTTACGATTTCAATAAATCTAATTGCACGTCTTTTATCGTTTTGAATAACAAGTTTTGCTGCTTCACTGTCTAATTTTAAAAGCATTTCATACAACTCATCAAATTCAAGTTGGGAAAGTTCTTTTCTCAGTTCATAATCCGGACTAATTTTAGGCAAATCATAATTTTCAAGAAGAATTCTGAAATAAAGTCCTGTACCTCCCGCAATAATAGGAGTTTTGGCTCTAGATATTATATCATTTATAATATTTCCTGCAGTTTGTGCATACACACCTACAGAATAGTCAACCTCAGGTTCTACAATATCAATCATATGATGAGGAATACCGGCCCTTTCATCAATTGTCGGTTTTGCTGTTCCTATATCAAGCCCCTTATACACAAGTCTGGAGTCTGCAGAAATAATCTCACCGTTAACTTGTTTTGCAAGTTCCACAGCATAAGCAGTTTTACCGCTTGCAGTTGCTCCCACAACAGCTATAACTTTATTCTTCTTTTGCATCATCATTTACAGCTTCCACATCAACAAATTTTTTATCATAGTATAAAAAGATAGCTACAACAACAAAAACCGTAAAATAGAACAAGATGATGTTCATTACTATATATGCCAACGGATTAATAACTGCAAACGTATTTAAAAATAACAGAGCAAATCCCATAAGCCAAATACTTATAAAAAATCTGAATGATGAGAAAAAATCTTTGATTAATTTAACTATTGAATGCCACAAAGCAACCAGAGGGTTTATTGTGTTATAAATAATTTCCGGTATCCAAAACATAAGAAAATACATAATAACCGAAGTGACAAGCATAAATAACAAACTCCACTTGCCAAAAAATATTATTTGTTCAGGAGTTAATTTATCAATAAATGCAGCCATAGACTGGTTGGTAGCAGAAGGATCCATGGCAATAAGCTGCAAACTCTGCATGGAATTGGCATCCAATCCTCCGATAATATTCACACCTAGAAGGTAAACAACAGGTGTTGCAAAAATCTGAATAAAAAATAATATAATATAAAACCCTACAAATGATAAAAAGTACTTTCCAATACCTACAGGAAGAACTTTAAACAAATTCATGGTAGCCTTGGCTCTGTCTGCATCCAGAACAAAAACCTGCTTTGACAAATCAATCGCCTCTTTTACCATATAAAACCATGAAGCAAAGAAAGCTCCTGACATAAACAAAACGGTTACGGAAGCTAAAATCAGCTCATGAGTAGAATCTACAGTTACACGTGAATATAGTGAATACAAATCAAGCAGTTTTACAAAAACAATTAAAGGTATTGCAAGAATAATATTATAATTTGTAATTTTAGCTGCCTGCCTAAATATATTTATCATAATTTATAATTACCTCAAATTTATAAGTCTTTAAATACCAAATTTACTTAACCGCTTCTGCTTGTTTTTCCTGCTTTGCAGATAATTTTCTTTTTCTTCTTCTCATCAAATCAACAAAAGCTTCCAAACGTGTTAAATATCCTGCTTTACCAGTTTGTTCGTCCATAATTAAAGGCAGGATAGGTATATCACAATTTTCTCTCATAGCAGGGAAAATATTTTGCGACATAATTTCTGGCATGCAAGTAAAAGGACTGATGTGAATAATTCCGTCAATACCTCTTTCATCAGCATAAGCAACATCAGAAACGCATTCTAAAGAGTCACCCCCGATATCCCGCATTAAATAAGGTTTTGCCATTCTAAAAGCACGTTGAAGGTGTGTTTCGCCTTTTCTGAAAATTTTGGGAATAATTGCATCCTTTAAGAAACTGCTTATTGTAAGACTTCTTCTTGTTTGAACTCCCATTTTTCCAAGTTCCCTTGTAATATTCTGGTTAGAAAACTGGTCGCATACAAGATAAATTTCTCCTGTTAAATCTACATGCAAAACCTCTTTATCAGGATTAATTTCAGTCTTTTTCATTTCATCAAAAGCCTGTTTTTTTGCTCTGTTCAGTTTTCTGTTTGTATCAGCATCTTTAATATACTGGATTGCTTTGTTGTAACGTTTTTCGGCATCACCGAAATTGATTTCTCTGGCTCTGTAATAAGACAATATATTTTCCAGATCATCTAAAACGAAAACTTTTCTTATCGCAATTATAATAGCTCTTGCAAACAAAAGGGGGTCATTTTTTCCGCTGATTTCTTTTAGAAAATTATACATCCCCTTAATTCCGTCATAAAGAGTTAATTCAATATACTTAGCATCATACCCCAAGTCTGTCAGGGCATTTTTAATACAGTTACCGTATTCACCCAAACGGCAACAACCTGGAGATGATATCATTGCAACATAGTCAGTTCCGCCCTCAATAGCTTCAATGAAATTGCCTAAAATGAGTTTGTAAGGAAGGCAAATAGCTTCCGGTGAGTGTTTAGTACCCAGTGATAATGTTTTTTTGCTTGTATAAGGCGGTATAAAAGGTTCTACACCGATTTTTTTCAAAGCTGCCGCCCATGCAATGCAAACTGTTCCCATATGGGGAAATGCTACTTTCTTTTTAATATCTTTGTCTGGTTTCATGTTAGTTTTCTCTTTAATAGTTATTGTACAAATTTAAGGTCCGGCTGACGAGCCGCAAGCGTTTCATCTAGACGTTTTACAGGTGTTGTATGCGGAGCCGAAATCAATTTTTGCGGATTTGTTTTAGCATCCTCAGCTATTTTCAGCATTACATCAACAAACTTGTCTAAAACTTCTTTATTCTCGGATTCGGTTGGTTCAATCATTATTGCTTCATGAACAATTAACGGAAAGTAAACTGTAGGCGGGTGCGTATTTTCATCCATAAGCCCTTTAGCAATATTCAAAGTTGAAACGCCATATTCTTTCTGTTTATCACCTGAAAGAACAAATTCATGCATACAGGGTTCGTCATAAGGCAATAAATATGCATCTTTCAATTTTTCTTTTAAATAATTGGCATTTAAAACAGCATTTTCACTTGCTTCTTTTAAGTTTGTTCCCATCATAAGAATATAAGCATACGCTCTGACCATAACGGCAAAATTGCCGTAAAAACCTTTTACACTGCCTATTGAATGTTTAATATTACAATTTCTGAAATATTTTTCTCCGTCAAAATCAACAACAGGAGAAGGCAAAAATTCTTTTAAACTATCAACAACTCCAACGGGTCCGGAGCCAGGACCGCCGCCGCCGTGAGGTGTTGCAAATGTTTTATGAAGATTAAGGTGAACAACATCAAATCCCATTAATTTAGGATTAGTTTTCCCCATAATCGCATTAAAGTTAGCACCGTCATAATATAACAGTGAACCGTTTTTATGCATTAACTCTGATATTTCAAGAACATTTTCTTCAAAAATCCCCAAAGTGTTAGGGTTTGTCATCATAATAGCTGCAACATCAGCATCAAGTAACTCTTTCAAAGCCTGAATATCTACCTGCCCTTTTTCATTTGACTTAACAGGAACAATATCAAACCCGCAGAAATGCGCACTTGCAGGATTTGTACCATGTGCGGAATCAGGAATAATAACTTTTTTACGCTTTTCGCCTTTTACATCAAAATACTTTTTAATTATCATCATCCCTGTTAATTCACCGTGAGCACCTGCAGCAGGCTGCAAGGTAACAGCATCCATACCGGTAACTGTTTTTAATGCTTCCTGAAGTTTATACATAAGTTCAAGAGCACCCTGTGAATCAATATCGTCGCTTAAAGGATGAAGATTTACAAAACCTTCAAGCCCCGCAAGAAGCTCGTTAACCTTTGGATTATATTTCATTGTACAGGAGCCGAGAGGATAAAAACCTTTTTCAATACAGAAATTTCTGTCAGAAAGTTCCTTGTAATGACGCATAGCCTCAAGCTCGCTAACGCTTGGCAAACCAACAGCATCGGTTCTGAGAAGACTTTTATCTAAAAAGCTTAAATCTTCTTTTTCATCAGTTAGAGTAACCCCTGCAACATCGTTGCTTTTTTCGAAAATTGTTTTCACTAAATAATCCCCTGTCTTTTTAAATCTCTTTTAATTTTGTCCAAGCCTGACTGAATAATACGTGAAATACGTGATTGTGAAATATTAAATTCTTCAGCAATTTCCCTTAATTTTTTCTCCTTAAAAAATTTATATTCAATAAGTTCTCTTTCTCTTTGAGGAAGTTTTTTCATAGATTCCAAAATTTCTGCTTTTAACTCGGAAAGTTCAATGCATTCCTCCGGAGTTTTATCATCAGCTTTAATTTGGGTCGGAACTTCCGCATCCTGCATCTCATCAATAGATAGAATTGTTTTGTAAACTTCTTCTCTTAAATTACCGTTTTCTTCTTCAACTATCTGTTTTTTATTTTTCAGGGAGTACCATTTGTAACGTCTTCTGACCTCGTTACGAATAGCCCATTTAATTGCAGTGGAAAGATAAGTATTATTGAAATTTTCAGGGGAATTGTTCTTAAAAAGGATATATAAAGTATGGTTGCCTATGTTTATTAACTCAGGAAGTTCTATCAAATGTGAAGTTGAAAATTTCTGGTATTCTACTTTGGCAATTGTTTCAATTAAATTTTTGTATTCCCTTAAGTTTACCTTCTGCTGAAGATTTTGTTTTGGCGCCATAACTATAACATTAATCCTATCTAAGCATTTCCACATCTACATAATATCAAAAAAAAATATAGAATACCAGACAATGTAATTTCTCTTAACATAATTTATATTATCAGTGACAGTTTTGTTATTTATAAGGCATAAACGCAATAAGGAGTTAATTATATGAGAATTCTATTCTGTACAGACGGTTCAAAAATAAGTTTTGATGCATTAAGAAATATTTCAAAATGGGTTAATGATGCAATAATTGATGTTATCTGCGTAATTGACTGGAGCTTCCTCCCTGACGAGGTAAGCATTGAGGCGGATGGTTTTGCCATGTCATGTGCAAATATTGCAGATACAATTCTTGAATATGCAGAAAAAGAAGTAGAATTTTTAAATTTAAAGCTTGGCAAAAAAATTAAAAACTGCGGCTCTGCTGTTGAGAGTATACTTGAGCAGTCAGAAAAGGAAAAATATGATTTAATCCTTATGGGTTCTCACGGCAAAAAGGGAATACAAAAATGGCTTGGTTCAGTTTCTCAGGAAGTCTTAAACAGCAGTAAAATTACCGACTATATTTCCAGGGAAGCAAATAACCGCAAAAGAATTTTATTTACTACAGACGGCTCAAAGTGTTCCATCGGCATTATCCAAAAATTACTCCCTATGCTCAATTTAGAAAACAAAGAGATATACGTTTGTATGGTTGTAGAAGATCCAAATCTTTTATTTTTAGAAGGAACTCTTGATACAAATTGGCTTCTTGAAATAGAGAAGCAGCAGGAGTTATATGCGGCGCATGCAGTAAAAGACATTCAAACAGTATTGGAAGACAGCAATATTACGGCAAACGAAACTGTAATTTTACGTGGAATTCCCGCACAAAAAATTATTGACTATTCAAAAACCAATGAAATAGATTTAATAATACTTGGTGCACATAACAAATCACGGCTTGACAAATTCCTCACCGAATCAGTGAGTAAAAGAGTTTTATCAAACGTGAAAAGCGATGTTATGCTGGTTAAATGCGACGACTAATAATTCATTTCCCAGTTATCGTTTAATATTAAACCGAAACATCCTTTAGCATCCGAACGTGCAGCACAGCCGAGCGCTGCTCTGGCATCTTTGGCACTGGTCTTTCCGGAACCGCAGCCGGTACCGGAAGTTCTGCAAGAAGTAGGAACTCCGTCTTCATCAATAGAACCGTCAAGATAATATGTCACAAAAAACAAATCACGACCTGCTATATTAGGACCTTGCTGACCGTTAATATCAATTGTAATATGACCATACGATGTATGATATTTTGCGTGTTCCATACATATTGCAGCACCGCTGACAAGACTTACGCACGGTGCATTAGCTGTTCCTGCCCAAAAACTGCCGCTGGTTAAAGCAGTTCCGCTCTGGTTTTTATATGAAGCGGCAAAACAAGGTGTCATAGCTGTATAACAGGTAGATGAAACTTTCAAATATTTATTTAAAAAGTTTTTAACCTCTGCCGCACTTGTTAATCCTGATTCTGAAAGGTCAATAGCATTTTTATCATTTTGATAAGATAAAAGAGCCTGTGAAAATAAATTGTATACCTTATGAAGTTGTGTTACATAGGTTTTGCGCTGATGATTTTGCATCAAAGACGGTACGGTCATTGCAGAAACGACCCCGATAATTCCAAGTGTAACCAAAACTTCCGCAAGGGTAAATCCTTTATTATTAGAGCTCAAAGTTTTGCCCCCCCCCCGAGTTGTACATTCTTTCTCATATTGCTCCTTTCAATTTTAAATTTTATATCTATTTTATTATAACATATATTTTAAGAAAATACAATAAATTTGACTGAAAATTAAAATAATGACATAATTGCTTTATGTTTAAATATTACGGCAAATTTGCACCATACTTATTTTTGCTTCCTGCAGGCATAGTACTGCTGATATTTTTCTTTATTCCTTTTTTCCAAACTATCGGATTAAGTTTTATGGATTATTCATCAAGCATTTATAATCCTGCTTTTGTCGGAATTGATAATTATATAAAACTTTTTCAAAGTCCTGTTTTTTATAAGGTTTTGTGGAACACATTTATTTACCTGTTTGCAGCTGTTCCGATACTTGCAATATTTCCTTTGTTTCTTGCGATTTTAATCAATCAAAAAATTAGAGGAGTAACACTTTATAAAATATTAATATACCTTCCTGTAATTGTATCCATTGTTGTTGCCGCAATTGCTTTTAAGTGGCTTTATGCAGATCAGGGGATTTTAAATTATCTGGTGACAAGTTTGGGATTTGAACCTATAGGCTGGCTAACGGATCCCAAATATGCGTTATACTCGGTCATAATAGTTACAATCTGGAAAGGTATCGGATATTATATGATTATCTATCTTGCTGCCTTAATGAGTGTTCCGCAGGAATTATACGAAGCCTGTGACATTGACGGAGCCAACTTCTTAACAAAACATATGACGGTTACAATTCCGCACATAATGCCTACCATTGCACTTGTAACAACTATCAGTGCAATTTCTGCAATGAAAGTTTTTGCGGAAATATATGTTATGACAAAAGGCGGTCCTTTAAATTCAAGTAAAACTATAGTTTATTATATTTACGAAAGAGCTTTTGAAAATCTTGATTTGGGCTTTGCATCCGCAATGGCTGTAATCTTGCTTGTTATTGTAATGATATTTTCTCTTATAAATATATTCTGTTTTGAAAGGAATAAATATAACATTTAGCTAAAGGGTAAAAAATGAAAAAATTAATAGAAAAAATTTCCATACATACAGTTTTAATATTTGTTTCTTTACTTTCAATTTTTCCGTTTATCTGGTTAATCTCAACTTCGTTAAAGGGAAATGCGGAAAACATTTTTGCTTATCCGCCGCAAATAATTCCATCCGATTTTACATGGGCAAATTACACAGGTGTTTGGGATAAAGTAGACTTTATCGGATATTTTATAAACAGTATGATTGTTGCCGGAGGAACGGTTGTTTTAAATCTTATACTTTCCGCTATGGCAGGATATCCACTTGCAAGAATGGAATTTAAAGGTAAAAAGATTACATTTTTTGCTATTTTAGCAACCATTATGATACCTTTTCAGGCAATAATGCTTCCTGTTTATCTGATTACTTTAAAATTACATCTTGTAGACAGCGTAAGCAATTTAGCAGGATTTACGGGATTAATAATGCCTTTTGCGGTAAGTGCTTTCGGAATATTTCTTATGCGTCAGGCATTCCTTGGTATTCCGAAAGAAATGGAAGAAGCCGCAATTATTGACGGATGCAGTGTTTTTCAGGTATTTTCAAAAGTTCTTTTACCTATGGTTAAACCATCTTTAGCCGTACTTGCAATATTTACTTTCATTGGTTCCTGGGGTGAATTCTTGTGGCCGAGCATTGTACTAACCAAAGAATCCATGTACACACTTCCTGTAGGAGTTAACAATTTACAGGGGATGTTCAGCTCAAACTGGAGATTTATTGCAGCCGGTTCAATTCTTGCTACAATTCCTATTTTAATATTTTTCTTATGCATGCAAAAATACTTTATATCAGGAGAAAATGACGGTGCAGTTAAGGGTTAGTGTTGAAAAAGTATTTGTTATATTCGCATTACTGTTCGGCATGTTGTACGCAATTATTACACCGCCGTTTCAGTCTGTTGATGAAGCTAACCATTTTCTAAGAAGCTATGCAATCACCGAAGGACAAATTGTTAGCACAAAACAAGATACTGCCGTTGGAAGTGTCCTGCCTGCTTCGCTTTTTCAACTCGTTAAAAAATTTCAATATCTGGAAAAAGATATTACAAAACAAACTTCATTTAAAGAAATTAAAAACTCATTTGCAATAAATAACAATTCCAAAATTTTTACGACTTATCCCAATACAGCACTTTACTCCCCTGCTGCCTACATTGCTCAAAGCGCAGGAATTCTTTGCGGAAAAATATTGCATACAGCACCCTTATCTATGTTTTATCTTGCCCGGATATTTAATCTTATTTTATACTGCATACTCGGATATTACGCTATAAAATGCACTCCTTTTTTAAAGCTTGCAGTATTTTTGATACTTTTAAGCCCCATGAATATTTCGCTCGGAGCATCCTGCTCCACAGACGTAACCCTTATCGGAGTAAGCCTGCTCTTGTTTGCCAAAATCCTTGAATATTCATTCAGCAACAGAAGCTTGTCTGTGAAAAATTATATTTTACTTGGATTTCTCCTGTTAATACTTGCACTTACAAAACATAATTTTTATTTTGTGCCGCTTATATTTTTAATTCCGAAAGAAAAATTCGGCAGAAAATACATTCTTAAAATAGCAATGATAATTTTACCGTCAATTGCTGCATGTTTAATTTGGAGCAAAATGATAGCAGGATTATACGTTCCGCTAAACCCGCAGGCTGATATGTATGAACAGACTGATTTTATTTTACACAATCCTTTCAAATATAGCGGCATTCTTATTGCCACAACATTTGTTAAAGCTTTCAGGTTATTTATAACTTCAATCGGCGTTTTAGGCTGGCAGGATACGAAACTTGATAATCTTACATATATGATTTATCCTTTATTGCTTGGAATATCAATAATTTACAGCGGAGCAAAAGATTATATTCTGCAAAATTGGAAAAAATATTTAATATTGATTACTGCTGTATTAGCATACATAATTATAACAACATATCTTTATCTGGCATGGAGTAAAGTCGGAGCAAATATAATAGAAGGCTTAAACGGTAAGTATTACACGCCTCTGCTTTTCCCTTTATTTGCAGTTATGGCATCATCAATTAATACAAAATATCCTGAAACAAAGATATACAATGGTATATATTTATTCGCCGCATTAATCCTTGCCTCGGGAGCAATCTCACTTTTAACAAGATTTTATGACATATTTCCGTATATGAATTACAATATCTGATTTCTATTCGACACCGGGAACGTGAACATTATATCGGACATCGTCAAATTCGCTGTACTCATCATCAATATCTTCGAGGAAAATCTTTTTGGCTCCGCAGACTTTCAAATTTTTAATCATAGCTTTATCAAGTTCTTCAGCGCTGATCATTTTGCCGTTGACGTAAGTAATATTTCTCATTTGAGAAGGTTCATCCGACATTTTCTCAACCAAATCACTTTTAGAGTTTGCAAGAATAGTTCTTGTAACATCGTTCATAACATCAAAAATATATCTTTGACGGCTTGAAACACCTCCACCGCTTGTAATTAACGAGGTAGCTTTTTCAAGTTCATCCAAAGATTCTTTGTAATATTTTAAGTGTCTTAAAAGAATAGCCAAATTATAATGCGCTTCATATTCCATAGGCGCAAGCTCAATAGCCTTACAGTATGCAAGTCCGGCTTCGTGGTAATCGCCAAGAAGATGATATGTCAAAGCAAGATTGTATCTTGGATCGTAATCCTTTTTGAGAATTTTACAGGCTTCTTTATATGCTTCCAATGCTTTTAAAAGATACTGCCTTCTATACTCCCATTCATCCTCAATATAAACTGATTTTTGCTTATATGCTACACCTTTGTTGTAGTATGCAAGACCTTTATTAACTTTATAACTCTTTCTGTTGCTGTAAATAAAAGGAATAGATATGAGGTGTCTTTTGGTTTTTAAAATTTCATCATATTGATTAATAGCCCCGTCAAAATCTCCGAGTTTTTCAGCAGAAACAATACCGTAGTTCATTCTGGCAATAACCATTTTGGGATTATATTCAAAAGCTTTTTCGTAGGCATCTACAGCTGAGTAATAATCTTCATAAACAACATATATATTACCAAGATTATACCAGGCACCATAATGTTGCGGATAAAGTTGTAACGCACGGTTGTAATAATTAATTGCCTTTTGAAGTTTATGTTTTTTCAGGAACTTATCACCTTTATGAACATAATAAACTCCCCTGATTTTATCAAGTTGTCTGTTGAAAAAAGCAGGCTGCAAATATATAAGGGCACCGATTGCCGCAATTATCAATAATGTGAATAAACCCGAAAAAAACTTTTTCAACCGCTATACCTCTTTATTTCTATATATTACACGTATTTCAGATAATACGCAATACACTTTTGTAACGAAATTGTAACATAAATAGACTTAAAAACGCAATTTAGCTTAAGCAAAAGTTTTTATATAAGTAAGGTAGGTTAGAAATTCAATTTGGAGGTTAGGTTATGGCAGGCTTCAATATGGCTGCAGGTATGTACGGAATGTTTCCGAATATATACAATAACCAGGTAGCATTAAACGATTTGACTGATATGGATTTGTACTCTCCAATCGGAATGGTAAATCCGATGATGAGTATGAACGGCAGTATCTTCGGTGGCGGCTTCGGAGCATTCGGAGGCGGTCTGGGAGGTTATCCTTGTATGCCAATGTTTACAGGCGGAGGTTATAACTACGAAGATTACTACAAAAATTATGAAAAATATCAGGACTTCATGATTAATAATCAGGTTCGCCAGCAGCAAAAAATGCGAAATGCAGACCTTAGATTGAATTCGCCGCAAGAAGGAATTGCCAAACAGGCAACTCTGCTTCACGAAAAGATAATGCAAAATGAACAGCAACAAATTCAACTGGCATATCAACAGTTCAAGGAAAGCGTAAGGGCAATGTACGGTGATGCCAGCGACGAAGAAATCGCAAACAGAGCCTCAACGCTGTATGCACAAATGCACGGCTGCTCAATAACCGATGATATCAGAAGATACGGCAGAGGTTCATTCACTCAAGGCTTCTTACAAACAGTTTCACTGGGTATAGCTGATAAAAAGACAGCCGAAGAAAACGTAGCCGAATTAACAGGTCAACCGGTAGGCAGATATGAAAGAGGCAAGAAAATTGCAGGTAACGTAGCCGGTGGTGCGGTATTTGGCGGAGCAGCAGCAATATCAGCCGGATATTTACTGAAAGCTTTTGCAAAAGGTATGAAGAACAAACCGTTCATAGCAGGACTTATCGGTGGTGCTGTAGGTCTGGTAACAGCATTAGCAACAGCAAAATAAGAATTAAGAATAATACATATAGTGTGAAAGAAAAGTGTGTGTAGAGGTTGAAAATAAATTCAACCTCTTTTCTTTACACAACTATAATTTTATTTAGGCAAATTTTCCCAAAATGTTTTTGTACTGTCATCAGGCGACTGATTTATAAGGGCATAATAAGCACAACCAAGACCGTTTCCTCTCTGATTAGATTTTGCCGAACACGGGTTTCCTGCCTGAGAAGACCAATTTTCAACACCTGAAGAATCCGATTCTTTTAATTTTTCAACTTCTTCATCAGTATAAAGTTTAGACATACTCTTTGGCTGTAATGTATCATTATCATCTATATAAAAATAAAAAATATCCTGTCCGAGAGCATTAGGACGTTTTTTAGGTCCGTTAATATCAATTGTAAGATTAATCATACCGCCGTTAACATTAACCTCCATGCACATACCATTTGCAAGCAATTTTGAAGGTCTCACAACACCCAAATCAACATAGGGATTTTCAGATGATTTATTGTAATTTTTCACTTTACCGGTATAAGAGCAAGTACCCGCAACTTTCATTTGTGCGTAAACAGCATTAGCAATTTCTGATGCATTTGCATAACTTTTTCCGTTATAAGTTGCAAAAGTTTTTCTTAAACCAACTCCTTTTTCATCAGCAACCGTAACAACAGCCTGAGAAAGCATAGAATGAGCCTTTTTAAATTGCGCCTCAAGTTCTTTAGGTTTGGTATTTCCTATTAAAGTCGGCATAGTCATAGCTGCAACAACCCCGATAATACCTAAAGTGACCAAAACCTCTGCAAGAGTAAACGCAAATCTGTTCATATAATCCCCATTATTTTTGTAATGCCCAACATCACTATTATAACAGATTTTGTTCTTTTTACAACCCCTGAAAACTCCCGCAGGAAAGCCTAAAAGTCTGCCCCCCCCCCGAGTGCCACGCACGTAGCCATGTGACTATGGTTTGGTAATAGTTTACCAATACATGCACAAGCTTTTTTACTAAACTTTTTCATAAAGTGCTCCTTGTAACATTATTCTCAACATTGTTATTATAACAAACTTTAATGATATTTTCAACATAAAAAAGCCCCGGTAAAAACTGAGGCTTTTTTAATAAATTATTTATATTAACAAAATTACTTTTTGTTGCCGTAACGTTTGTTAAATCTTTCAACTCTACCTTCTGAGTCAAGAATTTTTTGCTGACCTGTATAGAACGGGTGGCAGTTGTTGCAAATTTCAACTGTAATATTGTCTAAGATTGAACCTGTTTCAATTTCGTTACCGCATACACATTTGATTGTCATTTTCTTATAATCAGGGTGAATTCCTTGTTTCATTTTTAACCTCTTTCTTTTCTCAAGATTCCAAACTTGATTTTAAATAATTTCGACTATTAATATACTACAACATAAATAAAAATGTGCAAGAGGTTATTAAAAAAAGTGAACAATCATGCATATGCATGAGATATTAAGCACTATACTGTATAAAAGGTTGATGTATCGTTTAATGAATTTTGCCATAATAACAATACACACAAGAGATGGTTGGCACACGATACAGGTAGAGGTTATATGAATCTGCATGAACAATGTTTATTAAGATATTTACAAAACCCCGATGAACTTTCATATTCTACGGAAGTTTTAAAACTTAACAACTTTATTTTAGAAAAACAATATATATTGAAAAATTTTGTTGCCAAATCTTCGACATTCAATTATACTGAAAGAAAGTAATTTCCGAATATAAAAAGAGGGGATATGTTTAAAAAACTATCATACGCAATAGGATTGATATTCTTTGCAGTATTTATATTTTTAATTCTTAAGAATGCGAATTTAAATTCTTTTATTAATTCAATTGAAAACAGAACCTTTGATTTACGTCAAAGCATAATGATTAATGAAAATGCTAAAAAGGCAAATAAAGATATAGTAATTGTAGCCATTGACGATGCTACTTATGAATATATACTTGACAATTACGGCGAATGGCCGCTGCCCAGAGATGTATATGCAAAAGTCATAAACTATCTTGAGCATCAAAATCCCAGAATTATCGCATTTGATTTGATGTTTGTTAAATCTTTAAAGAGCAAAAATGAAGCCGACAAAGCATTAATCGATGCTTTTAACAAATATGACAATGTATTTACTTCAATGAATTTTGATAATCAGGCGGAAGATTTACGCACACCTCCAACATTACCGAAAAACATATCTATAGATGTAAAAAACAATTCGCCAATTGATTTCTCAAGCCTGACATTTACAAATTGCAGGACTATACTTGAAGGCATATTAAATGTTTCATCAAATATAGGTATTATAAATGTTTCACGTTCAGACGACGGTGTTCTGAGAAAAATGCCGCTTGTTGTGAAATATCAGGATAATTATTACCCGCAGCTTGCTTTAAAAGTCGGATTAAACTATTTAGGCGATACGCAAACCGAATTTGAGATAGATAAATATTCACATTTTAAAATAGGCGACAGAAAAATATATCTGGATAAAGACGGCAGCGCAATTTTAAACTGGTACGGTCCTGCAGGAACTTATACTTATATCCCGATGTATCAGCTTATAAAAGCTATAAACGGTGAAAAAACAGAGCTCGATTACGATTTTTCAAATAAAATAATATACTTCGGAACAACGGCAGCAAGTCTTTTTGACATAAAAACAGTTCCGGCAGGAAAAATTTACCCGGGCGTGGAAGTTCAGGCAACTTATGTAAATAACATTATAGATAACAATTTTATAAAGAAAGTTGACAGGGGGTATACAATAGCCTTGAGTGTTCTTCTTGCTCTGCTGATTGCATCAGTTGTAACCCGTGTAAGTTCTGCATTTGCAGCTTCCATGATGTCACTTTCAACATATTTAATCTACCTGTTAATAGCTTATTATGCAATGAGATTTGAAAACTTATGGTTAGAAGTAATCTATCCGTTAATTTTCTCAATTCTTGCATTTACCTGTGCTTACATTATCAAGTATCTGATTAAATCACGTGACTTTGAGCAGCAGTACAGACTTGCAACAACAGACGGTTTGACTGAACTTTATAATCACAGATATTTTCAGGAACAAATGCGTATGCAGGTAGAACAGTCTAAACGTTACAACAATAATTTTTCATTGATTATTATAGATATTGATTTCTTTAAAAAATTCAACGATACATTCGGGCACCAATCAGGTGATGCCGTATTAAGACAGGTTGCCCAAACTCTTAAACGCAACGTACGTGCAACTGATATAGTTTGCAGATACGGCGGAGAAGAAATGAGCATTATCCTTCCTAATACAAGTAAAGAAGAAGCTCAATCAACAGCTGAAAAAATTTGTCATCGTGTTGCAGACAGAAAGTTTAAGCTGGCAGGTGATAAAGAAACCAATGTAACAATAAGCTTAGGAGTAGCAACATTTCCTAACGATGGAGATACTGCTTCAAAAATCATTGATGCAGCTGATAAAAGGCTTTATAACGCTAAGCACAACGGACGTAATCAGGTGGGAGCTTAATTTATAAAGCTGTCCAGCTCACGTTTCACGAGTTTTGGGCTTACAGAAAGAGTAGTGTTATATTTCAAAGCATTATTCATGCATTTGATATACTCATCTTTTGCATTTCTAAGCTTATGAATTTGGGCAAGAATATAATAAGAATCCCCGCCGGCTCCGCAGCTTTCTAAGGCACGTTCCATAATCGCAGCGGCAGAATCCAATGCACCGTTTTTAGTCATTATTTTTGCATAAATTTTATATGCTTCAATATCTTTCGGGTTAAGTTCAATAGTCTTTTCTAAATTTTCAACAGAAGATTGAAGATTTCCCTCATCATAATCAATTGAGGCAAGATTAAAGTATGCCCAGCTGTAATCGGGTGAAATTTCAAGAACTTTGTTAAACTTTTCTCTTGCAGCATCATTTTCACCCTGTTCTTTTAAAATATTGCCTAAATAAAAATGAGCATATATATCTTCATCATTTAAATCTATGGTACGTTGGAAATAATACTTTGCACCGTCTGTTTTTCCTTCTTTAAAATAGCACAGACCTATAGAAAAATAAGCGTTCGAATCATTATTATCTTTCTCTAAAACAGCTTCAAAGCACTCTACTGCCTCTTCATATTTTCTTTTATCAATGAAAACAAGTCCGAGATTGTAATATGCATCAGCTTCATCAGGTGCAAGTTTAATAGCCTTTTTATAATTCAATTCAGCCTTATCAAGATTTTTCAATTTCTCATATACTATACCGAGATTGTAGAAAATTCCGCTATCCTCAGAAAAAATCTTGGAAAGATAAAGAAAATGCTGTAGAGCTTCTTCATTAAAACCGCTGTCAAGAAGCAAAACCGCAAGCTGCCGCCTTGCCTGAAAATTTGCGGCATCTTCTTTTAAGATACTCTGTAATTCCTCAATTTTATCGATTTTAGACATAATTAAATTCTATCAATGTTTAGAATTTTTCGCAACTGCTTAATATTTTGCACTAAATAACTAACAGTGATAAAATAAAAAAATGGCTAAAGTCTTAAATTTTAAAGGGCAGTGGAGAAGTTATCAGGAAAGAATTTTAAATAATCTAAATTTCCATCTACTCGATAAAAAATTACACGTTGTGGCAGCTCCCGGTGCAGGCAAAACAACACTGGGAATTGAAATAATCTCACGATTAAACAAACCAACATTAATACTAGCCCCTACAATTACAATAAAAAATCAATGGAAACAAAGAATTCTTGATGCCTTTTTAAACGGCGAACAAGACGTTGTATCAACTGATATCAGAAATCCTAAATTTATAACGGTAACTACTTATCAGGCACTATTGGCAGCATTTTGCGGCGTAGAAGATAATGAAAAGGAAAACGCATTTGAAGAAGATGATGAAATAGAAAGAACCGTATGCAAAAGATTTTCAAGCACCAAAGCCGATAAAATAATAACAATACTAAATAACTCAGGAATTAAAATTTTATGTTTTGATGAAGCACACCATTTAAGAAAAGAATGGTGGAAAGCACTTGACTACCTTGTCAGTAATCTTGAACCAGAACAAACGGTAGCTCTGACTGCAACACCTCCTTATGATGTTGATATTAAAGAATGGGAAAGATACGAAGAACTTTGCGGTCAGATTGATGAAATTATATCAATTCCGGAACTTGTAAAAAACGGCGACTTATGCCCGCATCAGGATTTTATACATTTTTCAAGGCTCAGAATTCAGGAAACAGAACAGGTGAAAAAGACTTATACAAGGATGATGAAATTCTTGTATTCATTGAAGGATAACAAAATCCTTATTAACTCTCTGGAAAACTCACGCTATATGCTTTTTCCTGATGAAAATCTTGAAACAATCCTATCAGAACCAGAGTTTTATGTATCAATAGCATCGTTTTTAAAACATGCAGGCAGAAAAATTCCGCAAAAATTTCTCAAAATATTTGATGCTAAAGAAAAAGAACTCCCCGAATTCAATACTAAATACGGGAAATACCTTTTAACAGGCTTATTTTTTAAACATTCGGAAGATTTTGCTGACATAAGCGAAGAACTTGAATTATTAAAAGCACAGGCAAAAAACGCAGGAGTTATCCAACAAAAATCTGTCTATCTGGAAGACAGTCCAAAAATCAAAAAAATGCTTGCAAACAGTATAGGTAAACTTGATTCCATTGTTGACATCGTTAAACTTGAAAGCAACACTTTAAAAGAAAATCTGCGAATGGTAATTCTGACCGATTACATCAAATACGACGTCACAGACTGTTCTTCACTCGGTGTAATTCCAATCTGGCAAACTCTGAAAGACAATTTTTCAAATATTTCTCTGGGAGTTTTAACGGGAAGTATTATACTAATTCCGCAAAACATCAAATCCGATCTGGATAATCTTCTTAAAGAAAAAGGGCTTGAAAACGGGGTTTCCGTAACTGAATTTGAACGTGACGGAAGATACTTAAAAATTACTCCGAAAGAAAGTTGTAAATCACATATTGTCAATTTGATTACACATCTGTTTAACAACGGGAAAATAACTGTTCTGACAGGCACACAAGCATTGCTTGGCGAAGGCTGGGATGCTCCGTCAATCAATTCATTAATACTTTCAAGTACAGTCAGCTCCTTTATGCTGTCAAATCAGATGCGTGGACGTGCAATAAGAATTGACAAAAACAATCCGAATAAAGTTGCAAATATATGGCATCTTGCTTCCATAAAAATATTAAATACATTTGAGCTTATCAAATCCATAATCCCTCAATCTACAATAGGCGACGGAGAGGCTGACGATAACGAGTTATATGATTTTGGAAAACTTTGCGGGCGTTTTGAAGGCTATGAAGCACCGTCTTTGGAAAAACCTTATGTCATTGAAAGCGGAATTGAAAGAGTTCTGCCTGCGAGTTTTAAATCAAAACAGGAAAATCTAACAGAAGAAACATTCCTTGCTGTAAACAGATTTATGAAAACCAAAGCAATTGACAGAAACAATACTAAATTACTCTGGGAAAAATGTCTTGCCGAGCCTTACAATTCACCTTCCAAAAATCTTACTACAGGTGTTGAAACAAGTCTTAAAATGAAAAGCTTTATGTATTGCGGCGGTTATTTTTATATGCTTACAATCTGGGCAACGGTTTTCGGCTCATTTGCATACTATTTGACGGTATTAACAAGAAATTTAATACCTCTGTTTTGGCTCACAATGGTTTTTGTTTTGATAATGTTTGTGCCTACCGTTAAATTTTTAAAATGCGGCACAGTAGAAGGAATAATAAGGCAAATAGGGATTTGTATATTGGAAACTCTTGCTGCTCAGGGGTTAATTAAAACAAGTTTAAAAAACGTGAAGATAAAAAGCGATTTTAACAAAGAACTCCAAACAACATATTTTACGGCAGAAAATCTTTCTCCGGAAGAAAACAACCTTGTAATAAAGGCATTAAGAGAATTTTTAGATCCTATAGAAAACCCGAGATATATTTTCATAAGAAAAAACTTATTATTTGATATGTTTGCACAAACCGACTACCAGGCAATCCCGACGGTAATAGCCCAAAATAAAAAATACACGGATATCTTTAAAGAACTCTGGAAAAAATATATCGGTGATTGCGATATAGTCTATACAAGAAGCATAGAAGGCCGTCAGATTTTAATAAAAGCAAGAAAAAGCGCCTTCTCAAATCTTGTCCGACCAAAGAGCAAAAGGATAAGCAAGTGGATGTAAATATATACGGATAAGTATTGCTTTTTTAGCAAAAAACAACTAAAATAAACTTGTCAAAAAGGAGATTAGGATATGAGATTTTTAACTATAATTTTATCACTGTTTTTATTGGTTCAGACTGCAAGTGCTGCACCGTTTAATGCAAAAGCAAAAACCAAAAGAATACCTGCTGGCACCAAGTTTTCACTGGAACTTTTAAATCCTGTATCAACTTCTGCCAATATAGCAGGAAACGAGTTTACTGCAATAATGATTACTGACCAGACAGCAGATTCAGACGTAATCCTGCCTATGGGTTCGCTTGTTCGGGGCAGCATAAAAAAAATTGAGCCTGCTAAAAGAATGTCAAAAGGTGCTGTTTTGTACCTTGACTTCGATCACGTAGTAACTCCTAACGGAAGACAATTACCGTTATCTCTTTCTGTAGTAGGAAGAACAGACTTAACATATGACGGCGGAATAACAACTACCAGAGGTTATAAAGATGCTTTAGTGGAAAACTGGCATAACACAGTTGATATAACTAAAAACGCAACAGAATGGGGCGGAGATGTTTTTGATGATATTATCGTAGCAGATCAGTTAATGACAGGGTTAGGTGCAGTCGGCGGCGCTATCGGCGGCGGAGCTTACTATGTTTATGAAGGAATTGCCGATATGATAAGAAAAGGTAAAAATGTTAACCTCAACAAAGGTGATGTTTTAAACGTAATCCTTGTTGATCCTGTTGATGTTCCTGTAATATAAAAATTAATAATAAAAAGTCCGCCTTAATAGACGGACTTTTTTATTACTATGGCATTTTAACCCTTCCGTTAAGAATATCGTTAAGCAAAATATTTTTGCCGTTTTTATCCTGAACATAGGCTTTGCCGTCTTGAACTTTTACTTCTATTTTTTCACCTCCTTTAGTTTGGAAGTAGTAAGTTTCATTCGCATCCAGTTTTTGTGCTTCAAAATTTATCTCGCCTTTTCTGTTATTACCTGTCGAATTGTTGGTAATCAAGCCGCCTTCACCGACAATATCCTGAAAATCGTAACACTTATCGTACAGCGTATCATCTCTGTAGAAGTAGAAATCTTTGTTAACCGGTTTTCCAGCATTATCCGTAGTAGGAAGATTAAATTTTGCATCACTTTCCCACATAGAATTTGAATAATCGGGAGTAATCATTACATTACCGGCAGGACCCCTCAGAAACTGATTTGGCATAAAGTTTGTTCCTTGAAGTTGCATCTTTTTTGCCAGAGCAATAAATGATATATCAAGAGGCTTTGCAGATAAAGGTTTGCCTGCTTCGGCATTCCTGATTAAAGTTTCAGCCATTCTATAATCGGGATCATTTTTCATATTTTCCGGAACTCGTGACATTAAGCCTTGTATTGCAGGTTTTAAATCATCATAAGTAAGCTTATGCGATTTTCCGTCTTTATCAATAAAACTTGTATCCATTAAATGTTCAATCAGCCCTAAATCTCCCGTTAAAGAGCCGTTATCAGTACCTATTGACGTATAAGCTCCCCACGCAAGGTTTCTGTCTTTCAAAAGTCCTATTACATCTTTTGCATCTTCATAAGATTTGATACCCATTTTAGTCTTAGTATGAGATAACTTATCATCAGCACCTGGAGATGTTCTGCCAGTATCTTTCTGAGCTTTTTCAACGGCTTTATCTTCTACTGTTTTAACATTTTTATCAAGAAAATCTTTAATTTTCATACTGTCTTTTGTACCAAGTTGCGAAATTTGACCATTGTTATATGACACCTGCTTTAAAGTTATTCCGTCGTCGCTAATATTCATCTGAAAATGTCTTATTCCTGCTTTATCAGCATAAACATTATTTTCCGCATCAATAAGTTTTAAAGACTGATATCTTTTTTGAGCAGCACCGTCAGCACCTTTTTGTCCGTAATCTCCTGCTAAAGCAATAGCAATTTCTTTAGGTATACCGTTTCCGTAATAGTTTGCACGTTTAGGAATAACAACATCGGTTGTCCAGGTATTATTTCTCGTTAGTCTTTGAGTTGAACCTGTTTCATCAATCGTTGCTTTTTTACCTGATTTTTCAAAAACCTCCTTAAATTCAGTTTTTGGAATTTCTTCTTTTTTGGGGTCGGTTTCAACAGGCTTAGCCTCTACCCAGCCTTTTGCTGCATCATAGTCATATATCTTTTGTTGACCGTTCTGCGTAACAACTTTTGAGATACCCTCCGGTGTTTCAGTAATATCCTCTTTTGTTATATTACCGTTTTTACCAAGCAATTTTTCACCGCTGTAGGTAATAACCCTATTGCTTGTACCATTGTCATTGTAAACAATTTCGGTTGTAGTTACACCAAAATCTTTTTGTTCTTCAATGATTGTTTTCGGTTTACCGCTGCTGAAATATGTTGTGGTCGTATTATTACCGTTTTGTTCAACAGAACGTGTTTTGTTGCCGTCTTTATCAAAGTAGTTAACTTTGTTATCACCTTCCAGTTCAATAGCAAATTTAAGCTGCTTATCTTTTGAATAAACCTCTGTTCTGCTTTCGTTAATCTTAACAGGATATGAACCGTCATCTGCAAGCTCGGTTGCAGCTATTTCGTTCAACGTATGATTAACAGCCTTAACATCAGACCTTTTAATATCAAGTCCCATTTTTTTAAGTTCTTTCTTTGAGAACTTACCGTCATCATCATCAAATTCTTCCTTTAATTTTTGAATATCAGAAGAATAAACGTACTCAACACCTTTTGCACTAAAATAATCAAATAAAAGTTTGTTTTTGTCCTTGAGTTCGGACAGTTTTATACCGTTAGAGCTAAAAGTCTGCCCCCCCCCCGGTTTGTACCAATACCGTTAAATTCAACCATCTTGACCGCCTTTCTTTTTCTTGCTTCTTGGTTTACACTTCAACACCTATATCGGACAAATGAAAAAATACTTTAATATTTAAGCGATTATATTAAGAAATATTAAATTCATCCGCTGTTTTTTTATGCTAAAATTAAAAAATAAAAAGTATAAGAGGAAAATATATTATGAAAATGTCTAAATTGTTTGTACAAACCCTGAGAGAATTTTCTTCAGATGCAGAAGTAGTTTCTCATAAAATGCTTGCAAGAGCGGGTTATATAAGAAAGTTAACCTCAGGTGTATATAACTATCTTCCCTTGATGTGGAGAGTATTAAAAAAAGTCGAAAACATTGTTAGAGAAGAAATGGATAATGCAGGTGCACAGGAACTTTTGATGCCTTTTGTTCAGCCCAAAGAGTTATGGGAAGAATCAGGCAGATGGGAAGTTTACGGACGTGAATTAATGCGTTTAAAAGACCGACACGACAGAGAAATGTGCCTTGGACCAACTCACGAAGAAATTATTACATCAATTGCACGTGACGGATTAAAATCATACAAACAATTACCGGTAAATTTATATCAAATCCAATCAAAATTCAGAGATGAAGTCAGACCCCGCTACGGACTTTTACGAGGACGTGAATTCATTATGAAAGATGCTTACAGTTTTGATATTGATGAAGCAGGACTTGATAAAGAATATGAAAATATGGCTAAAGCTTACAAAAGAATTTTTGAAAGATGCGGTCTTGATACAAAAATGGTTCAATCAGATTCCGGAGCAATAGGCGGAAGCGTTTCGCACGAATTTATGGTAATTACGGATACAGATGCAGGCGAGAATGATGTTTTCTATTGCGATACCTGCGATTATTCTGCAAATTCCAACCACGCAGTATCAAAATTACCACAAGCTGTTGTTGACGGAAAAGAGTATTTCTCTGAAACAAAAGTAATTGATACACCTAATACACACTCAATTGAAGAATTAAGCGAATTTTTAAATATTCCTGATACATTGATTTTAAAATCTTTAGTATACATAGTTGATAAAAAACCTGTAATGGCTTTAATAAGAGCTGATAAAGCAGTTGAAGAAACTAAATTAATGAACGCTCTTGGCGGCATTGATATCAGAATAGCATCTTCTGCCGAAATAGCTGAACTTATGGCTGAAAAAGGATTTGATGCAGTACCCGGCTTCATCGGTCCGAAAGGAATGAAAGATGTTCCTATTATTGCTGATGAAACCGTACGTGATATGAAAAACTTTGTTGTTGGTATAAACGAAACAGATAAACACTTAGTTGGAGCAAATTTATCCGATTTGGGTATTTCAGAAATTAAATATGCCGATATAAGACTTGTACAACGTGGAGAACTTTGCCCGGAATGCGGAAAACCTTTATTGGTTACAAAAGGTATTGAGGTCGGCAACATCTTCAAACTCGGCACAAAATATTCTAAACCGATGAATGCGGTATATACTGATGTAAACGGCAAAACTCATCCTTACGTAATGGGATGTTACGGTATAGGTATTTCAAGAACAGCTGCTGCTGCTGTTGAAGCTCATTATGATGAACACGGTATCAAGTGGCCTTTAGCAATTGCACCTTACCATGTAGTTATTGTTCCCGTTAACATTAAGGACGAACTTCAAATGAAAGTTGCAGAAAAAATGTACGAAGATTTAAAAAATGCTGGAGTTGAAGTTGTACTGGATGAACGTGATGAACGTGCAGGCGTAAAATTCAAAGATGCTGATTTAATAGGTTTTCCGTATAGAGTTACTGTAGGAAAAACAATTAATGAAGGACTTGTTGAATATAAAATCAGAGAAACAGGCGAACAGGAAAAATATACACCTGAACAAGCTACAGAAAAACTTATAAATATAGTTAAAGCGGTTAAATAATTAACCGCTTTTTATTATTAGGCAATTTTTAATCTTCACTTGTTTTACGTAAACTATGAAACCAATAGGAATTGAAGATATATTAAGTTTAAATCGTTCTCAGCAGGTTTTTCACGACTGTTATCTTGTAAGCTCAATAAATGCGCTGAGCAGGAGCGAAAACGGCAGAAAAATTTTGCAGAATAATATTGCCAGAGAAGGAAACAACTTTAGAATTCGTTTCCAGAACGTAAACCAAAACGTGGAAGATTTTTTCGTAACAGAAAAAGAGATTAAAGATCTTACTCCCATGGATAAATTTTTAAACCCTGTAGAAAGCCCTCCTCCAAGGCATCCTGTTATTGAAGCAATCGAAGTTGCAATGAATAAACTTCTTTCCAAATATCCTGATAATAAACCGCTATCAAGCAGATT
>ENA-UONZ01000399-UONZ01000399.1-human-gut-metagenome-genome-assembly--contig:-C93old-NODE-399-length-73832-cov-14.756022_pt1 | contig 73832 bp, 65 predicted proteins | sample MGYA00242468_ERZ724015 | MGnify/ENA metagenome assembly ERZ724015
TCTGACTGTTAATCAGAGGGTCCTTGGTTCAAGTCCAAGAGGAAGAGCAAAAAGAGAGAGATACCTATTAATAGGTATCTCTTTTTTCTTTTGTTCTTTTTCCGTTATTCACAGGGTTTTCAACAGGGTTATTAACAACCCTGTAATCCTCCTACCCTCTCCAAGCGATTAAAAATAAGTTCTTTAATTCTTCCGCAAGGACTCCACGACGCATATTGGGAAGATGAACGTTATCCCGCAAATCAGCGGGCATGTCTTTAATAAGTACATCCGACTCCTGCGAAGCCTTATAAATAAACTCCGTATCAAATAAAAAGCGATTCACCTGAGTTGAGGCCAAAAACGATTTTCCCCGCTGGTTAAAACCTTTCAAACCTCCTTGAGCATCCGTATGCGTTAATCCTAGAAGCGTAAAATTCAATATACGGGAAGCATAACTCATAATCTTTCTTCGAGTACTTAAATGGGTATAATAAGTATGATTCCGCACGGCGATAACGACATCATATCCCGATTCCAACCATTCTACCATCCGGCAGATAGAATCCGTCTCATACGGAAAATCATAATCCGTATATAAAGTAATGGACGAGGTGGAATGAGACAAGCCAGCCCTAACAGCGGCTCCTTTTCCCTTATTCGTATCATAACTTACGATCATCGTATCAGGGAGAGCCTCCAGAAGACGTCCCACCGCATCCTTCGTAAATCCTCTCTTCGAAGCGTCATTCACGACGATAAAACGAAGTGAGCGACCTTTAAGCATCTTTACCAATTCCGCATGTTTCTCGATCATCAAACGTTCCCAGCCTTCTTGTGGGTTATAACAAGGCAAGATAAGGTCGATCGCCTCCTCTTTACCCGGGAGAGTCTTCGGCCGATGAAGCGGCTCTGAAAAATCCAATGTCAATTGCTCCCATACGATCTTAAACCAGATCAACACACAAGGTAGTGCTTTCAACGCATAAGGAATAACATACGTTTTCCGGATATAACAGGGAAATATATCTGTTGGAGAAAGGGATGTAAGAATAAAACAGAAAACGAATAGTACCGTATTCAAGACAGGAGTCGTCTTACGGGTAGGCGTACCTATATACCAAAGGCAGACGGCTATCATGGCTCCCAAATATCCGCTATTCTCTGTTCCGGAGCTAAAAAGAACCATGAACAAAAGAGTAGAGCAAAGAAAATGCATGCGGAACCGCCGGTTATCATATTGATTTATCCTAAAATAAGGAGCAATAAATAAAAGTAGCCCGGGGATAACCAACCAGAGATCACTATACGTATTGACTCCCGAAATCTTACGAACCATCCCCAACAAAGAGATATTTGTATAAGGAGTAAATAAATTCTCTACATTCTTATCGAGAAGTACTTCATACCATTTCACGTATTGACTTGCCACATATTGAGGAGAAGTATATAACATCGGAAGAACATACAAGACTATGCCCCAGAAAATAAGTCCTTTCAAAAAGGCGATCCGGCGTTTTGAGAATAGCAGGAAAGCAAGACCGACAATGCCATAAATCTTAGTCATCGTACCCAAAACGATCATTAGCGCCGCCCAAAACTCCTGTTTCCGCTCAATAAAAATAAACGAGAATAAAATCATGCCGGCTATGGCTATGTTAAATTGCTGCATAAGAACACACGTAAACAACTCATTCAAGCATACCCAAATGACAAACGCCTGTTTCCAATCCGCCAATCCGAGTTTACGGATAGCCATATAAAGCAGCAAGCTATTCGCGAGACACCATAGCAACATCCCGATATAAGGAGAGAAGAGGGAGAAAGGCGCTATTATAGCCGTAAAAGGGATCCCGTATAAAAACCGGTCGTGGTATTCATTCGGATAATATATATAAAGGTCTTTCAATTCTAACGCATGGAAAAAGGAAGCCCTATAAATCATAAAGTTATTATAAGTCCTTCCCACAGGTAATTTCAATAAGCAAGCGACAAGGGCCGTCGCAAACCAAACAAATCCGACAAACCTCGGATTCTTAAATATCGGGCGTCTTAAAAATACTCTCAACATATCCTTTTTTATTCGTTACAACTCCACTTTCAAATAAAACTTCTGACAGCCTATATGTTCAAAAGACTCGCCAACGCATAAAAACCCCTATCTAAAACAGTAGAAAAAACGTAAAAAGCATTTTTTTAAGTATTATCTTCGCGACATGGGAAAGAATAAATTAGCTAAGTTTGACGATATGGCGGGCTATCCGCACGTATTCCAATACCCTTTCGCCGCCCTACAAGAAAAAGGGTTTGATATGAAAGGACAGTGGCATGAACGTTTTTTCAAGAACGATCACCCTATTGTCTTGGAATTGGGATGCGGAAAAGGGGAATATACCGTAGGTTTGGGAAAGCTTTTCCCAAATAAGAATTTTATTGGTGTCGATATCAAGGGAGCACGTATGTGGACCGGAGCGAAAGAATCGCTGGAAGCCGGGATGAATAACGTGGCTTTCCTACGTACCAGTATCGAATTGATTTCCTATTTCTTCGCTCCGGGCGAAGTAGCCGAGATCTGGATCACATTTCCGGACCCTCAAATGAAAAAGGTCAATAAGCGTCTGACCGGAACCCGTTTTATGAAAATGTATCGGGAAATCCTTTCCGGAGATGGTATTATCCATTTAAAAACGGATAGTAACTTTATGTATACCTATACGTGCGAGATGGTAAAAGCGAACCATTATCCCGTATTGTTCAGTACAGACGACCTATATCATTCCAATCTGGCGGATGAGATCTTATCCATCAAGACCTATTACGAGCAACAATGGCTGGATCGTGGATTAAACATCAAATACATCAAGTTTGTTTGTGAAGAAAGGGAACGATTGGTGGAACCTGACGTAGAAATAGAGTTAGATCCTTATCGTAGCTTTAATCGCAGTAAACGAAGCGCTTTGGCTTCTGGTAAATAAAAGAATGACTTAAAAAAATCAACAGATATGACAATCTATCCGAATCTGATTATTGAGGCGTTGAAGAACGTTCGTTACCCGGGTACGGGAAAGGACATCGTTTCCATGGGCCTCGTAGAAGACAACATTCGTATCGATGGTATGAATGTCACCTTCTCGTTATTATTCGAGAAGCCAAATGATCCGTTTATCCGCTCCGTAGTAAAAGCCGCGGAGACAGCTATCTTAACCTATGTAAGCCCGGAGGTGAATATCAAGGGAAACATCACGGTAAAAGCCCGTCAGTTAGCTCGCCCGGAACCGGATAAATTATTACCGCAAGTAAAAAATATTATCGCCGTATCTTCCGGTAAAGGAGGAGTTGGTAAAAGTACCGTTGCCGCTAATCTGGCTGTCGCATTGGCTTTACAAGGATATAAGGTAGGATTGCTGGATGCCGATATATTCGGGCCGTCCCAACCCAAGATGTTCAACCTAGAAGAGGCTCGCCCTTATATGGAAGAGGTAGAGGGCAGGGAACTGATCAAGCCGGCCGAAAATTATGGTGTCAAGATGTTATCCATCGGCTTCTTCGTAAATAAAAACGACGCAGTCCTATGGCGTGGAGCAATGGCTAGCAACGCATTGAAGCAATTGATCGGCGACGCCAACTGGGGTGAGCTTGATTATTTCTTAATCGATTTACCTCCCGGAACGAGTGATATCCATTTGACAATGGTGCAAACACTAGCGATAACCGGAGCCGTGGTAGTAAGTACGCCGCAAGAGGTTGCTTTAGCGGACGCTCGTAAGGGTATCAGCATGTTCACTGGGGATAAGGTTAATGTCCCTGTTTTAGGATTGATCGAGAATATGGCTTGGTTTACCCCAGCGGAATTACCGGAAAACAAATATTATATATTCGGAAAGGAAGGTTGTAAACGCCTAGCTGAGGAACTGAACGTGCCGTTACTGGGACAGATTCCTATCGTACAAAGTATCTGCGAAGGAGGAGATCAAGGTAAGCCGGTAGCGTTGAACCCGGACTCGATCACAGGTAAGGCATTCCAAGAATTGGCCGAGAATGTAGTCAAGCAAATAGACTATCGCAACGAGCATCTGGCTCCGACAGAGCGAGTGATTGTAACCAAGAAATAAAGATGATTTATACGTATATACGTGTGGTCTCGCACGTATATACGTATCGTCCTACACGTACGCTCGCATGGGCCTACGCCTATATACGTATCAGCCTATGCGAACGTACGTATAAATTCAGCCCACAATATACTTGGCTTTCTTACCGCAAATCTTCCTGATACCCAACACAATCAGCCAAGATACAGCGAATGCTACCACAGAAGCGGCAGGAATCTGTAAACCCAAAGGGATATTCAAGGCTCTCGCCAACAGCACGCTGGGTCCCGTAAAAAAATAATGTACCATATAGATACCGAAACCGCATATGGTTAAGTTCGCCAACATTCGCTTAGTCGTATCCGACTTAACATTCACCTTCTTCGCCAGCAAGAAGATAGGAATCGTCATCATCACCACATTGGGAGAACAATAGTAGAAGAATAACTCTAACTGTTCCTCCGTGTAAGCAGGCAAAGCGGTCGTATAGCGGAAACCGAAGAAAGTAATGGCATAGCCTACGACAAACATAGGAATGCCTATCCCAACGATCTTTCCTAACGACCAATCATGATTCCGCAGATAATGCCCCAATAGCAAGTAACCGTTAAACCCGGCGAAATAATAAAGCATACTGAATTCATTCCATGAGCATCCACCCCAAATGTAAGGAGATACGAATTCCCGATAATAAGGAATAAACAAAGTCACTCCCCAACCTGCCAGAAACCATAATTTCGCCTTATCCGAAACTTTCTCGACCCAAGCGGAGAAGATCGGCAAATAAAGATATAAACCTATCAGTAAATAGATATACCACATATGTACATCCAACAATGAGAAATTGAACGGTATCTGGGCGATATAGCCTAAAGACACACTCAACGATTGACGAGTCACCTCTTCTCCCGAATAAGGGAAGAAATCAAGAATAAGTTCCGGCCTCAAACCAAGCAGTCCCGTAAACCAAGGAAATAAATTATAAATAACAGACCAAATCAAGAAAGGCCAGAATACACGCAATATCCTTTTCTTATAGAAAATAGAAGTCTCTTCCCGGACCGGTAGCAACAAGGCTCCCGTAATCATAACGAACAAAGGTACACAAGGACGAAGAAAAGCCCCATAGGCAGCTCCCCAAAACTTAATATCCCCAATAATCGGAGAATCTCCGGGATAGAAATTAAACGGGTCTGTACAATGACAGCAAACAACAGTAAACATCGCGATCAGGCGAACAACGTCCAACCATACGACATGAGTTTTCACGGTAGAGATTTGCTTTTGTTCCATATAAATAACTGTTTCATTCGTAATAGTTGGCGAATATACAAAAAAAGGAATAGTCATACATCGTATCCACGGCTATATAGCTCCGGCTCTCGCTCTTCACCCGACAGAACGGGTGATCGCAACCAAGAATCAAGAAAAGATAACATAAATTGCACCGCAAGTAGTGCAATTCTTTACGAAAAATGCACTATTCACAGTGCAAATTAGTATATTTGCGAAAACATTATAATATATGGATAAGTTACAAACAAGTTTCGATGCGATGTTACGTACTACACCTACCTCATTCCATCGATATATGTTCGACCGCATTAATTGGAACAACCGGCTATTGGGCTTAGTAGGTCCGCGTGGCGTTGGGAAAACTACTTTGATGTTGCAATATGCCAAAGAAAAACTGAACAGAAATACGACCTTGTTCGTCAACGCTGATGATTTGTACTTTTCCAGCCACCACTTAGTGGATTTAGCTGATGACTTCGTCAAGCGAGGAGGGACCCATCTTCTTATAGACGAAATCCATAAATACAAGGACTGGGCCCGCGAGCTAAAACTGATGTATGACTATCACGCGGATCTAAAGATATTCTTCACAGGTTCCTCCATCCTTGATATCAACAAGGGATCGGCAGACCTGAGCCGACGGGCTATCGTCTATTCTATGCAAGGGCTTTCATTTCGCGAATATCTTAATATGTTTCACAACATAGAGATCCAGACCCATACACTAGCCGATATCGTAGAGCACCGCATAGAACTCCCCGAGAAATTCCGTCCTTATGCCTATTTCCAATCCTATCTAGAGAAAGGGTATTATCCGTTCTCGAAAGAAGACCAATTTCATATACGCTTACAACAAGTAATAAACACGACGTTGGAAGTTGATATACCGCAGTATTCAGAAATGAGCATATCAACAGCACGAAAACTAAAGCAATTGCTCACCATCATTGCCCAAAGCGTACCATTCAAACCGAATATGAGTAGCATAGCGATTATGCTAGGAGTGAGTCGCAACAATTTATCCGATTACTTTCTTTATCTCGAGGAATCCGGATTAATCTCCCAACTACGCGATGGAGTCGGTGGCATCAGAGGGCTAGGCAAAGTAGATAAAGTTTATCTGGATAATCCTACTCTTATGTACAATTTGGGGAAGGAAATATCCAACATCGGGAACATCAGAGAAACATTCTTCTTGAATCAAACACGTGTGGAGCAAGAAGTCATCACCTCCCCTATATCGGATTTTCAAATAGCCGACTATACTTTCGAAGTTGGAGGGAAAAATAAAAAGCAAAAGCAACTGCAAGGAATAGAGAACGGCTTCGTTGTAAAGGACAATATCGAACAAGGATACATGAATGTAATCCCTTTGTGGCAGTTCGGGCTCAATTATTAAATCCGCTCATTTAGTTTCATTCGTAATAGTTGGCGAATATACAAAAAGAACACGGAGCACACAGGATACACGGCATCGCACAGATCAATATTACATATCGCAAAACAAATCCGTGTATTCCGTGTGCTCCGTGTTCCTAAAATTAATATACAAAGTCTTTCCTACGAATAAACGCCACCGTACGATGTATTTCCGTGTACATAATAATATCCTCATCGATAAATGGCACCTCTTTCCGGTAATCCTTCAAGAACTTCTCTAATACCGGGGAAGTCCTAGCCGGACGACGGAACTCGATTCCTTGTGCGGCGTTCATCAACTCGATCGCCAAGATATGATCCAAGTTGTCCATGATCTTAAACAACTTCGTCGCCGCATTCGCTCCCATACTCACATGATCCTCTTGCCCATTACTAGACACGATAGAATCGCTGCTCGCCGCATAGCAATACATCTTATTCTGGCTTACCATACTGGCAGCCGCATATTGAGGGATCATGAAACCGGAGTTCAGGCCGGGATTAGCGACCAAGAACTCAGGCAATCCCCGCAAACCCATGATCAATTGAGCGACACGACGTTCCGATATATTTCCTAACTCAGCCAAGGCAATCGCCAAGAAATCATAAGAAATCGCCAAGGGCTGACCGTGGAAATTACCGCCGGAAATAATCTTATCCTCCTCCGGGAAGATCGTCGGGTTATCCGTCACGGAATTTACTTCGGTAAGCAGGACATTCGCCACATAATTGATAGCGTCTTTCGTAGCCCCATGCACTTGAGGGATACAACGGAATGAATACGGGTCCTGAACATGTTCCTTTTTCCGGGCGATTAACTCACTTCCCTCCAATAGCCGTCGAAAAGCGGCCCCGGTCTCGATTTGTCCGGGATGCGGACGCATCTGCTGGATACAATCCATGAAAGGATCGATACGTCCATCGAAAGCCTCCAAGGATAAAGCGGCGATCAGATCCGCTTTCTTGGACAGGCTAAACGCACGCATCAAGGCGAATACGCCATTGGCGCTCATAAATTGCGTACCGTTCAATAAAGCTAACCCCTCCTTGCTTTTCAGCTTCACAGGCTTCCAAGCGAACTCGTCCAATACGCTGATCGCTTCCCGTTTGCGGCCCTTATAATAAACATCACCCACGCCGATCAGAGGCAGGAACAAATTCGCCAGAGGCGCCAAATCACCGGAAGCGCCTAAAGAGCCACGATCATACACGATCGGAAGCACGTCATTATTGAAAAAGTCCAGAATACGTTGTACGGTGATCACCTGTACGCCACTATGCCCCAACGAAAGGGCATGCGCTTTCAATAACATCATCAAACGGACGATCACCGGACTTACCTCATCCCCTACGCTACAGGCATGACTTTTCACCAAGTTCTCTTGCAAAGTGCTCAATTCGTCCGGAGAGATATTCTTATTACATAAGGACCCGAAACCGGTAGTAATCCCATACAAAGGCCCCTCCTGCTGCTCGATTTTATGATCCAAGTAATCCCGGCAACGCTGGATGCGCTCCTTCACCTCGGGTGAAAGCTCCAACTTCATATTTTGAGTAAGTATCCGTTCGATTCCCTCAAAAGAGAGAGGCTCGGAACCCACATAATAAACATTACTCATATGCTATAATTTAGTCTTCACCCAATCCAATAACTTTTGCTCTACACGGATAGCGTTCGCCTCCAGTTCATCCGCTTTCTTCCGCATCATTCCGACGAACACCTCGTCTTGGATGGACGTTAAGTTAATTCGGACATTCAATAAAGCCCCCAATACACAAGTACGGGCAGCCATCATCGCCACGCAAGCATCCGTGACGGCATTCTGATTACCTTTGTGAGCCACATAGATAATCGTCTCCATTACGGAACCGATCTCCTCCGCCACCCTCATCGGAACAATAGCCGCCTCTTTAGTAGCGCTCTGTATCGCATTCGTACGGATCACCTGTTCGTCAGGCGTTTCTTTCGGCAACTTAAAAGCGGAGAATACACGATCATAAGCCTCGCTGTCCTTATCAATATATTCAGTAAGACGTTCACGGATCATAGCCGCCTCGGTAGCGATCGTCTTCATTTGTCCTTCCACTTCCGCATATTTCTTTTTACCAACAGTCAGATGGGCCACCATCTCTGTCAAAGCTGCCGCTATAGCGCCATTCAAGGCAGATATACTTCCACCACCGGGAACGGGAGCACTACCCGCCGTTTCCGCCAAAAAATCTTTAATTGTCAAGTCTGCTAACATAGTATTTTGATTTAAATGATTCAACAATTCTTATCTTACATCATATAAAGTTCCCCATCCTTAATTACGGTATCCACGAGATTCATTCCCACATGATAAGGTAGGAACTTATAAGACGGATATTTCAGCAAGATCACGTCCGCACGTTTTCCCACGCTGATACTTCCAATCTCGGAGGCACGTCCCACAGCTGCGGCTCCATTAATAGTCAATGCCGTTACCGCTTCTTCAGGGCTCATCTTCATATAGATACAGGCCAAGGCTATCATCATCGGGATCGAGGCCGAGAAACAACTTCCCGGATTTAGATCGGAAGCTAAAGCCACCGCGCAACCGGCATCTATCATTTTCCGGGCAGGCGCATACGGCTCATTCAAGGAAAAGGCAGTCAGCGGAAGTAAGGTAGCCACGACACCCGCTCTTGCCAGACGTTTGATGCCTGTATCCGATACATGTAATAAATGATCAGCACTTACACACTTCAAGGAGGCCGCCAGTTCCGCCCCTCCGAAAGGAACGATCTCATCCGCATGCATCTTCAATTTAAAACGATGATGACGGGCGGCACGAAGCAAGCGCTCACTCTGTTCTAACGAGAAAACGCCTTTCTCACAAAACACATCACAAAACGTAACCGTATGTTCGGCTTGTATGGCAGGAAGAACTTCCTCGATCATATAATCCACATAATCGTCCGTACGACCGGCAAATTCAGGAGGAACAGCATGAGCACCCAAAAAGGTCGATACGACATCCATCGGATGAGACTCATTCAGGTCCGACATGACACGAAGCTGAACTAATTCTGTTTGCAAATCCAAACCATAACCACTTTTCCCCTCCACCGTGGTAACACCCATGGAGAATAACTCATCCAAACGTTCTTCCCCTCTGTCCCATAGTGTATCGAAATCACTTTCACGGGTAGCTTTCATCGTATTCACGATACCTCCACCACGCTCCATGATCGACATATAACTATCTCCCCGCAATCGCCAAGAGAACTCCTCCTCCCGGTAACCGCCAAAGATAAAATGCGTATGGCTATCTACAAATCCGGGTAACACCGCTTGGTTCTCCGCCCGAATCTCCAAATAATCCTCCGCATGGATGTTTCGAAGTACCTCCTCCGTAGGTCCTACATGCGTAATAACCCCATCAGACATCGCTACGGCTCCATCCTCGATAATGCCTAAATCAGACATCTCCGCTCCCCGTCGTGCCTTATCCCCATGACAAGTGACGATCTGGGCAGCATTCCTGATTAATATCTTGCTATTCTCCATACGCTATTCCATAATACGAGCTTCCAATACTTGATTCATAGAGAAGTCCTCTAATCCCAAATAGTAAGAGGCCGTATCGATCAACGCCTCCATAGGAACCAAGCCGATAATCTCGCTCCCCACCACCGGAACACCATATCTGCGAGCTTCGATACGAATTAACTCGAAGGCCCGGTACAAGGCCGTACGGGTATAATCGGTCATATTAATAGAGACCTGTACGATACCACGTTCCTTCAACTCAACCCCCATCGCTTTACAATAGCGTAAACCTCCGCCGATGAAACGGATTTTCTTCGCTATATCCGTAGCGATCTGCAATTGATTCGTTCCTAAGTTCACATTATAGGCGACCAAAGGCATGCGGGCACCTATGGCGACCGTACCGGCTGTCGGATGTCTTTCGGCCGGACCAAAATCAGGTTTCCACTCCGGTTGATGGATTTTCTCTGCCATCCCTTCAAACTCTCCTTTACGGATCGCCGCCAGATTCTCCCGGTAAGGGGCGGAAGCCGATTTTTCATATAAGAAGACCGGCACGGCATAATGAGCGCCCACTTCCTCCCCTACTTCCTTAGACAAGGCGATCGCCTCTTCCATCGTACATCCGCGAATCGGTATAAAAGGAACCACATCTACGGCCCCCATTCGAGGATGTTGACCGCTATGCTTGTTTAAATCGATCAGCTCAACGGCAACTCCAATGGCCTCCAATACAGCTTGTTTTAAAGCGACTGGCTCCCCTACCACGGTAACAACCAAACGATTGTGATCCTCGTCATTACTATAGTCCAACAGTTTAACACCCGTCTTAGCCCGGAAAGGCGCTACGATCTTATCTATCTTCTCCTGATCCCGTCCTTCACTGAAGTTAGGGACACATTCCATAATCTTATTCCAAGTACTCATACCTTTTTATTTAATGATGTTTGTACGATTTCATGAATAAACGCCCTCTCCGGGATATACGGGAGGGTAATATGATACTGTTCGCCACGGTTCTCATTGAAAGTAGCGCTCGTACACATCGCATTCGGATTACGAGCCCAGGAGCGACGGGCAACACCGCCCATCACATCCCATATCATAGCGGAGCGAAGTATCTCATCTACCCGCTCGCTACCATCGAGAACCATGCCGAAACCTCCATTTATAGCCTTTCCGATGCCAACACCGCCACCATTATGAAGAGCAACCAAGCTCATACCCCGTGCGGCATTGCCTGCGAAGCACTGCACCGCCATATCAGCCATCACGTTACTTCCGTCGTAAATATTAGAGGTCTCCCGGAATGGGGAATCCGTACCGCTTACGTCATGATGATCCCGTCCTAACATAATCGGGCCAACCTCTCCGTCACGTACCATCCGATTAAACTCAAGGGCGATCTTCAAACGTCCCTCAGCGTCTTGATATAAGATCCGGGCTTGCGTACCCACCACCAAACGGTTCTTCTCCGCATCACGTATCCAATTATAATTATCCATATCCTGCCCTCTTCGAGTCGGATCGATACACGCCATAGCCGCATGATCCGTGCGAATCAAATCTTCCGGCTTACCGCTTAAACATACCCAGCGGAAAGGACCGTACCCATAATCAAATAATTCCGGCCCCATGATATCTTCCACATAAGAAGGCCATATAAAACCATCTTTCTCATCCACACCGTTACGGGAAATCTCATGTACACCGGCATCATAGATCGCTTTCATGAAGGAGTTCCCATAGTCAAAGAAATAGGTACCCCGGGCAACCAGACGCTTGATCACCTCGAAATGTCGCTTCAACGTTTTATCGACCAAAGCACAAAAGTCTTCCCGGTGATGAGCCAATAATTCCGTACGTTCCTCAAACGTCACGCCTGCCGGACAATAACCACCTTCATAGACCGCATGACACGAGGTCTGGTCACTCAAAAGGTCGATGGAAAGCCCCTGTTTATCGGCATATTCCAATAAATCCACGATATTGCCATGAAAAGCGATAGAGATCGGTTCTTTCTTACGAATCGCCTCGTCGGCTAAGGAGAAAGCTTTCCCCATATCATCCGTCACATGCTGAACCCATCCTTGGCATCGGCGTGTCTCGATACGGGAAGCGTCTACCTCGGCGATTATACTGGCAGCACCGGCAATCACGGCGGCTTTAGGTTGAGCGCCACTCATTCCTCCTAAACCGGAAGATACAAACAGATAGCCTCGCAAATCCTTATCTTGTGGAATCCCTAATTTCTTACGTCCGGCATTCAACAATGTATTAAACGTACCGTGTACGATACCTTGCGGGCCGATATACATCCAACCTCCGGCCGTCATCTGTCCATAATTAGCGACTCCCATCTGGGCGGCGATATGCCAATCCTTTTGGTTATCGAACATTCCCACCATCATGGAGTTCGTGATAATCACCCGTGGGGCATCCGGCTTGGAATGAAACAATCCCAGAGGATGCCCGGATTCGATCACCAAGGTCTGCTCCTCGGTCAGCTCCTCCAAATACTTCTTAATCAAACGATATTGCATCCAATTCTGGCAGACCTGCCCAGTCTCGCCATACGTAACCAACTCATAAGGATACAAAGCGATATCAAAGCAAAGGTTATTATCGATCATTACTTGAAAGGCTTTTCCCTCGATACATTTACCTTTATATTCAGAGATAGGCTTCGCTTTCAGGTCTCCCTGCGGACGGTAGCGATAACCATAGATCCGTCCCCGGGTCAATAATTCCTCCATGAACTCAGGAGCTAGCTTCTCATGTAATTCAACAGGGATGTAACGAAGCGCGTTCATCAATGCCGTTTCTGTTTGAGCGGGCGTAAGCGAATAGCCGCGATCGGGAGCACGGCGAATACCGGAAACGAAGGAAGGATATTCCGGCAAATAGTTATCAAGATGTATTTCCATAACGTGAATGATTTAGTAGGTGCTTACAATCTGCAAGGAATTTCACGGATTCAGCGCCGACAAGTTAGCGATTATCCAAATCCCAGCCAATTATCATTCCATGTTTAGAAGCATAAAAAAGCCCCCGTCTCTCTCATCCTCCCTAAGGAAAGAAAGAAAGACGGGGGCATAATTATAATTGTTCAGTAGTAGAAGTTGTTTCGTAAATACAATAATCCGTTAGTTTTCACAAAAGAAATCAAAAATAAGTTTTGACAGCAAATTCAAATTGTTCTATGAATATCTTCTTGAAAGCGGCAATGTTATTCTGTTCATAGAATATCAGCATAGCTTTTTTGTAGTCTATGGAATCAACCGTTCTGAATGAGATTGGGCAATAACCATTGGCTATCAGTATGGCATTGCTTGTGATACGGGCAGTACGTTTGTTTCCATCCGAAAATGCCTGAATACAAGAAAGGAGAACCAGTGCAAGTAATGACTTCTCAAAGATATTGTCTTTGCCATTGATAAGTTTACAGGAATCTTCCAATGCCTCACGAATCTGGAACTCGTTATCAAGGGGACGATAGTTCGTACCTGTGATACCCACACGTCGGCGTCGTATGTTTCTTTCCACACCTAAGTCCTTGGTCAGTAAAGAATGGATGTCCTCTATGCGGTGGACGGATATTTCCTTAAGATAGTCGGGCACATTGAGAACAAAATCAAGCGCATCCTTGTGATTGAGCAGCATGATAGCTTCTTCCCTTGTCTTACCAGTTGCTTCCTGTCTTTCTTTCAGCAGGCGCTCCGTTTCTAGCAGGGAATAAGTATTGCCCTCGATTTGTGAAGATTTCCATGACAGGTCAACTCCCAGTCTTTCCATCTCCTTTTTGTAATCTGTTTCAGAAAGTTCTTCAAGGTGGGTTCTGAAAATGGACTGAGCTTTATCCAAACGTTTACATTCCTCTTCTGTGAAAAGTGAAACCTTTGGCAGAATCTGTTTTATGAGTTCGAAATTGAAATTTTCCTGCACAGTACGATCATCCATTTCATTCTTGAAATAGGTATCAATATCCAAAGGCATCGTTACCTGAGCTTGTGGAGTAAGCGAGTATTTGGTAGCAGGTCCTTTTCCATACACTTCTATAAGACCTTTGCTGACAGCATCAGCCAAGAGTCTTTTCATGGTGCTGTCGCTTGGTGCATTTACCAGCATGGAAGCTATCGCTCCTCTATTTGATAGCGGATGATAGTGCAATACCTGTAGGATTTCTGTTTCGATAGTCATAACATTCCTTTCACTAAATCGGCTCAAAAGTACTAATTTCCCTTCAACTATCGGCTCAAATTGAGCCGATATTCGTATCTTTACCGCAATATTTGAGCCGATTTGCAATATTTTCCCAATACCCAATGCGTAGGAACACGATCCTAGCTCTCTCACACATGGTCATAAACTCCGCTCTCGAATAGAGTAAGACTTTGGGGCGAAGGAAAAGTTCAGCTAAAGAACACAAAAAAGGTGCATCAAAAAATGACACACCCTCCTCGTAACAAAAATAAAATCTTTATGATTAGCCTTTACTTAGGCCTACACAGTAAAACGAATTTAGCTCATGAAAGCTATTAAAATCAACGCTCAATCAAGCCCCTTATACCTCCAACGATATACTCAATATCCCGATCCGTTACATACGGACCGGAAGGCAAGCACAACCCGACCTTAAACAAAGATTCGCTCACCCCATTCACATAAGCCGAGCAATCCTTATAGACAGGTTGCTTATGCATCGGTTTCCACAAAGGACGGGATTCTATACCCATCGCGTCAAGTCCCACACGCATCGCCTCGACATTGGCATTCGGCTCGCAATCCGTATGTGCGTTAACCGCTACGTGAGTCACGCCGCCCGCACCACCAACAGCACCTTGTACCGTTGCTTGATAAGCATCCTCCTGCCCTTTCACCCTCAATAAAGGATCCAAGACAATCGTATTCAACCAATAATTACTATCAAAACGACCGGAAGGATTCTCATGCAAGGTGATCCCTCTCACATCCTTCAACAGTTCCCGGTATAAATCACACGTATGCTTATGATGAGCCACATGAGCGTCAGCCACCGTCATCTGACCACGCCCGATACCCGCACAAATATTCGACATCCGATAATTATACCCGATCCGCTCATGTTGGTAATACGGATAAGCCTCCCGAGCCTGCGTAGCGTAGAACATGATCTCCTGCTTAGCCTCCTCGTCCGGACAAATCAACGCACCACCACCACTAGTCGTAATCATCTTATTCCCATTGAACGACAGCACCCCATATTTTCCAAACGTACCCAACATACGTCCATCATAGCGAGAACCAAAACCCTCCGCCGCATCCTCTATGACCGGAATCCCATACCGATCAGCGACCGCCATAATCTCATCCACCTTATAAGGCATCCCATATAAGGCCACCGGTACAATCGCTTTCGGTGTTTTTCCCGTCTTCTCGATACGATCTTTAATAGCCTCTTCCAACAACACAGGATCCATATTCCAAGTATCCGCCTCCGAATCCACGAACACAGGTGTAGCCCCCAGATAAGTGATCGGATGCGAGGAAGCACAGAAGGTAAAGCTCTGTACCAGCACCTCATCCCCCGGCTTCACGCCACAGGCAAGCAACGCCAGATGCACTGCGGCAGTACCGGCAGACAGAGCCACCACATGTTTACCTTCACCCACGAATTCCTCCAGATCTTTCTCAAATCCATTCACGTTCGGACCTAGAGGCACGACCCAATTGGTATCAAAGGCCTCTTTGATATACATTTGTTCTTTGCCGCTCATGTGAGCAAGGCAAAGATAAATTCGTTTATTCATTATTATTGTGATTTTAGAAAATACTTCGGATCAGCATAAAAGCCTCAGCTCTTTCTACGCTAATTGTAGCACCTCTATACTTCGCCAAAGCTTCCAAAGCCTCTAAAGAACGAGAACTTGGGAACCGCCTTAGTTGAGATTGATAACACTCCATCGCTCTCAATTTCATTTTCATTCCATCTTGACTACAAGGAATGAATACCGTGGGAATAAAAGCATCATCCGCATAAGGAGCAGCCCATTCCGTTTCAGATAACGTTTCATAGGTATAAACTCGCTTAACCGTATAATTTCCAACAGGACGACAAGCGACTAATACACTGTCAAAGACCATCCGATGATCTTTATGAATATCTCCTCTATGGGGAATAAACACAGTATCTATTTGATTTTCGGATATACATTTTGAAACTTCACGAGACATGATATAACCTGGATATTGATCTAATGCAGGAGCTGGAAAATCAAAGAAAAAGGTCTGTTTTACACCTAGTAAACGATGAGCCTCCAGTGCCTCTGTTCTAACATGCTGAATACCTTTTTCGGAAAAAATATTTGGATCAGATTTACTGGCATTTGTCATAATCAGCACATACACATTATGACCTTCTTGTATCATCTTATAAATAGTTGCCCCACAGCCCAATATTTCATCATCCGCATGAGGTGCGATAAACAAAACATTATTTTTCATTTTTCAACAACGTTAAATCTTGCTTTATCATTTCTATCTCATTCCGCAAACGGAAAATCTCATATTGATCATAATAGCCTAATCTAGAACCTACAACCAAATGCTCATCGACTGGTCTATCCAAATAATCAACCATGTTATATTTCACCAATTCAACATAACCATCAGCTGTTTGAACAACAGGATTATCATTATTGAAATTCACTACACGACCAATAACACCTTTCGCATATCCAGAAGCATAATAATTAGATTTCCATACCAGAACCTTATTATTACTATAAAAAGAGAAAGCCCCGGGATGAGGCGATGTACTAGCCTTTATCAAACGATCAATATCTTTTGCCGTATTCGACCAATCTATACAACCATCCAATGGGGCACGCCTAGCATAATAAGTCGCTGACTTTTCATCCTGTGGGATACTTTTTAACCCACTAGAAGATAAAGAAGGAAGCCAACGATCCAAAGCCCGTACCATAGCCTCCTTCAACTTAACACCAATAGAAGTAACATCATCATCTTCCCTGATAGAAAAAGGTTCCTGCACAAAAATATCCCCTTCATCAGCATTTGTGTCTATTTTAAAAAAAGTTGCCGCACCTTCTCCCTTGTCCAATATCAGCCAAGCCATAGGAGCCCGCCCCCGTCCTTTTGGCAACTTCGTTGGATGAAATCCTACACAAGCCAATCGAGGTAATCTTATAATATCTTCATCAACCAACTGAGAGACACCAACCACAAAAAGAATATCAACCGAAGCGTTCCTAATTTGCTCCTTGATATCGTTCGAATTTATTTTTATGAAAGGATAATAAGAAAGATGATTATCTTCCGCAAATCTACGCATCGAACAATAACCACTTACATTTAAAGTCGAGTGAGGTTCATACCCCCAAACTCCAACAACATTAAATGAATGTTCCACCAACTTTTGTAACGTCAGCAAACTACTGCCAACACTACCAATCAATCCAACCCTCATTTCTTAATATATTTTTCTTCTCCAAACAAAACAATCGCCACGGTCTTGACAAGAATCCTCAAATCCAACATAAACGACATACGGTCAACATACTCACGATCCAAGCATAAACGCTCTTCCCAAGGAAGATAGATATTACCATTAACTTGCGCCCACCCTGTCATTCCCGGCCTAACTTCACATCGTTTCTTTGCAATTTCTCCAAATTTCTCATATAAACTCGGTAACGCAGGGCGAGGACCAACTAAAGACATATCACCGATAAACACATTCCATATTTGAGGCAACTCATCAATCTTAAAACGCCTCAAGAATCCTCCAATTCTTGTAATATCCGGATCTTGTAAATAGGTTTGCTTCACATTGGGATCTCTCTTCTTATCCGTCATCGTACGAAACTTATAAACCCAAAAAAAATGTCCATCCTTTCCCACTCTATTTTGCAAATAAAAAATAGGTCCTTTTGAATCTAGCTTTATCAAGAGGGCCACCAACATCAAAAATGGGAATAGGAACAACAAAATAACAAATGACACAAGCTGATCAAACAAACGCTTAAACACCAGATACATAACAAACAAAATTACAAAATTTGATTTTAAATTAAATGTCACGCCACCATATTATACTTCGTAGTAGGCAATCAATACTATTTATAAACGCTTTCAAAAGTTCTTCATTATTGCCTCATATCCTTTCTCTACTGTATAATTCTCACACAAGTATTTATAGCCTTTCCTTCCCATCTCCTTCCTACGCAGTTCATCTTCTACCATATATTCTACCAATTCCATGAATGCATCAATATTTCCACTTTCTGTCCATAATCCAAAACCATTGTTTAAAGCGATGGAACCAATATCTGTATGTGTGTCAATTGCCATTAGTATAGGCATACAATATTCCATATAAGGCAAAATTCTTGAAGGAGTATTAGGGACAGTGAAACGTTTATCTAAAAAGACTAATCCAACATCACAGAGTCCCACTAAATCATTATACTTGTCTTTAGGCAAATAAGATAACAAACAAGAATTTTGGGGATTATGAATATTATACCAAGATTTCACTTTATCATATTCCGTACCAGCTCCTATTATAATAAAATAAGAACTACTTTTCTTTTCATTGGCTTCTAATATTTCCAACAAAAAATCTATTCCTTGCGGTTTTCCCAAATTTCCTCCATATATAAACAGCACTTTATCCATAGGTATATTTAACTCTTTCAGTAATTTACTCTGTTTTTTATCTCCTTTGGCTCTATCCATAAGTTCTACACAATTGGGACATATACACAGCTTACTTGGATCAACTGTTGGATTATGAGATAATACAAATTCTATATTAGCGGGAGAAGTACACCCTATATAATCAGAAATAAAGTATAGTCTTTCCTCCTTTTTACGAAAGAACTTGTACATAATACTATTCTTCGAAAACAACTCCAAATCAATCGCATTTTGAGGAAAAATATCTTTCAGCATCAGATAGGTTTTAGCTTGCCAACGCTTTTTCAAAGCACAAATGACTTTATTAAAAGTAATAGGTGGTGTTGAATAAAGTATAAGATCGAATTTTATATTCTTCCAATACTTATTAATAGCCCGCAAATATTGTATTTCAAGTAATAACGTACCTATACCTTTCTCTATATAGCTGGTTTTTTGTATATTTAAAGTCTTAACCCTCAATATGTGTACATTTCCATTATCACACACACCCGTAGATTGATGATAACGGCGTTCTGCCGGAGTCACGATATATATAGAATGACCATTCCTAACAAATTCTCTTACTAAATCCGTATAAATTCCACTATCTTCTATATTGGAAATGCGTCCTTGCGTCAAAAAAATAATATTCATTATTTAGTATAGTTTAATTATTATACTGATTATACAATTCTGGGTGATCCTTCATCCACTCAACTTGTTCCTCCAACATTTTCTTATAACTCGGAACCTTATAATTAAATTGTACAGATCTTGCAATAGACTTATCTACTCCATTAGCATTACAAGGTATGATATCAATATCATTCCTATGCCACAACTCCTTAAACAAACACAATAAGTCATTTTTTGATATTCCGACCCCATTGCTTAATTGCACTAATCCTGTTTTATTTTCTTCAATGATTACATCGATTGCTTTAGCTAATTCCAAAGTTGTCACTCCACCCCATATTGCTGACTTGAATCCATTAACCTCCCCATGCTGATGCATAAACCAATGAAATAATCCCTCACCTCTTCTCTTCAGTTCAGGACCAATAATAGAAGTACGGATCGTTAGGTCTTTATCATTTATGATCTCACCTAAAGCTTTACTACGACCATATACATCATCAGCATCCCGAAAATCATCTTCTGTATAATTCCCTTTCTTTCCTGAAAAAACACAATCCGTACTTATATGAATTAACTTGGCTCCAACTTCATCTGATAATCGTTTTAGTAAATGCGGGAAATAAGCATTTATAAGAATAGCATTATCCGGATGCTCTTTAGAGCCTTTGACAAGAATACCGATACAATTAATTATGATTTCCGGACGCACTCTATAAACCACATCAGCAACCGCATCACAATTTGTTACATCCACAATTATACTATCTTCGGTCAAGGGAGTACGATAGACTACATTGAAAATATCATATTTACCCGTACTCTGGAGATAGTAATAAGTAACATGCCCAGCCATACCTGTGGCACCAAACAATAAAACTTTTCTCATCGAATATTTAATGTAGGTTTAGAAAGTCTTATGCCATACCGTACGATTAACATAATCTGTATAGGAAAGGATAATACGGACTACTTTTTTAGAAACATTGTTTGCCTCATAGTCCGGGAGAGAATGAATAGCATTTACATTCTCTGCATATTGAGATGTAACAACATCTATTGAATCCAAAATACGATCGCTTCTTAATCCACTCATTATCAATACTCCTTCATCCATACCTTCAGGACGTTCATGAGTTTGACGAATTGTTATCGCCGGAAAATGAAGGATAGAAGACTCTTCCGTAATCGTACCACTATCCGAAATCACACAAAAAGCATTTTGCTGAAGTTTGATATATTCCATAAATCCAAAAGGTTTCATGAACTCTATCATTGGATTAGAATTTATAAAACCAATAGATTCCAGTTTCTTCCGGGTACGAGGATGAGTAGATACAATCACTTTCTTATGATACTTCTCAACAATAGCATTTAAAGAAATTAACAAATTAGAGAAATTATCTTCAGAATCTATATTTTCTTCACGATGAGTACTGACTATAAAATACTCCCCCTTTGTCAAAGCCTCCTTTTCCAAAACCGTATTTCTTTCGATTTCGTCTCTATAATATAAAAGAACCTCTGTCATTGGAGATCCGGTCTTTATAACGGTTTCCGGGCGTAACCCTTCTGCTAGAAGATACTTACGAGCATGTTCAGATAGAGGCATATTAATGTCGCTCAGATGGTCAACTATTTTTCGGTTAATTTCCTCTGGCACTCTTTGGTCAAAGCAGCGATTACCTGCCTCCATATGAAAGATGGGAATCTTTTTGCGTTTTGCCGAGATCACAGAGATGCAACTATTAGTATCACCATATAGCAGTACAGCATCCGGTTTCACCTCCTCCATCAACTCATCAGACTTACGAATTACATTGGCTATCGTTTCCGCAGCATTCTTTCCGGCAGCATCCAAGAAATAATTAGGTTTACGAATGCCAAGCTCCTGAAAGAATATACCATTTAACTCATAGTCATAGTTTTGCCCAGTATGCACGATTATGTGCTCCGTATATTTATCTAGTTCAGCCATTACCCGACTCAGCTTTATAATCTCAGGACGAGTACCAACAATTGTCATTACTTTCAACATAGCTATACTTATATTTTTATTATTCACTTCTGATTTCACGAGCCTTCGCCTTAGTCTCAAGTCCCATATCTTCACGGACAAAACGAAGTTTCAGCAATAATTCCTTCATACCTTCCACATCCAAGCGACGAGTATTATGACTATGATAATCCTCTACCTTAGAAACCTCTTCATTACCCTTGGTGAAATACTTATCATAGTTCAAATCACGAGTGTCACAAGGTATACGGTAATAATCCCCCATATCAATAGCGCGAACCATTTCCTCACGAGTTACTAAAGTTTCATATAACTTCTCACCATGACGGGTACCTATCACTTTCACTTCTGTATCAAGATACTTTCTGTCAACTTTAGCATATATATCCTTCAATGCTCGTACTAGTGTTTCCAATGTAGCAGAAGGAGCTTTTTGGACAAACAAATCACCATTATGAGCATGAGTAAAAGCATATATTACCAAATCAACCGCATCATCCAATGTCATCATAAAGCGTGTCATATTAGGATCAGTAATAGTTATAGATTTACCTTCCATCATTTGTTCCACCCACAAAGGTATCACAGAGCCACGACTGGCCATCACATTGCCATAGCGAGTGCAACAAATCGTAGTTTGAGCACCTTCTCCCAACTCACGGCCTTTGGCTATTGCCACTTTCTCCATTAAAGCTTTACTCATTCCCATAGCATTAATTGGGTAAGCCGCCTTATCAGTAGAGAGGACGACTACACTTTGCACACCATGCTCTATGGCTGAGTTTAAAACATTTTCAGTTCCTATAATATTAGTCCTAACGGCCTCTACAGGAAAGAATTCACAAGAAGGCACTTGTTTCAAAGCGGCTGCACTAAATACATAGTCCACGCCATTCATTGCAACATCTACAGATGATTTGTCACGAACATTGCCGAGATAATACTTTACCTTGGGATTTTGAAGAGCATGACGCATATCATCCTGTTTCTTTTCATCACGAGAGAATATACGAATTTCTTTGATATCTGAACTTAAGAAACGACGTAAGACAGCATTACCGAAAGAACCTGTTCCACCAGTAATTAAAAGAACCTTATCTTTAAAAATTGGCATATAATATCATTTATAAATAATTAGACTATCACCTTAATATTACTAATTGTGGAACCACCATCGGTTTCATCTTCATCCACATCGTTCCCCAACTCAATCCTAATCCAAAGGAAGACATTAACAGTGTCGTTTCTTTAGTACTAAGTTGATCTGCGATCCTTGTTACCATCAATAACGGGATCAAAGTATTACCCAAATTCCCAAACTCATCTAAATTATAAACAAGCTTGTTATACAACCAAATTCCACATTTACTCAAAAACATATATTATACCATTTTATGGATAACATTAAGAATGGCAAGATTATAATAAAGTATATCCACCATCTATCGCTAAACTAGAACCAGTTGTAAAAGTACTTGCATTAGAAAGTAGATAAATCGCATAGTAAGCGATTTCTTCTGGCTTCGCATAGCGCTTCAAAGGATAAGACAATTGATTTTTACTTACTTGTTCTTCAGAAATATTATCTCTATGAATAAAGGGAGTTTCTACCCTCGCAGGAAGTATACAATTCACACGAATTCGTTGAGCAGCTAATTCTACCGCTTGAACTTTCGCTATTCCCTGTATTGCCGACTTTGACGCTGCATAAATAGAGTTTCCAATATGTCCTGTGATCGGTCCATCGATAGAAGATAGATACACAATAGAAGCTCCTTTATTTATTCGTTTATATTTCAACAGTTTCTGAGTTAATAATACGGGAGCCTCAAAATTCAAACACATCATCTTCCTCAAAATCTCATACGTTGTAAACTTAAACGGCAATGTCAATCCCATACCTGCGGAATGCACTAAGCCATCAATCACACCGACATGATTACACAAGTCCTCTATGGACTGAGAATCCGCTATATCACAGCTAAAATAGGAATGATCTCCATCCTCTAACTCTGTAAAAGCCCGAATTAAACGTTCTTCATTTCTTGCGACTAATATCAAGTCCGCTCCCATCCGACTGCATTCTAAGGCTATACTTTTTCCAATACCGGAAGAAGCTCCGGTTACCAAAATTCTTTTTCCTTTAAGAGAAAAAGGATTATAGTTTTCCCTCATACTCTATCAAAGATAAATAACGTAAATCTGTTGAAAAATAAATGCTACCCCATGATAATCCTACTCCAAAAGCTGTCGCAATTACTTTTTGTTTTTTCTTAAGCATATCATTACACGAAGTGGTTAATGTCAATGGAATTGTAGCACAACTTGTATTTCCATAATCTCGTAACGAATAAGGGACCTTTTCCTCCGGAATTTTCAATTTCTTACGAATCTTCTCATTCATAAATAAATTGGCCTGATGAAATATAAAATAGTCTATCTCATTCACCTCTAAAGAAACAAAGCTAAGAATATCCAAAACCGACTCCGGTGCTCTTTTTAACCCAAATGCAAAAACAGACATTCCATCCATTTCACTATCTAATGGTCGCCGAGCAATGCCTTCCCCATAGACCACTTCTTTCAATGAATTTTCAGTTACAGGATTCCGTGCTCCACCATCTTTAACAATAATTGAACGGTAAGATTTCCCTTCTGTCGCAAACGTAAAAAACATATCATCCGATTCTTCCGAATACTCTAAGGCCGTTGCTGTTCCTGCATCTCCAAATAAAGGCCAAGCGGTCTTATCATTCCTTGATTTGAATTTCGTAGGTGTATCACCAACCAGTAACAAAGCCTTCTTCATATACCCAGATGATAAAAGAGAAGCAACAACACTCATTCCATAAACCCAACCCGGACAACCATAAGATATATCTAATGTATAACATTCCGTTTTTAGGCCTAAACGTCCTTGCATAATACAAGCATTTGAGGGTAATATATAATCCGGAGTTTGGGTCACGAATATCAGGCAATCAATCTCATCCCGTCTCCAATTCAGCCCCATGAGCAAATCTTCAGCTGCGTCATAACATAAATCCGCAGAAGTCGTATCCACATCCGCAATACGTCTACGCTCAATGCCTGTAGAAGCTATCACTTTTTCAGCCTCACCCTTTTTAAAAAAAGACAATTCCTTATTTTCCTCAATCATTTTAGGAACACATGACGTAATTCCCGCAATCTTTACATTTGAGATTTTTAAATGACTCATTTTCACTATTAGATAATTGATAAATCAGAATAGATAATCTTACCCGAATCAGTCCTTGGTATCTTGCCAATAAATCGAACCTCATAAGCTGAAGGATTTATTAATACTCGGTTTGACAAAACCGATTTTATAGAATCAATTTTATCCAAATCTGTAACATAAACAATTAGTTTATCATCGCTACCAACACAAGCACATTCTTGGCAATGATCTTTCACGATAGATTCGACAAAATCTAAACTTATTCGGTTTCCATATAATTTCAAGAAACGTTTCTTTCTCCCTGATATATAATAAAATCCCTCCGAGTCAACATAAGCTAAATCGCCAGTATAAAGTATCCCTTTATTCTCATCACCTTTAAACAGATCATCTAATGATTCGGCATATCCCCAAAAAACATTAGAGCCTTCATATACTAATTCGCCTTCCACATTAGGAGACACTATCCGCATACCATCCTCGTCAATCAAAGAAAAATGCCCACCCGGTATTGCGACCCCTACACTCCCTACTTTATTCAAAGTATACTCAGCAGGTAAGTAGCTCATTCTTGCGGTGGCCTCTGTCTGCCCATACATTACATAAAAACGTATATCGTGCAAACGTGCATATTCCGAAAAATACTTAATTAAAGAAGAATTCAATTTACCACCAGCTTGCGTCATAACCTTAACAGATGAAGGCAAGAATTTCTCAAAACGCATTTTCTTAAGAATTTCATACGTAAAGGGAACACCTGCAAAAGATGTCGCCTTCTCTTCTAAAGCGAATTTCCAAAACTCTCGCTGCACATACGATTTATCAGTCAGCAACAAGGTAGCACCTGCCAATAAATGGCTATTCAGTACAGATAAACCATAAGAATAATACATCGGTAAAGATGTGATCGCTTTCTCGGAAGAAGTTATTTTCAAATATTCAATGATAGAACATGCGTTACTTTTTAAATTGTCATGCGATAAGCGAACAAGTTTAGGAGATCCTGTACTACCCGATGTAGTTAATAGCAAAGCTAACCCCTCAGGTAAAACAGGAGAATCTCCGTCATATTGAATCAAAGAATATCCCCCCAATGAATATTTTTCCTTCCCCTTAATAAGTAGATCTCTTCTACTAGGGAACCAACAATATCGAGGGTGATAAATAGCCTCCAAATGATACAAGGTCTCATCCGGAACATCCCGACTCAACAGCAAAGGAACCACCCCCGATCGCAAACACGAGACATAAGCCACAATTGATTCCAATGAGTTATCGCAGCCTATAAAAATCAATGAGCGTGGCATTAGATGCTCAGAAAATCGTTCAGACAATCCCAGCAAATCAGCATACGTATACACATGATGATCCTCTGTAATAAAAGCCTTATTCGATAGAAAAGAGGAGAAATCAAACATTAGAATCGTTGATTATATTTACTTTCTAAGACCTTAATGGCCGAGCCAAACGTATCGATCTCAAACATATCATCCGCTTCCAAGTCTAAATCAAAAGCATCCTCTATTTCTGAAATAAGCGTAATATGTCCAACAGAATCCCAATTCGGAGATTCTTTTAACTTTAGAGCAGGAAGTTGGTCTATAGAAGACAGATTTAAACCTTTAAAGAAAGCGGTTTGTAATTTTTCCAAATTAGTCGCCATCTATCACTTCTTTATACGTTCAAACAATTCCTGTATAGTATCAGACTTTAGCAAGTCATCCCCCTTTAAAGATACATCATATTCCTCATCAATCATAGCAATTACGGATAAGGCTACTAACGATGACCAGTCTTCCAACTCCTTAAAATGAGTATCAGGCTTAAATACAGATATCTCTGTATCATCAAATTGTCCAGAAAACTTGTTGATAAAATCTTGTAATTCCATATATTATTATATTTAAATAAAATCAAACTTTTTTGCGGGATTACCCACATAAACACTATTATCCTTTGTTTTTCGCATTATAACACTATTTGCACCAATAGTCGTACCTGTTCCTATCTTGACACCTTGTAAAACTACAGAAGATACACCAAAAAAATTCAATGATCCAATTTGAGTATCTCCACTAATTCTAACAGCTGTCATAAAAGAATTGAAATCTCCAACTTTAGCATCATGTCCTAAAGAAACCCTGTTATTGAAAACATTAAAGTTTCCTAATCTAACATTACAACTCATTGAAGCGAAACTACAGATAATATTACCCTTTCCCATCAAAAAATTATCCCAATCTAAAACATAAGCTTCGGGCGCAACAATGTTAGGAAAATCAATTAAAGGATTATTTATATTCGAATAAGCTCTATACGATATTTTAGGATTTCCAAAAGCAAGAATCAAGGATAAATTTGACGGATAAGTATTCAAATCATCAATACCACCCAATAAAGATCCATATTCATTTGAACTTCCTTTTGGTTTATTCCTAAAATCATCATCAAAAAAACCAACAAAATTCCATTGATTTTCTATACGATTTATTCGTTTTATCAATGAGGCTACTTCACGACCAAAACCACCAGCCCCATAAATAGCAATATCCTTCATCATTTATACATTACATCTTGAAATACGTTAGTTAGTTGAGCAGCTATTACATTTGGAGAAAATCGAGCACGACTATCAGTTGCGATTTTCTCTCTATCATATCTATTATGACATTCATATATCTTTTTAATTACCCCTACTAAAGAATCAATATCATCAACAGGAAAAAGCAAGCCATTAGAAACATTTATACATTCTCTAATTCCTCCACATATAGAAGCAACTACAGGCAAACCTACGCACAAAGCCTCTAAAACTGCCACTGAAAAATTCTCAGCTCGAGATGGCAACACAAAAACATCACTATTACATAGTACAGTACAAATCTCTGTTTTTCCTTTTTTACCTAACAAATGAACATTATTCTTCAATCTAGCCTGATCAATCTGCCGCTCCAAATTTACACGTTCACCTCCCTCACCCATAATAGTTAATTCCCATTTGTCCAAAGGTAATTTGATCCGATCAAAAGCAGCGATTAACAGATCATATCCTTTACCATAAAGTAGGCTCCCCGTTGAGACAAAACGAACCTTACCATCCGAACAACTTTTAGAGTAGCGTCCACAAAATTCCGCCCCTACCATATTATGAATCACAATACTATTTGTCTGAAAATGTTGAAGTAAACGTTGCCTCAAAGATTCTGAGACAGAAATAATCGCATCACATTTAGAATACGTAGATTGCCCCAACCAAACAACATAATCAGACAAAACATCCTTATTCAGCTGGCTCCAATGTTCAATTGCAACTAAAGGCAAATTATATTTTATTTTCAAACTAAGTGCAGCATAAGAGTTCGTCAAATAATGAGAATAAAGTATATCCGGTCGACCATGTTCTTGAATCACTCGATTAAACAACCTCTTAAGTTGCACCCTTTTAATGCGAAAATTAACTTTTTTTCCAAATAATCTACAAGAGATCACATCTGGCAGCAAGAAATAATCATAATAATCAATGCCATTAAGACAAGAATGAGAAATGCCAAGTTTCCGCCAATACATCCGGAAACGACTATCCACACTAATCATGACAACCTTATGTCCGATTGCCACAAGAGCTTCCGCTTGATCTTTTTCAAAACACCCCCATTGAGGATCACGTTTAGAAGGGACACCTCGAGATACCAACACTATAAACATAAGCTTATTTACTTTCTATAAGACAGTTTGTAAATATTCAATTTAGAACATTCCTTTTCACAAAAGTACTTTCCCTATATCTTTTTTAATCCTTATCATAAGAATCAACTTTATTAGTAATATATTATACATAACTAAGCATTTTCCTAGGTAAAAATAATATATAAAATTCTATTACAAGATATAAAAATATTGAGTCTGTTAAACCTGACACTATCGAACCTCTTGGAGCAAAAAATATCGTTGAAAAATAACTAAAAGTCAAAACGATTTCAAACAAATTAAACCTTTTACTTCTAACCTGAAAGATTGTATCTAATTTACGAAATAAAAGAGCAAATAAGAAAAAAAACAATAACGTAGCAGGGAAACCTACATCACACAACAACTCTCCAACACATGAAGAACCTAAGCCAGAGTTAGCATTATCATATTCCGTTACAATTTTTGCCAAGTAATAGAAATTTAAATCAACCCCAACTATCTGAGATAGTAAAGGCATTAAAAATGGAATAGATCCAAGCAATGAAAGCAATAAAAATAATCCTCCATAAATATGACCTATAGTCCACCAATAATAATATATATTATAAGTATATATACTAAAAGCTAATTCACGAGTCGGAGCAAACAAAGTTGCATTCTCACTATAAGACTGATACAAAGTATATCCATGCGAAATGGCTTCGGACATATTCAATCCTTCATAATGGCTAAAAGAAAGACCTCCTAGGATTTTAAAAATACTAAAAAAAACGCCTCCTATTATAACCAATATAAAAGCATATAACAATGGAATATCTTTTTTTAGACAACAATATATAACCACAATATAAAAACAAGAACAAAGTTACAGAAACTGCTCTTCCTCCAGCAGTAAACCATAACAGTATAATTGATAAATACAACAACATAAAAGGAAAAGGAAAGAACCTTAAATAACTCAATACTCCATTCACTTTCTCCTTACTGTTATATATATTCCATACAATCATCACCACCACAGCTTTTAAAAAAAGCTGCATATAATTAAAAAAACGCACAGCTGTTCCATCTCCAATAGTGGAACCATCTCCTTCAGCTCCATATCCACCGATAAAAAATGAAAAGCCCATTCTTTGCACAAAAAGTAAAAAGCAAAGCCATGCTAAAATCACAAATGGCCATACATATGGAAAACGTATCTGATTACTTGATTCTGACATTTTATTAGAAATCGGCAGTACTGAATAACCTAACAAAAATAAAGAAAGACACAATGCTGAAAAATTCAAAGATTCGCAAAATATACTATCCTTATAAAACCAATTCATCCTTACATTATATCCCAACACATAGTCCAGTGGCAACTGAAAATATACAACAACAAAAAACAGTACAAACATATTGCGAATAGAAACAATACGTCTATCATAATGAGTGATATAACATACATAATAATGTACAATTAACATCGCAAACACACCTATTAAAACACTCGTAATATATCCTTTATCTAATGTATCAGGTGTAAGCCAATGGAGCAATAAAAAATAAAGGGGAAAACAAACTTGTATATATAGAGAAAAACAACGAATCATACTAACTATCAATTTGAGAAATCATCTAAAACACTTTTATATAATTCTTTTTATCCATTTTCTACTTTCAGTTTGCATATAATAACAAACTAAAAGCGCAAACAAGATTGTGATTAACCATACCACTCCCCAAACTTCGTAGACATTCCACATAATCCAGCCTTTCTTCAAATATAACCCCATAAAAGCAATCACAGACATGTGAAAAAAGCACATTAAAATACTCATATAACGTAATTTTTAACAAGAAGTTATATTATTTTCTATAAAATACCACTGCAATATTACTTCCTCAAATGAAAAGTCCCATACTTAACAATAAGAAAGAAAAGGGATAATCGTGAATAAGCATCATTCTTCCAAGAACAACTAAGAAGAAAGCAAGTAGTTTATTTCTTAAATTCCATGTGGATATAACCATTCCTGCCGCAATATAAGCTAGCTCTTAACAAAACTCATTACGTATATTTACAAAGACTAAATCATATGCCTTATATACAAGGTAGAAAAGACATTCAACATACATGGATTCGTATGTTCATATTTCCAACCTAAAAACATAAGAAATAAACCTACCAGAAACCACCCCTGCTTTTAAACAAATCTTAACTAATAAACATATTAAACAAGCAGCAACTAGAGAAGCAAGCAAATACCATAACGGCCAAGAATAATGATGTTTACATAAAAATAAAAAAACACGTACAAACAACAAACAATCCGTATACTAAGGTAAATGATTCTGATAATACCCGCAAATAGTCAAAGGCAAATATAAGATAGTCCAGCACACATACAAAAATAAAATTTTCTTCATCCACCTATATAACCCTTGCAAAACTGATTGCTTGGTAGCATTTGACAATACAACATGTTCCGCAAACAAAAAACCAGAAGTTATAAGAAAAACGGTACTGCTGTTTGCATCAAGCAAGATAAAAACATTGGGTATGATTCACCCGTTATGGATTTACTATGGATTCCTATAATCAATGAAGCTATTATGAACTTCAAAACATCAATCAAGACATATTGCTTTCTTTGAATAGTTATTTCCTCCATCCCATCCACCTATTCATGTTTACACAATTTCTCAAAAAGAACTTCCCACTGTTTTGCGATATTTTTCGCTTCAAAGCGTTTTATAGAATTTAAAGCATTGCGTCCTAATTGAATACGGATCTCTTCATTGACTAACACACTCTCCAATGAGAGTGATAACGTTTCAATATCTCCATCAGGAACAACAAGCCCGTCTTTTCCATGAGAAATAATCTCATTAACAACTCCTTGAATGGCAAATGCTACACAAGTACACCCTTGAGACATGGCTTCTAACAATGACATCGGAAATCCTTCAATTCTTGAAGACAGCACAAATACGGCTGATTCTTGTAATAAATCCTGCACATTATTTACAAATCCCAAGAAATGTACAGAATCAAGAATTCCTTTATCCTCAATTTGCTTTTTCAATATATCCACAGATTCGTCAGAACCAGTTCCTGCAATCTGCAATATCCAATCCGGATGTTTTGACGCAATCATAGCCCAGACCTCAATCAGCAGATCAAATCCTTTGACATACCAAGCATCAAGTCGTCCCATGGCTGTTACAACTTTTTTACGCTCACCAATCTGATGCAAGACATCAAATGTTAAAGGATTATACATTATAATTTTCTTGGGATATTTATTACCTAATAACTGAAAATCCTTTTTTGTCAAAATAGTTAAAACATCTGCAAAACCATAGAGATGATGCCTTATAAAATTAAAACGCATCAATTTATTAGGTAAAAATGAAGTATGATCGGAAGCAATCAAAGGAATGTCTGTTCCCCAAGTAACAAGTCGTGCCAAAAGATAAAAGGGAGGCATAACACCAATTACAACATTTGGTTTTTCAACCTTAATAATTCTTCTTGCATTCCGAATAACTGATAATTGACGCATTCCTCCGGGCAAGTGTTTGTATTTTTCACTATAAAGAGATAACAGTCTTACACGCTCATCTATAGGATAGCTTCCCTTGCTCGGATTTGTAGCAACAGCCACATCATGCCCACACTTAACAAATTCATTACACAAAAGTACAGTGACTCGTTCCGCACCTCCTCCTATCAATACTGGAATATAAAACAATATTTTCATTCTATATTTTCAACAAACAATCAAAATAATTCTATCTCTACCACAACCAAATATACTAATAAAAAAATCAGTTATTTTATCGATATTTTAACAAAAAGACAAGTCAATAAATACAATCCCATGTAAATAATCGTCACTTATTATTAGTAATAAAAAATACAAATACAATATACAACAACTTTCCAAAAAAATAAAAATAGAATTCAAAATCTATATATTAAAAAATCGATAAAAAAAAGATCTAACGCTCCGTATAACGCAAAAAGAAACACCAAATAAAATAAGCAAAAACATACCATTATACATCACTAATAAAAGTATAAAATGCAAAAAAGAATCACTCGCTTCAAGTTTGAAAAAATTCAACATAAAGGATACTATAACAAGACTTATCAACAGTACAGATAAATGTTTCACATACATCACAATATAATGATTAAATTCTTTTTTTATGCCCTTAATGTATAACAGATAAGGTTTCCAACAAAAAACAATCAAAAACAGACTAAGTATATTCCCAACAAGAACCCCATTCAATCCATAAAAATATCCTAATAAAATAGACATCCCAATATTAATTACAGCCTCCGCTATAGGAGCCCAAATATCTTCAAATAGACCATAAGCATTGATATAAGCAATAATCACCTGTCGGGTTAAACAAAAGTACGTATAAATTACTAATAACACAAGTGTCATATCATCTAATAAATACTCTGGTCCTATCCAAAGTTTAATAAAAGGAGGAAGCAATTTGTAGACTCCAAAACAAATAACATTACTCAATAAGAAATTCACTGAGAACAATTCTTCAAATACATCTACAACACGCTGTTTATCACCCTGTGCTATCAAATTTCCAATACCTGCCGTTATTCCATTAAACATTACCGTAGAAAATGTTATTACACCAAGAATTACTAACATATAATTCCCGTAAAGTGCGACAATCGTTAAAGTTGTATATACATAAATTATGATAGGACTAGTCTGCGTTAACGCAAAACCTGCTATCTTATGAAAAAACAATTGTTTAATCTTTACCAATATACCCGGATATTTCTTTGCCAACTCTTTCCCCATATCCATATCTGTTTTCAAATATGGATAAGAGCAAGCTATCACATGGTTCAAGGCTACCGAAGCCACTACTGCAAACACAACTTCTAATATTAGCCACCAAACATAACCATTGTTCAAGTAACGAATTGCTAAAAGTTGACAAAGCAGTTTGACCAACATAGAGACCTTGTAACTATACAGGATCTTATATTCCTTCTGATCGGCAGATAAAATGATTTGCTTGTAATTCACGAAATAACTTAACAAAGCACTCACTAACAATACCCCAAAAGAAGCGTAGGCATACCACAGAGGTAACGGCATCTTGGCAAAAATCCAAGGGAAAAAAGCCATCAACACAATACTTCCTGCTATCACAATCCATGCAATACGCTGATAGAGCCATCCTTGCAAAGAGACAATTTCATTAATCGTAGCTTGATCTTTCTCATAAAGAGGCTTATATAATGTACAAGCAATGGCTGAACCAATTCCTAACTCTGCCAAATTTAAGAATTGCAGTAGATTTGTAGCTGTAGTATTCAACCCCAGCACCTCTGCACCCAAATAATCCAAGAAGATTTTGCGGGAAAAGAATTGAAGGATAAGATTGATGAAATAAAACACCAACGCAAACAAACTATTTTTGATGCTCTTGGATGTTCGTGAATTCGCAGACATATGATCAAAGCCTAAATAAGATTTTTGGTAAATACTCAAATTAGGGTATCCTCCTTTAAAAAGGTACTTTACAACCCCTAAAACAAGTTATATTTAATTAATTCTGATTTTAATATTAGCTGGTTACTAATACGATTCGATGAAATCCCAGACTGAGTTGCTTTATAATTTAACCGTTCGTTCCTATAAATCGTTTTTTTGATCCGCTACATACCTTACTATAATTTATAGGATTCCTCTAGAAGATTTCCCTACTCAGCAGTTCCCTCTTCATTGGTAAACATACGGATAGATTCTGTCCTACGTAGATAATCCACTGATAAGATGGGAAGCAGATCAAATCCACCATGACATGAGGGGATGGTACTCCAGCAGATATGAAATTAGAGTATCCCTACAATATTGTCATTTGCCAAAGGAATCAAATTACTCTCCATAAAATCCTTGATCACCCATTTGTGACTATTTCAAATACATTTTTTTGTAATTTTCTCTTATATACTCACGGATAATGCGCAATTCTTCATCTTTCAAATCGCCTTATTCCTTTATTACAGTATCACCATTTTCCTTTACAAAGAACTTGCGGAACCAACCTCTGTTAAACGACAATCACTCGCATGAACATGCACATTGATTTCTAATATCTCACCAGTATCCTTGTATTTCGCCATTACCACGATATATCCATTATCTCATTCTTTCACAGATATATAACGTTCTAATTCAAACAAAGTAAAAAAACGTATGTTTTGAAAACCATAACGAAACGAAGACATGTCTCCATCGCTAGACAACAACGCCAAAGTAGATTTTTTCTTACCTGTATCGAATGCTTGCATATCAAATTAATTGTATGTAAATATAATCAAGTCCTTTTTACCGCAAACATTTCTCCCTAAAATATCCCCCCTCAATCCAACTCCTCAAACCGGGAGTTCTGACTCTTGAACTCAGGCACGAAGGCTTTCATCTCCCTCACCATTGAGAGAATCTGAACACGGAGGGACAATTCAGTTAATACATTAATATGTTCTACTACGTCCTTATAGTCATACTCACGAACCGCCGCCACCCGAATTTTCTCGTGAGGAGTCTCTTTCGTATTCTCCTTGTTGTTCAGTAGTTCTTCATACAATTTCTCGCCGGGGCGGAGACCAGTGTACTTGATCTCGATGTCTTTGTCTACCTGCAACCCGGACAACTCGATCATGCGCTTCGCCAAATCCGCAATCTTCACCGGCTCTCCCATGTCGAAGATGAAGATCTCACCACCCTTGCCCATCGTACCGGCCTCTAATACCAAACGGCAAGCCTCCGGGATGGTCATGAAGTAACGGATGATATCGGGATGGGTGACCGTCACGGGACCTCCTTGAGCGATTTGTTCCCGGAAACGGGGGATAACCGAACCGTTGCTACCCAATACGTTTCCAAAGCGGGTCGTAATGAAACGCGTCTCGCCTTTCACCTCTCCTCGCTCGATCGCAAGGCTTAGGCTCTGTACATAGATCTCAGCCAAGCGCTTGCTACATCCCATGATGTTCGTGGGGTTCACCGCCTTATCCGTACTGATCATCACAAACTTCTCTACACCATAGCTTACAGCGGCATCCGCCATCACACGAGTACCGAACACGTTTGTTCGAATCGCCTCGCAGGGGTTCTCTTCCATTAAAGGGACATGCTTGTAGGCCGCCGCATGGAACACCACTTGGGGGTGCCAGTTGCGGAACACATAATCCACACGGTCCGGGCTACGGACATCGCCGATTACTGGGACAAAGTTTAGTCCCTTATATTTTTCTTCCAATTCCAGACGGAGATTATGCATCGGAGTCTCGGCGGAATCGAAGCAAACCAACTTCTTAATCGGGAAATGAGCCAGCTGGCGACAGATCTCGCTACCGATACTGCCGGCGGCTCCCGTGACAAGTACAGTCTTCCCTTCCAACAAATTGCCGATCTCATCCAGGTTGATATGGATCTCCTCACGACCTAGCAAATCCTCGATACGGATCTCTCGGACGGAACGTTTCGCCTCACCTCCACGTAGCTCCTCCATCTCCGGGACTACCAATGTCTTCAAGGAGGCCTGCTCGCAATAACGGATCAAACGGTCACGCTCCTGATGGGCAACCTTTATATTGGGGAAGAGAACGCCATCCAAACTATTGCGAGGGATCAAGCGATACAGATCCTCCACATTCTCGATCTGGTAGACCGGTAACTCCGCGATCCGGATGCTTTTCTTGGAATTGCCAAAGGAAAGGAAGCCCATGATGCTATAATTCTGCATGAATACCTGACGGTTCGCCGATGTGGCGATCATCACACTCTCCTCCTCCGTGCCAAAGACCAATACCCGCTTGCGTTTCTTGCCGAGTTGCAGGAGGACGCTGTTATAGACATTGATCACGAAGACACGCAACGTGACCAACATCACGATCGTCAACGTACTGTCCATGATTCCACCCAACCAATAGATAGAAGGGCTGAAACGGGCTTTCAACAGCCAAAGCAGCAGGAACATCAAGAGCGACTTGCCGATCGCAGCACCACCGATCCGCCACAAGCCACGCAGCGTGGAATGACGAATAACCCCATGATATGCTTTGAACAGCAAGAACGAAACGATACTGGCCACAAATGAGGAGAGGCCTACTTTCAGCACATCAGACTCTCCTATACGTATATGCAGAATGGAGAACATTCCTAGTACGCCCAGCAACGACACGGAGAGCGAGACGAAAAGGTCCGCACTAAAAATGATCCAACGGTTGATATACCGCAAATTCACCAGACGGCCTAAGGCCAATCGCCATCTACCCTTATGAAAATCCATCATTTGTATTTTGTTTGTTTTATATTCAATGCCCTAACTTTTCCCAACGGCGGTGCCTGTGACTCGTGGCGTCCCGAAGCGGCGGGCGTAATACAGCTTTCCGTCCGCAAGATCGTACCATCACCTTGGTGGATGATTTGGATCGCATGGGTTGCATTGGGCAGGATCTGCACATTACAACCGTAGATATGGAAGACGAAACGTGCTTGTTCCGCCCGCTCATGGTTTTCTGTCATATCGTAATTTTTTCAGTAAGGTTATCACTTTTCGTTTCCCTTGGAAAACGAGGTATATATGAATTGCCCTGTGAAGTATATATCAATTGCCTAACGCAGTATATATCCTCGGGCACATGCAGTATATCTTCTCAAAAACGGCCAGTTGAGCGGTGTCTGAGACGACTGCTCCACGCATCGTTGATACGGGCACGGATGTTGCTGATGCTTTTACCCTTCGTGATTCGGGGGATGATGGGTAGAAAGAGGCGGATGAAACGCTCTTTGACCATCTCCTCGGGGGTTATTTTCAGCTCGTTCTCTTGCATGACCAGAATGATTTGGGCCAACTCGGTAACCGTCCGGCACTCGACGATCTGCGCAAGATAGCGTTCCAGATCCTCTTCTTTATTTATATAGGCACGAAAACGGATCGTTTCAGGCATGAGACCGGATCTACCGTCCCCCTCTTCTAGGGAGGTCTCCCCGCAATATTCCCCCACATAAAAGTTCTGGATGGCTTCCGTAGCGTTGGGGAGTATCTGGTTATTGCCGCCGTGTATGGTAATCGTTATATCAGACATAAGGTATATATATGAATCGTTTGTCAATGAAAAGTAAACAGTTTGTCAACGGTTATCAACGGATTTGATTTCGCTATCCGGGGGTTGTACTTTCGCATTGTCAACAATAAGTTTAATCTTTAAAAAAAGAAGTATGATTAATTATTCAACTTACATGTGGAAAAGTCCACTGGATGAGACAGCAAAGGAACAGGCGTACGCCAAGAACCAAGTGACGAAAGTGATGAGTTTCGATGATTTCGTGAAGCACATCTCAGATCACAACGGTGTTTTCACACGCGGCACGGTAAAAGGCGTGGTAAGCGACACCTGCTCATGTCTAGTGGAACAATTGCTGAACGGCTACAAGGTACAATTCGGCGAACTGGGCATCTTTAGCATCTCCATCACCTGCGAGCCGGCCGCTACACTCAAGGACTTCTCCAGCGATAATATCAAGGCGGTGAACATTCTATTCAATCCGGGTATAGACTTCGAGAACCTACGTTCTAAGGCAGAATTCAACCTAGTAACCAGCCGTGCGATCCAAGCCGCCTCGCTGAAGGCGGTAAAGGAGAATAAAGACACGGTGGACTTGGCTGCATTGAAGAAAGGAGACTCAGAATCTCCTGATGAGATCTAAATCCTACCATTGAGAAATACGGCTCTTAAACCATGAAGCTTATTTTATTCATTTATTTAAAGACTACAAGTATGAAAAAAACAAATTGGAAGAGCGTCTTGCTCTACATCATCCGTATTGTCGAACTGGTCATCACCGGTGCCGCCGGTGGAGCCGCTAGCGGTTGGATCGGATGAGAACCATCACGCTGATTATCGTGCATTGCTCTGCCAATAGGCAGGGCAGCACTTTACGGATGATGGACATCGACCGTCTGCATCGCTCTCTCGGCTGGAATGGCTGCGGATATCACTTCGTTATCCCGACCGATGGTACGATCGAGACCGGTAGGCCCCTTGAACAAGTGGGCGCTCATTGTAAGAACCACAATCGGTACAGTATCGGGGTTTGCTATATCGGAGGACTCGCCAACGATAGAAAGACTCCCATGGATACCCGAACGGAAGCCCAACGAGAAGCCCTACAGGGTTTGCTTCGTGAATTGCATCAGCGATTCCCCAAAGCCCTAATCGTGGGACATCAAGACTTGGACCCGTCGAAATCCTGTCCCTGTTTTAATGTCGTGAACGAGTTTTCCGATTAGTTTAACGCAGGGAGTCCCTTCACCTCCCTCGTATGCCACACTTGGTAGGCGGGAGCGGAGAGTTCAGGTACAGTCAATAACTTGTAATCCGCCCCGTTCTGCTTAGCTATATGTTTTCGTTCATACAAACGAAGGGAACGATCCGTTACGGAAACCATGACAACCGGAAAAGGATAAGCGTACAGGCGCATCGGCGTGATCTCACTATCCGGAAAGGCACGACGCAATTGATAAGCGGAACGTTCGAACGCGACCCAATAAGATCCCGTACAATATAAATGGATCGAGGTCTGATTCGCACACTCACGATTCAAGATCTCTCTCAAATGCCCTTTCAGCAATAGCATCAAACGGATACCGGAGGGAGTTTCGCTTTCCTTTCTCATGACAGTCTACTATTTAATGTTTTAGCCAAATATCGTAATCGTGTAAACGCTGTATCAACAAGGCCTTGCTTCTCTTAGGCGAAGGGGCATCCCGCCAGGGATCTACCAGCTCATGCGCCATACGGTAATACAGGTTGTTATTCGTGCAGCCGTAAAGCGTGACGAGCAGTAAGGCACGAGAATTCACTGCCTTAACCAATGGAAGCATATTGCGTAGGGTGGAATGCAAGCGTTCAAACTCCTCTTCCTGAGCCAACAGCTTATAGGCCGGAAGGAGTAATGAGTAAACCTTGCAACGCATCACGTCGGTCTCCACACGAAGAGAAGCATAGCCCTTCAGCACCTCACGAACCAAAAGTTTGTCTTCCTTTCCCAATTTGCCCGAGAGATAATAACGCCCCAACGCCTTGTGCATACCTTCCGATAAACGATCGTTATCCAAATGGGTATAAACATGCTTGCCTTTCGTATTCAACTCGATCAGCTCATACTCGCCTTGCCTTACCTCAAATAGAGGAACCCACATACAGTCAAGGATACGTACCATGACATCCTTATGACCTCCACCCGGTTGCACCACCACCTCAGCCTCCATCCCCATGAAAGAACCCGAGGTGATACGTACACGGTCACCTTTCAGCAAGCGACCGCTATCCGGTACGTACACCGGAAGCTCATTGGAATAAGATTCTGCCATCCAGCGTAAGGTCTCCATCTCATGATCTGACAGGTAAGGGAAATAAGAGTGTTCGCCCACGGATACCCGAGGAAGAAGATTATATAAGGGCATGATACGTTTCAAACGGAAAATCTCATTCTCCGAAGCATGGATAAACACATAGTTGTATAAAAGAGGCTTCCTCGTATTGACCATCTTGCCTCCCACCTTGCGAGCCTCGACATACGAGGGGGCAAAGTACTCGAACAAGGGTTCCCCACAACGTTTACGACGAGAAAGCTCGGCATCTAATCCTTTTGACGAATAGATATTATCACGTCCCCCTATGGCGGTAGGAAGCGTCAGTACGTACCAGCGTACAGCCTCCTGACTACGGCGATTGCGTATATGCACCATAGCTCTATCAGAGCTATTACTTGTCATGATATTCATTGAGGAAGATAATTCAGAGCCTTATCAAGATATCACCGTAATATCCTGATAAATAAACACTTATATGAAAACAAAAAGGAATTACTGAAAATTTGCATCCCTTCAATACTCATGCTACTTGGCGAGTAGCCAAACTGACTGCTACTTGGCGAGTAGCCTTAACAAGAGGAGTGAAAGGATATTCCTTAGTTGTAGAGACGGAGCGTGTTCCGTTTCATCCCCTTAAAATGGTATTTTAGTTACTATCAGGCGGTGGGAGACGGAGCACGCTCCGTCTCTACATGATGTATGTAGAATTTACTTCGGATAACGTGATGATTTCGGGAATACGAGGCCATTTCGTTTCTATTGCCATGTCTATACATCAGAAATAAGAACGAAGATTTAAAGAGAATCAAGGTTGAAACACAAACAAAGCCTAATGTTTGCTTGTGTTATGTTATTTTTTACTACATTTGCGGCATGAAATGAACGCTACTCGCCAAGTAGCGTACTTTTCTTCACCCTACTTTCGGCGCATAATTATACACACTCTCGAAACAAAGTTTGTTTACGGTCGAGAGCTTTTCTAAAGAGAAACTCTTCAAGTATATTTGCGTAGTCTTGATAGATTTATGCCCTAACAGTTCACTGATCATCTCAATCGGTACGTTTTGCTCCTTCAAGGTCGTGGCGAAAGAGTGACGAATCGTGTATGAGGTAACCCGAGTACGAATACCGATGGATTCCGACAGTGTTTTCAATCTGCGGTTAAAACCTCCTAATACGGTATTATATTCCTTGTAGGCATCCTCACCGGTCTTCATTCCCTCTAAAAATGGAAACAGATAGGGCGAATCCTCGGTTGTATCGGCTGCCAACTCATTCAGCAGCCCTTGTGCCTCCGCTGGGATCTCCACCTGTATAAGGGATCCGCTTTTCTGCCGATAATAAGACAAGATCCCTTCCTTGATATCCTCCTTTCGCAAATGCGCCAAATCTACGAAAGCCATCCCGCAAAACAAAAACATCAGGCAAAAGGCTGATTGAGTCCTCTTCTGTTGCGGATCTGTCACCGGGCTTGTCATCAGCAAGCGCAAACTTTCCGAAGGCAACGCCTTTTTACGTTTACTCTCAACCCCCGTAAACACATTCTTAAACAAATGAGGGATATAGGCAGCCTCACCCACCTCTACCGCTAAATTATAGATGTGACGAATCCGGCGCATATAAGTAGATACCGTGTTACGAGAACATCCCTTGGTCAACAGCCAAGATTGATAACGCAAAAGTGTATCCGGATTAATATACGCATAGGGAATCTCTTCCCTGCCACAAAAACATTTAAACGAGTTCAACGCATCTTGATAACTCTTCGCCGTGGAATAACGCTTTTTCTCACACAGGCAGGTGATATACGTAAGTACACCCACCACAAAATCATTCTCATTCATACTTTATCTCCTTAAGAATTAATACATAAAAAATCCTCTATCTCTCCGTTTACACGGGAAAGATAGAGGATCTTCATAAAATCCTTAAAGAAATATATTATTTTCCTGCTTTCTCAGCAGCAGCTTTCTTATTGATCTTCTTCTTCTGCAACTCGTAAGCGATCGGAGTAGCGATGAACAAAGTAGAGTATGTACCGATAATGATACCTAATAAGATAGCGAACGTAAAGCTTCGGATCGTGCTACCGCCCAAGATGAAGATACACAATACAACCACCAACGTAGTCAATGATGTATTAAATGTACGACACAAGGTAGAGTTCAACGCATCATTGATCACTTGATAACGATCACGCTTCGGATACAAAGCGATTGTCTCACGGATACGGTCGAATACAACCACGGTATCATTGATAGAGTAACCGATAATCGTCAAGATAGCTGCGATAAACGTCTGGTCTACCTCCATTGAGAACGGAAGAACCTTCCATAACAAGGTATAGAAAGAAATGATACACAATGTAGTCGTAGCAACAGAGGCGAACGCACCAACAGAGAATGACACATCACGGAAACGAAGCAGGATATAAGCGGCCATACAGATCATAGCGAAGATTACCGCTAAGATAGCGCTATTCTTGATATCGTCTGCCATGCTAGGGCCTACCTTCTGCGAACTCTGTATGAAAGTAGTCGTGAACTCATCTAATGTAGTTCCTTCCGGAAGTAAGGACTTCACGCCCTCAAACAATTTATTCTCGATCTCTTGATCTACCGTAGGATCATTGTCTTCGATCTTATAGTTGGTAGATACACGCACTTGATCCGCTGTACCGATCTGGATAACACTAACAGAACCGTCTAACTGAGCATCCAGCATATTACGAACATCGTCAGTCTTCACCTCTTGATTAAAACGAATCACGTAGTTACGTCCACCCGTGAAATCGATACCGTTATTCAAACCGATCGTCATCATGGAAATAGCACCCAATACGATAATAGCGGCCGGAATCAAATAACCGACCTTGCGAGCACCCAAGAAATTGATCTTCGGGTTTGTCAGCAAGTCTTTCGTCAGAGAAGTCGTGAATGTCACGTTCTTCAATTTATCTTTCGCTAACAATGCCTCATAAACAATACGAGTCAAGAACACGGCTGTAAGGAATGAAGCGAACAAACCGATGATCATCGTCGTAGCGAAACCACGGATAGGGCCCGTACCGAAATAGAATAATACGATACCGGTAATGATAGATGTCAAGTTTGAGTCGAAGATAGCGGAGAACGCATTGCTGTAACCGTCAGCGATAGCCTTTCCTAAAGACTTACCAGCACGAAGTTCCTCTTTCGTACGCTCATAGATCAATACGTTAGCATCGACTGCCATACCCAGTGTCAACACCATACCGGCAATACCCGGCAAGGTAAGAACGGCTTGGAAAGAAGCAAGGATACCCATCGTGAAGAAGATGTTCAATACCAAAGCACCGTCGGCGATCAATCCCGGAATCAATCCGTAGAATGCGCACATATAAACCATCAACAGCACCAATGCCAAAACGAAAGAAATCACACCGGCATTGATAGCCTCTTGTCCCAAAGACGGACCAACCACATCTTCCTGAACAATCTGTACGGAAGCGGCCATCTTACCAGATTTCAATACGTTCGCTAAGTCCTTCGCCTCTTCCGGTGTAAAATGACCGGTGATCTGTGAACGACCTCCCGTAATCTCATCGTTTACGTTCGGAGCGGAATAAACCATCTCATCCAAAACGATAGCGATCTGGCGACCGATATTCTCTTTCGTCAAACGAGCCCAAGCCTTAGAGCCTTCGGCGTTCATAACCATGTTAACCATTTGCTCTGAACGACCGGCTTGTTGCATAAAGTCAGCGTTAGCATCCGTTACCACGTCACCACCTAAAGCGGGACTTCCGTCACGGTTCGTTACCTTCAAGGCATATAATTCATAGAATTGCTCCTTATCATCGATCGCCTTAACACCCCATTTCAAAGCCAAGTTACGAGGCAATACCTCTTTCACTTGTTTCATGTTCAGGTATTCACTGATTTTATTCATGTCTTTCGCATGAGCGATACCTACCGTCGAACCCGGAGACAACTGGCCGTTGTACTGGCTAATCTGCAATAAAGCAAATAATGGATGTTGCTTAGCGAACTCTTCCATACTTTGATTAGCCTCCGTATCTTTTTTATCTTGACCAAGCTCAGCCAACAAAGAATCGGCCTCGCTTACATTCGAGTCAGCGGCATCAGCGATTTTCTCTACATTACCGGTAGCGGTAGCTACAGAATCAGCGGAAGTCTCCTTACTTAGGATAGTAGCCAATACATTATCAGCGGCAACCAATTGTTGATAGATTTCCGGCAACTTATAAGTTTCCCAGAATTCCAAGTTAGCGCTACCTTGAAGCAACTTACGAACACGTTCCGGTTCTTTCACACCCGGCAACTCAACCAAGATACGGCCTGCGGTCTCCAAACGTTGGATGTTCGGAGAAACCACACCGAAACGGTCGATACGAGTACGCAATACGTTGAATGAGTTATCAATCGCACTTTGCAACTCTTGTTTCAAAACAGAAACAACCTGAGCGTCTGAGCTCTGGGGCGTGATTTTATCTTTTAACTCGAATGTACTGAAAATAGCGGAAAGACGGGCGCCGCTATCCAACTTCTTATACTCCTCAGCGAAAAGGTCGATGAAATCTTTTTGGCTAGTCGCTTGATGCGCGTAAGCTAAATCCAACGCCTTGTTGAAATTCTCGTCTTGGTTGTTGTTAGACAACGAACGGATTACATCCGCCACGTTCAACTCAAGGACAACGTTCATACCGCCCTTTAAGTCAAGACCTAAACTAATTTCCATTTCACGGCATTGCTTAAGCGTATAGCCTAACCATACCTTCTGAGTAGATAGTGAGTCTAAATAAGCACTCTCTTTCGCAGGATCTCCACCCGCATACTCAGCGGCTTTACTGTTGTAATGTTGCGTCACGAACGAGAACGACAAATAGAACAAACAGACAAGCGTAAGTAACACCGCGAAGACCTTTACAAATCCTTTGTTTTGCATCTGAATCTTAGGTTTATGTTATTACATTATTTATATTCGTTTTTTCACAGGGTGCAAATATAGACTTTTTTTCTTTGATAAAGAGCAATTAGTATAATTATTTGTCACGCTCATAGTTTATTTCAAACGCAAATGTATATCTTTGGGGCTAAAATAATAAGGAAAATATACCATGAAACAGTTATTATTCGCTCTGTTATTTATCCCCGCCCTGCTATTCGCACAAGAGGATCAATACTATCTGGCAGGGGCCGTTCCGGTTGCAGACGGTAAAGTCGTTTTTACCCGAGAGATTAATGCCCCCTCTTTAAGCAAGGCACAAATCTACCAACAACTATTAAAATGGGGACAAGAAAATTTTAACACAAAAGAAAGTAGAGTAGCTTATCAAAATGAGGCAAAAGGCGAGATCGCCATTATCGGGGAAGAATATATAGTATTCTCCAGCACAGCCTTATCCCTCGATCGGGCGATGATGAAATACCGTATTATCATTGAATGTAAGGAACATGCTTGTACCCTGCAACTTGCGAGCATCCGATATGAATATAACGTGTCTTACCAGAACGAGCCGGAGAAATACCTAGCCGAGGAATGGATCACGGACGAGTATGCCTTGAATAAGAGCAAGACGAAATTGAACCGTATCAGCGGTAAGTTCCGTAAGGCCACGATTGACTTCGCGGATAAGACGTTCGATAGCGCAGCCAACGCATTAGGCGCACAGTTGCTGACAGCCGCACCGGTAGAACCAGTATCCGCTCCGCAACGGGAAACACGACCTGTGGCACCGATGGAAGGTTTCGTAGCGTTCCAAGCGGACAAAATACCTAGCACGATCCTCCAAATGTTACCGGACAACGCTTTACAGATCAAAGCCGTAAAAGGAAATACGACCGACGCAAACGTTGAATGGAAAGGCATAGGCAATATGTTCAGTAAAACGATCAGTACAATCTCCATATCCAAAGATAGTCCTGCTTATAAAGCGATTGGCAATAACGACGTATATCGATTATCCTTCTCCAAGCCCGGCACATCTGCCGATGCACCATGGATTATTATCGAGTGCCGTAAACAAGGCGAGACCTCCGAAGGACAGCAAACGATGTTAATCGGCGAGATTACGAATGTATGGATTAAATAACGAAAAAGAGAGTTGCATTTATGAAAAAGATTCTATTATTAATATATATGATGTTCCCTGTGCTAGTCATGGCGCAGGGGCATAAAGGCGAGGTAGACGAATGCGCCCCCATGAAAAACGGGAAGGTATGCTATAGCGATGATGTAGAGATCGAGAATACCTCTAAACTAGAAATATTCAACGCTATTAACGCATGGGCTAAGAAATCTTATGGAAAAGATGTCTTCTTATCCAACGTAAACTCGAACAAGAACAAAGGGACCATCTTCGTAAGCTCTAAGGTTGAATTATTGTTGAATGATACAGACAAGACCATCATTAAATATAAAATGCGTATCACCTGCTTCGATAACCGGTACACGATCGAGGCGAGCGATATCGTATATCAATATGATCCGCTAAACGATAAAAAGTACAAGACCTATAAAGCGGAAGATGTAATCGCCAATAATGGGGATAGCAATACGATAGCGCTGATCAAAGATCCTAAGCTATTCTGTAACGCTACCTTCTTCTTTGTCGAGAACTTGTTCGCCGACGTATTTGACGCTGCGCAGAACGCAGAATCCGAGTGATGAAACCCTTTTATTCAAGTTTCAGATAACACCATAACGGGTAGTGGTCTGAATAAGCGACCTTATCCACGGAACAATTCATAGAGGTCATGTTCGGGGAATGCAGGATATTATCGATACGGAACCAGAAGAAATTTTGATTATAGGTAATACCCATTCCCCGGCCAGACTCGGCAAAGGCATCCGTCAAATCCCCTTGGATCGTACGGTGCGCATAAGAAATAGGCGTATCATTAAAGTCACCGCATACCAAGACATAATCTCCTTTAGCGTTCTTAATCTCTTCTGATACCGCTTCCGCTTGCTTAGCCCGAATCCGGAAAGCAGGTCCTAGCTTTTGCTCGAACGCTCCTTTCAAATCGTCCAACCCATCCGAGCTAAAGCTCTTTATAAGGGATGAATAACGGGTCCGATCCTCCATCGTCAGTTTAAACGATTCCAAATGGTTATTAATCAAGGTCAACTTCTTTCCCTTGATGTTCACTTCATGTACGGAAGAGCCGTTATAATCCGAATCGTATTTCACCATCCGGGAATTCGACAGCGGATATTTGGAGAACACAGCGATGCCGAAACTCTGGAATTTCGTGGAGCTTTGATAAAATACGGAACGATAAGGATACATGCTCAACGCATCATAGATCTTAGAGGCAGTAAGGCTCTTCTCTGATTTAGCCGTGGCATATTCCTGCAAACAAACAATATCCGCGTCCGAGTTAGCGATATATTGGATAATCTTGTTCGGAGCTATCTTCGTATGATTCTTGTACCCAAAAGCCATCACATTATAAGTCAGCACCTTCAGTACCTCTTCCCGAGGAACATCCTTATGCGAGTGAAACGGAAAATAGCGTTTCACGGGACCCCAACATAACAAGAAGGAGAATATGCCGATCAATAAGAACTTCCATTCCCATAAGAACAGCCAATAGATAATAAAGCAAAGATTGACTACACATAAGACTGGAAAGGCTAATCCCAGATAAGATAACGTCATACTCGTCTCAGGAGACACCCGATCCGAATAAGCCGAGACTATCAACAATACGACAGCCACCACATTCGCTACGACGAATAAGAATTGAAGAAAAATCCGTAGAGTTTTCATAAGTATCTGTTATTTCTTACTGGCGTCGAAAAGTCGCTTTTTCTCTTCAGCGGAAAGGCTCTCATAACCGGAACGTTTCAATTTATCCAGTATAGTATCTAGATCCACCGACTCCTGATGTTTACGTGCGTTATACTCATAATCCGTCTCGTTACGTTTATAAGTCACACGCATCTTCGGTTTCCGTTTGCCCAAATTCACGAACCAGTCGATCAACCGATTCATTGGAGCGGTCAAGTCCTTTCCATTACGAATACGGGAAGCGAACCACATACCAAACAAAGCCCCGCCGATATGGGCGATATGTCCTCCCGCATTATCAGAAGTCATCGCCAACAAATCGATTACCAGCGTAAAGATAGCCAAATAAATTAATTTGATCCTTCCGATCAAGAATAAATTAATCTCCAAATCCTTCCGGTAAAACGACACAGCGAAAACGATCGCCATAACAGATGCCGAAGCTCCCATCAAATAGCTAAAAGAAGCCACATTCTGGAAATAAGGGAAAATATTATAAGCCAAGACAAACAATATCGCACCGGCAAGACCTCCCAATATATACAAGCCTCCCAACTGCCGCTCACTGAAGAAATTCAAGAACAATCCCCCGAACCAATACAACCAAAGCATATTGAACAAGATATGCAAGAAGTCAAAATGAGTGAACATATAAGTAAACAACGTCCACGGACGGAAGAGTAAAAGTTCCGGAGAAGCCGGTAACTGCAAATACTGCAAGAAAGGCACCCCTTGCACATTAAAGAGCATAAACAATACGCTGGCCAAACGTATCAAGATAAACAAGCCTGCATTTATATATATCAGTTTCGACAGGATATTACCCGACTGAAACGTACGCTTCAAATTAGTAAAAATACCGTCCATTGTCTGCATCTTTCTTTTTCCAATAACGAATTAGGAAATAACCGAATAACATACCCCCCAAATGAGCGAAATGCGCTACCGTATCGCCACCAAAACTAGCCACACCCATAAATAGTTCGGCAAGACCATAAAATATTACAAAATATTTGGCTTTAATCGGGATCGGTATGAACATCAAGTACAAAGGAACATTCGGGAAGATCATCGCAAATGCCAACAAGATTCCGAATACGGCACCCGAAGCGCCAATGGTCACGAAATAATTCAAGAACTCGCTTTTGCTGATAATCTGGGCTCCATTCAAGTTTATCATGTCTTGGCTAGCGAAGATCACATCCCGCAAATTAAAGAACCATACCACCTCTTGTACCAAACCGGCGCCTATACCCGTCACGAAGTAAAAAATCAAGAAACGTTTGGGGCCCCATACGTTCTCCAATACCCGGCCGAACATATAAACGGCGAACATATTAAAAAACACATGCGCAAACGAATGGGTATCGTGCATGAACATATAAGAAACGATCTGATAAGCCTTGAAGTCGGTAGCACCCGGGACGTGAAGCCCTAATAAATCCACTAAATCGACGCCGACTTTCGGCAGTGCAAGGCTGGCTACCCAAAATAGCAAGTTTATAATGATAAGATTTTTCGTTACCGGCGGGATACTATTCAAGAACCCCGAATTTGTCTGATTCATCATATACTACGTTAATTTAGCGGCAAAGGTAAATATATTTTAGCCGTTTTTGCCCATAATAATACTAAAACATATGTAAATCGGTAAAAAAAGTAGGTTTTTCTTTTGTGATATTTCAAAATAAAACTACATTTGGAGCCGTCTATCGGTTATCATAGTTTTGTTTAATATATTAACAGTCAAACCATCATGAACAAATCAGAATTTATTAGTGCAGTCGCTGAAAAATCAGGTCTCAGCAAAGTGGATGCTAAAAAGGCAGTAGAAGCTTTTGTTGACACAGTTTCTAACGAATTAAAAGAAGGCGGTAAAGTCGCTCTACTTGGCTTCGGTTCATTCTCGGTGTCAGAGAAGGCCGCTCGTAAAGGTGTTAACCCGAAAACTAAAGAAACCATTGAAATCGCAGCTCGCAAGGCCGTGAAGTTCAAGGCTGGTGCTGAATTGAACGAGCTAATCAAATAAGAAACACCATTATTCTCTATAGAAGAAGGATACGATGCAAATTGTATCCTTTTTTTGTGTACCTTCGCGTATAAAATAAAATCCGAATTATAGTTAGACGAATATGGTTATCGAACAACAGATTACCGGGGCTATCATAGCCGGCATCAAAGAGCTGTACGGAGCGGATGTCACCGCTAGCCAAGTGCAGTTACAAAAAACGAAAAAAGAATTCAAGGGGCACTTGACCCTAGTCGTATTCCCATTCCTTCGCATGTCGAAGAAATCTCCGGAGCAGACCGCTCAGGAAATCGGTGAGTACTTGTTGAGAAACGAGCCAGCGGTAGCTGAATTTAATGTAATCAAAGGATTCCTTAACCTGACGGTCGCTTGCTCTTGCTGGATCGATTTACTGAACTCGATCAATGAGCAGCCTGCTTACGGTATCATTCCAGTTACCGAGCAGTCGCCTTTGGTTATGATCGAATATTCCTCTCCCAATACAAATAAACCGCTTCACTTGGGCCATGTCCGCAATAACTTATTAGGATACAGCTTATCGAAGATCATGAAAGCGAACGGTAACCAGATCGTAAAGACGAATATCGTAAACGATCGTGGTATCCATATCTGTAAATCCATGTTGGCTTGGCAGAAATGGGGAAATGGAGCTACCCCAGAGTCTACCGGAAAGAAGGGTGACCATCTGATCGGTGACTTTTACGTATTATTCAGCAACAAATTAAAAGAGGAAACCCATGCGTTAGAAGCGAAAGGCCTTACCAAGGAAGAAGCCGAGGCTCAATCCACCTTGATGGCGGAAGCCCGTGAGATGCTTCGTAAATGGGAAGCCGGAGACAAAGAGGTGCGTGCGCTTTGGGAAATGATGAATAATTGGGTATACGCCGGGTTCAACGAGACCTATAAGATGATGGGCGTAGATTTCGATAAGATTTATTACGAGTCTCAAACCTATCTGGAAGGAAAAGGCAAGGTGATGGAAGGCCTAGAGAAAGGGATTTTCTATCGCCGTGAAGACGGCTCCGTATGGGCTGATTTGACGAAAGACGGGCTGGATGAGAAATTATTGCTTCGTGCGGATGGAACTTCCGTCTATATGACGCAGGATATCGGTACCGCCAAGCTGCGCTTCGATGATTACCCGATCAATAAGATGATCTATGTGGTAGGGAACGAGCAGAATTATCACTTCCAAGTATTATCGATCTTATTGGATAAGTTAGGCTTCGAGTTTGGCAAGGGATTGGTCCACTTCTCCTACGGAATGGTAGAGCTACCGGAAGGTAAGATGAAGAGCCGTGAGGGTACGGTCGTAGACGCCGATGATTTGATGGCCGAGATGATCAGTACCGCACGCGAGATTTCCCAAGAATTAGGGAAATTGGACGAGATGACTCCGGAAGAGGCTGAGAATATCGCCCGTATCGTAGGTCTTGGCTCCTTGAAATATTTCATATTAAAGGTAGACCCTCGCAAGAATATGACGTTCAATCCGAAAGAGTCTATCGACTTCAACGGAAATACGGGACCATTCATCCAATATACCTACGCCCGTATCCGTTCCGTATTGCGCAAAGCAGCGGAACAGGGCATCGCATTACCGGAGCAGTTACCGCTTACTTTCGCCATTTCCGAGAAAGAAGAGAACCTGATCCAAATGATCGCCGATTATGCAGAGATCGTGAAAGAGGCAGGTAAGCTATACAGCCCGGCCTGTGTCGCCAACTATATTTATGATCTGGTAAAGGAATACAATCAATTCTATCACGATTTCTCCATCCTTCGCGAAGAGAATCCGGAATTGAAGAACTTCCGTTTAGTCTTATCCGCCAATGTAGCTAAGATCGTGAAATCCGGTATGGATTTATTAGGCATCGAGGTTCCGGAAAGAATGTAACGATAGAAGATGAACATAAACGAGAAAACAAGAAAGGCTCTCCTTCGATTTCAACAAAATGAAATCACGGAGAGCCTTCTCTATACGCAACTCGCCGCTATCGAGAAAGATCCAAGCAACAAGGAAGTATTACTACAGATAGCGAATGACGAGAAAGGACATTATACGATCCTGAAAAAGTATACGGGGCAAGAGATCTCCCCGAATAAATTACGCATCACCAAATACTACTGGTTGGCACGTATCTTGGGGATTACTTTCGCCATTAAGCTAATGGAAGGTAGCGAGGAAAGCGCCAAGAATGATTACGCCTCTTATGATGAGTATCCGGATTTGCAATAAATCGCACGTGACGAAGATGAGCATGAGCAGAGGTTGATCGCCTTGATCAATGAGGAGCGGTTGGAATATATGGGTTCTGTCGTACTGGGGCTAAATGACGCTTTAGTAGAATTTACAGGTGCTTTAGCTGGCTTTACCCTTGCCTTGAGCAACTCTAGATTAATAGCGTTGACCGGAAGCATCACTGGAATAGCCGCCGCATTATCCATGGCTTCCTCCGAATATCTATCTACCAAGTCCGAGAATGGATATGAAAACGGGAAACATCCTGTTAAGGCATCGATCTATACGGGAATAGCTTATATCTTTACGGTAGTCGCCTTGGTCGCTCCATTTATCTTTATATCGAACGTATTAATGGCTTTAGGGCTTATGCTCATCATAGCGTTAAGTATCATCGCCCTTTTCAACTATTATTATTCCATAGCGAGAAGCGAAAGTTTCCGGAAGCGTTTTACCGAGATGGCAGTACTTAGTTTTAGCGTGGCCGCATTAAGCTTCTTGATCGGATATGCGTTAAAAGAATTTACGGGTATCGATGTCTAAAAAAATCATAGTTATGTTTTGAAAAATTCATAGTTATGAGTTTAGTAAATCATAACTATGAATTTTTAGAGCTATAATCAAGCCTTTTTCCGTGTCGTACGTTTCTTCGTCGCAGCAGGTTTTTCTCCCGCCTCGGCGATTATCTTCTGGCATTCCTCCAAGGTCAAGTTCTCCGGTTTCTCTATCGTCTTAGGGATTCTGTAATTCTTTTTCTTATAAGAGATATAAGGGCCGAAGCGACCATTCAAGATCTCCATTTCCGGGTCCTCATCGAACTTCTTGATAAATCGTTGCTCATCTTTTTGTTTTTTTGCCTCGATCAACTCGATAGCTTCCTCGGCTGTTATCGACAAAGGATTCAAGCCCTTCGGTATGGATACGAACTTTCCGTCATGACGGATAAATGGGCCAAAACGTCCGACAGCGGCAACCATGACCTTACCTTCATATTCACCGATCGTACGGGGTAGATCAAACAATTTCAAGGCTTCTTCCAAAGTAATCGTCTCGATAGATTGCCCCTTCATCAAGGTTGCGAACTGAGGTTTAGGAGCCTCTTTATCCTCCGGATGCGCCTGCCCGATCTGTACGACTGGGCCATAACGACCGATCTTCACGAAAACAGGTTTGCCGCTCTTCGGATCGATACCCAATTCACGCTCACCCACTTTATGCTCCGTACGGACAGAGGCTGCCTCTTCCACGATCGGATGGAATAGTTTATAGAATTTATCGATCGCGTCCGTCCATACCATCTCGCCTTCCGCTACGGCATCGAATTCCTTCTCTACGCTCGCCGTGAAGTTATAATCCATAACGCCCGGGAAATACTCCATCAAGAAATCATTCACGACCGTACCGATATCGGTTGGCATCAACTTATTCCGGTCCGCTCCTACGATCTCCGTCTTTTGGACTTTCTTGATCGTATGCTGAGCCAAGGTTATGATATTATAAGTACGCTCCGTTCCTTCCTTATCCCCTTTCACGACATACTCTCGATTCTGAATCGTCTGGATCGTAGGAGCATAGGTAGAAGGACGACCGATTCCCAATTCCTCCAAACGGCGAACCAAGCTTGCTTCCGTATAGCGGGGAGGACGTTGCGTGAAACGCTCGGTAGCGACGATATCCTTCATACTCAATACCTCGTTCAAGGTAACCGGAGGAAGAAGGCCGTTTTCCTGTTCCTTCTCATTCTCGTCATCAAAACTCTCGCGGTACACCTGAAGGAAACCGTCAAAAGTAATGACCTCACCGGTAGCCACGAACTTCTCTTTCTTGCCGCCGATGCCTACGGAGATCGTCGTACGCTCCAACTCGGCGTCCGCCATCTGGCAAGCGATCGTACGTTTGCGGATCAATTCGTATAATCTCTTTTCCTGAGCGGTCCCGCTTATCTCATCATTGCTGATATAGGTCGGACGAATCGCCTCGTGCGCTTCTTGCGCTCCCTTGCTCTTGGTATGATATTGACGGAATTTATAATATTTCTCACCGTAGGTATCCAAGATAGCTTCTTTTGCCGTCCCCAAAGCCAAATCACTTAAGTTCACGGAGTCAGTACGCATATACGTGATCAATCCGGACTCATACAGGCGTTGGGCGATCATCATGGTCTGCGAGACCGAATAACCCAACTTACGGGCGGCCTCCTGCTGCAAGGTAGATGTCGTAAAAGGAGGGGCTGGTGTCTTGCGCACCGGCTTTTTCGAGATATCATCGATCGTGAAAGAAGCGTCCTTGCAAGATTCAAGGAATGCCTCCACCTCTTCCTTATCTTTCAAACGACGGTTCAGCTCCGCCTTGAGGATTGTCGTACCATCCGGCAAGATAAAGCTAGCGATCACACGGTAGGCGGCCTCCGAGACAAACTCGTTGATCTCTCGCTCCCGCTCTACGATCAGACGTACGGCAACCGATTGCACGCGCCCCGCGGATAAAGCCGGCTTCACCTTACGCCAAAGAATGGGGGATAGCTCGAAACCCACGATACGGTCTAAGATACGACGGGCTTGCTGCGCGTTCACCAAATCGATATTGATATCTCTCGGCGTCTCGATCGCATGTAATATAGCGTTCTTGGTAATTTCATGAAAAACGATACGTTTCGTATTCTCAGGTTTCAATCCTAATACCTCATATAAATGCCAAGAGATGGCCTCTCCCTCCCGGTCCTCATCGGAAGCCAACCAAACCTGCTCGGCTTTCTTCGCTTCGTTCTTCAATTCGGTCACGAGTTTCTTCTTGTCAGAGGGAATCACGTATTCCGGGGCATAATTGTGTTCGAGGTCTATACTGAAATCTTTCGTTTTCAAGTCGCGGATATGACCATAGCTAGACATAACCTTATAGTCCTTTCCGAGGAACTTCTCGATGGTTTTTGCCTTGGCGGGTGACTCCACTATTACCAAATTCTTTTGCATATCTATTTTTTGCTGGTTAGAAATCGGGTGCAAACTTACACAAATAATTAACGTACGCAGTATATCGGTCACTAAAAAAGCGTTTTTTCCTATACATTATATATATAGTCACTCGTTTCTATTTACCTTCGCGAGACAAAATCAAAAGGTTATTCAAAAATATGGAAGAGATAAAGCGACTTATTTCAGAGAATAAACTAGAAGAAGCGATCCGGCTCTTGGACGCTTACCTCACGGAGCAACCGAGATCCGACGAGGCTTGGTTTCTCCTCGGAAAAGCTCATTATAAACTAGGCAACGTACGCCTAGCCCTCAACAGCTACCTACAAGCGATAGAGATCAATCCGGAAAGCCCGGCACAAGCGGCCTACGATATGGCGATCAAGGTGCTGGACTTTTATAATAAGGATATGTACAACCATTAAGAAGACAGAGCACCCGCACCCAAATAAATTCCAGAAGTACAAGTAGCCCAACTTTATACGTTTATGAAGTTAGTTGTTATTGATATAGCGTTTATTTGTATAATGCTCATTTACAACCTATAACGTAAGCTCTTCATAATAGGCATCGTTAAAGGCTTACAATGGGCATTATAAAGTGCTTATAATGGGCAATGTTAGGTGCTAAGAATGCCCATCGTAATTTGTAGAGACGGGGCGTGCCCCGTCTCTACAAGATATACAATGAATTTATGTTTCTTTAGATTTCAATCTTCCATGGGAGTAATCGTATAGTCATGCAGACAGAAGAATTCCTCTGTCAACATAGTAGGTGGAATCTTTCCCTCTTCCAAGGAATAGCCCACTCCACTGAAACGAACATTCAGCCCCTCCTGCTGATAAGCCATCGGCATATCCTCCACATAGTAATTACCCACGAAATCGATTGGTTTGGAACAAACTATGCCCCATAGATTCACCCGATCGTCCCAACGAATACGACCAAACTCATCAACTAGATCCGTCCTTCGCCCATGCTCATGCTCATGCTTATCCTCATGCTCATCATCACCGCAAGCGGTAAAGCCTAGCATGGTAATAGTACACAGGCAAAATGATAAAAATACAGAAAATGCTTTTTTCATATAAGTAAACTTTAAGAAATTACCTTTATCCAAATGATTATCCTTTATAAGTCAGCGCCAACATCGTAATATCATCGCTCTGCGTAGCGCCGTTCACGAATGATTGGACGGATTCGGATATACCTTCGATCATAGATTTGGGGGATTGGTTCTTTACGGAGCTACAAGCCTCTACCAAACGGATATCTCCATATTGCTCATTCCTCAGGTTCATCGCCTCACTGATTCCATCCGTATAGAGGAACAAGCTGTCTCCCGCCTCCAGTTTCAAGGATTGTTCTTTATAAGCTAATCCCGGCACGACTCCCAAGGCCATCCCACCAGTCATCGGCAAAAGAGATACCTTATCGTTCTTACGAATCCAAACCGGACGATTATGCCCCCCATTGCAATAAACCACGTCGCCCGTATGGATATTCAAGATCGCATAAAAAGTAGTGACAAACATCCCATTGACACTCTCACGGCACAATAGATCATTCGATTCCTTCATGCAGACCGCCGGGGAAAGCTGCCTAAGCGCCGTAGCACGGATCACCGTACGGCTGATCGCCATGAAAATAGCGGCGGGAATCCCCTTATCCGACACGTCAGCGATCGTAAAACCCAGATGATTATCGTCCACCAAGAAGAAATCATAGAAATCACCCCCCACGGCTTTCGCCGCACTCATGGTCGCATAAAGATCGAATTGCTTATATTGCGGGAACGGAGGGAACTGCTTCGGCAAAATCGATTGCTGTATCTCACGTGCCACGTTCAAGTCATATTGGATCTCCTCTAGCTGATGATGTTCCTTTTGGGCCTCCTTGATAAAAGAAATCTGCTCGACCGCCTTCTCGATCGTACGTTCCAGATCCTCCATATCGATCGGCTTGGTAGCGAAGTCGAAAGCACCATGGTTCATGGCGGTACGAATATTCTCCATATCCCCGTAAGCCGATACGATGATACATTTCAAGGCCGGGTTACGCATCTCGTTAATCTTCGTCAGCAATGTCAAGCCATCCATCTCCGGCATATTGATATCGCTCAATATGATATCAAAGTCCGGATGGTCCAACATCATCCTCAACGCCTCCAAGCCATTATGGGCAAAGGAGAACTCATACTCTCCCTTACGGATCTTCCGACGGAAATATTGGGTTAGCAACGCTTCCAGATCCTGTTCGTCGTCTACGCTTAATATCTTGATCGCCATAATTCTTCTGTTTATTTCGTTAATGGAATAAGGAATATGAAACGGGTAAACTCACCTTCTTTCGATTCCACCTCTATCTTCCCGTCATGCTTCTCCTCTATAATGGATCGAGTGATAGATAGCCCCAAGCCAGTTCCCTCTCCCACCGGTTTCGTGGTGAAAAACGCGGAGAATATCTGCTCCCGGATATCCTCCGGCATACCGATACCATTATCCTCGATACTTAATCTTAAAGAATCTCCCTCCTTCCGTAGATCCACGGATATAACCGGCTCATACCCGATCGGCGAGAGCTTGGATTTACTATAGACCGCATAGCAAGCGTTATTCATGACATTCAATACCGCACGGCTCAAATCCTGTGGGATCACTTTCAGCATCGGAAGCCCTTCCTCGTAATGCTCCCGGATCGCGATATTGAAACCTTTATAGTTCGCTCGCATCGAATGATAAGCCAGCCAAACATATTCCTTCACCAGATTCTTGATATCCGTAGGGATGTACTCGTCATCCTTCCCTCTGGAATAAAGCAAGATACCCCGGATGATACTTGTCGCCCGGTTTCCATGTTCCTCGATCTTCTTCAAGTTACCATGCAAATCGTTAACGATCTCGCTAAACTCCTCATGCAAGGCGGTCAGCTTCTCCCAAGATTCCGGAGGCAAGACATCTTTCTCTTCTTTTAAAATATCTTCCAAGTCATCCACTAACTTAGAGGACAGCTTACTGAAATTGATGACAAAGTTGAGCGGATTCTGGATCTCATGCGCGATCCCGGCACTCAACATACCTAAAGAAGATAATTTCTCTAAGTTCTTCACTTGCAAACGTAGCCGTTCTATTTCCTTACTCTGGTCTTCCATATCTATTCCTCCTCTTTAGGCGGTGTAATTGTTTTCGGTTGATATACAGGGATCGTAATTAGAAACTGGGTATATTCTCCTTTCTTACTCTCCACCTCGATGGTTCCCCGATGGTTTTGCACGATCTCACGGCATAGGTAAAGCCCTACGCCGGCCGCTTCCCCCGTTGTCTTTGTCGTGAAGAAAGGGGCGAATATCTTGTCTTTTATATTCTCGTCGATACCGGACCCGTTATCCCGGATCGTTATTTCCAGCATATCCTTATTGACTTTCAATCCAAGGAATATCTCCGGACTAAAAGTCACGGTCTCCGATTTCTTCAACAGGGCATACATGGAATTTTTCAATATCCCGGCCAGAACCTTACTGAACTGCTCCACGTTTACCTCCATCATCAAAGACAGCGTCAAATTATCGAAAACAATCCGGATATTCTTCTCTTGAATATCCTGTTCATACGTTTTCTTCAATTTATCCAAGGCGATCCGGCATAATCCGTTTATGTTGGTAAGCGTAAGATTACCTCTTCGGTCTTTCAGCAATTCCTCCATCGCCTTAACGATACGGACCGTATTGAAACCATGCTCGGAGATCTTCTCCAAATTACTGGTCATCATATTCAGCAAATCTACCGAGTCGTCATACACATCCGGTTTCAGATGCTCTTTCTGACTATCCAGATTTTCCCGGAGATCCTTGGCCAACCCCGATGTCAGATTCGCGAAGTTATTGATATAATTCAGTGGGTTCAAGATACGGTCCACCAAACCTTGGGTCAATTGTCCTACGGTAGCCATCCGTTCCTTACGGACCAGCTCGTCCTGCGCCTCACCCAAGGCTTTCAAAGCCGCCGCCAATTTCTCGGATTCCTCTTGGATCGCGTCTTTCTCCGAACGGATCTCCTGCGTACGCTCCTCTACCTCTTTTACCAAATACTCTTTTTGTTTGAGTTTCCGCTTGAAAACCAACTTAGAGATCTGGCAAAACAGAATCAAGAAAAGCAATCCGATCCATTCTTGATGACCGAACTTCACAGATACACAAATACCGACCAAGCTACCCAGCGTAACCCGCTCGCAAAGTTTAATCCGCCTTTTTAACCGATCGATCTCAGTATGTAAATCCTGTATCATGATGAACCTCCTTTCCTAACTATAAATAGGCAACGTAATCGTAACTTCCGTATATTTATCTTTCTCCGACTCGATAGCGATCGTACCCTTATGGTTCAAAACGACCTCCCGACTCAAGTAAAGACCTGTTCCTGCCGCTTCCGCAGTCGGTTTGGTGGTAAAGAACGGAGAAAAGACTTTCGTCTTTATCGTTTCTTCTATACCGACGCCATTATCACGGATAACCACTTGCAACTTATCCGCTTGAATACGCAATACCAACGAGACAGAAGGTTGATATCCCGGCTCTCCGGCCTTTTTCAAGACCGCATATATACTATTATCCAATATCTGCGACAAGGCTTTTCCCATCTGATCGATATTCACCTCGATTGTCAACGGTACGGAAAGCCCGGAGAATGATAGATCCACTTGATTCTTCTCGATCTCCTTCGCATAATTCTTTCGCAAGATATCCAGATTGACCTTACATAAATCATTAATATCCACGCAGGTTCGATTCGCCGAATGATCTTTCAGCAATTCTTCCATCGCTTTTACGATCCGCACCGTGTTATCACCATGCTTGGCGATCTTATCCAGATTGCCGGTCAAAAGAACCAGCAGTTCTTGCGTATCATTATAATTATCGTGTTTACCGGTCTCTTCGTCCTCATCGATATTCTGCTTGATATCTTTCGCTAATGCAGCAGACAAATGAGCGAAGTTATTGATATAATTCAAGGGATTCAAGATACGATCCACCAGACCTTTCGTTAATTGGCCGATCGATGCCAGACGTTCCTTACGAACCAACTCGTCCTGAGCGTCCGCCAAGGCAGAAAGGGCACGGGATAGTTTTTCCGACTCCGCTTGCATCGCATCCCGCTGGAAACGCAATTCCATCGTCCGCTGCTCCACGAGATTAGAGACGAACTGTCTTTTTCGCAGACGGAATTGCGTATAATACTTTAACAAGAATAGAAGGACTACGGCTCCCACCAAATAATAAACCAGTTCTTCCTTCTTCTGGTAAACCGCCAAGGCGATCCACGCCGTCCCGATCACGGTCAGCGTCTCGATCACCCGCATCCTCCAGCGAAGGCTTTCCAGTTGTTTGATATTTATGTCACCCATCCTTCCTATTTCAAGTGTTAGAAATTGATATTAACGCCAATCATCGCACTAAAGCTTTGCAAAGGATATCCGTAATATACCTCATACTTCTGGCAAAGGATATTATTCAATTTTGCGTAAACACCAAAGGTATCGTTGAAGGTATAGGTACCTGTTAGGTTTAGCTCGTTGATGTTGTTCATCTTATGCTCAAATCCGTACCAAGCATTCGCCTTGTTATAACCCTGCACATAGGTATAGCGCCCAGTAGCCAGATAATAATCCAAGGCTACGGAAAGCTTATCGATCGGACGAACCGTCACACTTGCGTTAATCTCCATCTCCGGTTTCCCCCAAACATGTTCCAAGTCGGTATCATCAGAAGTCGTACTCCAGCTATCTCCCAAATTCGCTTTCCAGTTATTATAAACACCTTTCAAAGATACATCGAATAACCGCTGGTAACTATACTTCAAATTTGCACCAATGAAAAGTTGTTTCGTATCAATATCGTGGATGACTCTGCTGAAATTACTGAAATCTCCAGGATAGAACGTAGCCTCCTGGCTAAACAGCACGTCATCGCTTGTCATCTTATATCCGGCGAACACATCAAACCAAAAGCCCGGTGCCACGCCGCTCCGGATACCCAAGATCGCATCCAGCCAATTACGGGAAGGAGCCAGCTCTTCCAGCGGATACAGATAACGGTTAATATGTGACATCTCATACATACTATTCGAATAGAGCTTGCCGCCAGCCTTTACGTATAGTTCCGTCTTATCGGCCACCTCCACATCGGCTGCTATATTCGGAGAGGCCATGAACTTCGTCTCGTCACCCGTTGCCAGCATCAAGTTCGCGCCCAGCTTTAAGTTCCAATTATCACCCTCTACCTTATAATAAGGCGACAACATAGCCTCGGCATGGTTCTTGAACTCATACTCATAACCCGATACCTCCGGCAAACTGTAATTAAAATATTCAACCAAACCGCCCAAGCCTACTCGCATATTCCCGTTGAAACCAGCGTTTAGATCAAACTTAGCCTCAAGCGTATGCTCTGTCGGGCCGTCCATTTCCTTGCTCAAGCCATATTTATGCGAGAAATTGATATAACCCAAATCCAGCAAATAGCCGACAGGCGCATCTTCCTTCGACTCAAAACCGAGATTAGCCGAGATCGTTTGGTTCACTTGATTCGTTTCCCGATCTCTCCGTAACAAATCCTCCGAAGGCATATAGCTAGATCTCAGATCAAGTGGCAACAGTCCATAATAATTAAACGCCGAATATCCGTACTTCGCACCAATACTAAATATCGTCTTATCAAAAACATGCTTGAAATTGATGCCTCCCAGATTATCGTTGATCTTCGCCTTCACCTTCTCATCGTCCATCTGAATATATTTCACCTTTCCATTCGTAGAACGATGTGAATACCAAATATTCAACTTATCCTTCTCGGTACTCAAGATATGATATCCCAAATCACCGTTTATATTCAGATATGTGCCTACACCGAAGTTAAAATATCCCCGGCGCTTGTTGTAGTCCATCTGCGTCATGATATTTCCGGAAGGCAACAAACTAATCTCTTTCTGCGGATCGGCGGCGATCGTATAATTCGAGTAATCGATCGGGATCTTACGAACCTCCGGCTCTTTCACCACGGGAAGCGTATTTACCTTGCTGGCGTCCTGCACGGAAGGATCATACTCCCGTTCAAGCGTCATCTCTCGGTTCAGGTTCTTTTCTTTCGTAACATCCTCTTGCGCACTCGCAGCAGCAGCCGAACCCAGCAAAGCTACCACACACAACGCCTTTACATTATATATAGTCTTCATCGCTTTCTTTTATTTCTTTAGTTTCCCCAATCTGTCTTCGATCATTGCGGCGATCTCATCATCGCCCTTGTAGTTGTTTTGCAAACTGGTCAGATATTGACGAGCTTGGAAATCATCACCTTGGCGGATATAAATATCAGCCAACAAGATAAAGCCCCGTGCCAACCAATATTGGTGAGGCGTACCGTTCTCGATGAAGTTCATCAAGACAGTCTCGGCATTCTTATCATCCTTATTATCATAATACAATTGAGCCAATAGATATTTAGCCTCCGCCCCGTGTATCGTACGGGTATCCTTGCTGATCTCCTTCAAGTCGGCCAACGCCTTGTTCTCCTGCTTCAAGCTGATATAAGCCTTCGCACGGACATAACGGGCCTCGGACATGATCTCCGGAGATAGCTTCGGTTCCTTCAGCAAATCGTTGGCGGCCAGCAAAGCCTCTTGCGGCTGACCAGTCAACTCGGCGCAACGCATCAAGCCCAATTTAGCGGCCTCTTTATTCTCCGGATTCTCCGCTACCGCCTGTAGGTGTTTGAAACTTTCCATAGCGGCGGCGTAATCCTTATCCAGATACTCGATCTCAGCTTTACGGGCCCAAGACTCTTCCCTGAATTTCGTATCACCGCTCTCCAATACCAACGAGAACAGACGTTTCGCCTCCTCCAGATCTTTCTTGGCAAAAGCGATACTTGCCAAATAGAAATTAGCGTTCGAGCTAAACGCTCCCTGCGGGAAGGTTTGCAAATAATTCGTCAAGCTACGACGAGCGCCCTCATTATCGCCTCGCATAAATAACTTCTCGGCTGCCAAATAGGTCAAGGAGTCTTGCTCACTCACCTCGAAACGAACATTTCCACCTAACGAATTCGCATAGGCGGCAAACGAATTGATATCGTTCAACTCGATATATACGGACTTCAAGTCTTGCAAGGCCACTTTCGCCTCCTCGCTACCCGGATAATTGCTAATCACGCTCTTATAAGCCTCGGCCGCTTTCTCCGGCTGATTGTCGTTGAAGTAAATCAAACCAAGCTGTACGCCGGCCTTACGAGCCAGACTGCTTTGCGGGAAATCACGCATCAATTGCTCAAAGCTTGCCGCAGCCGCTTGATTATTATCCAATAACACGTAAGAACGTCCTTTCTCGAACAAGGCATCATCCACATATTGTGATTCCGGGAACTCACGGATCAAACGATCCATCACGCTGATCTTTCCCTTATAATCTTTCTGCAATCCCAGCAAGAAGCCCTTCTGATACACCGAATAATCTCCGGCGGACGGTTGCAATTGCGCCGCACGGGTATAATTCTCTTCCGCCATAGCGAACTGACGGTTGTGGAATAAACAATCGCCGATACGATTATAAGCGTCCGCATAAGCCGGAGTCTGCTGATTGCTTTCCAGATTCACGTATTGACGGAAGCGGTTCAACGCCTCGCCATACTCTTTCAATTTGAAGTAGCTGTAACCTAAGTTATAATGTGCCAAGGCATACATATCCGTATTACGTTGGCGGGTATTATTCAAATAGGTACGATAATCGGAAATCGCCTTATTATACTCACCTTGGCGATAATAAGATTCCCCACGCCAGAAATAAGCGTCGTTACGAGATTCCAGATTATAAGCGCCCAGTGAGATCGCACGGCTGAAAAGATCGACCGCCTTATCCAATTCCATATTCGTGAACGCCTGCGTTCCCAACTGGAATAAGATATCTTGCTTCGCCTCCAAGATCTTCGTGCTCGGATGCTTGATCTTATCGATAGAGTTCAGAGCCGCTTGATAGTTCTTGGTAGTCAAATAAACCTCCACCAGATAATCGTTTACCTTATCGGCATATTTGGAATTCGGGAAATCATTCAAGAAATCCTCGAAGATTGTCACCGACTCGCCAAAGCCCGTGAAAGCGGTCTCGTGGATCAATAAAGCGTAATTATACATAGCCGCCTCTTTCACTTGCTTATCGAAAGAAGAAGTCGCGGCAGCCTCGAAGGCCATACGGGCGTTATTCTTATCTTTTAATTTCAGATAACTTTGCCCCAGATACAGATAAGCGTTCTGCGAAAGGGCGTCGTTCTCACGAACGGTCCGTCCCAAAGCGTTCACGGCGCTACTGTAATTACCCTTATTGTAATAACATACGCCCAAGATATATAAATCGCCCCTCAACGGGCTATCCGTCGAGGATACATATTTACTCAGCATATTAATCGCCTGATCCTCATTTCCCAGATGATAGTAGGCGTTACCCATGATACGGTAAACCTCGCTATTGTTCTCGCTATCCGGATAAGAGGCTAGCAATTCCTTACCTTCGCTGATCACTTTCTCGTATTTATTCTGGATAAAATAAATTTGCGTGATATAGTACAAAGATCGCTCCTTATAATCAGGCAAGTCCTTCAAGCGGGTAAATTCCACCAAGGCATTGTTGTATTTACCGGTCGCATAATCGATATAAGCGACATAATAGGTAGATGCATCCCGGTACTTCGTTCCGATCTGCTCGATCCGTGCGAAATAACCACGGGCCTTCTCCATATCCCCGGTTTGCAACAAGGAATAAGCCAAACGGAAACAATAAGCCTCCTGTTGTTCCGGACTTAGCATATCAATGTTCGATTCGTTAAACCAAAAGATAGCTTTCTGATACTCTCCCAGTCCGAAATGGGCGGAACCGATCAAGAAGTTCACCTCGTCCGCATGACGGGAAGCCGGGTACACATCCAGATAATCTTTCAATAACAGGGCGGCATTGGGACGACCTTGCTCATAAGCAGAGTAGACCAACATATAATCGGCTTCTTGAATCAAGTCGGCATCCGTGGAATGCTGTTTATACGCCTCCAGTTTATCGATGCAACCTGAATAATTCTTCAAACTAAACAACTCCTTGCCTTCGACAAACAAACGGTTCGGCGCATCAAATTGATACGATCTCTGCCCGCTTGCCATGTGGCTGCCTACTACCAGACACAGCGGAATAAGTATTCTTTTCATCACTCATTTGCTTTTTAATACAAGCACTTACTTCAGTGCCTATTCGTTCTAATTCGCAAATATAAGTAATATGCGCCAAACAGAAGGCAAGTTCTATCAATATTTACCAAGATAGATCGGTACCGCCTTTCGGATAGAGTCTAAACCGAAGTCTTCCGGATTCACATCCTCCGGGCGAAGGATCACGATCTCGGCGGCATCATCTTCCGCATGCACGTGATTGAAATCATCTACCAAACACTCATAAAACATATCCAGCGTATGCACCTCAAAGCCGGAATACATATATAAATTAGGCAAGGAAAACAAATAACGGCAATTCTGGATATGCAACCCCGTCTCCTCCCTTACTTCCCTGCGAGCGGCCTCCTCCCCCGACTCAAACATATCGACGAAGCCACCGGGCAAATCCAATGTACCTTTAGCCGGCTCTTTTCCTCGGCGAACCAGCAATAACTCCCCCTTAGCGTTCTTTATGAAACAAGCGACAGCCGATGACGGGTTGAAATAATAAACAAAACCGCACGCCATACATTTTTTCGCTTTCTCGTTATGTTCCACGAAAGCTTTTGCCCCGCAAACCGGGCAAAACTGAAATTGATACAACGGATGTCTCATACTTTATGATTTATAATTCAATTAAAAACAACAAGCCGCACCTAAATATAGATGCGGCTTGCCTTATTTCGCAAATGTCTTTTCGTTATACGCAAAACCGGATTTAGACTTCCAAACCAGCGCTTTGGTCTCTTACTTCCCAACCCAAAGCACTTGCTCCTAATACGGCAGCGTCGCTCTCTTTCAATTGAGAGAATAATAATTTAGTCTTACCTGCGTAAACTTTCAACATATTTTTCTCCATTGAACGTTTAATCGGGTTCATGATCAAATCGCCAGCTTTCGTAAGACCGCCAAACAAAATGATAGCCTCCGGGCTAGAGAATGCTACGAAATCAGCGAAAGCCTCTCCCAACATAGAGCCGGTAGCCTCGAAAATCTCAAGAGCGATCTTATCATTCTTCATAGCTGCGTCGTATACGTCTTTTGAAGTGATTTCATCCGGATCCAAGTCGCGAAGAACACTCTCGTCCTTACGGATTTCCAGATATTCACGAGCCGTACGAGCCACACCGGTAGCTGAAGCATAAGCCTCCAGACATCCTTGGCGACCGCAACCGCACTGACGACCATTGTTACGACGCATGATAACGTGGCCCAACTCGCCGGCAAAACCGTCATGTCCGTATACCAAGTTACCACCGATTACGATACCGCTACCCACGCCAGTACCCAAAGTGATCACGATAAAATCTTTCATACCGCGAGCGGCTCCATAAGTCATCTCACCGATAGCGGCAGCGTTGGCGTCGTTTGTTAAAGCAACAGGAATACCATCGATCTGTTCGCTGATCAATTGAGCCAAAGGAATCTTACCTTTCCAAGGCAAGTTCGGAGCGAATTCAATACATCCGTTGAAAAAGTTTCCGTTCGGAGCACCTACACCCACACCTTTAATCTTATCCGGACCACCAGCCTGATCAATAACAGACTTCAGACCTTTAGCAAGTTCCGCTACATAGTCATTAACGTCTGCATATTTACCAGTCTTAATTGATCCACTATACAAGATTGTTCCTCTTGCGTCAACTACACCAAAAACAGTGTTGGTACCACCTATATCGATACCTACTACATAAGGCTTCTCCATGATTTTATATTTAGGATTAATAATGATTTTCCTCTTTCTGGGTAGCAAATATAAGAGGTTTAACACAAGTTGCAATACGATTTGAAGAAAATTTTACAGATTCCTGTCATTTTATCTTCTTTTTTCGAAAACTTATGTTAAGCAACATTGTTATATAATAATGGAGAATTATCGCAACGGTAATATCTCGATCCAATAGTCATCCGGATCATTAATAAAATACAATCCCATCTTGGTATTCTCGAAGCAAACCGCTCCCATTTCCTTGTGGTATTTACGTACCTCCTCATAATCGCCGGCTACCCGGAAACAAAGATGGCTCTCATTGTCGCCTAGCTCATAAGGTTCTTTCCGGTCACGCAGCCAAGTCAGCTCCATCAAGAAACCGGTTTGCTCATCCGTTAAATAAACCAATATAAAAGAACCGTCTTCCGCGACCTTTCGATGATGCTCTTTCAACCCCAACGCTTTGTTATAAAAAGCGATACTTTTCTCCAAATCCAATACGTTAATATTGAAATGGTCAAATCTGCCTTTAACTTCCATACCTAAATAAATTTATATGTTTTCTAAAACCTATACATTAATAATATATTATATATCGGTACCCTCACCCGGTACAGAAAGGACAACATACCGGCAACCTTTCGATTCGGCATACGGGGCAAAAGCCATGACCTCCGCCGGACGTTCCCAGAAATGCATCGGCACAAAGATACCGGTCTTTATCCGGTCGATGAATTGTTGGGCACCTCGCATAAAATCGGTCCCTAAGCGGGGATCTACCGGAAACATGACAACATCCATAGCCTGCGTATATTTCGCTATTATATCCAGTTCTTTCAGGTAATTCCCTTCCGCCTCCGCAACTTCCTGTGGAGTAGACTCATCTTTCCAATGCCAATTATTCAAGTCTCCGGCATGAAAAATCTGTTTACCTTGCGTCTCGATCAAAAAAGAGATACCGACATCGGTCGATCCGAACGCCCTAATCGTTAAATGCTCATCTTGGTACACATCTCCCTTCTTCATATAAAAAGCGTCCTCGGCTTTTGCCCGGCGGCGTTTCAAGATATCCTTGGAGAAAATATATTTGATATCGTCTTTCTCCTCTTTCCATTTCAACACGTCCGGATTAAAATGATCCGGATGGAAATGTGATGCCAATACGTACAACGTCCCCGGACGTTTTAATAGCTCCCCACGCACAAACCCCTTCGCCGGGTCCGGATTCGTATCTTTGAAATAATCGATCAAGATGGAGAAGCCTTCCGCCTCTACAACAAACCCGCTATGATAAATATACACCAGTCTCATCCTATTCTCTTTATTTGTTTATTAAAAAACACCGAAACCCTCCGGGTTGTTGACTTCATGCCGCAAATATACAAAACGGTCAGACATATCACATGCCTGACCGATACAGATTATTAACCTACGATTTATTTCCAATTCTCATTCTGGACTAAAACGCCTTCCATGGTCACGATTTGATCATTCGGGATCGGAAGAGTTACCCATTTAGCGTTATAAACGCAGTTGGCAAACTTTCCGAGATGCTTCTTCTCGTAAGTGATATAATTACTTATCTCATCGTACGCTATTCCCCAACGAACTAAGTCGTACCAGCGATGACCTTCCATCGCCAACTCTAATTTACGCTCGAAACGTAAAGCGGCTAAAGCACCATCCTTGCTGTTGAATTGCGAATCCGGATACAAACCTACACGATAATTAGCCGCAGCGTTCGAATCCAACTTCCCATTCACTTTATCATCCAAGACATAAGATGTAGAAGTGGGCAACATCGTGGCAGCATCAACGCCCTTCACATACGAGTTTGCCGCACGGGCACGTACCTCATTTATATACTTCCCGGCCTCCTTATAATTTCCGTCGTGAATCAAGACTTCGGCATACCAAAGTAAAACATCCGCATAACGGATCAAATGGTAATTCTTGGCTGTAGAACTCGTCTCCGTAGATACGCTCGTACCGCCTTTATCCGCTTTTTTCGGTTGCCGCTTCTTATTCATATAAGGACCACCATTCGCGATATCACGTACCCACCCATCCAAGATAGAAGGAACCGTCCAGTCCCAATAAGGGACATCAAAACGACCGGTACTGATATCCAGACGAGGATCGGTAAAAACCTCTAAATCCGTATGTGGAATATTATCTGTCAAGGTAGTCAACGCCGGTTTATCTTGATATGATTTATCCAGATACGGCAAACCATTCTCGTCTACGATATGTGAGTTTACCAACTCATAGGAAGGTTGATAGAAACCCCATCCGGATGTGCCCATACCTCCCGGAGGAGCCGTATGCCATGAACCTTCGATAGAGTTCGTGATTACCTGAGAACCAGAGATAGTCCGCTGTATATCGAACACGGACTCACCGCTCCAATCGGCACTACCTGCCGTAAACAAATCCTCATAAGTATCCGCTAGTTTGAATTTCGTGCCATTATTATCCTGCCCATTCGCGATAATAGCCTCCAATAAAGCCTTGGCATCCGCCCAATGATCGGAAGAACCATTCGTACCGTTATAGGGTGAAGACTGATACAGCCTCAATTTTGCCAAGAAAGCGGCGGCGGCCCATTTATTGACACGTCCTTTATCGCTCGCCCAAATATCCGGCAGGTTATCATAAGCGAACTGTAAATCCTCGGCCACCTTATCCCATATGTAAATATAATTGCCAGACTCATCCACATTGGAAACTTTTGGGTTTACATCGCTAGCGAACTCCTCGCTTCCCACGTAAGGAATAGCGGCACCAAATAATTTCATTCCCTCAAAATGCCAGAATCCGCGGAAGAATCGGGCTTGGGCGATCGCTTCGGTATAAAAATCCTTTGATACGCCTTTTACGGAAGAAAGCTCGTCCTTGATCTTATCGATCATATTAATCACGTTGTTCGCACGATAGACACCTTCATAAACCACTTTCCATTTGGTATTCAAATATCCGTTGTCCGTAGTGATCGCATACGTTTCCAAGTTCGTAAAGTCAGATTGGTCCGTAAACGTAGACCCTTTATTCGCACTTCCACCCAGTACATCGCCATAGGCATAATTTGTCAAAGGAGCCGCAAAATACTCCTGTGTAAGCATCGATGAATACATTCCCGTAATCGCATAATTTACGCCTTCCTGATTCAGTAACTCTTCTTCACTGACCGCACCCACCGGCTTCACATCCAAGAAGTCAGAGCAAGAGGTCATCGCTCCTAATGAAGACGCCACTAACATTGAATATATAAATAGTCTTTTCATACTGTTTTTTTTAATCGTTATCAATATCCTTATCGAAAATCCTTTTAGAAAGAAATATTCACGCCTAAAATGAACTGGCGTGGCATACCATAAGAGCCGTAGTCGATACCTTTCATCATATCGTTACTGCTATCTTCATTATTGCTACGAACCTCCGGATCCAAACCTGAATAGCCTGTTAATGTAAACACATTGGAAACCTGACCGTAAACACGAATCTTCTCAAATTTGATCTTATTCAAGATACTCTTTGGCAACGTATAACCGAGCGTCAATGTCTGCATACGCAAGTATGAACCGTCTTCTATATAAGTAGAATTGGATTCATTAGCCGCCTCCGTACCTTCATTAGATGTACCAGCCCATAATGGATAGATACCATCCGGGTTTGTAACGGGATCCCAAGAGTTTTCCAAGCGATCTTTAGAGAAGTTACTTTGTAATGCCCCGAAATGCGTATAATACTGATAATGTTTATACAAGTCGTTACCTACAGAGAAATAAAGGAATGTACTCAAATCAAAACCTTTCCAACCAACACTAAGGTTCACACCTCCCGTGAAGTCCGGATGCGGATTACCGATAATCGTACGGTCTTCCGCCCCAATCTTTCCATCTCCGTTCACGTCACGAATCTTATAACGACCTACCCATGATTGAGGATTCAAGCTGGCCTCGTCCGCCACGGCATACGGTAAAATCGTTTTTCCATCCGCAGTCTTATAGTTCAGCACATCTTGTTCACTCGTATAGATTCCGTCCACTTGATAACCGTAGAACATCGCTACCGGTTGCCCTACCGTGGTGATGTTTACCTTACTCAAACGCGTATTCGTAAATAGATCCGAGGAACCTAATTGGGTAACTTTATTCTTATAGGTTGAGATATTGGCGTTTACCGAGTAACTAAAATCACCGACTTTATCTCTCCAGCCCACACTGAAATCAAGACCTTTATTCTGCATATCGCCAATATTGATCTTTGGCTTAGTAGCGTTACCGGCCAAAGCGGACCAGTTAGCGTTCACCAACAAATCTGAAGTCTTCTTAATATAATAATCGATACTTCCGGTCAAACGATTATTCAACGCCGTTACGTCTAAACCGACGTTAAACATCTTGGTTGTTTCCCACTTAGCATTCACATCCCCCAGATTTGAGATCGCATAGCCCGGAGACGCCCCTGAATCCGCACCTGTGATTCCATATAAATAATCATTTCCGGTCGCATATTGAAACGCATAATTATAGGCTCCGATATTAGAGTTACCGGTCGTTCCATAACCCGCACGCACCTTTAAATCATCCAACCACGTACGTGTCTTTTCCATAAAGACCTCATCCGACATACGCCAGCCTAAAGAAAGAGAAGGGAATGTACCCCAGCGGTTATCCTCGCCAAACCGGGAAGAAGCATCCCGGCGAACCGTCACAGTTGCCAAGTATTTACCTTTATAGGAATAATCGCCACGGAAAAACAAGCCGAACATCGTACTTTTATCAAACATTTTTCCTTCATTCTTCATATTGTCGGAAGAACCATTGTTTAATATCCATGTATTGGGATTATTCTCGAAGATATAATCATAGCGAATGGCTTTCATACTTCGTCCCACACCAAATTTCATAGCTTCCGTACCGATCATAAATGTCACGTCATGATCTTCATTGAATTTCGTCTTATAAGTCGCCGTATTGGTCCACTGATAATCCAACCTCCAATTCGCGTTTTCCTCCAAATAGTTTTGAGATTGCCCCTCTTTATTGGTAGCGATCGTCTTCTCACTCAACGCTTGGCTCCACATACCCATCAAACGAACACTGAACTGCGTACGAAGACTCAGGCCTTTGATCGGTTTCAACTCGGCGAAAGCCGCACTTTGCAATCGCATGAAACGAGTCCAATCATCCTGTTGATTCATGGCTGTCTGATAAGCCGTATTCGCACGTCCACCTTCCGAGGCCTGTGATCCCGCATAATCGCCACCTACATTATAAACAGGTACCCATGGCTGGATCGTATATGTTTGGGCGAATACGTTATCATCCCCTTGACGACCCCGCTCACCGCCCATCTCCATTACGGCGATATTGGAATTCTGGCCTATCGTGAAATATTTATTCGCGTTATAAGTAGAGTTGGCACGCAGTGAATAACGTTTAAAGAAAGAAGAGATAATCGTTCCTTCCCGATTAGTATAGCCTAAAGAAGCCGAGTAAGTTCCTTTCTCTCCACCTCCTAATAAAGAGATCTGATGATCCTGTACTTTACCCGTACGAGTCACCATATCATACCAATTCGTTCCTTTCTGGGCCTCCGCTTCCGAATATCCATCTTCCAACATCTGATAATAAGCGGAGCGTGACCACGAATTACTACCATCCGGTTTATAGGAAGCCACCCACGCATCGATACTACCAAACTGCGAGATTACTTGATCTTTTGATAAACCGGCCGGTTTAATCGCATAAGGCATCGTCAATTCATCTTTATCGTTCAACGATCCGAATTGAGGATGAGCGGTGGGTGTTTGTCCGCGATAATCCCGCACGTTTCTCATACCTTGTGCTTGCCATTCCATCGCCTCCCATCCATTCAACAAATCATAACCACTATTCGCCATCTTCGCCACACCAAAGTAACCATCATAAGATACTCGTACCCGGCCGCTTTTAGTTCCTTGCTTTGTCGTGATAATGATTACACCATTCGCTCCTTGCGCACCGTAGATCGCAGTAGCGGAAGCATCTTTCAAGACTTGCAAAGACTCGATATCATTCGGATTGACCGCATCGATATCCACATTCGAGACACCGTCCACAACAATCAATGGGTCCGAACCATTCAACGAGCCGACACCACGGATACGGATAGTCGTCTCACCACTAGGTCCACCCGAGTTCGAGATATACACACCGGAAGCCTTTCCTTGCAAGGCTTCTGAGAATGTCGCTACCGGAGTCTCCTTCAACTCTTCCGTAGATACGACAGCGACAGATCCCGTAATATCTTTCTTCGCTTGGGTACCATAACCGACAACAACGACCTCATCCAAGGCTTGTGTGTCTTCCGCTAATTTTACTTTGATATTGTTCTGGCTATTCTTCAGAGAGATCTCTTGAGTTACATAGCCAATGTAAGATACCACCAATATGGCATTATCCGGTACACCATCAAGTATGACACGTCCGTCCATATCGGAAATATTTCCGATAGTTGTCCCTTTAACAAGGACATTTGCTCCAACAATTGGTCCTGCTTTGTCTGAAATAGTGCAAGTGACTCTACGTCCATCTTGTTGCAGGGCATTGCCCCTTACGTCTGGTGTTAAATCGCCTACTTCAGTGGCCATGACTGGACTTGCGCCACATAAGAATAAAGAGGCTCCTAGAAACACCTGTTTCCATAATACTACATTATTCATACAACATTAGATTTTAAGGTATAAATCAATAAAAAACACAATCTAACAGCAAAATGATCTTTCCATATACAACAACATTCTAGATTTCAGTAAATTTCTGAATACTTATGGTCTAAATGTTTTTTCATAAACGACTAGTCTAAACGATCGTTTCTATTAGTCGTTTGTAAAGGTCTGTTTTTT
>ENA-UONZ01000400-UONZ01000400.1-human-gut-metagenome-genome-assembly--contig:-C93old-NODE-400-length-73381-cov-119.719213_pt1 | contig 73381 bp, 58 predicted proteins | sample MGYA00242468_ERZ724015 | MGnify/ENA metagenome assembly ERZ724015
CACAAGGGGGCAGAATCGCTTGGTTTTAGGGGGCAGCTTACACTGGATTTTCCAATAGGTATTCATAATGCCGATTTATTTTTGTTACATCGGCAAATATAAACGAGAAACTCCCGACAAACGGAATTAATTCAAGGATTACTACCGATTTGTCAGGGATAATGGGATGTTTTTGGGGGATTCAGAAGGGTGATACGACTTTATTCACTCTTATTCTTACGGAAATCTTTAGGGGAAATCCCGGTTATTTTCTTGAATACTCTGTATAGGGATTGACGGTCATTAAAACCCACTTCAAAAGCAATGGCATCTACCGTAAGGTCATCGCCCCCGGGTTCGGACATGATGCGGATGGCTTCTTTCACCCGGAACTCGTTAACGTAAGAGTTGAAATTTTTGCCTGTGCAACGGTTCAGTGCATTGGAGAGATAGTAACGGTTGAACCCGGTCTCTTGGGCAAGGGTGTCGAGCGTCAGGTCGGTGCGTTTATACACCTTTCTTTCGGTCATGGCTTTTTCCACTTCAGCCATTGTTATCGCGTCGTGGGTATCTATGGCAGGTTGACCTGTTTCTGCAGCAAGGTGTCCGTCGTCGCAGATAGTTTCCTCGATGTCAACGGGCAATACTTCTTTTTCACCGGAGGATTGCAGTGCCTGCTTGTCTTCCGGTTGTATGTCTTCCGCTCCGGTTTGCTCTGTATCGGGCACTTTTATGCCTGCCCACTGCTGGCTCCGGCGTACCAGTTTCCGGTAGGCGTTACGTGTCCGGCGATAAAAATACAGTATCAGTCCCAATAAAAGAAGTATGATGACCAGTGCCGTTCCGGTCAAAATGGTTGTATGACGATACATCCGGCTACGAGCTTGCTCCGACTCGATTTTGTGGTCATTAAGTTTCTGGTCGGCTGCCCTGAGCCGCTGTTCCACCCGGCGAAGTACCAGTCCGCTGAAGGCTTCCGCTTCCTTGTCCTTAGCCATCAACGTGGAGTCGAGGTATATTGCCGCTGCTTTTTGATTTCCCGTCACGGCATAATAGCGCGCAAGCACCTCATACAGGCGGCTTTCTTTTTCGGGAATACGGGTGCGGGCATGGTAATCCAGCGCCATGTCAATATACTTTTTAGCCGCTTTCAGCTCTCTTTTCTCCAGATAAATTTCTGCCACATCCGTTGCACGGGACGATACAAATCCGAAATCATTAGGACGGGTAATCTTATCAATGCCCGGAAGCAGCCATTTCAACGCCATGTCGGGTTGCTTCCGCAGGTAGAAGTTATAACCGATATTCGCTTCGGTGATGCCCTCCCACACAACTCTGTCCGGTTCATAGGCCCGTGTAAGTTTAAGCAAAGCCATAAAGCAGGAGTCGGAGCGGTCATAATCCCTGAAACCGTTACGGTACGAAAGGGCCATTCCGCTTATGGCGGGATTTAGTGAGCCGTAATAGTTATCCGTAACGTCAGGGTCTGCCGCCACTTTTTCATAATATTTAATGGCATCGTTGTATTCTCTGAAGTTATAATACAAGTTGGCTATTTCGTTGTATATATATGGACGCGGGGGGAATTCTTTGGTTGTCACCGAGTCCAGCATGGCTGCTACTTTTAGAAAACAGTCGAATGCCTGCTCATAGTCCTTCACGAAAATCCGGTATCCTTCGGCTGCCTGATAAAGTCCGTATATCCGTATAAACGGGAAATTCTTCTGTTCCGCACGTCTCGCCAGCATTTTCATATCGGTCGAAAAATCTTCGGCTGTATAATCGGACGACCATATGAACCCGCCCCGGCGGCTATTATAGAAACGGACGGTATTTGCCACCAGGTCATTTACCAGCTTCCACTCTCCGGACTTGTCGAATGCAGCCGCCTCTTCGAACAGTGCTACCAACCGGGTGCGTGAAAGTGAATCACCGTGCAACAGGCTACCCACTACCTGCATATAGGTGTCGTGATACTCTGCATAAGGCTTACCCACCATTTCAAGAAGCGGATTTCTATCTTCAGAAGATAGATTCGTATCCGTGCACATGGCACGGATACGAGATGATAAATTTGCTTTCTCGGCAGAAACGGTGCCAGGGAAAAGCAAAACTACGAAGATAAATAATAGTGTTTTTATAATGTATTTCATAGGTACTATTAGATTACACAGAAGCCAGGGTTTCGATTACAGGAAAATACAAGAAAAGGGTTCTTTTCTTCTACCATTCACATTGTCAGACTCTTTTGCTACCTTTCTTTTATATTATACTTTGTTTGTTCACGCTTTATTTAACATTTTAATCTTGCAAATATATTAATTTCGTGTGTACTTTCCATGAATTTCAATAAAACAAAATTGCTTTATTATAACATTTCGCATATTTCATTCAGATTGTGTGCCACTTGCTTCCACTTCGGTGCCACTCAATGCCACTCCTTATTGACTCCATTGTAATACAACTACTTGCATCTACTTTCGCTCCGCATTACTATTGATGCAGATTTAATAGTTTAATTATGATGGACGAAAATCAGAATGAAGAAGAAGTATTGCTCGTCGCCGACAAAGACGACGGCGGCAAGCTCAAGGCAGTGGACAAGTCCGCTGCACGGGAAGGCATTTTTCGTATGCTTTTACCCTCGATGGAGAATATGGACGATTTTGTAAGGGTGAGCAGCCAATCGACCATATTGGAGGACTTTTTCCGCAACTTGCATCGCCAATATGATCGCCCCACCGACTTCCGGTTCTATCATATTCCGGCAGCGTTGTTCGGCACATTGGATGTTTTCACCGATATGCTCCGGAATCCGGAGGACAACAAGGATTTCATTGCACAGTACGAAGTGAACCCCGATGATTATGCAAAGCAGTTACCGGAACAGCAGACAGCCAACGGAGAAACCGTTTCCGAACAGACCGCAACGACGGAACAGACCGGTGCGGAGCAACAATCGGCGCAACCCGTCGGCATCGAGAACCGCATCGATTGGGAACAACTCGCCCGTCTGGGTGTCACCCGCGAATCATTGGAACAGTCCGGTGATTTGTCAGCCGTACTTTCCGGCGGCAAGTCCGGTCTTGTCACCATCACCACCGAAGTGGAAGGCATCCCCATCACCACGCAGGGACGCATCCATTTCGCGGAAGGCAAGGACGGCAAACTGGACTTGAAGATTGACTGCTACCGTCGCGAACCTGCCCTCGACTTGCCCTTTTATGGCGTACTGCTGGACAAGGAAGCGAAGGACAATATCCTCGCCACCGGCAATGCCGGGCAGCCCGTCGCCCTCCCGTTGGATGGCGGCGAACCGAAGCCCTGCCTCATTTCCCTCGACAAAGTGACGAACAATCTCGTAGCCGTCCCGGTGGACGACATCCTTATCCCGATGGATTTCAAGGGCATTACGTTCACCCCGGAACAGCACCGCCAACTTTCCGAAGGCAGGAAAGTATTAGTGGAAGGCATGGCTTCACAATGGGGAAGTCCATTCGATGCCTATATGCAATACAATGTAGCCAAAGAGAAATTCGACTACAATTTTGACGGACTGGACAGAAACCGCTATAAAAAGCAGGAAAAGGAGCAAAAAGCAGCAACCGCACAGTCACAGACTGATGCGCAATCACAAGCCCCCTCACAGCCTGCCGCCAACAAATTCTTCATCCCCAAGAAACTGTTGGGCAAGGAACTCACCCCCGAACAACAGGAGAAATTCGGAAAATTAGAGACCATCTACGTCACCGGCATGAAGGACAGGGACGGACAGCCGTTCAATGCCTACGTCCGCATGAACCTCGACCGTGGCAAGCCCGATTTCTTCCGTTACAATCCCGACAAAGCACAGAGCCGTGCAAGGGAAATTACCCCGACCGCCGAACACAAGACACAGGTAGCAGTGAACAACGGTGCGACCGCCGAAGCCACCAGGCACGTGCAACGACCTCTGAAACCTGCCCAGGCACAACCTGCACAGGTTGAAGCGGCAAAGAAGGCAGAAAATAAAAAGGGCAAAGGCAGAAAAATATAAAAACTAAAAAGGAAAAGTTATGAAAGTAATCATTGCAGAAAAACCGAGTGTGGCACGGGATATTGCCCTGATAGTAGGCGCGAAAGAGCGCAAGGACGGATATATGAATGGTAACGGTTACGCCGTTACCTGGGGCTTCGGTCATCTGGTGGGGCTTGCCATGCCCGAAGCCTACGGCTACGAAGGCTTTCGCCGCGAGAACCTCCCCATCTTTCCGGAGCGTTTCCAGCTCGTACCTCGCCAGATAAAGGACGGCAAGCAGTACAAGGACGACCCCGGAGTAGTCAAGCAACTTGCCGTTATCAAAGAGCTGTTCGACAAGTCCGAGTCCATTATTTGCGCCACCGATGCCGGTCGCGAGGGAGAATTAATCTTCCGCTACATCTACCATTATCTCGGTTGTAGCAAGCCCTTCTCCCGTCTTTGGATCAGCAGCCTGACCGACAAAGCCATCCGTCAGGGGCTGGATAACCTGAAAGACGGCAGACAGTACGACAATCTTTACCGCAGTGCCAAGGCTCGCAGCGAAGCCGACTGGCTCGTGGGTATCAATGCCTCCCAAGCCTTGTGCCTTTCTGCCGGACGTGGCGTGTTCTCTCTGGGCAGAGTGCAGACACCCACTTTGATGATGATATGCAACCGCTATATGGAGAACAAGAACTTCACCCCGCAGAAATACTACCAGCTCTGCGTACAGTCCGGCAAAGACAACATCACCTTTGCCGCCCTCTCTGCCGATAAATACGAAAAGAAAGACCAAGCCGACAGCAATTTGCAGCAAATCCAGTCCTCCGGCACATTGCAGGTCACCGCTGCCGATAAGAAAGAAGCCGCACAGGAGCCGCCTTTATTATATGACTTGACCACCTTGCAGAAAGAGGCAAACGTCCGTCACGGCTTTTCAGCGGACAAGACCCTCTCCATTGCACAAAGTCTGTATGAAAAAAAGGTCATGTCATATCCCCGTACCGGCAGCCGCTATATCTCCGATGATGTATTCGACATTATTCCGGAGCGTATCCGTCTATTGGCAGCCTATCCCCGTTTTGCAGCCTATGCCGCCACATTGGACGGTCAGCCGTTGAACAACCGCAGTGTCAATGCCGCCAAAGTCACCGACCACCATGCACTGCTCGTTACCGAGAACCTGCCCGGCGAACTCTCTCCGGACGAGCGAACCATCTACGAGATGGTAGCCGCCCGCATGCTTGAGTCCTTTTCCGGCAAATGTATCATGGAAAAGACCGCCGTCACCTTGCAGGCTGCCGGTGTCACATTCTCCGTACATGGCAGTGTCATCAAGGTTCCCGGCTGGCGTTCCGTGCTCAACCTTTCCGATGAAGAAGACGAGGACAGTGCCACCTTGCCCGAACTTCATCAGGGCGACGCCTTACCTATATATAATAGTGAAGTATTGGAGAAACAGACCAAGCCCCGCCCGTTCCATACCGAAAGCACCTTGCTTGCAGCAATGGAGAGCGCAGGCAAGGAACTGGAAAATGAAGAAGAACGCCGGGCGATGAAAGAGGTGGGTATCGGCACCCCTGCAACCCGTGCCGCCATTATCGAGACCTTGTTCAGCCGTGACTATATCCGTCGGGAAAAGAAATCGCTCGTTCCGACAGAAAAAGGACTCGCCGTGCATTCCATTGTCAAGGACAAGAAGATAGCCGACATATCCATGACCGGCAGTTGGGAGAGTGCCCTTGCCAAAATTGAGACCGGCGAAACCGATGCCGACACCTTCCACCGTGGAATAGAAGTCTATACCGCACAGATCACGACCGAACTCCTGAATACCGCCATCTCCATAGCATCCGCAGCCGATGGCCCCGTATGCCCCAAGTGCAAGCGGGGGCACGTGCTGTTTTACAACAAGATAGCCAAGTGCAGCGATGTGGATTGCGGTCTGAAAGTATTCCGCAATATCTGTAACAAGCAACTGACCGACAAGCAAATCACCGAACTTCTGACAAAAGGGAAGACCGGAGTAATCAAAGGCTTGCAAGGCAAAAGCGGCAAGCCCTTCGATGCCTCCCTCGCTTTCGATGCGCAGTTCAATGTTACTTTTTCCTTTCCAGACAAGGGAGCGCAAGGCACAGCGAAGAAGAAAAAGTAACCCTGCCCGTGTGACACAATAATCGGAAAGTGCTATATTTGCCACTGAAAGTTCATAACTCATAAATAATTGTTTTGCAGTTGTTTGTTATGGATTTTTTAGTGGTGGCACTCAGGGAGGGATACCCTGGGTGCTTTTACATATCGCCTTTCCCCATTTATCTTTTCCGGGCAATCCCGCCCGACCACTAAAAAATCCAAGTTATGAATAAGAATAAGAAAAATAGTAAGAACAGACAACAGTACCAACAACAAGGACAACAACAGAAGCAGCACAGACAGCAGCAGGGAAATCAGCAGCAATCGAAACTGCAAAAGCAGCAGCAACCCAAACAATCCGAACAGCAACCGCAGGAACTGTCTTACTACCGCCTGCTCTTGCTCTCTTTCCTTAGAGAATCCCATCCCGAATTAGTGAGCGATACCGACTTTATCGCCACCCGTGCCGACAGCGCCGCCGAAGCATACTGCGAAGCTGTCCGCACCGGCTCCACCCACGATGCGGCTGCCGAAATTGCCAATCAGATATTATTCTCCGGGCTTCACTTCTCCAAGTACGATGTCATTGTCACCGTCCTTTGGAACGAGTTCAGTGAAGAAGTCCCGCAGGGCAATGCCGGTACCCTTGCCTTGCGACTCCTTCCCGTGTGTGAGGAAATCTTTGCCAAATATCCGCTTTCCGATGAATTTATGTTCGAGCCTGCCTTCGACAATCTCTATACGGAAATCACAGGTACAATTTTAATTTGGTTGGACGATAATGGCATACAATAAGAAAGCGCACCTGAAAGACAATATCGAAGCAATCAAACTGGCATTTGCATTGGAGCGTGAAGGACGCACCGCCACACCGGAAGAACAGGCAGTCTTGCGTGCCTATTCCGGTTTCGGAGGTATCAAGGCGGTACTCAACCCCGCATCCAGCCTTGCCGACATTGCCCGTTGGACAAAGAGCGACCGCGAACTCTTTCCTCTTGTTTCACAGCTCCACAGCGTTATCCGCAACCATTCAAAGGACGAAGCGGAATACAAACGCTACTTTTCCAGTTTGAAAAACTCTGTTCTGACGGCGTTCTATACGCCGCAGGACATTGTTTCTGTCCTTGCTTCCGAATTGGGCAACCACGGAATTGTCCCGTCCCGTTTCCTCGACCCGTCGAGTGGAACCGGAGTATTTGTCGATGCTTTCCAACAACATTCCGAGCAACAACATCCCGAACAGCAACCCTCTCAAATTGAGTTATCCCCAACCGGATTACCCCGTCCCGACGTAGTCTGTTTTGAAAAAGACCTCCTGACCGGTAAAATCCTCTCTCACCTCCACCCGGAGGCAAAAGTGGAGATTACCGGCTTCGAGGAAAGCGGACTTCGTTACCTGAACCGTTTCGACATGACCGCCTCCAACATCCCCTTTGGCGATGTAGCGGTATTCGATCCGTCCTTTACCAAGAGCAAGAACCTTATCCGTCAGCAAGCCGCCAAGAGCCTGCACAAGTATTTTTTTCTGAAAGGACTGGACAACCTCCGCGAAGGTGGCATATTGGCGTATATCACCTCGCAGGGAGTTCTGGACTCCCCGGCAAATCAGGACATTCGCTACCAGCTCATGCAACATTCCCATTTGGTATCTGCCATCCGTCTGCCTAACAACCTCTTTACAGACGGTGCAGGTACCGAAGTAGGCAGCGACTTGATTATCCTCCAGAAGAAATCCAATAGGACAGAGCCGCTTACCGAAGATGAAAGTGCATTCATCACTACCACCAAGCGGCAGGACGGCTTCAATGTGAACGACTACATTTTTCGGAATATCCCTATCATCTACACAAAAGCAAGTGTAGATACCGACCCTTACGGACATCCGGCAATGGTTTACATTCACGAAGGCGGTGTGCCCGGCATCGCCTCCCGGCTTCGCGATTTGCTTCGCAATGATTTTCACCGCAGGCTGAATGTGCCCCTCTACCAACAATTTCTCCCGTTGGAAGAACAGCAGAAAAATGTGCAGATGCAACAGTCCCAATCAGCGCAGTTAAGTGAAGCACCGGCATCAATCAAAGAAGCGGAACAAGTCAAAGCATCCGAACCGGTAGCCGCCATCACTCCGGCAGAACCGGTAACCACTATCGTAAAAGAGCCACTGCCCGAACCGAAAGAAGAAATCGAACTTTCCCCGTCCCCGGTATTGAGCTTATATGACCTCTTTGAGTTCACAGCAGAAGAACGCACCCAGATAACCCCGAAAGGCGGCAAACGTCGGACTGCATCCTCTGCCCGGCAACAACCCGTGCAAGGCAACCTTTTCGGTGAACCTACCGGCACGGCACAGCCCTCCGGCAAGAAATCAAAAAGCAAATCCCAACGGAAAACCGTCACTGGGCAGAACCGTCCGCAGCCATCTGGGAAACACCCCGCAGCCATTTCCTCCGTTTTCGATGTACATCGCGAAGAACAACAAACGTCCGGCATCGCAGACGAACAAGCGAAAGAAGCCGCAAGGATAGCCGCCGAAGAAGAACGTAAACAACGAATGCAGCCCCGTCCGTACCTCCATGAAATCCCGTCCCATTACAAAGACGGCTCATTGGCGACAGACGGCAACCTTATAGGCTACCTCCGTGACATCGCATTTGCCCCCATGTTCCACCCATTGGAGCTGCCCGACCGACAGCTCCGCAAACTCTCGCTTTATGTAGAAATCCGTGATACCTACCACGACCTATACAACAGCGAAGCGACGGAACTCAAAGAGAATGTCGTACAGCGCGACAAACTCAACCGCTTATACGACGACTTCGTCCGTCAGTTCGGCAACCTGAACACCCCGAAGAATGTAGACCTTATCCGCATGGACAACGACAACCGCGAAATCCTCTCATTGGAACGCTACAAGGACGGTCGGGCGGTCAAAGCCGACATCTTCGACCATCCCGTGGCGTTCAACAAGAACGAGCTTACCCATGTCGATACATCGGACGAAGCCCTTTCCGCTTCGCTCAACAAATACGGTGAAGTCAACCTCGAATACATGGCAAAGCTCTCTGACAAGTCCGAAGAAACCCTGCTGGACGACCTCAATGGACGTGTATTCTTCAATCCCCTGATTAAAGGCTACGAGATTACCGACAAATTCATATCCGGTAACGTCATTTCCAAAGCGGAAATGATAGAAGAATACATCGCGAAGCATCCCGACAACGAGCGTGCCCGGCAGTCGCTCGCTGCCTTGCGTGCCGCCACTCCCGTGCCCATCTCGTTCGATGAACTCGACTTCAATTTCGGTGAACGCTGGATACCTACCGGCATATACAGCAAATACGCCTCGCACCTTTTCGATACCGACGTAAAAATCACCTACGCCGCCAGCCGTGACGAGTTCAGCGTCAACGCTTCTGCCCGTGGCAACGTGCGCATCCGTGAGCAATACGCCGTCAAATCCGAAAGTCGCCGCTACGACGGTCTGAACCTGATGAAGCACGCCATTCAGAACACCTCGCCCGACATCACAAAAAAAATAATGGTAGGTGAAGATGTCGTGAAAGTCCGTGATACCGAAGCCATCCAGCTTGCCAACAGCAAGATAGACGAAATCCGCAACGGTTTCAGCGATTGGTTGAAAGAGCAGTCTCCCGAGTTCAAACAGCGGCTCACGGATATGTACAACCGCAAGTTCAACAACTCCGTTAAACCCAAGTACGACGGCTCCATGCAGACCTTTCCCGACCTCGACATCAAAGGTCTGGGCATTCCCGGTCTGTACGCCAGTCAGAAAGATGCCGTCTGGATGACAAAAATTAACGGTGGCGGCATCATCGACCACGAAGTAGGCGGCGGCAAAACCCTCATAATGTGCTGTGCCGCCTACGAGATGAAGCGTTTGGGCTTGGCAAACAAACCGATGATTATCGGTCTGAAAGCCAATATCCACGAGATAGCCCAGACCTTCAAGACCGCCTATCCCAACGCCCGTGTCCTTTACCCGGGCAAAGAAGATTTCACCCCCGAGAACCGTGTCCGCATCATGCGCGAGATGCAGAACAACGATTGGGATGCTATCATCCTCTCTCACGAGCAGTTCGGCATGATCCCCCAATCCCCGGAGATACAACAGAAAATCTTGCAGCAGGAACTCGACAGCGTGGAAGAAAACCTCGAAGTATTGAGCCAGCAGGGGACGGAAGTCTCCAACGGTATGCTCAAAGGAGTAGAGAAGCGCAAGGCAAATCTCGAAGCCAAAATCAAGGAACTGACTTTCGAGATAGAGAACCGCAAAGACGATGTGGTGGACTTCAAGCTCATGGGCATCGACCACCTGCTGGTAGACGAGAGCCACAAATTCAAGAACTTGATGTTCACCACCCGCCACGACCGTGTAGCCGGTCTGGGCAACAGCGAAGGTAGCCAGCGTGCCCTGAATATGCTCTTTGCCCTGCGCACCATTCAGGAGCGCAGTGGTAAAGACCTCGGTGCCACCTTCTTGTCCGGCACCACCATTTCCAACAGCTTGACCGAGTTATATTTACTTTTCAAATACCTCCGTCCCAAAGAACTGGAACGTCAGGGTATCAACACCTTCGACGCATGGGCGGCAGTCTTTGCCAAGAAGTCGATAGACTACGAGTTCTCCGTCACCAATGAAATCATCCAGAAGGAACGCTTCCGCTATTTCATCAAAGTGCCCGAGCTTGCTGCCATGTACAACGAAATCACCGACTTCCGCACCGCCGAAGACATCGGCATCGACCGCCCCGCTAAGAACGAGATATTGCACAATATCCCGCCCACGCCCGAGCAGCAGGAGTTTATCCAAAAACTCGTAGCATTTGCCAAGAACGGCGATGCCACCCTTTTGGGACGCGCCCCGTTAAGCAAACGGGAAGAAAAAGCCAAGATGCTCATCGCCACCAACTATGCCCGCAAGATGTCCCTCGATATGCGCCTGATAGACGAGGACAAATACAGCGACCACATAGACAACAAAGCCTCCCATTGTGCCGCCCTGATAAGTCAGTACTACAAAAAATACGACGAGCACAAAGGCACGCAGTTCGTCTTCAGCGACCTCGGCACTTACAAGCCCGGCGAATGGAACGCCTACAGTGAGATAAAGCGCAAGTTGGTAGAAGACCACGGCATCCCCGCCGATGAAGTGCGCTTCATCCAGGAGGCCAAGACCGAAAAGTCCCGCAAGGCAATGATTGCCGCCATGAACGAAGGCAAAATCCGCGTCCTTTTCGGCTCTACCGAAATGCTCGGCACCGGAGTGAACGCCCAGCGCAGATGCGTCGCCATCCATCAGCTTGACATCCCCTGGACACCCAAAGATTTGGAGCAGCGCAACGGTCGTGGCGTAAGAAAAGGCAATGAAATAGCCAAGTTGTTTGCCGACAACAAAGTCGATATTATCAACTACGCCGTCGAAAAATCGCTCGACAGCTACAAATTCAACCTGCTTCACAACAAGCAGCTATTCATCACCCAGCTCAAAAAAGGCTCGATGGGCACGCGCACTATCGACGAGGGCAGCATGGACGAGCAAGGCGGCATGAACTTCTCCGAGTATGTCGCCATCCTCTCCGGCAACACCGACCTGTTGGACAAAGCCAAGTTAGAGAAACAGATCGCCTCACTCGAAAGCGAGCGCAAAGCCTTCAACCGTGGCAAGTCCTCTGCCGAAGCCAAACTGGAAGACATCATGCAGACCGTCACCAGGAACGGCGACCTGATAGCCCGTATCAGCAAAGACCTGCAAGACTTCGAGCAGCGGGTACAGCGCGACGCCCAGGGCAACCCCCTCAATCCCATCCAACTGGACGGCGTAAAAGGCAACGACCCCAAACTCATCGCCCAAAAATTAACCGAGATAGAGGACAAAGCCCGTACCCACGGCGAATCACATCCCATCGGCAAGCTCTACGGCTTCGACCTTCTGGTAAAGACCGAAGCCAGCATGAAAGACGGCTTCGACTTCATCGAAAATCGTTTCTTTGTCCGTGGCGAAGGCAAAATCCTCCACAACTTCAACGGTGGCCGATTAGCCAAAGACCCCAAGACCGCCTCCCTGATGTTCCTCCGCACCTTTGAAACCATTCCCCCTCTTTTGGAAAGATACCAAAAAGAGACCGAAAAGATTTCAAAGGACATCCCCATCCTCCAGGAAGTAATCAAAGAAACCTGGAAAAAGGAAGACCGTCTCAAACAGCTCAAGTCCGACCTTGCCACCCTCGACCGCAAAATCCAGCTCTCCCTGAAACCCGTCAAACAGACGGAAGACAGCGACAGCAAAGACGAAAGCCAGACCGAGCACCAAAGCGAGTACCAGACCGAGCAGCAAAGTCACGGCACCCCTTACGTCCACCAGATGCCCGACTTCATGAAGAATGCGTCAGCACCCAAACGCGCTGTCCCGCCGCCCTCCATCAGCATCAAGGCTGCCCTGAACCGCACCCCCATTGCCGACATAGGAGCCGTCCCCAACAAGGACGACCCCAATGCCCCCAATCAGGTCAACAAGCCCTCCAAAGGCTTTAAACTCTAAAGGAACAGCCGCTACACTGTATTTGGCAGTTGTAGCGGCTGTTTTATTTGTTATATTTTATAATTTATAAAATGAATCAAGATTGTATACTGTGCATGTTTAATTCCTTATTGTTGATTTTACTGAAAGACATCACATATTCAGCAGTTAGTGCAATAACAGTAATACATATTTTCTTATTTTCATCTAAGATTAATTCTAATTCATCATGCAAATCAATATCCTTTTTTTTAATACTTTCATGCAGCGAAAACGATTTTAAAGAAACGACATGATATTCATTCTCAAATGATATCTTATCAGATAAGTATTCTTTATTTGAATTGTAATGAAATAAGATGGATTGACCAATTTTTTCTTTTGGCAAATTCAATTTTTCCATTTCCATAGTATAAATAAATTTACACTTTGTAAACTTTATTTTCTCATAGGGAATAATATCAGTTTTTTGCCAATTGATAAGGTTTCCGTCAGCTACCCCAATTAAACTATTGGCTATTTTAAAATTACCTTCTTTATAAAGAGTCCCCATACATATACACATAGGCTTTAAGAATTTATCTACGGCTTTGGGAGTAAAAGCATAATCATATATTATTGTATTCTCTTGTACGCTCGGATAAATGATACAATCAATTTTTATATTATCAGATGTAGAAACATTATTAAATAAATAATTAGCCAAAATCGCAGATGGAATATATGAATCACCAAGCATAATCCTTCCTAATGTCCGCAAGTACCTCTCCAATCCCTTTTCAGAACCAATGAAGGACAATTTATTCATCAAGTTTTTTTCAAACTCTTTATCATGGTTGCTCAACTTTAGAATATTTGGTGAAAATGTAATAAACCCATTGAATATCTGCTCTCTTAGGACTTCCCAAACAGAAATGTAGGCTACTGCTCGTTCCTTTCCAACTTGTATTTTCATCTCTTTGACACAGGTTTCAGGACTTGTTGAAGAATAAAAAACAGCTTGTTGTTTCAAATTCAATCTTCCTAATGGAACGGATTTCAAAGCGTCTTGAGGGCAATAGCTAAAAGGAACTATTGATTCTTTATTCTCGGATTCTTGTATATTAAGCCGTAAATGATACAATGTCAGTTCACCTTGATAGGGAACTATCGGTAATATTAGTAAATTACAGTTGCTAATGTTTTTTGTGAAGTAGTCTATGCATATATCGATGTCATTCTCATTTTTTGAAGAACAAAATGAAATGAAGTCCTCTAATTTCTTGATTATTACTTCAAAATCTTCGTTTGTGTAATACTCTTTCATGTAAATCTAATTTCTTTTATTCTTGCAATTGCGCAATTTCTTCTATTACCTCAAAAATATAGTCTGCCCGGTCATCCTCTCCAATAGGCAAAGCACATTCTATTTCTTCCATTATGTTGGAACGGGAAATTAACATAGCCATCTTTTCTTTCAGATATTGTTTAAGTGCTTCATTCTTCTCATTTTGAAAACGTTCTATGAAATCAGGACAACTGTTCAAGATGTAGATAATATCTTCAAAATCATGTGATGTACGCAAATCATTACCGCCCCTGCCTGCCAATGCCTCAAACTTCGTTGCAACATAATAAGTAACCGGAAATACATAAATGCCTGTACCGTCCGGTAAAGTTCTGGATTCTTTTTTCGCTATTGCAGGATGATACCATTTATTAGAAAAGCCGATAACTCCTTCATCATCCGGCATAATATCTACTGTTTCTCCTTGATATATCCATCGGCAAATGGGAGCACCTGGAGTTTGGTCATTTTGAAAACCCTTCTTTCTCAATAATTCACATAGTTCGTTGAAGCCTTTGTAAGAAGCTAATTCTACCACACAATCCACATCCATTGTCGGACGAATATCGGTTGCCGCTGGGTCACTGACATACAATTCAGCAACAGCCCCACCAACATATACCACACTCTCGTTTAAATCACCTAATCCGGAGGCTACTTTCTGTAACCTTTTTAAATTACTACCTGCCATATTCCTGGAAACGTTTTTTAAGTTCAGCTGTCGCTATTTCTATTTCTCTTATTTTGCCGATACGCAATGTATCTACAATAACTAATAATTCGTATAGTTCCGTATCGCTATTTACAATTTCGGGCACAGACTTGTATAATGGTTCTATACCTTGTCCTCTTTCTGTTCCTTTATTATATGGCCATACATACTTTTCTTTTCCCTGACTGATTTCTTCTTTAATAGGAGAAGCGGAAAATGCAGTGGATACTCCACGCACAACGCTGTCCGGCTGAACGGGAAATACATATTTTAAACCATATATAAGAAACTCTTCCAATGCCATGATATTGACCTTCTGTTTATTCCGGTCAACTAATTTGGCGATACGACATCTTTCAAGTGCTTCGGAAACCTCTGAGGCACTGATTTTTAGGGAAGAAGCTATATCTTTATTCAATAGATTCCTTCCACTTTTAGTGGTCTTCTTTAATAATATCACTACGTCTTGTGGACGCATTCCATTATGTTTCTTCATTTCATAATACAATTAATTTGCAATTCGCGAATTGCAAATTAATCACTTTTTTATTTGATATACAAGTAAATGTGATGATTAATTTTCTATCTCACGATTTTTTAATTAAATGCTAATTTGCAATTCGCGAATTGCAAATCAAATAGCAATTACCTTACCCGGATCAAATAGTGTATTTTCCCTCTTGCTTATGTAGCCGCATGGATTGGTCACTAATTCCGTATCATGTAGCCGAAACGGTTCTTTATATTGATGGGAGTGCCCGTATATCCAATAATTAATAGCATTTTCTTCAATCAGCTTATTCAGGTTATTGGCATACAGTGCAGCATACCAACAATTTTGGAGTTGTTCACCAATAGTTTCCAATATAGGGGCATGATGGGAGACAACTATTCTTTTGGCATGTTCTTTTTGTAGTTCTTTGGCTATATAGTCTATGCAAGTGTGGTTTGCTTCATTGTACTTCTCAATGGTTAGTGGAGTGCCTTCAAATTGTATACAAGTAAAATCGTTGCCGCAATTTTGAAGACGTTCACCAATGGTGGGAGGTATGTGTGACCACAATGTCGAAAGGATAATCTGCACTCCATCAATGACGACTGATTGGTTATAGTACCAATGTACATTATCTCTGATTGTTCCAGATGTACTTTTTTTTAAGGATGCTATATCATATCCTTTATAGAACTCATGATTTCCTGGAATGACAAGAACTTGTTCAAAGGCAGAAGCTATGTCATCCCAAAAAGGATTTTGTAGATAATCTTTATCCCAGCACATCGTATCGCCTGCAAGTATCAGTACATCTGCAAAGGGAGTAATTTTTTCCTTTTGAAAATACCAGGCATTTTTCGGTACTTCCAAATGAAGGTCAGATATAAATTGTATAATCATTAATTTACATTTTATCTAATTATGCCCACAAAAGACTATTTATGTAATAGAAATTACTTTTATTATTACAGATAATACAGAGTAACTCATTTCATAATATCATCAATAATAAATAATCTTTTCGTCATTTAATGACTATTTATATCTAGTCAGTGACTATATTTATTGACACCAAATTCAATAGCATTGCTTTTCAGCAAAGCTGTTGAATTTGAATGAGGTCTTTTTATATTCTTAAATTAGAGACTCTAATTTGTAATAATAAAAATAATCAAAAGCTTCAGAATAATTTTCAATATTATAATGATTTGCAGAGGCATAACATATCTGTATCTCTTCTTGCTCTAATCCTGCAAATGCAACGCCAAGTGTTGATATTTTATTGTTCAATGGAGCTATTATAATATTATACTCATCTTTGTACTTTTGGAAAATAGATAATATAATTTGTTTAGTTTCTAGAATGTCTTGACATGAAAAGGTAAATCCCTCATCTATAAGTAAATGTTGAAATCTATTTTTCAAATCTATGTATTTCTGTTCACTAATCTTGAAAAGATCAGGGCTAATAGAACTATGTTCATTAGGATGACCCAGTAATATGTTTGAAGGTTCAAAAGCATTAATTATAGTATGGATTCTTTCTTCTTCAAATCCTGTTAGTATTACAAGAAGAGACTTTTTACTAGGCGACAATAAACCAGAATATCCTAGAACTGGCCTTATATCTCTAACACCTTTAGTCAGCCAATCCTTTTGATAACATTTTGCAGGCATATATACAAGTGTAATATCTGCTTTATCAGAAACGAATGGTATTGTAATTATTCGAAGGAGAATTAGTAATATTTCTCTTGTGAATGCTGTAATGTCAATTACAATATGCAATTTACTTTTTTTATAGTTAGCGTGCAAATACGCATCAACCTTTTCAGCTAATAATTCAAACGTTTCAAATGGCTTGTTTTTGGGATAAGTAATAATTTCCAAATTATTTAAATTTTCTTTTATCCAACTCAAATGTTCAGAAGAAACTCTATAATTTTCATCTAGCTGAAACGCATATGCACAACTTACTAACTGAGGATTTAACGACAAACCCAACATTGTTGAACGTCTTTCAAAACCAGGAGTGAAGATAAATAAATCTATTTTTCCTAGTACACTGACTATTTTTTCTTTTTCTGTTTTCATATTAAAATATAGTTAGTTGACCGTAATCCTGTGTGCTATCTTTATTGGGGGCTATTAATTTTATGAATTTATTAGGATCTATCAAACTTATTTTAAGTGCATTACTGCTCATAAACTGATAACCTTTGAATCCCTTTGGTTCTATTTTAAAATAGGGCGCCAATGTTCTACTCAATACATATAAAACACATTTTCCCGTGCCTTGTTTATTTCTTATGCTACTTTGATGGAGATAACCATATTGTACTGCTAAATGAAGAATTTCTTTTAATTCATCATCTGGAATATCTGTCAATGCCACAGAAAAAACAATTCGTTCAGACTTGTCAGAAATAAATATTGCATGAAAGAGTCCTCCCAAACCAGAAATTAAATTATGCAGTTTATCAGCTTTACTCAATTTTCCAACCCCATTTGTATCCTCTATTGTTTCCCTGATTTTATCAAACTCATTAGTTAGGAAATCTTCGGAGTATTCTTGTATCACATCATCTTGAATTGTATGTGGTATATGTGTAATTGTTAGGTTGTCTTGAGCAATCATTTCTGAAAACATTTTAGAAGCAGGTTCCAAAAAATGACGCACTATACCTGATGAGATAGCAACCAGGTTGTCAAATCCAGCATAACTATAATTTGTAGTGGATCTTCTCCGTATTAAGTCTTTCAAGAATTCTGATGCTGCATATCTTCGTGCAGCATCACTTCCTGCATATGGTTTCTCTGGGTCGTAATGTACCTCCTTTAAGTGATTAGCTATTTTTTCGATTTCTTCAGCCTGCTTTTTATATTGAGGAAAAAAGCTGTCAGAGCTTACTTCAATTCCTAAATATTTTTTTAATCGCCTTTGAACAATATCATCAATTCTTTTATAATAATTATCTTTATCACTAGTATATATAGAATTTATATCTACCTGTGAATAGTCATGAGGGGTATCAATTGTTTTATTAGTAACAGTCTTATAACTCTTATAATCCAACTGAGTTGAAATTTTTAGACTTATATCTTGGGACGATCTATAGGACACCCATGTATTTAATATTTCAGTTTGTATCTTATTTAAATAACCAGCATCATCAATAAGAAGATAGATTGGTTTATGCGGTGGCATGAAAGGCAACTTCTTCAATTCCAATAAAATTGGATATAAGAAATCAATATAAGTACATAAAGATTTTTTATATGGGATTGTTCCATCCCTTTCAAGAATGATGTCTTTACAATACTTATTACATTCATGATACATCATATTAAGTATTTTTATTATTTCATGTATGCACTCAATTCCATTACTGAAACTTTTCTCATATTTTGAGATGTCATGTCCGCTAATTTGCACGTATAATAAAAAGTAATCATTATAAAATTTCTCAATTTCTTTATGAGATTGATTTATCTCTTCTGAATACTCAAGCAGATTATTAAAGCATTTTATTGCAATATACGATGTGAGTAAATGCTCATTAAAGTAAGTAACAGCATTAGTTCTCAACTTTTCAAGTTCTGGATAATTTATGTCTGTTAATTTGATTGGAATGTATAAGGCAAAATAATCTAAATCTTTTAATGGGCGATTTCCAATTAGTTTTTGACAATCTGGCATCATATAACGAAACATCATACTTTTTCCTGATCCTCGTGAACCATTCAAAAAAGTATGTCCGATTTTAGGAACCTGATAAAAATCTGTAAAAACATCTACAAATAAATCGTATGCATCTTGTGCAGAAATTCCTTCTGGGGTATTTACTTCAAATGGATTCTTCATTTCTTCTTTTTTTTATTAGTGCTGCAATATATGCACCATTTATTTTATTTCCACTATCATCTTTTAAATCAACAAGAGAACCATTAGTAATAGAAGGATAACCTGATTCTTCTATTTCATATGAGTAAGTTTTAAAGCTCACAGAATATTCTTCAAGAAGATTTATTTTCACTTTAATAGCATTGACTCGACAGTTTATTGGAAAGAATCTATTACAATAGAGTGATTCTAAAAACATTTTCTCTGTCCTTTCAAAAATTTCGTCTAAAAGATAATGTTCAGTAATATTTCCCTTGTCGTCTTTTTTTCTAAACAATCGCTCCAATTGCTCTTCTTGAATGCAAAACGACAATTTTATTTCATTTCCAATTACCTCTACTGAATGTAATGCTTGAGAATATCTATGATAGATTTCGCTGTATTCATTAATATGTTTATTGGGGGCGTCTAATTTTTGATCTTCAAGTTTTAATAACCCCTTTGATGCTCGAGTACTATCGTCTGCCAATTCATCACTTAAACGCAAAATAGAAGCTAGTAATTTTGTTCTTACGCTAATGCCTAGAATTCCCTCTTCGCTTAAACGACCAATGGGATCATCTTTACCCCCATGAGCACGAGCTATATTAGCAATAATCATGATTTCAGGTCGTTCAAGTTTATCGGCACAAAATCTTGTTAGCATTTCATGAGTTTTACTGGTATGCTTTTTCCTTTTATCAATTAAATGACCTGCATCATGGAGTTGTATAGAAACAAGTAAAATAAATAATTCATAATCGGATAATTTAAATTCTCCATTTATAGAAGTGAAATTATCTATAATTGTACTCGCTCGTTCAATTACCATATTTATATGCCCTACTCCATGGTCATTATAATAGCCATCCTGTTCGTATTCTAGCATTTTTGCTTTTATTTCAGGATGTATTCCAGTATCGAAAATGTTTTTTATTTCATTATACTTACTAACATAATCTACTTTTCCAGGAAAGACAGACTTATCTCTGCACTGATTAAAATACTCTTCTATATTCATCTTTAATATTTTAAAATTTGTTTAAATATAGCTTCTGCTAATAATGGAGGGACTGCATTTCCTATTTGTTGTTGTATGTAATGGATAGTTCCTTCAAAAATAAAGTTGTCTGGAAAACTTTGTAATCTCGCAGCTTCTCTTACAGATAAGCCTCTATCCTGGAAAGGATGAATAAGCATATTCTTTCTATAATTTGATATTACCACGGACGGTTTGTCAGGATCTAGCCTTTTATAAATTCCACTATGACACTTATTTTTATCTGAATAGTTACTCATTAGATGTTCAGGAATTGCTCTCCAATTTTCTCCTGGTTTTATATACTTGTACCTTTCGATAACATAATCTTCATTTCGAGATACGAAATTTTGTGTTGCATGGGTAGAATTAATTCTCATATCATATGCATATTGGCTCATTGCTTTACTTTTATAAGGTAAAATATCTGACATTTGTCCATTCTTAAGATCTGGCAAATCAGAAATGGCATCATTCACTGTTATATAATCCTCTTTTTTGGGGGGGAAATCAAAATCAATATTAAGATTATTTCCTACTAAAAAAAAACGATTGCGATGTTGGGGTACTCCATAATCAGAAGCATATAAAATATCCCAGCATGTTTTATACCCCAAATTATTGAAATCATTTATTATTTCTTTAAGAGTTTCACCTTTGTTAAAGTTTGTAAGTCCTTCAACATTTTCAAATAAAAACCATTGTGGTCTCAACACATCAACGAAACGGACGAACTCTTTAAATAAATGATTATTTGAATTTAGCAAATTTCTCGTTTTTCGGTTGGATGTAGAAAAACCTTGACATGGAGGCCCTCCAAAAACTATAAATGGATACTTTTCTATTTGGTCTAATGGATTAACTTCACGAATATCTTGACAAACAACTTTGGCGTGAGGATGATTTTTTATATATGTTTTTACAGCTATAGGATCTTTTTCAATCGCTATAGCTATTTTTATGCCAGCATTCTCTGCTCCTAAGCTCAGTCCGCCTACTCCGCTAAAAATATCTATTCCTATTTTTTGACACATCAATCATATATTTATTAAAATGTTGCAAATATACTATATTTTGAGAAGTCTGATGAGAAAACAAGCTATGTTTCCTGACATAATTTTCAATAAATTCAAATGATGGATTAATATTGAGTAGTCTCAATTATAAAGGAATTGCCATCGTTTTTTCGGTTTTACCTACTATCATCTTCTTCACATTCTTCCGGCTTGTCTTTCCCCACATTTTCCCCGTCAAAATACCGCCGTATAAACTCATGCAAATCCTTCTCCCTGTAATACGTCTTATGCAGGATAGTATGATATTTCAAACCATTATCCCGATACCGTTGCAGCGTCCGTTTACTGACATTCAGCAGCAAACAAACATCCTGGTTATCGTACAACCGTTCCCCGTTCAGGTAATTCTGCGGCTTCTTGTCCTTCTTATCCAGTGCGCCCACAACCTTCTCCACCTGTTCAAGCAAACGCTCCATATACGCCTCAAACGTCTCTTTATCCAATGGTATCATACGCCCGACTGTTTGAAGTTCCCGATAATATAGTAACTCTGGTTCGACGGATCTTTCAGTATAATATCCTTCTCCCGCATGAACTTGATATAACTTTTCGCCGTGCGTTCCTTCACATCCAAGATGGACTGTATCTGTTCCGCTAAATCCACATAAGTAATAAAGTCCTGCCGCCCGAAAATATCCCGTGCCACAGCCACGAGTTCATCCTCTTTTCGCTTCTCCTTTTCCTCCTTCGGTTTTTCCCCCAGATAGACGTGCATCCCGGCTTCCCGGCTCCATGCAAACTGCATGATAGGCACATCCAGCGGACTACCGTCGCGCACCTTCAACGCTTTCACCACCGACACCGCCGGGTCTGTATCTTTCTCGATAGAAAGGATCGCCGCCGCCTTTCGCTGCAATTCACTTCCCAGATGCCCGCGCAACTTCAATCCCGAAGGAATAAAATGCAGGATAGTGACAATACAAGTGTTATATATCCCCGCCAGCCTGTACAGTTCCTCCACCACGGCAATACTTTCCGTTTCATCATTTGCCCCCTTTATCAAGTCCGCAATTCCGTCAATCACCACCATGTGAATCCCCCGGTATTGATAATGGAACTTATCCATGCTCTGGATAATCGCCTGCAAACGCTCTTTGCGGCTCATTCCCGTAAGGCAATACGCTTTCAGATATTCCGGCATCGTTTCCCGTCCGCAACGCCTCAAAAGGTTCGTGATATTCTTGTACGTCTGCACCTCCGACTGTTCCGTATCATAGAACAGAATTGCCTTCCGCTTGCTGTTCTCACAGACCGACACCCCCAGCGTATCCATTGCCTTATCCTTGTCCGTCTGCCCGATAGCCCCCGCAATCAGTGCCGTCACATAATTACTTTTCCCGGTTCCTTCGCCACCGGTAATACAAAGGATATTTCCTTGCGTACCTAACGGTACATCATTCACCGACACAACCATTTGTGCCACGGGAGGCGGGTTATTGAAATCCACCTCACAAGATTTCAGAGCTGACATAGTTTCGCTATAAATTGTATCCAGATAATCCAGAAATAGTTTAATCAAATCCTCCCGACCATTCCCCATACGGAAGAAGTCCGAGACATCCTTTTCTTCCTTTGTCCCCGCCAATGGCAGCAACAAACGTTTCACGCAGTAATTCTTCAATGCCTGTTCCTGCTTCGCCGAGCTATCCAGCCCCGTCTTATCCATATCGTAAAGCAGTGCGATATGTTTAAACCGGAAAGATAGCCGATGAACAATCCCCACGGGAATAGCCGCCGTTTCCGAGTTAAAGCAGATAGCATGGAACCCGTGAGCCGTCAGGCTCATTACATCCTTCTCGCCGCCCGTAATAAAGAGCAAATCCCCCTTAGACGGCAACTGTTCCAATCCGAAGCAATAATTTTCGCCAAAATCTCCGGCATACAAAAACCGCATCTCCGAGTGCGGACGATACACCTTCACATATTGCTTTGCCGTATAGCCGAACATCGGCTCTTTCTCCGTCGCCACAATACTGAACGGTTTCCCTTCACTGTTCTCACTGCTGAACTTCTTCAGTGAAACCACCCGGAACAGTCCCAATATATCCTGTGTGATGCCGCTTTCTCCCCAAAAGGCAAGTTCCGCAGCCGTAAACCCCTTTTGCGCCAACGTATAAGGTCGTGCCTTCTTCACTTTTTGCGCAGCCGTCGTTTCCGATACTATCGGAATAGGAGTGACGGGTAAATCCACCCCACAGCCATCCATTAGTCCCAGATGCAAGTCCCGGTCAATAATCGCCATAATCTCCACGAACTCCTTTGCCCGTTTGCAATCCAGCCCGTGAATTTTCCCCACCAGTGCAAAGCAATCCCCGGAATAATCATCATTCCCGAAATCCTTCAACTTATACACTCCGCTTTTCCGCTCATAATATACGTTGCACGAAGCCCGTTTATCTTGATAGAACGGATTAAGGAAATTCTTTCCCAGCCGGAAAGCCACCGGTACATAATGCCTGAATACGGACAGACCTCTATCCGTCAGTCGGAGAATATCCTCCTTGTCAATCGAATTATTCTCCACGCAGCAATACATTTTTGCGGAACTCGTCAATTAGGTGCGGTTCACAATTAATAATCTTCTCGTTCACTTTCCTCTCTATTTCCGAGAACCGGTACTTGCATTTTCCCCTTTCAAACGTATAATCAATCAGATTATCCGTTCTTAACCGTTGCAGGGTTCTTGTGCTGATATGCAGCATATCAGCCACCTCCTGGCTATCCAGCCAAATATCTTCCTCCTGTTCGGGTACATTTCCCTTTCGGAAGACATATTCCGCAATCTTCTCTATTTTGGTAATCAACCCCTGATAAGCTGCGGACTCCATTGTAATAACTTCCATACCTTATTATTTTTGAATATGCCGCAAAGTTCTTCCAATCGTACCGAAGCATTTGCCAACTTGTTACCAACTTGGCATAACTTTTTTTTGTGTGGTAATTGAAAATCAGGGAAATAGGGTAGTCAGGTAGGGCAGAGAAAAGTTCGGTGCAAGGTGCAAGCCTATCTCTATATATAGGCTCGCACCTTGCACTGAAGAAAAAAATATATCAAATTAATAATCAAATATTTGGTAGTTTCAGAAAAAGTGCATAATTTTGAACCCGCAAAACAAGAGTGACACATCGGTGTCACGGAAGACAAAAATGAAATATTGGAAATCGTTTCTAAATCGTTACTTTTAGAAATATTTACAGCGTTTTTGCTGTGATAAGTAATTAATTTATAGTCGATTGAAAGAAAATAAGGTGCAGTCCCGTACGCACCGCGAAAGCAAATAGCAAATTAAAGCAAAGCTCTGAAATTCAAGGATTTCAGAGCTTTTTCTTTTTCTCGCTCCGGCAAAAATGGGGACCCGAAATATCCGGTGCATAAGCAATTTTCGAGTTTCAGCTTTCTCAGACTTACATCACAAGAATAAGAAACTGAGCAGCAATGAATGGGCAGACCGTCCTCCGGATAGGGACAAAACTGGAAGAAGGTATAGGCAGAATCCACGTATGTCCCATGCTTTTTATTATGAAGGTTCATGTAAACCCTCGTCCCACGCACGTGGGCTCAACGGTTCACGCAGGCAAACCGGCGAGCACACATGCGTGGGACGAAGTTTTGTAATAAGGTTTCGGGAATTATGCGCCAAGCTTCTCTGCATTACACACAGGACATGAAGGGAAAAAGTGCCCATATACGGGGAGCAAAAGCCATACTTCCGGCACTATAGACAACGGAGTTCGCCCCTTAATCACCATATTTGCACAAAGAAAACGGAAAATAAGCCCGAAATAGACATTAACAAATGTTATTTATTATAAACGAAAAACAGAAAAAAAACACGTGGTTAAATTCTTGCTGTCAGATAGTTAAAGCCGAATATGAGAAGAAAAAGTAGTGCTGGCAAAAATGATGATTTTTAAAATCGGGGTCTGACTTACGAACTACAACTGCATGTGTAAAATAGGATATTCTTTACCTTCTCCGTCCAAATCAGACCTTTTGTATACGTTAAAGCCTATATATTTATAAAAACCGACAGCTTGAATATTCTGCTCGTTCACATCGACTTTCGTTACCTGCAAATGATTTATGGCATAAGTAACCAGTTTTTTCCCAATTCCTGTGCCTCGATAATTATTGTCAATAAACAACATTTCAAGATTTCCTTCTGCAATTCCCATAAATCCGATTAAGATTCCCTCCTGTTCAAATCCGAATAGAGTGACATACTGAAAATATACCGGAAGCTGTTCCTTATAGTATAGACAATCTTCCTCTTTAAGAAAATCATGTGTACTCAATACTGCACTTTCCCAAATTTCTATCAAACGTGGATAATCCGTAACTTTAATTTTTCTAATCATAATTGTAATTGCTATTTAAAGCCGCAAAGTTCGGAACTTATACATTCAATGCACTGAACCCAGGTTAAAAAATACGTTTACGGATTCTGCTTAGTGCTTGCGGCGTGATACCCAAATAAGAAGCTATATCTTTGAGTGGGATATAGTTTAATGTAATGCCATATTCTTCAATCATCTGTAGATAATACTGTTCAGGAGAATATTTAATCAAGTCGATATTTCTTTTCAAGAGCTTATTCAGTAGTATGGCATTCAAATCTTCAAATACGGTTTTCACCTTAGGAATAGCAGTATACAGTTCATCTACTCGCTTCTTGTCTATTCGGTAAATAACGCTATCTACAATTGTCTGCACATTAAATGCAGATTTTGTTTGTAAGGTAAAAGATATGTTCGACATTGAAAACGTACCTTCTTTACAAAACCAAAAAATCTGCTCTTCCCCTTTATGATTCAAAAGCCAACAACGTAACATCCCATCATAAACGAAATAACTATATCTTTCTATTTCTCCTTCCTTAATCAAAAATGTATCTTTACCAATCAATATCCGCTCAAAATATCGGTCAAATAACTTAGATTCCTCCAAATTAAAAGTATTGATGCTAAAATTAAATTCTTTAAGCAGTTTTTCTAAAAGCATAATATTCACTGACTATAGTTTTCATAAGTTTTGACAGCCGATTTTTATTCCACAATACCAAAATGAACCAGAGCGTTCCGGATACCATGCTCATCCACCGTCTCCGTTATATAATCGGCAACGCTTTTCACAGCCTCGGAAGCTCCTCCCATAGCTATTCCCATCCCGGCTGCACGAATCATGGAAATATCATTCCCGCCATCACCAAAAGCGATGGTTCCTGAAACATCAAATCCATAATAGGAAGCAAACTCATTGATACCCATAGCCTTGTTTACTCCCGTCACATTGACATCCGCAAAGAAAGGGTTCCATCTGGAAACAGAAAGTCCGGGAAGTTGTGCCATAACTTCTTTTTCCATTTCTTCATCACAATATATGCATAACTGACAACATTCGCCTCCCATAAATTCCTTTTCAATGTCTGCCACCGGCGGTGTAGGGTGATTGACCAGCCTAGCCAATTCGATGACGGTCGGATTGAGTTCGTTGACAAAAATACCTTTATTCGTTTCGATAGCCAGAGCAAACCCATAATGTTGAGCCAATACTAGTACCCTCTGAAAATCCTTTTCGGGAATCTGTTTACGAGATATAGGAGTGCCATCTCTCAGTACACAATCGGCCCCATTCAAAGCTATCACTGCATCGTATGGAATCTCTTCAAGTTCGTGAAGATCGGTAAACGCCCTCCCAGTTGCTATTATGATTTTTATACCGGATTCATGAACTTGCTGCAACGCTTCGATAGCCGACTGCGGAACGCGGTGAGTGTCGAAACTCACCAATGTTCCGTCTACATCTAAAAATATAGCTTTGGTCTCCATTATAAAATATTTTGGTCTAATAAATTCATTCTATCTGCATCATCTCAATTTTGTGAATATCTATATTCATTCGGTGCAACTCCCGTTGCTTTCTTAAACACCAGACTGAAATATTGCACACTCGGATAGCCCAGCCGACGCGCTACGGCAGCAGGTGTATTACCACCTTCCGATAACATTTTCTTGGCCGTGTACAAGCATTTGAACTGGAAGTATTCAGCCAATGTCTTACCCGTCTCAAACCTCAGCAAATCATCAAAGTAAGCCGTCGAAAGATTCAGTTTTTCGGCACAGCATCCGGAAGTGGGCAGCTTCCCCTCCTGCAACTTTCCGGAAGTGATATACTCGTCCAATATCCCTTCCATTTTCCCCAGAATCATCTTGTTCTTATTCTCACGGGTGATGAATTGCCGCTCATAGTAACGTGAGCAATAATCCAGCAGCAATTCGATGTGACGGGACAAGATGGTATTGCTATGCATATCAATGGAATGATGAAGTTCATCATCAATATTCTCAAGGCAACACGTCACTTTGGCCGTTTCGCGCTGTGACAGATGCAACGCCTCCTCCTTGCGGTAGAAAAAGAAAGTATAGTTGTCGATATGATTCTTTAACGTAGTACAAAGCAATAAATCGGGATGAAATGCCAGCAGCCAACCTTTGTCCGGAAGCGTATTGTTCTTGTTCATCCGGAATATCTCGCCGGGAGTAAGAAATACCATCGTAGCATTGGAATAATCATAATATTTCCGTCCGCAGCAGTCACAATCCCCTTCACAGTCCTCAATCAGTAGGATGGCATAGAATTCAAACTTCACAGCATCCTGATACACACTAGGATTTTCCAGATTAATAATGCTTACCTGAGGATGCAACGTTTTACATCCCAGGCACCGGTTACATTCACATACGGTCTTTATGTCCAATGTATTGTCTTTCATCACCTATAAAGTCATTCTCATTATTGTAACTTCAGATATATAAAATCTTAAGGATATGTTTTCCACACCTTCACAATATACCAATTACAAAATTAGAGGAAAATCCAGACATCTTCACTACCCTTATTACGGATTATATAACCTTAGTTACTGTTTTTATATCTGGCTACGTGACTTCATCTCCAGATACTTGTTTATCACGTCCACAGAAAGATTTTCCGGTGTAGTCAGTACAGAACTGATGCCGTGCTGCTTCAAGGTGGAGACTATCAGCCGTTTCTCGAATACAAATTTCTCGGCAATGACATGGCGGTAATACCCTTCCGTATCCCTCGCAGGAGTGGCGACGTACTCTTTCAGAGCGGCATCTTCGAAGAAGATGACCAGCAACCGGTGCTGGCGGTTCAACTGCTGCAAATAAGCCAACTGGCGATTCAAGCTGCCGATGCCGGAAAAATTGGTATACAGCACCAAAAGACTGCGTTTGTTGACGCGCTTGTTCAAATGTACGCACAATGAGGAAAAGTCGGTCTCCCCAAAAGTAGTCTGCTGGCTGTAAAGGTTCTCCAATAACGCCTGCATTTGTCCGGGCTGTCGGGAGGCGGGGATAAATGTATCAAAGTGCTCATTAAACGTTACCAGTCCGGCTTTATCCTCCTTCCGCATGACAACGTACGAAAGAACCAGGGAGGCATTAATAGCATAGTCCAGCAAGGTCATCCCGCGAAATGCCTGCTGCATAATCCGCCCCTTGTCTATCACGTTATAGATTTGCTGGGAACGCTCGTCTTGATAGACATTTACCATAAGTTCGTGCCTCCGGGCGCTTGCTTTCCAGTTTATCGTGCGGTAATCGTCGCCTTTCACATACTCCTTTATCTGTTCGAACTCCGTATGATGCCCCACCCTGCGGATACGTTTGATGCCCAATTCCGTCAAGTTGTCGCTGATAGCAAGCAACTCATACCGATGGAGCATCAGATAGGACGGATATACCTTGACATCCAGCGGAGCATCGCAAGTATATCTGCGGAAAAGCAATCCCATTCTGCCTGCCACAAACACCCGAATCCGTCCGAAAGAGTAAATCCCCCGCCGCGTAGGACGCAGATGATACGTAATCGTCCTGCCCTCATTCGCCTGAAGCCTCATCCGGAAATCAATATTCCGCAACTGGAATGCAAAAGGAATCTCATCCACCACTTCCACAGCCACCGGATGCGGATAACTGCTCTCCACACGTATGTTCACGGTGTTTTCATCTCCGTTGGAGAAGCGGGTAGCACACTGGCGGAATGCCCGGATGCCGCGAATACGATAGAGCATCACCCCATCCACCAACGCCGACACCGCCAAAACAAAAAGCGCCCACTGCCCGATTGCAAAGAATGGAGCAAAGACGTACCCGATACCCGTCAGCAGGACTATCAGAACAAGAGCAATATAGAATCGGCGGCCCAGTCTCACTTCGGCACTTCCACCTTATCAATCAGACGTTGCGTCACCTTTACCGGCGAATAGCCTTCCATCTCGGCTTCCGCTGTCAATATCAAGCGATGCTGAAGCACATACGGAGCAACGAACTTAATATCCTCCGGTGTCACAAAGTCACGTCCCTGCAACAGTGCATATGCCTTGGAGGCCTGCATCATTGCCACGGACGCACGCGGAGAAGCTCCTAAATATACAGCCTTGCTGGTACGCGTCTGCTGTACAATCAACGCGATGTACTGAAGCAGCGTGCGGTCTACAAACACGTGTTCCATCAGCCTGCGCAACGAAAGCAGTTCTTCTTTTGTGAGCACGGGCGTCAGGCTCTCCAACTTCACCAACGAAGCATTGGCGTGGTGGCGCTCCAGGATGTCCACCTCCTCCTCCAATGAGGGATATCCCATGGTTATTTTCATCAGGAAGCGGTCCAGTTGCGCTTCAGGCAACTTATAAGTCCCCTCCTGCTCCACCGGATTCTGGGTTGCCAGAATCGTATAGAGTTCTCCCATCTGATGCGTGGTACCGTCAATGCTGACCTGCCGTTCTTCCATAACCTCGAACAAGGCTGCCTGCGTCTTGGCGGGAGCGCGGTTTATCTCGTCCACCAGCACGAGGTCGGCAAACACCGGTCCTTGATGAAAGCCAAAGTCATTGGTTTTCATGTTGAAGACCGTAGTACCCAACACATCACTCGGCATCAAGTCCGGAGTAAACTGAATGCGGCTGAAGTCCGCCTTAATCAAGCGTGCCACTAGACGGGCAAGCAGTGTCTTTGCCACCCCCGGCACTCCCTCCAGCAACACATGGCCGTTTGCCAGGACAGCCGTCAGTACCAGGTCCACTATCTGCTCCTGCCCCACTATGACCGTAGCAATCCGGTCCTTCAACGCTTGTATCTTCTCGGAAAAGAGAGTCAAGTCCACCCGTTTTTCTGTGTTCTCTTCCATAAATATCTTCTTTATATATGATTGATTATTTCATTCATTTTATCGACAAGCCGTTTCATCTCCTTCTCAGAGATGCTGCGCCCTCCGTACACCACCGGCCTCACCTCGCGGATGAACACGGCTATTTCCCCCGCTTCCATACCCGTCTTCCGGGCAATCCTGCCGAAAGAGCGCTCATCCTCTGCCACTTCCTCCACATCCACTTGTATTTCCCTCCTCAGTTCCTCCGCAAAATAGAGATATTTCTTGCGGACTAAGTCAGCATGGTCCTTCTTCTGATAATAAAGAGTACCTATCAACTCTGCAAACTCCAAAGACTTATTTTCCGGTTCGCGGATAACCGGAATGGCGCGCTGCTTCCTGCGGGCTGTAAATATCATAAAGAGCAGGATGGAAACCATACTCAAGTACAATGCCCAGCGAAGCGGCGGCTGCGAAAGGAAATAGCGAAAAGAAGACATCTGTACCTGGGCTGTTTCTTTCATATAGCCTTCGGTACGGACAATGGGAAATCCACCCATCTGGGACAATATACGAAAAAGATAAGCCGCATTCTTCCCATCCAGCACACCATAGTTCGTAAAAAGCAGGGGAGTGGAAGCCAGTATAACTTCCCCTTTTCCCCAAGAAACCGACATGGCAACCGGATGAGCAGCTTCTCCGGTAACAGTTTTTTCCGCCAACACTTTACTAGAAATGGAATCTGCAAAGAAATAAGACTGACAAAGTTGGGGATAGAAACAGAAAGTCTGCTGCGGATAAACCGCCGAATCCCCCACCCAGCACAAACTGTCTTTCGAAAGCAATGCAGTGGCATATTTTTTCAAAGCCGACGGACTGAAATAGGAATAGCTGCACTCAAATCCCAGCGTATCTTTCAAAATACGGCTGAAAGAGCTCCCCGCCAGCATAATCCGGTCTCCCCGTCCCGCCATCTTCAACATCGCCTCCACATCTACATCCGTCAAATGCAGGTTATCGGTAACAACCAGTATTCCGCGGCGGAGCGTCGTATCTTCCTGCTCCAGTTCATAAAAAGTCTTTCTCGACAACGAATATCCCTTCGGCAACGATGAAGACAGCAGGCTATCGAACACGGCACAGCCGAACGGTTGCTTGTCATAATGGCTGAACGTAGGGTTCCAGACAAACTTCTTTGGCAGACGGCACTCTATCGCAAACATCAACACCAGAAAAACAATGATACCGGCTATAAACCAATGGTTCCCCTTCATGCCGCCCCTCCTTTCTCCACTTCTTTCTGCAAATCCCGCATCGCATGGAACAAAGTTTCGGTCGCTTCAAAATTTCCGTAACGTACTCGTAGAAAATGGTTGGTCATTTGGCGGAAAGCTGGCAGACGGACTTCATAGATATATTGTGTAGGCGTTTTATATAACTGCCAGTCTATACGTTTTCCATCGCTGAGCTGTTTCAGCGTCTGCAGATAGAGCAAACGCACCGCCTCCCGATAATCCGTCCGGGCAAGCGCATCGGCAATTCTTTCCGCAAAATCCACTCCATAGATGGTATCCTCCCCCACTGTATAGGGCAGGGTACTCTTGCGCGAACGCATGAACAGTTCCGGACGCTTCTTGTACACAAACCAAATGACCAATACCAGGATAAGAACGGCAATGCATATCAATACGACTTCCGAATATTCTGCCACCAACGTATTCCCGAATATCTTGTCCAGCAGCTTGCCGAACCATCTGCTGAACCACTCAAGTACATTAATTTCGGGAGCTATCAACTCACGACTGTAAGCAAACGCCGGGTCAGACTGCCAAGCGGCAACCTGTGCAGTATCACAAACCAGTGTATCAGCCGGAGCCATATTCATAGTCCGTTATCAGAGTTTATCAAAATTGTCAATATCACTCTCCACCATCACATAATCTATCTTTTCCGAAGCATGACCGTATTGATAAGCCAGTCCCAGCAATGAGAAAATCATGGACATATAAACGCCGAATGCCTGGACCACCGCCAGCAGATAAAGCACAAAGCTATAGGCTGCCGATACAGTGGCACCGCCACCTGCATCAGTCATTGCAAAGATATATTTCACAATAGTCCCGATATACCATGGAATCATCGTCACTCCCTGCAAGATGGCGGCGATGAATCCCATAACAATGGAAATCAGTACGATACCTCCCCAGGTAGCGAAACCCAGTCGGTAGGCCTTCTTCAAGGCATCTATGATATAGATATCTTCGAACAGATAGACTGGAGCCCAAATAGCAAGTGGCACAGACACCACCACAACGAGCAGAACGAACAAGAACGCAATCGCCATGAACGGAATGACGGTGGCTATAAAACCAACAATAAGCCCTACAAACAGCACCAAAAGCACACCGACAATCATTATCAGAAATACCCTTCTGACATTACGGAACAACAAGGGCTTCAGCATCCCTAACGTCACTCCCTCCAAGCGTTTTTCCCGTTCATTGTAAGTACGGACCAATGCGTAGACCAAAGAGGTCAGCATGACAGTTCCTAGCAGATAGAGAACGGCATACAGACTGTAATAAGTCACCAGTGCCATGATGGACGCTCCGACAACAGAAGAGTCGAACGAGCCTCCGGTCATATCACCCAGAGCCATTGTACCGCTCATCAGCCCGTTCAAGCTCAGTCCCTGAAGCAGACAAAGCGGCAACATCAGATATGTGGTGAATTTCATCAACGGCTTCCAATTCTCTTTGATAAAATCAAAGGTAGCAGTTAGTTTCTCTCCAAAAGAACGTTGTACATACAGTGCGATTTTAGGTTTCTGTGCTTCCATGCTTTTTTCTGTTAGGTAAATAAATATAATAAAAAAAGATAAACGACAAAGAGAGTAGAATAAAGCCGAACCTCAAAGCATCCGGAAGTTCGGTATGGCGGGTAACGAATCCTTCTATAAATCCTGCCATGATGAATACGGGTACCGTACCCACCACTATTTTCAGTCCTTTTTTGGCTCCCCGTTTGAAAGATTCCAGCCTTGAATAGGTTCCGGGAAAGAGCCATCCGTTGCCCAGGGCAAGACCGGCGGCACCGGCTACAATAATCGCCCAGATTTCGAGTGTCCCGTGCAGCCAAATGGCAAGGAAGGACTCCCAAAGCAAGTCGTGCTGATAAAAGAAGGTTTGGAAAGCCCCTATCATGATACCATTGTTAAGGAGCATGTATCCGGTGCCAAAACTGGTCAGCAACCCCATGGCAAAGCAGTTGAAGGAGACCATGATATTGTTCAGCGTGATACTCAGAAACATGGGGAACTCGGAGGAACCGTTATATACAGCCATAGGTTCACCATTAGCGATATTGTTCAAAGTCATATCCACATAGGAGTTTCCTAAAATCAAACGCACAAAATCGGGGTCTCCGGCAGCGGATACCACTCCTATCAATGCGCTGACCACAAATATAATGAAGGAAGCCACCAGCTCACGGCGTGCATCGTGCATGGCCGAAGGCACTTCACGGGTCCAGTAGGTGATAATTCTTGACCATTTCTCGCGCTTGTTTCTATAAATGCGGTTGTGCAATGCCGAGGCAAGATTGTTCAGATAGATAGTGATGCGGGAAGCGGGGAAATGCGTTTGGGCAAAAGCCAGATCTGCCGTAAGCTCCGTATATGCGTCGGCAAGTTCATCGGGAGACAGACTTTCCGCCTGCTCCACCATTGTTTCTGCTCGTTTCCATTTTTCGATGTTCTGCCGGATAAACGTCACTTCTTTCATACCCCATGACTATTTCAGAGAAGTTTTGTCTGAAATAGGTAACAAAAATAAGAGAATAATGATATATTTGCAATGAAATACTAAAAATGTTTTATCAGGAATGGCAGAATCTACAATTATCACCGGACAATTTGTCCGCATCAGTCAAACGCCTGCCAGTATCGGTGAGCGGCTCATTGCACTGGCCATAGATTATATTCTGCTCGGATTCTATGTATTTTCTACTTTGGCCTTGTTTTCACGGATTCATCTACCCTCTGATTTCACGATGCTTTTCTTTTTTACCATTGTCTACCTGCCAGTCTTGCTTTATGCATTTCTCTGCGAAATGTTCAACCAGGGACAAAGTTTCGGCAAGCGGCTGATGAACATTCGTGTCGTAAAGGCAGACGGCTCCACGCCCGGCATAGGCTCGTACCTGCTCCGATGGCTTCTCTTCCCTATCGACGGACCGGTGACCGGTGGTCTGGGACTTCTGGTCGTCCTTTTGACCAAAAACAGCCAGCGAATGGGAGACCTTGCCGCCGGCACCATGGTAATCAAGGAAAAGAATTACCGCAAGATACACGTCAGCCTCGATGAGTTCGACTACCTGACCAAAGACTACCGACCTACCTATCCACAAGCTTCCGACTTGTCATTGGAGCAAATCAACGTCATTACCCGGACCCTGCAATCGGGTAAAAAAGACCGTACACGCCGCATTGCCTCCCTTGCGAAAAAAGTGCAGGAACTTCTCTCCATCACTCCTCATGACAGTAACCCGGAAAACTTTCTTCAGACCATTCTCCGGGATTACCAGTATTATGCCTTGGAAGAAATTTAATACGAACTTCCAACAAAACCAAAGAAGTGTTAAGTCTTACGCTTATTTAAGATTCAAGCTGCATCTTTTTGGCTTTTCATTTGTTAATCAACCAGAAGGTCTTAACTAAATAACAAAGAACAATTATGAAACGAATCATTACATTAATCACACTGGTGTTGGTAAGTGCATCGACCCTGATGTATGCACAGAGTAGCAGCGAAACACGCCAAGCAGAGCGTAAAGCCCAACGCGAAGCCCAGAAAGCACGCGAAAAAGCAGAAAATGAAAGGAACTATGCCATTGCCGTCCAGGCATTGAAAGAGGGCAAGTTTGTATTGGAAGCAGACCAGCTGGTGTTCAAGAGAGGACGGAGCGCATTTGTTTCATCGACAACAAACTTCGTTCTGATGGACGGTGAACACGCATCCGTACAAATAGCTGCCAACAATGCCCTTGCAGGCCCCAACGGAATAGGCGGCATCACAGTGGACGGCAGCAGAAAGGAAATGAAAATCACGACCGACAAAAAGGGAAACGTGAATTGCAGCTTCAGCGTACAAGGCATCGGAATATCCGCACAAGTGTATATCACACTGACCAACGGCGGCAATAATGCATCGGCAAGAATCAGCCCGAACTTCAATTCGAATACCCTGACGCTGAACGGAGTCCTGGTTCCATTGTCCCAGTCAAACGTTTACAAAGGGCGGGCTTTATAAAACACCCCTTTTGTCCGTACAAAGTATAAAGAAAAGAAGATATTCATATCGTGTTCGCAGGATACGAATATCGTGTAGACACGATATTAACAGAATGCGATACAAGGAATTAATAAACTGTTATACAGAATATTAATTCCTTGCATCGTACATAAAGGGAGCTAACAGAATGTGGACATTTATTCTTTTATCTGTTGACACGTTGGGCAATAATATACCGAACCACCCATATAAGCCTCTTTTATGATGGTACTGCCACAACGGAGACAAGGATTCTTCCATGTTTTGGCAGAAAGAATGGTTTTGTAACCTCCGGCGTTGCCATAAAGATCTGTTTGCGTATCGCGTCCGCCCTCGAACGTCATATCCACCAATGTTTCTTTTAGAGCATTAAAAAGAACGTCTTTCTGATTATCCGACAGAAGTAGCACTTTCTGTTTGGGATTTATCCGTGCATTGAACAGAATATCCTGCGTTACGCCGTTACCTACACCGGGAATACGCTGATTGGTTGCTAATAGAGCTTTAGCAGAGAGGGTCTTCTTTGCTTCGGCAACGAGTTTCTCAAATTCCGCTTCGGTGTATTTATCGCTCAACGGCGAAATGCTTTCCCGACTCAATTTATAGTACTTATTGTCGATATAGCTATCAGGATAAACATTGATAAAACCATACATTACAACCGTGAAGACAAGGAATGAATCATCATTAAACGTCAGCAACAACTGGTAATTGGCAGGAATCTTATCTCCCGCATTGTAATAACGGACACTGACTCCGTCGCCTATATTCATGATCACATTATCCGAAAGATTGAAATTGACAAACATGCCATATCCTTCGGATGAAAGGATGGTTTTGCCTACGAGCAGTTTACCATACTCCGACGGATTGCCGTTATAGAACGTAAACTTATGCGGTTTGGTGGCATTGAATACCTGCGTGATTGTTTTACCGCTCAAGGCGTTGTTCACTTGTTTGCTCAGGGTGATAACTTCGGGTAATTCCAACATATTATCTTACTTTTATTTTCGATAGGGATATATATTTCCGTTAATAACTCGTCAATAGCTAATCAATATCGTTCATTATTTTAACCGGACCACTTCCCCTATAATAGGCATCAACACGTTCAAAGAGTCTTTCTCTTTCAGATTCATGGCATTCTTCAACGGTTCGTCCCAGCGGTGTCTAGCCAAAGCATATTTGGAATGATGGACAGTCAGAATCTTTTCCGCATTCAAGTCCCTGGCCACTTGTCCCAAATATTGGGGCATGGTATGGATATATTTCCAATCTTCGTTATACTGCCCATTCTCCAATATGGCAAGGTCAATGCCAGGATATTGCTTGCCTATTTCGGCAAAATGCGTATCATATCCACTATCACCGCCCATATAAATCTTCTGCGAAGGGGTTTCGATAAGGAAAGAGGCCCATAGTGCCTGATTCGCTTTCAACGAGCGGCCCGAAAAATGCCGGGCGGGCAAGCAATGAAGCAGAAATCCCTTATCCAGTACAGTATCTTCAAACCAATCCAGCTCAACCAGGGATGATTTGTCAAATCCCCAATACTCGAAATGTTCGCCTACCCCCAAAGGACAGACCACCTTGCCTACCCGGTTTTTCAGCTGCATCACCGTCTCATAATCCAGATGGTCCCAATGGTCATGTGATATCACCAGATAGTCAATCTCCGGCATATCGGCAGGCTTGTAGGCATCCGCCCCTTTGAACGGCTTGTTTACAAACGAAACCGGAGAAGCCACACAAAATACGGGGTCTACCAGTATACGCTTTCCGTCTACCTGGATAAAATAGGATGAATGTCCGAACCATACCAATACATTCTCGTCCTTGCTTATCTTGCTGAGGTCCGTCTTTATAACCGGAATCTCCGTTTCAGGACGCAAATCGGTTTCTTTCTTAAATAAGAATCCCCAGAAAGCTCCCAAACGTCCCTTTTGGGAAGTCATCATCACCGTACTGTGCAGATTCCGGAATTCTCCGTCTTTGTAATGAGGCGACTTCTTTATCCTCTCCAACCGTTCTCCTTGAGGAGCCCTCCCGAAACTCGGCTGATTGACAAAAACGAATCCCGCTATGACCGCAACAGCCACAATACCCACTATAATGCCAACTATCATACGTACTCTTTTCGTTTTTAATGAATTCATATTCAATGAAGCTACATTTACAGCTGCAAATATAGTCGAATTGTTATTAAATCACTATCTTCGCGCCCAATTTACGGAATCAATACAATAAAGAAATAAAAAGCCAACAAAGAAATGAACACACACAGTCTATGTTGCATCGGTTATATTACCCAAGATAAAGTTGTAACCCCTAAAAATACCATATATATGCCGGGAGGCACCTCCTTCTACTTCGCACATGCCATCAAGCACTTGAATGCTAACGATTTTCTATTGGTAACAGCTTTGGCTGATACTGACATGGGCATTGTGGAAGACATTCGGAAAGAAGGTATTTCCGTCAAAGCCTTGCACAGCACACATTCCGTCTGTTTCGAGAATATTTATGGAGAAAATCAAAACGAACGTACACAACGTGTCACGGCAAAAGCAGACCCTTTCACCGTGGAAGGTTTGAAAGATACCGATGCACGGATTATCCACTTGGGCAGTCTGCTTGCCGACGACTTCTCTTTGGAGGTCATCAAGTTCTTGTCCGGCAAGGGACTCCTCTCGGTAGACGTGCAAGGATTTCTCCGCAAGGTGGAGAATGAAAAGGTGCTGGCCGTAGACTGGCCGGAAAAGAAAGAAGCATTGAAGTATATCCATATCCTGAAAGCCAACGAAGCTGAAATGGAAGTGCTGACCGGATGCAGTGAACCGCACGAAGCTGCATTGCTGATTGCAGACTGGGGCGTGAAGGAAGTGCTGCTGACCCTGGGAGATAAAGGTTCGCTGATTTATGCCCAAGGAGAATTCCACGAAATACCCGCCTACCCTGCCCTGCAGATTACAGATGCAACGGGATGCGGAGACACCTATATGGTAGGATATCTGTATATGCGCGACAAAGGCGCGTCTTATCGAGAAGCCGGATGCTTTGCCGCCGCCATGTGTACCATAAAGCTACAATCGCACGGGCCGTTCTGCGGAACGGAGGAAGCGATAAATAATGTGATAAGAGGATAAGATGATGGGGTGATAGCAGGATATCACCCCATCATCTTATTTACAATCCGAATTTCTTCAAATCATCTTCCACGCTACCGATACCTGCAATATGGAACATATCAACCAGTACCTTGACGACATTTGGAGAAAGGAAAGCGGGCAATGTAGGTCCTAAGTGAATATCCTTCACACCGAGGCTCAATAATGCCAATAATACAATAACTGCTTTCTGTTCGTACCACGCTATGTTGTAGACTATGGGAAGTTCATTAATGTCGTTCAGCTGGAATACTTCTTTCAGCTTCATGGCTATTACCGCCAGTGAATAGCTGTCATTGCACTGCCCGGCATCCAATACACGGGGAATGCCGTTGATGTCTCCCAAACCAAGTTTATTATAGCGGTATTTGGCACAACCTGCGGTCAGGATAACGGTATCTTGCGGCAAGGCTTTGGCAAATTCCGTGTAGTAGTCACGACTCTTCATACGTCCATCGCAGCCTGCCATTACGATAAAGCGGTGTATGGCTCCGCTCTTCACGGCATCTACCACCTTGTCTGCCAGTTGCAGTACCTGGTTATGAGCAAAACCGCCGATAATCTCTCCATGCTCTATCTCCACCGGGGGCTGGCATTGTTTGGCAATCTCTATGATTTCAGAAAAGTCTTTCCTACCTTCAGCATCCTTATCAATGTACTTGCAACCCGGATAGCCGGTAGAGTTGGTGGTAAACATACGTTCTTTATACACGGCATTTGCCAGAGGAGGAACGATGCAATTGGTGGTAAACAGAATCGGTCCGTTGAAGGAAGTGAATTCTTCGCGCTGTTTCCACCAGGCATTACCATAATTGCCTACAAAATGGGAATATTTCTTGAAAGCGGGGTAATAGTGGGCAGGCAGCATTTCACCATGTGTATAGACGTCTACTCCCGTGCCTTCAGTCTGTTTCAATAATTCTTCCATATCTTTCAAGTCATGGCCGCTGATCAAAATTCCCGGACGGTTCTTCACACCGATATTCACCTTTGTAATTTCAGGATTACCGTAAGTACCGGTATTGGCCGCATCCAATAGAGCCATTGTCTTTACTCCGAACTCACCGGCTTCGAGAACCAGCTTCACCCACTCCTCTGCCGATAGAGACTCAACCGCAATGGTAGCCAGTGCGCGTTGCATGAAAACATGAACCGTATCATCATTGAATCCCAGACGCATGGCATGCTCCAGATAGGCTGCCATACCTTTCAAGCCATAGACAAGCAATTCTTTCAACGAGCGGAGGTCTTCATCTTGTTCACGCAGAACACCTACTGTCTTCGCTTTTTCGGCATAGTCATCACGCGTTCCCTGCCAAGTCAGTTCATCTACTTTGGGTAGGAACACTTTGTTGTGTTCCGCTTCTTGAATCAATCCATTACGCATGATGATTCCTTTATCCACCCGCTTCAAGATGCTTTCATCGTCGAAATTTGCATTCGTAATGGTGCAGAACAGAGCATCCGTCACAAAAACATTCACTTCTTCAGAGACCGGACAATCTGCCTTACGTAATGTATCGGCAACAACAGAGATGCCCCTGACTACAAACAGTAACAAGTCCATTGCTTGAGCCGTATGGCTTTCTTTTCCACACACACCTTTCAATATACAGCCAGTTCCTTTGGCAGTCTCCTGACATTGATAACAAAACATGTTTGATTCCATATTCCTATTCATTTAAAAGTTTACATTATCTTTCCATAAAAGAAGCGGCACCTTAGCAATAAAAATAAGCAAGCTTATTTTCTATTACTTTCGGTTTGCATTATCTTTGTGCAAAGATGAGAGTTCTACAACGCGAAAACTGTCACGAATGTTACATCGAATCACAAAAAAGTAAAAAAGAGAATGGAAATCCATACATTATTGAAAATACCTCCTTTTCAAGGCATAACAGAAGAAGAATTATTATCCCTCATCCTGGCACCCGAACATGCACGCAGGCAATGCAAACCTGCTGACTTTATTGCCATGCAGGGAGAAGCATACCGTTCTCTATTCATATTGTGCTGCGGCAGTGTGCGTACCCAAATGGTCAGTGCAGAGGGAAAGCAACTCACCATAGAAACGCTGAAAGCCCCGCAACTACTTGCCCCGGCTTTTGTCTTTGCCTCCGAAAACCGCTTCCCGGTAAATATCGAAGCAAAAGAGAAATGTGAGATACTCATCATAAACAAGAATGTCTTCCTGGAATTCCTGCATCGACACCCCACTGTGATGCGCAACTTTCTGCAACTGGTATCGGACAGAACTCTGTTTCTCTCCAAAAAGCTGAATGCCTTTGCCCTGCAAAGCCTAAAATCGCGCATACTGAACTATCTACGCATGCATGGCACGATACTCAACCAGCAGGAAGTGGCACAAATACTGGGAGTGGCTCGTCCCTCGCTGGCACGTGCCTTATCGGAGCTGGCAAGCGAAGGATGCATCCGGATAGAAAAGAAGGAAATGCGGATAAATGAAATCTCTGCCCAAAAGTATTTATAAAAAATGCCCGCACTTATATATTATTCTTACCTTTGTCCAAGAATAAAAAGCTATGGAAAAGATTCTACTGGATGAAAAGTACGAACAGTTATTGTTCCAAATCCCTCTACTAAGGGATTTGCCACATAATATCAAGCAATCGCTGCTTGAGAAACTGGAATATTCAGTCTATTCTATAGACAAGAAAGATATAGTTGCCCGGCAAGGCACCCCCTGCAAGAAGCTATATATACTATTGGAAGGCAAATTGCGTGTAGATATTATAGACGGCCTGGGCAATAAGGTTATGGTAGAATACATCGTTGCCCCCCGGGCCTTTGCCACTCCCCATCTCTTCGGCAGCAACACCACACTGCCGGCAACTTTTACCGCCATTGAAGACTGTATCCTATTCACTGCGACCAAAGAATCCACCTTCAAACTTATCAGCCAGGATCCCAAAGTGCTGCACAACTTCCTTTGCATAACGGGAAATTGCAATGCCTGCACGGTTTCGCGATTAAAAGCCCTTTCCCGCAAAACAGTCCGCGAAAGGTTTGTCGTCTATCTGTTTGAAAACAGAATTTCCAACTCTACCAGCATCACCATAGCGCATACCCAATCTGAGCTGGCAGAATACCTCAATGTAACCCGCCCGGCACTTTCAAAGGAAATCAATAAGATGACCAAAGAAGGTATTATCCTAATGACGGGTAAGAAAATTGAGGTATTGAATGAAGCAGCTCTGAAAGAGTATATCTAAACTACCATTTTACAAACAAGATTCTCGGATTGATGTTGACAGATACCCAGCCCCAATCCTGCCAACGTTTATGGTCGCCGCCTTTCGCCACGCCCATGGACTTCGTACCCCGCATGATGGAGTAACCGGCAGAAAGCTTCACGCCCTTCATCACATTCCAGTCAAGCTGATAGTCTATCTCCGAACCCAATCCCTTTTTTACATCATCCAGCTTGGCAGCAGTAGCAAAATAGTGATAATTCAATTGCATACTCACCTGCTTGGATGTCTTGAAGTTAACACCCAACTGGGCATCCTGCAAACCGGGAGCGACTCCCTGCCAGGCAGAAGCATAGAAATAATCCATCGCTCCATAGAACTTATGATGTGTTCCGTAAAGGGGATCGAAAGCCTTGAACTTGTCACCCTCCCCGTCACTTCCACTCAGATAATCATAACCCAAGCTCACACTCCATTGCTTGTCTATGGCATAGGCAGCCTTCACGCTTGCCATAAAGGCAGATACACTCTGCGCATTCTTGTTCTTTCCGGTCTGGTAATAGAAAGCAGCCTGCACGGGCAGCCAGTTTCCCGATTCCGGTTGATAAGTCACGTAAGTACCAAACGTCTGCAAATAGCGGGTACGGGAGGTCTCGGTCTCCGCATCACCGGTTTCCAGCCCCAGATTCATGAACAATAAAGAGACATCAAGATTGGAAGCTTGCGCCGCATAATGATACCAAAGGGTCTGCATATTCTTGTAAGGTTGCGCGCCGTCATAATAATAGGTACCGCCTTTTGACTTTTCCTTGTTTTGGTTGAAGGCAAGAATGAAATGCAGTTGGTGGGCATTCTTGGCATAGCCCAGCTTCAAGGCATCATGATAGCGACCTGCGACATTCCAGTCCAGTCCTCCTAAAATACGTTCGTCATCATAAGACAAGGTCTGGCGTCCCAGTTGTGCAAAAAAACCGGCACCGAAATCGAGCTTTGCCCATGCTTCGTTCATGATGAAACGCCCGTTAGTATCTATCTGCGGGTCTTGTCCCCACACCCCTACATGCTGGGCGGAAATCTTCATGCTCAAGTCCGAGCGTTTGTACTCCATGGAAAGGCGTGCACGGTTGTTGATGAATGCAGCTGCTTTGTCTCCCTCGAAACGTGGGAACTGTGCACCGTTACGGTATTCTGCACGGGGTCTGATTTGCATCGACATGGTGAATTCGTTCTCTTTCTCCGCACTTTGCGCCCACAACATTCCGGGCAACAGCCATAAGCCTAATGCCAAATAAACTATCTTCATAAGTATTTTAATTTAAGTTATACGTATGTACACTCACTCCTTGTGCCGAGGGCAAATAATTGATGCCGTACCAGCACATTTGCAACAGCAGAAAAGATACAAGCAGGCCGACCAATGCCTTGCGATGTGCCGCGGGACGCCCCAGACGGAAATGGATATATGCCAGATAGGAAAACCAGGTAGCCGCCGCCCAAGTCTCTTTAGGGTCCCATGCCCAATAGTGTCCCCAAGCAGCTTTTGCCCAGACGGCACCGGACAGCATACCCAGCGTCATGAAAGCAAGCCCTACATAAGTCAAGTTATCGCACAGAGCCATCTCATGCCTTTCAATCCCCTTCTTCTTGAACCACAGCAGGTAGACAGCCATCACCGTAGCGGCACCCAGCATGGCGTAGGCAAACATATAAACAATGACATGAGGAGTGAACCACGGGCTCTGCAAGGCGGGCATCAAAGTCTTATTGTGTATTTCGGGCTTGAATATATTGATGCAGACAAACACCAGTGACAAAATGGTACTGAAACCGAGAATCCATTTATACTTCCAACGGCCATAAGTGATGATTCCCGCCAACGGAAGAAAAAACGAATACCACAGACGGGTCTCTCCCATCGTCCGCATCGGAGGACGTTCCAAAGAAATCCACATACCGACAATGAAACTGAAAAAGACAACCAGTCCCAGGCAGGTAAAGGTATATACCACTGCCGGGCGTTTTCCACGCCATGCAGCGAAAGCTCCCCATCCCCAGAAGAGTAAAGCGACAATGGCAAACAGAGCAAAATAATCCCAACTCATACCGTCTCCTCCTTTCTTTCTTCTTTTCCTTTTGGTGCATTGACAAACAAGCAGACTGCTCCCAGCACCATCATTATAATGCCGGCATATACAGCCGGGAGCCAGGGGTCGCGCACCAGTTCAAAGACACTGACATCACTCCACCGTCCCTTCGTCTCGTCATAGCTCAATTGATAAATATTCCACCCGGATATCTTCAACGGACGATTCACCTCGATAGTGTCTTCCACCACATCTCCCGCCTGCGTATAAACCGTAACAGCAGACACAAACCGTTGCGGCTCACGTTCGGGCATCACCAGACTGGTCTGCTCCGACAAACGCAATGCCTTATAGGGGAACATGAAGCTGCCGCAACTCACCCATCCCTCCTTCGACTGTCCGGAGGCGGTGTTCACCGCTTTCAGATAAACGGCATAGGCAGCTCCCATCGAATGGAATTCAGTAAACTTTAAGGTATCTTCCGTAGCCACGGAGGCAGCCATAGGAATGGTTTGAAAAATGGAGATGTCCCAATCCAGCAATTTTCCCCGTTCCACCTTCTCTTCCAGCAACAAATGTTCCGGCATATCCTTCGGCAGTGCCTGCCCCGTCTCATTGTCTATCAGCATCAGTTTGGGAGGATACTCGTGTATAGTAAATTCTTTCAGCTCAACAGCAAGCGGAAGTTCCGTCAGCTTGCCGCCCTCATCTATGGCACGCCATTCGGTCTTGCCCAATTGGGTAATCATTTTAAGACGCTGCATATCCGCATTGCCCAGCGTTGCCGTCAGAAGGGCAACAAACAAGCCGGCATGATTCAGCAGAAAAGGAATCTTACGCACATTGAAGGGGATAGCGGCACGGAGAATAGTCATCCCTAAGACAGCAACCAGCCAGACATAAAGTAACACAAACGGCCCAAAAGAAAGCATTTTCGAAAAGCCGATGACATCTGCCGAAGGATGGGTGGAGGGAACCTGCCGTACCAACCCCATAATGACAGTGATAGCCGCCACACAGACCAGGGAAGAAACTGCAGCCGTATAATGACTGAGCCATCCGAAACAATACACCCGTTTGCGAAGCCCATGCATCCCTGCCAGCAACAGCAAGAACAGCACCAGAACAATGATATTGACCGGCCATGCAAACAAGCCCCAACGAATGCCTCCAACGCTCCACTGTAACAGCAAGCCCGTGACAAACAGTCCTGCCCCACAGATAAAACCTTCCTTATACCCCCACGGTTTCTTCCACATCTTCTGATTTATGATTTGACGATGTACAAATTTATTTTAGTGCTAACCGGTTGTTAGCTTTCGCTTTTTCCAGCCAAGCCGGTGCTGTAGTCTTCAGGAAATTGTCCTTTGCAGCTCTTTCGGCATCCATATCGAGCCCGATATATTCCTGCGCCTTGTCTTTGGTGGAGATATCCGGCATAGGAACATTGTCTGTATATCCATGCTTCGCCAGCACCTTGGAGATAGCCAAACGCGCCTGCATGGCTCTATCCAACCCATGAGACAAGACACGCTGGATTTCTTGCGGTGCGTGGAAAGAGCCACCGTGAGATGCCACACCGAAGTCCCAACGCCATTGTGCCTGACGAATCAGCGCCAACACATCTTTCATCTGCTCTTCCGTAGCTCCCTTATCCCAAGCAAATTTAGCTTCGATATGGGCTTTGGCAAGTTCCTGCTCCAAGCGGTTACGGATTTCATTGGCCTTGCGCTGGCGTTCGTAGACGTTGTTGCGCAAAGTTTCCTCACTTTCGCGGTGGCAGGTTTGGCAGGTACGGTCTATCATAGCCAACGGACTCTGTATATGGTGGTCGCTGAACTTCACGCCACCTTCACTCTTATAAGGCATGTGGCAGTCCGCACACGATACGCCACGCTGGCCGTGAATCCCCATCTGGGCTATTTCAAAATCGGGGTGCTGCGCTTTCAGGATAGGGGTACGGCTCAACTTGTGTATATAGTCGTAGAAACCAGCCTCATCATAATAGGCTTCCATGTCTTCCACCGTAAAACCTTTGTCCCAGGGGAAAGTCAGGTACTTGCCGTCGCCCTTGAAGTAATACTCCACATGGCACTGCGCACATACCAGTGAACGCATCTCCTGCGGAGTGGCCTTGGTAATATCCTTGCCTTGGCGTTCAAAAGCCTCTATCAAAGCCGGACGGCTGATATGCAGGTTCATGTTTTCCGGTTCGTGGCAGTCGGCACAACCAATCGGGTTTACAATTTCATCGCCCAAAGCGCCCCACTTATTGTTATAGAAAGCATCCACACCGATAGCTTCCATCATGCGGGGCACATCGGGGCTCTTGCAAGTCCAGCAAGTAGAAGGCTGCGGGCCATCCGTAGCAGTGGCAGGCGCACCGGTACGAAGAGTTGCCGTAATGTCCTCGATGGCATGCATATGTCCGCGCGGAGTGGAATAGTCCTTGGAGAAGGCATATCCCGCCCAGAGCACTACCATCTCGGGACGCTGTTCCAATACATCCACAGCCACATTTCCATTGAATTCACTCTGGAAGTCGGTCTTGGCAGTTTCAGTCCATGTCTGATACTCACGGGGGAAATCACTCTTAAAGACTTCGTTGCGTGCCTCAATTCCCTCAATCACTGTTTTGCGGTTATTGAATACACTTGCCAGCTCGGCCCTGCGCTCCATCAAGGCAGAAACACATAGCCCCAAGACAAATACAACGACCATTGAACCACCGAACAACAGCCATCCTTGCCACGATTTTAATCTCTTTTCCATATCTATGAAGATTTATTGTTATTATTCCTTTATCAGTTTCTGCAACCACTCCGGCACGGGAGATTCCGGATAGGGTACCAATGCAGCGGGTGTAGACGAAAGACTGTTCATTCCACCATGAGGCACGTCGCGGTGGCAATCCCAGCATGCCTTTCCGTCGCCGGTGAGGGTCATCATGTAGTCTATTTTACCAGCATCCACAAACTCGTTGGTCAGTTGCGTATGGCAACGGATGCAATTATTCATAATGACCTGCGCACTTGCTGCCTCGGCTTGGATAGCCTGCGGTTCGCTTTTAGTGAGAAAGGCACCCACGTGCTTCATGCCGTCCATGCCTTTGAAAGCCCATTTCTTTACTATATTTTCATGAGGGACATGGCAATCGTTACAAGTGGCATCCCGGCTGTGGGAACTGTGCATCCAGGTTGCATAATAAGAAGCCATGATGTGGCAGTTGACACATGCCGCAGGGTCATCTCCCAGATAAGTGTGCGCCCGGAGAAGATACATAAACAAGCCTCCGCCGCCGACGAGGACACCGCATACAATGAGTGCCGTTACTTTCCATCTGTAGGACGGAAATAGTTTACTTATGATTGGTAACTTCGCCATAAAATGAATATTTTCAGCAAAAATAGGCAGTTACAATCTAAAAAAGTGTAATCATGATTACATTTTTCCATTTATTTTTCAGTATTTTTAATAAAGCATTCATTCTCCAGACATACCTATATGAAAACGTCCACAAAACACGCACGCCTGCGCATCTTGTGGACATCTTCATCCTTTTATAAAACTGCCTGCTTTTTCTAAGCAACTTTCTTTAATTGTATGTTCGCTTTCCTACTGCCCTTCCGAATCAATCTGCGAATCCAAAGATAATAGCCCGTCAGCGGCAAGCTGGCCCCTACCAAAGCGGCAAGGAAACTCAATATGCGGGTGGTCAGCCCTCCCCAACTGCCTACATGAACGGAGAATATCCAGCCACGGATTTTTCCTGAAGCGTCGGCATCCTTATATAAGGTAGCCCCGGTGATTTCACCGCTACGGGGATTGAACGTATAGCGGTCGGCAGCACGCTGGTTGCCCAACCGATTGAAAGAAACCGTAGCAGAGCCTTTGAACACGGTAATCTGTTTATAATCAGGATTGAGTTCCTTCAGTTCTTCGTAAACCTTCTGCCAGCTTGTAAAAGGAGAGAAAGAATTTCTTTCACGATGCTCACCTCCCGGTCTGCCACCAGACCGGCCTTGAGCCCGTTCTCCTCCCTGGGCAGCAGTTTGTGCCGAAGCACCATGTCCTCCACCCCCTTGCGTGGTTTCCACTCCGAAAACTTTGTAGAAGCCGGTGCGGTACCAGGAGAAAGACCATGACAGTCCCGTAAGCGCCATTACCAACAGAAGAACCAGCGTGTACATACCGCCTGCCACATGCAGGTCATAGCAGAACCGACGCCAACCCTTACCGGAAACAATCTTCAAACTGTTCTTCAAAGCCTTTTTTGTACGGGGCCACCAGATGACAATGCCCGATATCAGGACAAAGACAAACATCAGCGTGGCAGTGCCCACAATCATTTTCCCCCAGAAGATGCCTCCATCGGGCTTCATGCTGTCCAGCAACCAGCGATGCAGGCGGAACATGGTCGTGAAAAACGGCGCACGCTCATACTTGCCCTTTATCTCACCCGTATACTGGTCTACATAGACGGAAGCACGACGAGGTTTGGAAAGGTTCACCTGCCAGGCACGCTCCGGAGCAGACGAGGCTGTGACACCCGTCACAGAAACACTATCCGGCAGAGTAGCGGCCACTTTTTCGGCCACCTTGCCCATGGGAAGCGGTGCCGGCCCGACTTTCTCCACATAGTAGAGGTCGCGGTGGCAGAGCTCCATCACCTCCGTCTCGAATACCAGCATGGCTCCGGAAAAACAGATAAGGGTAATCAGTAGCCCGAAGGGGACTGAAAGCCATAAATGTATCTTACGAAAAACTTTCTTCATAGGAGCTTTATTCCAGTTTACCTACACCGTTCAGTTGGGTTGCATTGACAACCAGACCTTTGGTAGCTGTTGCATTGGCAGGGTCTACCTTATAGATGGCAGGATAGCCGGAAGAGGTAGTGACTGCCACATATGCGTTGCCATTTTCCATGTACGGGGTATTACCAAAGCCAGAGACATCGCTTGGAAGGCCGTTCACATAAGTCAAAGCTCCAGTGGAGGCATTGAAGACGGCAAGTTGGTTGGCAACCTTGTCTGATGCCGTAATTGCCTTATCATACATCAGCAGCAGGAAATAATTACCTGAAATATACCAAGTCCGCAAGAAAGAGGCGCCATTGGCTTTCTCTTCAAGATTATAGTAATAAGCGGCATCAAATTCTTCTGCTTTGGTATCGATGCGTACAACTCCAGCAGGCAATGTAGTCTGCTGACGCGAATCACTCATGGTCTTGGCATAGCTCGGAGAAAATACATATACATAGCCGTCGTCGGCAAGCCAGTTCATCTGGTAGTACTGTGAACGGTTACGTCCGGCAGCATAACTGATTTTGTCTGTAGTGATGACCTTATGAGAATTCAGTGTCTGATCACCAAAGATAGCGATATGGCATTCATTAGGATACTGGGTCCATTGCAATTCGTCCTTCTCATAGGCACCGCTACCCTGCCCGCCGGATTCTGTCTTTATTAAATCCTCATTACCGGAAAGCACCCACTTGTAGCTACCGTCTTCGTTCTTCTGCATGCAACCATACTGGCTAAGCCCCATGGGAATGGCTGCTGCATAAACCTTACTGCCCACTTGTTCTATACCGGCCAGTGTTACGTATTCACCATTTTCAAGGAAATTTTCGGCAAGAAATGGAGTATCCTTTGTTACCGAGTTCTTTGTATAAGTCTGTTTCTCGACATCCAGATAGGAAATCAAAAAAGATTGGGGAGTATATCCATTTGCATCATTCAGTTCCGTAGGGCCGTCGCCGGTAGAAGTCGTCATTATAAATTGGTCATAATAGCCGTAGGTAGTGAAACGATTGACGTTATACTCCTGGCTACGTTTTTCCAGTTCACCGTTTGTATTCATAATGAACGACTGGGTAGTGCCTGCATTTCCCTGGTGATAGTTCAAGGCATACAGATATTTGTTTCCGTAGAACACCCAGTAAGTAGCCCCATCGTTCACAAGGCCATTGCCGGCAGCAGTAATTTCACCGCTTTCCAGTGACTCGGCTGTCAGCAGGACAGGAACGGAGCTACCTGAAACTGTAGCCGTGGCAGCTATCACATAGTTACCCTTTGAACCGGAACCGGAGCCGGAACCCGGTTCGTCTGTGTCTGTACAAGAAATTAAAGCCATTCCGGTCATTGCCATTGCCAAGAGGCCGGACAAAAGATAATTCTTCTTCATTTGTTCTTCTTATTAATTACACCTATTAAAACCATTATATTTATTAATCACCAAAATGTACACGTACCTTGCCATAGAACGCACGCCCGGCTTTCTGAAGACTGAAATTGTCGTACAAATCCTCGTTCGTGAAGTTGCGGCATTCAAACGAGATATTATAGCGGCCATTCTTCAGACTATAGCTCAATGTCAGGTTATGGGAGAACTGGTCGGGTACCATGAAATCCTTGTTCTTGCTACCGATGGCCTGCGAATAGTAGGAGAAGCTGTGCATGTACTGGTTGTCGTAAGTCACGGACAGCATATTCCCTTTCTTCCAGAGGTCGCGCCAATAGAAGTTTACGTCAAAATCAGCAAACTGATAGGGCACATTGGGAATGCGTGCCTTGTAACCGAGATTTTCCACAGAGTTGCCGGTACTGCCGATTTGCATCTTCTCATTGTCACGCACATTCATCTGCGTGAAGTTGCCGCCCACACTCAGCCAGCGTCCGAAGCCATAGCGTGCCGATACATTGTATTCCTTCGTCAGCACCTTGCCGTAGTTGGTATAAGTGGCCCCTTCTTTTCCTCCGCTCAAGTCCTGGATATTGCGCTGGATATAATCCTTCGTATTGCGGTATACCACACCGCCTTCCACGTAGACAGAATGTTTTCCAAAACTCCGGGAATAACTCAGGTTCAAGTTGATGTTGTCACTTTTCTCGGGACGGATGCCGATGTCTCCACTCTCCAGGTCTTCGTCACCAAACATCTCTTCGATAGTGGGCAGGCGGTAAGCTTTTTCATAAGAGAGCTTCGCCTGCAAGCCGGGCAGGATGAAGTAGGTTCCGGCAGCACCATATCCCCAAGAGTCTACCGTACGGCTGGTGCGTACATAATTACTACCGGTATCATCCTCGGCCATAGGTCCTGCCACATACTGGCGGTAGTATTTGCCGAATGCCGAGAAGTTCCACTTTTCGGAAGGCATCAGGCGGTATGACAAACCGGAGATATTCTTGCGGGTCTGCTTGGCAATGGCATCCGTCTGTTCTTCCACCGCCAACAGTGAAGTATTATCACGCTGGAATGCACTCAACACATGATTGAAAGTCAGCATGTGGACTCTGGCAATGCGGTAATTCAAGGTCAATGTACCGTTCCAATTGTCATTATCGGCACGGGAATACTGGCGGGACTGTTCGCCGGGACTGTTCAGCGGATGTTTCTCACCAAGCCAGTTGTATTCATAGCGGGCAGTATCCACATTCGTAGTGGCATTGCGATTGTAGTTGGCTGTCAACACCATATCCAGCCCCTTGATTATCAAGTTGCGTTTGCTGTATTCCATCGAAGGCATTAGTGAATGACCGAAGCGGTGCTTTTCTCCGAAGACTGTCTTCTGGCGTACACCGGTCTGTATGTCCTTGTACATGTGCGAATAGGTGAAACCGAACATCAGCCGGTCTGCCCAACTTTTGTCCACAATACCCGCTTTGGCCACAATGGCTTCGTTGTGGTAAGTATCATTGAAACGCTTCACGCGCACCTTCTCACTTTCGTTGAAACTGCCCGTCTCAAAATCCTTTACCGGCGCATCTACATGATAATCGTTGTCCGAGTAGTTTTGAAAGGCATTGATTTCATAGCTGAAACCGTTCTTGAAAGTCTGTCCGAAGTTAACGTATGAGCGGTGGGTATTGAACGAGCCGTAAGAATAAGAAGCATCCAGGAACCAGTTCCGGCGTTTCTTGTTGGTAACAATATTGATGACACCGCCAATGGCATCCGTACCGAAGCCCACGGGAACTACACCCTTATATACCTCTATACGGTCGGCAAAGCTCACCGGAATATTGTTCAGGCTGAAGGAGCTTCCCACACCTTCCTGCGGCACACCGTCAATGAACACCTTGACGTGCTTTCCGCTAAAACCGTCCAGCATCAACTGCATATCCGAACCTACCCCACCCGACTCACGGAGTTTCATGCCCGGAGCCTTGGTCAAGGCATCGCTCAGATTCTTCGTGGTGTTCTGGAGTTCCTTTGTATCGACTGCCACAGCATTGAATGCCGACCTCTTCACCCGGCTTACTCCGGTAGAAACGATAGTCACCTCGTCCAGCTGTTGCGTTTCGGGAGCGATGGTTATGTTCAGCTTCATCCGCTCATCATTGACCAGTTTCACCTTTTTCTCCACCTTTGTATAACCTACGGCAGACACCACCAGCGTATAGTCGCCGGCAGGCGCCTTGATGTGATAGAGGCCTTCCTGATTCGTGGTTCCTCCATAACTCGTCCCTTTCAGATAAACAGTCGCAAAATCCACCGTTTCTTTTTCCGTAGAAATGATTCTACCCGAAATCATCCCTCCTCTCCTCTGCGCATGTACAGACAGAGAAGCCAACAGAAGGAAAAACAGCAGCGAGAATTTAAGTGTATATGCTTTCAATTTTATAATAATTATAATGTTGTTAGTAAACCGGTGCAAAGGTCATTATTAACAGCCAGCTGTGCAATCGCTTATTGTAGGTAATTATATGGAGTGGATTTATCGTATATATCATATTACGCAATCACCATTGATGGGTATTATCAATAATAAATCTAAAAAAAGAGGAGCCGGGAAATGAAAAACCCCTATTTATAGGTATTGCCCAATATGCCTTTTTGTACGACCTTTGCTGCAAATTAAAACAAGACAACGGACAATAAATTATTAAAGTTTAAGTATGAAAATTGAAAAGATTGTAGCCCGTGAAATCCTTGATTCACGCGGCAATCCCACAGTAGAAGTGGACGTTATTCTGGAATGTGGTGTTATGGGACGCGCAGCAGTGCCTTCCGGTGCTTCTACCGGCGAGCACGAAGCGCTGGAACTTCGCGATGGCGACAAGCAACGCTACGGTGGTAAAGGTACACTAAAAGCAGTAGAAAACGTCAACAAGATAATCGCACCGGCACTGATTGGCTGGTCGTCACTGGAACAGCGTACCATCGACCACAAGATGCTTGAGTTGGACGGCACGCCTACCAAATCCAAGCTGGGTGCCAACGCCATTCTGGGTGTCTCACTGGCAGTAGCCAAAGCCGCTGCCAATTATCTCGATATACCTTTATACAGATATATCGGTGGAGTAAATACCTACGTAATGCCGGTCCCGATGATGAATATCATCAATGGAGGTTCACACAGCGACGCTCCTATCGCTTTCCAAGAATTTATGATTCGGCCGGTAGGCGCCTCTTCCTTCCGTGAAGGCCTGCGCATGGGAGCCGAAGTATTCCACGCCTTGAAAAAAGTGTTGCACGACCGCGGCCTCAGCACTGCCGTAGGTGACGAAGGCGGTTTTGCACCGGCACTGGCAGGAACAGAAGATGCGCTGGACTCCATCATGAGCGCCATCAAGGCTGCCGGCTACGAACCGGGCAAGGATGTGAAAATCGGTATGGACTGTGCCTCATCCGAGTTCTTTAAGAACGGTATCTATGACTACTCCATCTTTGAAGGCGAAAATGGTAAAAAACGTACTGCCGACGAACAAATAGCTTACTTGGAAGATTTGATTAATAACTACCCGATTGACTCCATCGAGGATGGCATGAGCGAAAACGACTGGGAAGGCTGGAAGAAGTTGACCGAACGCATCGGCAACCGTTGCCAGCTGGTTGGCGACGACCTGTTCGTGACTAACGTGGAATTCCTTGAAAAAGGTATTGCCATGGGCTGCGCCAATTCCATCCTTATCAAAGTCAATCAAATCGGTTCACTCAGTGAAACGCTGGATGCTATCGAAATGGCACACCGCCACGGTTATACCACAGTGACTTCTCACCGTTCCGGCGAAACCGAGGACGCCACCATTGCAGACATTGCCGTTGCCACCAACAGCGGACAAATCAAGACCGGTTCTCTGAGCCGCTCCGACCGCATGGCGAAGTACAACCAACTATTGCGCATCGAAGAAGAACTGGGTAACCTTGCTGTCTATGGCTACAAAAGAATAAAATAACCCTTTGTAGTGAATAAGTCATAAAGAGGGAATAGCGTCTTTGGGAAAAGGCGCTATTTTTATTAAAGAATCGTCTATATCTTTGCAAAAGTCATCCCCTACTATCCTCTATAGGAAAGATTCTTTCCAAGATGGTAGCAGGTTAATGTTTCATTGACTAAAGACTATTCGTCCGACAGTCGTTACATTATCGTCCGACATATGTTTAATTATCGTCCGATAGCTGTTGGACGATAATTAAACATATGTCGGACGAATAGTTTTTAGTAAGCAAGAATATAAAATATAGCGGCGCAACAATCATTTGCTCCCAAAGCCTCCCTTTATTATTTACGGAGGCCTTCAAAAACAGTCCTCATTCACGGTTCATCAAACGATGCTCTGCCATCTGCTCGAACTTCGTGCCGGGACGTCCGTAATTGGCATACGGATAAATGGAGATGCCTCCGCGCGGGGTGAAGATACCCGTCACCTCAATATACTTAGGGTTCATCAAATGAATGAGGTCTTTCATTATGATGTTCACGCAATCCTCGTGGAAAGCACCATGATTGCGGAAGCTGAACAAGTAGAGTTTCAAACTCTTGCTCTCTACCATCTTGACATCGGGGATATAGCAAATACGGATTTCCGCAAAGTCCGGTTGCCCCGTGATGGGACAGAGGCTGGTGAATTCGGGGCAGTTGAAACGCACCCAGTAGTCATTGCCGGGATGCTTGTTATCAAATGCCTCCAATACTTCGGGGGCATAGTCCTGACGGTATTCTGTCTTTCTCCCCAAAAGGGAAAGTTGGTCTTTCAATTCTGTCATAGCCATATATTTTTAGTGATACAAGTGTGCCTCATTTAGTAGAAGCCAAAAACTTTTCCAATCCTTCTCTGCGCAACGTGCATGCCGGGCAGTGTCCACAACCATCTCCCGGGATACCGTTATAACAAGTCAGCGTTTCGTGACGTATAAGTTCGAGCACTCCAAGCTCGTCTGCCAGCGCCCAGGTCTCCGCTTTGTCAATCCACATCAGTGGTGTGTGCAGTACGAATTGCTCGTCCATAGCCAGGTTCAGCGTCACGTTAAGCGACTTGATGAAAGCATCCCGGCAATCGGGATAACCGCTGAAATCGGTCTGCGACACCCCCGTCACAATATGATTAATCCCCCGCTCGCGGGCGTAGACGGCGGCTATACTCAGGAAAAACAGATTGCGTCCCGGCACAAAAGTATTCGGAAAGCTGTCTGCCGGCTTCTCCTGGTCCATCTCCATGCCGGCATCTGTCAATGAGTTATGTCCCAGCCGGCCGATAAAGGAAACATCCATTACTTCGAACTCCACACCTGCCTTACGGGCAATGGCCCTCGCCAAGTCCACTTCCTTCTGATGTTTCTGTCCATACAGAAAACTCAGCGCATACACTTTCTTAAATTCACGTTTTGCCCAAAAGAGGCAAGTGGTCGAGTCCTGCCCGCCACTGAATACCACCAAAGCAGTGTCCCTATTCATCTTGTTAAAAGCCTCTCCCCTTGCCCTCCCCCGTAGGGAGGGAAACAGAGAGGGCATTGCTAATTATTTGTTTGACATAATAACTGATTTCCCCTCACTACGGGTAAGGGGCTTTAAATATCGCCTATTTTCCATACTTTATAGGAGATGCCTTCATCATAGACATCACTACCGTCTATCCGCTTAATAGCTTTTACCACACGGATAGTCACAGGCAGTATCAATACCTCGTACATGGACTTCAGCAGAATCTGGATACACATCATCACCAGCAACTCCCGCCATGCAATGATTCCTCCGAACGCCACCGGAAAGAAAATCAACGAGTCTGCCGTCTCACCAACCACCGTCGACCAAATGGCACGTGCGGAGAAATTACGCCCGTTGCTTGCCAGTTTCATGCGGCTCATTACGTAGGCATTCAGAAAAGAGCCCACCAAGAATGCCGTCAGACTGGCTATGACAATACGGGGCGCCATTCCAAAAACAAAATTGAAATGCGCGGCACCATCCCAGAAAGGGGCGGCAGGCAACGCCACGGCTATCAGTCCCAGCATTACCACAAAAAAGTTCATGGCAAAACCGCTCCAGATAATCAGGCGGGCTTTACGAAAGCCCCAAACCTCGGCAATGCAATCGTTGATAATATAAGAAATCGGGAAGACCAGCAATCCGGCTGTTACGGTAATACCAAAAACCTGGATAACTTTAGTCTCAAGAAGATTGGCTGCAATCAGGCATACATTGAACAGAATGCCCAGCAACATAAAAGGTACAGATACTTTTTGTTTCATACTCCTGTTTTTTACGTGGTGTTCTAGAATACACGACCGCTATTCACGGCATCATACATTTTAAATCCGGTTGCAAAGGTACAACAAGTTTTGCAAATGAACAAACAACATATATTTTAACTAAAACTCAAGCAAGACAAAGCTCCTTTTTTTTATTCGAAGTAATTACAGACAGTGCATATTTAGTTAACGAGACTTAAATAAGATTTTCCAAACCAAGAATATTATTTACAATAGTTTTAAAAAACACAAACCAACAGCATAAAAATCAATATATTAACTGATTTTAGCACAAAATCAAAAACATGCAACCAAGTTTGCTCTCAAACAAGATTTCATTCACGCAAATTTCTTAAGCAAATAAAATAATGGACAACATATTTTAATACATACGATTCTATATTTTAAATAATGAAAATTAGGATTATATTTGATAACAACAATCCGGAAGCTCTGGAAAGCACATTGATATTAACCAAGAATATACCATATTATATATAGTAACCTTAGAAAAACAATGAATGCCTATGATTTACCCGAAAGCCCCAAGACACTATTAGTGTCATCTTCTATTCAACCTATTTATTTTGAGATCCATTAGCTTAAACAAAAAACATCTATTATGAATGAAAATCGTAAACGAGGAACATCGAACAACAAAATCCTCACAGCAATTGCCATCGCCTCCCTATTTATAGGAAGCAGCAAAATCATGGCAATAGAGACCTACTCGGAAAATTCATTCGGAGTGACAGAACAGATGCAGGCACAAACAGCCCGCGGTATCATTGTCGACCAGAATGGAGAGCCTATCATCGGAGCAAGTATCTTGGAAAAAGGTACTACCAATGGAGTTACCACCGACTTATACGGTAAATTCTCGCTAAACGTAAAAAGAGGTGCCACCCTGGTCATTTCCTACATCGGTTATAAGACGCAGGAAGCCAAAGCAGATGCCAACATGAAAATCACCCTTACAGAAGATTCCGAACTACTGGATGAAGTAGTTGTTGTCGGTTACGGTGTACAGAAAAAGAAACTTGTCACCGGCGCCACTGTACAAGTAAAAGGAGAAGACATAGCCAAGCTGAACACTGTGGATGCCCTGGGCGCTTTGCAGAGCCAGTCACCGGGTGTCAACATCACGCAGAACAACGGCTTCCTGGGTTCGGGCTTTAAGGTGAATATCCGCGGTATCGGTACTACCGGAACCTTCTCCCCGCTTTATGTGGTAGATGGAGTTGCCAACGGTAGCATCGACGGACTGAACCCGAGTGACATTGAATCTTTGGACGTCTTGAAGGATGCCGCTTCTGCCGCCATCTATGGTGCGCGTGCTGCCAACGGCGTTATCCTGATTACCACCAAACGAGGTAAAACCGGCGTTGCCGAAGTCAGTTACGACGGCTATGTCGGCGTGCAGAACCTTTACAAAATCCCTACTATCCTCAATGCCCAAGAGTACATGATGATGCAGGATGAAGGCCGTGTAATGGACGGATTGAGTCCGTACAACTGGGCGACCTATATTCCGGAAAGGGATTTGCAGGCCATACAGAACGGAACATGGAAAGGGACAAACTGGCTGAAGGAAGTGCTGAATGAAGATGCATTGGTACAGAACCACGCAGTCAACATCACCGGAGGAACAGACCGTTCCAGATATGCCATAGGTATTTCATACACCAACCAAGAAGCCACCATGGGAGTTCCCGGCGAATTTCCAGAAATGAACCGCTACAACTTCCGTGTCAACTCGGACCACGTAGTCATGAAAAAAGGCAATCTTGACTTCTTGAAAGTGGGCGAAACCATCAACTACAAATATTCGCAAACGCAAGGTTCATTCGGAACCGGCGGCATTTATTGGAACGGAGTGCACAATATGCTCATCATGAGCCCGTTGATGCACCCTTACAATTCAGACGGGGGCTACTACCTCTATGCAGACCAGGAAAAGGATAACTACAAATGGGATATCTCCAACGGAGCCAATAAAAACCCGATAGCTTATCTGGACTACTATATGAACCAGAACCTAAGCAAGTCCCATTACATGCAGAGCAGCTTCTATGCAGAACTGCAACCCATCAAGAACCTGCGTATCAAGAGCCAGTTCGGTTACATCATGGGAGCCTCCAGTTATCGTTCCTATTTGCCGAGATTCGATTATCTGAGTGCGTCACTCAACAACGCAGAAGACAAGGTTACCCAATCCATGTCTATGTATAACCGTTGGTCATGGGACAATACAGCCAACTACATCTTCAATATCGATGACCACAACATCGACGTCCTGGTAGGTCAGAGTATTGAAAAATGGGGTATGGGAGAAGAAATGAGCGGTTCAGCCATAGGCTCAAACTTCTATGATTTCAAGCACGCTTATTTGTCCAATGTTCCATTGACCGCCAACAGTGTGTCCTCCTTGACTGGCAAGCCTAACGGGGAAGGTTCCATCGCCTCCTTCTTCGGACGTGTCAACTACAACTATCAGGAGAAATACATGGCTTCTGTCATCATGCGTGCGGACGGTTCCTCCACTTTTGCCCGCGGACACCGCTGGGGATACTTCCCTTCAGTATCCGCAGGATGGGTTATCAGCAACGAGTCCTTCATGTCAGGAATCAAATGGCTGGACTTCTTAAAGCTACGCGCTTCCTGGGGGCAAAACGGTAACTGTAATGTATCTACTTTCCAATATCTTTCACTGATAACTTCCAACAACGGATATGGCGGTTATACGTTCGGCGACTCCATGGACCTCATCAGTACCGGTTCATACGCCTACCGACTGACCAACCCGGACCTTACCTGGGAAACACAGGAGCAATTGAATTTCGGTATCGATGCACGCTTCTTGAACAACCGCCTGGGCTTTGAATTCGACTGGTATAACAAAAATACCAGAGACTGGCTGGTTACGGCTCCGGTACTCTCTTCCTTCGGTGCCAATGCAGTGTCCGTCAATGGCGGTAATGTAAAAAACACGGGTATTGAAGTAGGACTCCACTGGAACGACAACATCGGAAAGGATTTCCAATATGGAGCCAACCTGACCCTTGCTCACAACAAGAATGAAGTGACCAAGATTGCCAACAAAGACGGAATCATCCACGGTAGCGGCAGCGTTCTGTGGGAAGGAGCCGAAGAGTGCTTCCGTGCTGAAGTAGGCAAACCCATCGGCTACTTCTACGGCTACAAGAGTAACGGCATATTCCAGAACCAGGAACAGATAGACAACTACAAAGGTCCGAAACTGAACGGCGACAAGACACAGCCGGGTGACGTAATCTGGGCAGACACCGACAATAGCGGTACGCTCGATGCCAATGACCGTACTATGATAGGTAACCCGAATCCCGACCTGACAATGGGACTTTCCCTGAATGCCAGCTGGAAGGCCATTGACTTCTCAATCACTACTTACGGCGCATTCGGCCAGCAGATTCTGAAGTGTTATCGTGACTTCTCCTCCTCACCCTTGAATAACTATACAGCAGAGATATTCCAACGCTGGCACGGCGAAGGTACGTCCAACAAGTTCCCGAGACTGTCCAGCGCTTCCAGCTCCAACTGGAACAGAGTATCAGACATTTACATCGAAGATGGAGACTATCTCAAGATAAAGAACATCACTGTGGGATTCGACTTCAAGAAAGCATTCAAGAAGTTACCGGTACAACAGCTGCGCCTGTATCTGACCGCACAGAACCTCTTTACCTTCACCGGCTATTCCGGTATGGACCCGGAAATCGGTTACGGTGGCGACGATTATGGTTGGGCATCAGGCATCGACCTGGGCTACTACCCCAGTGCACGTACCTATATGATAGGCTTAAATGTAAAATTCTAATTAACCGAAGAAATTATGAAAAAGATATTATTCATAGCATCAGCAATACTGATTCTTCTTTCAGGATGCGAAAACTTCCTCGATTCGGAACTTTTGACCGAAAAGACAACCGCCAACTTCCCGGAGACAGAAAAGGATGCCCAAGAGATGGTGACGGCCATATACGCCCATCTGTTGTTTGAAAGTCCTGAAACCTCTTCCCAGTATTACATTGCCCAGTTGGCAGGTGACGACTGTCTGGGAGGCAACCTCTCCTACTCCAACAACTGTGCCACCAACTTCCTTATGTACAGTGGCAATCTGAATACATTTGCCGGTATCTGGGACCGTTGCTACACCCTTATCAACCGTGCCAACAATGCCATCAACACAATGGAGAATGTGAAATCATGGTCCAGCGAGAGCGAACGTAACCGACTTTTCGGTGAGTCCTACTTCCTACGTGCCATGGCTTATTATGAGCTGGCACAAGTCTTTGGCGGAGTTCCTTTACGCACCACACTGGAAAGTACCAACCTGCCGCGTGCATCCGTAGACGAAATCTACACCCAGATTGCAGCCGACTTGAAAAACGCTATCGAAATGATGCCGGCAAAGATTTATCCGAAAGGCTCAGACATGACCGGACACGCTACAAAATATGCTGCCGAAGCCATGATGGCACGTGTATTCCTTTTCTATACCGGACGCTACGAAAAAAACGAGCTCCCCAACGGAACTACCAAAGAGGAGGTCATCTCTTGGATAGATGACTGTGTAAACAACTCCGGTCATAAACTGGTGTCCGACCAACGCAACATCTGGGCCTACACCAACGATGCTACCGAAGACAATACCGAAGGGTTCCGTTACCAATACGTTATCAACCATAACCTGAAATGGGAAGGAAACAGTTCCGACGAAACTTTATTCGCCAACAAGCATAACCTGAAATCCGACTGGACCTATACCTGGTTCTCCAACACATGCGCGCAATTCTATTCACCGTCTGCCGACAACTATTCCAACAAAGACAGTTATCCCTTCGGCACCGGTTGGGGAGCTGGCCCTGTATCTCCGGCTATGGTCAACGAATGGAAAGACTGGGCCGCCAAGCAGACCTATACGGACGGTTACAAGGAGGATCCCCGTCTGACCGGTTCCATATGGTCGTACAAAGCACTTGATCCGAATGTTGCCGGCAATGTACTGATGGACTGCACCATGGACGAGGGTGAACCGGAATATACCGTATCCTATCGTTACTATGAACAAACCGGCTATTTCCAGAAAAAATACATCAATATCAATTCCTACAATGAAGGCAAAATCGAACCTTTCGGCAAGCAGATGTTCCCCGGAATATCTTCGCAGACATCCCAACAGCTACTCCAAATAGCCGACTTGATTCATATCCGTTTTGCCGACGTTCTGCTCATGCAGTCCGAGCTGAAACAAGACGCTACGGGTCTGAACAAGGTACGTGCCCGCTCCCACTTGGCTCCGGTGGCCTACTCCCTGGAAGCCATCAAGCAGGAACGCCGCTGGGAACTTGCATTCGAGTCCATCCGCTGGTGGGATATCCTTCGCTGGTCGGGTCCTTCGCTTGAGGAAGCCGGTGACATACTCAACAAACAGACCGGGTTCAATATAATAAATGCCGCTACGGTGGTACCGATGGTCAAATTCGACTATAAGAAACGCCTACAAGCAACCCAAGGCTACTGGCCCATTCCGCAAGACGAAATCGACATCTCCAATGGAGTCCTTGAGCAGAATCCAGGCTGGGATGCATCTGCCCAGTTCTCGGATTGGAACAATATGTAAGAGTATTAACCTATAAATAAAGACAATATGAAAGTAACAAAAATATTGATAGCAATGCTTGCTTCAGCCTTCATCGTTACTGCATGCGATCCTATCGAAGACGAAGACTTGCGAGACAAATATGTGACTGATGCCGGTACACCCATAACCAAGGAGGCATTACAAGCCGCCATATCCATTACCCAACCCTTCCCCAACCAAGACGGAGTAGTGGAAGGCGACCAGTATATCGCCCTGAAAAACTCCCGCCCGGACATTGGCGGTTCATGGCACATAGAATGGGGGGGCGAAGGAAGTAAACAAAGTAAGACTCTGGTCACGGACAACGCTACGGTCATCATGGAGTCCAATGCGGACTATTCCATCTACTATATGGGCATTTCCGCCAATCAGATTATCAAGACAGATCCGGTTGTAGTGACTGTGACCAATGTATTCGACGATTGGTCCACTTACTTCACCGGTGCAACCGACAAGAGTGACAAATCTGCCAAGAAGACCTGGAAATTCCGTGAAGTCAGCTGGGGTTCCGTCTGCAATATGGGGGCTCATGGAGGCTGGAAATATACCAGTGCAGGCTATACTCCCGAATCAAATTTTGCCTGGTGGGCCAATGTCACTGCCGCCGAAGCGGGAGACCAGTCCATGGTATTCGAATTCGACGGAAACAAGATGAAAACCTATGATGCCAGCGGAAACCTGAAGGCAGAAGGTACTTTCTCCTTCACACACGAAAAACCGGAAGACGGAGTACTGGGTGAACTGATAACAAGTATCCCCACCATCGGAGGAAATTATGACGACAACGGACAAAGCGTAGGCAGCAACAAATTCTGGCTGCTGACACTGGATGAGAACTATATCACAATCTATCATCCCGGCAAGTATAGCGGTGGTGTGGATTGGGACGACAGCGGCTGGTATGCTTATTTCAAGACTGAAGCAGAAACCGATTCTGAATAATATGCACTCTCTATGAAAAGGAAACTGCTATTTATAATAGCTACTGTCTTTCTAGTAGCTGCATGTCACAATGACGACTACATGCCCGGACTGCCAGCTCCGGGAAATGAAGACAACGAGACCGAAATGGCCGAGCAGGTTGCAGGCCGGGTTGCATTGGGCTACGTCACTTATTATGGCACATCCATACCCGATGCCAAATACCTGACCCACATAAACTACGCTTTTGCAGAATTATATGTTAAAAACGGAATTTATGAAAAGTTTGGCCTGCAAGGTGATAAATCCCGTTTTGATAAGGTAAAGAAAATAAAGAGCCAGTATCCACATGTGAAGATATTACTCTCTTTTACCAATAGCGTTTCCAATACTGACAATTCCCAGGACGGAGGTTTCTCCGCCCTGGCGAAGAGTCCGGAAATGCGCAAGCAATTCGCACAAGACTGCAAAGCCTTTGTTTCGAGTGAGGGCATAGACGGTATTGACATTGACTGGGAATTTCCCGGTATGACTTTCAGCAGCAATGCCTATGACGAGTTGGTAGATGTGGAAAACTTCACCCTATTGATGAAAGACCTGCGTGCAGCGTTGGGGCAGTCCACCCTATTGACCTATGCAGGTTATTGCATGGACAAGCGTCCCCAAGGCGAAGGCTATAAATATATTGATGTAAAGGCCGTAGACCCGTATGTAGATTTCGTCAATATCATGGCCTATGATCTGGTTGATGCCCCCCAGCATCAATCAGCATTGAACAAGCCAAGTAATTACTGGGACTGCCAGCGTTCCGTAGACGAATACCTGAATGCAGGGGTATCTGCCGACAAATTAGTGTTGGGAATTCCGTTCTACGGAAGAGCCGATTTCAATGCCGGCGGCAGCATCAATTATCGGGATATTCTCAACCTGAGTAAGGATGACGGCTATGTCATCGAAAATTGGGATACAGAAGGCAATGTCCCCTATGTCACCAAAAACGGCAGTTTCTACTGTGGTTACGACAATCCCCGCAGTATTGCCGCAAAAGGTGAATGGATATTAAAAAATGGCATGAAAGGCATGATGTTCTGGGATTATGAAGGCGATGACACCATGGGAACCCTACGCAAAGCGCTGTGGAATGCCGTCATGAAAAAATAAGTAACTTAACACACATTCTCAGGAGGTTATTCCGGAAATTAGGGTAAGGGTAATTTTGCATACGATCTTCATTCAAGGCAAGAATACTGACGGAATAACCTCCTTTCCTCCTCCAAGACTACAAAACCTTTTTTCATTTAAGTTGTTGAAAGCACATTCATCAAAACCTAACTTAAATGAAAACAATCTTAAAAGCAATGTTTCTGTTGTGCGTAGCCGGACTTCCCTTGTCCACTATCCATGCACAAAAAAAAGAGATTATCGATGACGAAGCCCCCAACGGCATTGTCATAGTTACTATCGACAAAGCGGGCGACGAGATTATCCGCATCATGAATGAGTCACAATTGCCTTACATCCATGACCCGAAAGCTCCCCGCTTCTTATTGATGGACAAACAAGGCAAATTCGCCCTGGGTATCGGAGGGTATGTCCGTGCCACCGGCGAGTATGATTTTGGAGGTATTGTGGATGATATTGACTTTGTTCCTGCCAACATTCCAAGCAGTAGTAAAATCAAAAATCAATTTCAAATGGATGCCAGTACGGCCACTATCTTTCTGAAATTAGTCGGACACACCCGGCTATTGGGTGACTTCACAGTCTATACAGCCGGAAATTTCCGAGGAGGAGACAAAACATTCCAGCTACGGAATGCTTATATGTCATTCCGAAATATAACGGTGGGATATACTTACGGCGGTTTCATGGACTTAGGCGCCCTCCCCTCCACCATTGACTTCCAGGGGCCCAACGGTGCCACGTTCTACCGCGCTACACAATTGTCATATACTTATAAAGGGCTGAAAGACTTTCGTTTCCAAGCTTCCATCGAGGCGCCTGCCGTTGACGGCACAACAAGCAGCCAATTCGAAATTGCCCAGCAACGCATGCCGGACTTCACAGCTTCGGCACAATACAGTTGGAACAGCAGCAGTCATCTGCGTATAGGAGGTATCATCCGCAGCATGACATATACCAGCACGAAAAGGGACAAGGCTTCCAGCGTCACCGGATACGGTGTACAAGCCTCAACGACCTTCAACCTCGGTAAAAAATGGCAGGCATTCGGACAAGTCAACTATGGTAAAGGTATCGGGCAATACCTGAATGACATCAGTAATCTGAACGTCGATATTGTCCCCAATCCCGAAAAGGAAGGCAAAATGCAGGCATTGCCCATGCTGGGCTGGTATGCAGGTCTACAATATAACATTTCTCCAAAGATATTCCTTTCAAGCACTTACAGCATGTCCCGCCTTTACTCTGAAGACGGTTATCCCAACGACCTGCCAAGTACCTACCGCTACGGACAGTATTTCGTAGCCAACGTATTCTGGAACGTAACCCCGAACATGCAGGTAGGCGCTGAATATCTGCGTGGCTGGCGCACCAACTTCGACAATTCCACCAACCATGCCAACCGTATGAACCTGCTTGTACAGTATTCTTTCTAATCCAATATAAAATAAGAAAGAAGCCGCCTCAAATCGATATTTGAGACGGCTTCTTAATATATAAAGGTAGGATTGTGAAATCAGAACTTATAGTCAACACCAAGACCAAACACTTTATTAGTACGGCTATAAACATTCTTGGTGGTTTCACTTATCTTCTTTGTATAATCATCATAGTTTGTCCAAAAATAGGCTATATTCATAGTCAAATGCTTTGTCATTTTGATGGCAGCACCAAACCCCAGTGAATAAGAGTCACATGAAAAACTTATATCACTCTGAAAATCATCAGCCAAGCCATAATCTGTACGCTGATAACCACCACTGATGGTCAGCTGTTTAGCTATATCCCATTCTGCACCAATCAAAATTTCATGTGTGCCATGCTTCAACGCTTTCTGCTTATCATTGGCCATCCCTGCCGCTTTATCAAAAAAATGGTGATATTCCAGCGTTGCACGAAGCGTAGGAAGGAATTCATAACCAACAGCTGCAGTCAATAATGCAGGGATATCACTCGGAGTATTCACACCATCCTTATAGTCAGCCAAAGGATTCCCTTCATCTCCCATAGCAGTTCCCATTGCACGCACTTCAGCTTTTTTGGTTTTATTTTCGAGATTAAGACTTGTCATAAACTCGTACTTCAACCCAATATTCCATTTGCCCAACTTCACATCAGCTCCCAAGATAGGGGTCAATCCCCAGCCGGTCTGGTCGCAGTCTAAATCGATACCAACCAATTCCATGCCACCATAAGTAGGAATATTACTGTGTGCTGTTGCAGTCAGAAATCCTTCATACCCACCGGTAAAATAATTCATACGTCCACCGGCAAACACACCTAACCAATCATTAACTTGATACGACAACCCCAATTGCACACCATAAATAAACTGGCTTCCATCCATTGCACTATTGATAGAATACATATTGGGAGTGATTTGACCACCCGAAATAGTATGGACTTGTCCCATCACCATTGAATCGAACATACCCAAACCATCATCAAACGATGCCTTACCGCCACCACCTACAACAGCAAAGCTACCGGAAATAGTCCAGTCTCCTTTTTTATATGCACCTTGAAAACTAGGAATGAAAGGAGCAGAAGCTTTTCCTTTATAATAACGTGTATTCCCATCTTCAATAAACAAGGGAAATGTCGCCTTTATGTTACGGGTCTGATAAGCACTTTGTCCATTCAAAGACAAATAGAGACCATCTTCCGGCAAGAAGGCCAAACCGGCCGGATTAGAATAGACACCGTCAATATCAATGGAAGCACCACGCGCTAACATTCTAAGAAAAGATACATGCTGATTTGTATTTGTTAGGATACCACCCGCAAAAGTTGGAATTGAAACGATTAACATCGCAATGCCAATCAACGAAAATTTTCTCATCTAAATCTTTTTTAATTGTTTTCGGGCGCAAAGGTACAATAATATTGCACATGAAAAAGAATTTTGTGCATAAAGTTATCCTAATATAGAACTTTAATTGAAATACCAAATAGTTTCTGATGAAACAAATAGAAATAATTATCATTTTATGAATCCTTCCGGCCACTGAACCATATCAACTTTCCACTTGTTATCTCCCTATAATTATGTAACATTTTAAAAAACAACAAATCCCATGGCATACACTATCGCATTTTTTGGCAGCAAACCTTATGATGAAGCGTCTTTCAACGAAAAAAACAAGGAATATGGTTTTGAGCTCCGCTACTATAAAGGGCATCTTAACAAGCACAACGTTATTTTAACCCAAGGAGTAGACGCAGTCTGTATTTTCGTGAACGACACGGCCGATACCGAAGTTATCCGTCTGATGGCAGACAACGGCGTGAAATTATTGGCGTTGCGCTGCGCCGGCTACAACAATGTAGATTTAAAGGCAGCTGCCGACCGTGGCATTACCGTAGTGCGTGTCCCTGCTTACTCCCCTTATGCCGTAGCAGAATATACCGTTGCCCTGATGTTATCCCTCAACCGTAAAATTCCACGTGCTACCTGGCGGACACGAGACGGAAACTTCTCGCTGCACGGACTTCTGGGCTTCGACATGTACGGAAAAACTGCAGGCATCATCGGCACGGGAAAAATAGCCAAGAAACTGATATGTATCCTGCGTGGATTCGGCATGAATATTCTTGCCTACGACCTCTATCCCGACTATAATTTCGCCCGTGAACATCAAGTGGTATATACCAGCCTGGATGAGCTATATCACAATTCGGATATCATCTCCCTGCACTGCCCGCTGACTGAACAGACCAAATATCTCATCAACGACTATTCCATCAGTAAAATGAAGGACGGAGTAATGATTATCAATACCGGACGTGGACAACTCATCCATACCAACGCCCTGATTGAAGGACTAAAAAACAAGAAAATCGGCTCTGCCGGCCTGGATGTGTACGAAGAGGAAAGCGAATACTTCTATGAAGACCAATCGGACAAAATCATTGATGACGATACCCTGGCGCGGCTACTGTCCTTCAATAATGTCATCGTCACTTCGCACCAGGCCTTTTTCACACGCGAGGCACTGGCAAACATTGCTTCGACAACCTTGCAGAACATCAAAGATTTTATGAACCATAAGCCACTGGAGAACGAGGTCAAGGCATAGTCCCCACTCATTTATAAATTCTTAGACATCGGTTTTTAAACTTTATAGCTTTCCAAAGCGTTACTAGTACATAAACCATTTTAAGAAAAGGAATAAATTATGAAAAAAGTTATAGACAAATCAGACAGCAGAGGTCATTCCCTATATGATTGGCTTGACAGCCACCACACCTTCAGTTTCGACGAGTATTACAATCCCCGCCGGATGAATTTCGGCGCCTTGCGTGTACTGAACGACGACCGTGTGGCTCCGGGAAAGGGCTTCGGCACACATCCTCATAAAAATATGGAAATCATCTCCATTCCCCTGAAAGGGAAACTGAAACATGGGGACAATCATCAGAACAGCCGCGTCATCACTCCGGGAGATATACAAACCATGAGCGCCGGCACCGGCATCTACCACAGCGAAATGAACGGCAGTGACACTGAAGCGGTAGAATTCCTGCAAATCTGGGTGATGCCCGAAAAGCTGAACACACCACCCGCATACCAGGACTTCGACGTACGTCCACTCCTGCGCAAAAATGAAATGGCACTAATAGTATCCCCTGACGGCGATGCTCCTGCCAGACTGCTACAACAGACCTGGTTTTCTATCGGTGAAATAGAAGCCGGAAAGAAGATTGACTACCACATGCACCAATCGCATTCCGGTGCATACATCTTCGTAATGGAAGGTGAAGTCAAAGTGGACGGCACAATACTCTCACGTCGTGACGGAATGGGAGTATACGAAACCGGCAGTTTTGAGCTGGAAACATTGAAAGACTCTCACATTCTCTTCATAGAAGTACCGATGTAGCGTGCTTTTGCATAAAATAACAGCTTAAACCGGAAGTTTGTGTAGCGTTTTTTGTAATATTGCGCTATAATTCAATCCGTAAATGAAACTTGATTACATCTACCATAGCGGCTTCGCGATTGAAGCGGACGGAGTGACGGTCATTATCGATTACTATAAAGATTCCTCGGAAGAGGTTTTCAATAAAGGTATCGTGCACGACTATCTCTTGGAAAAGCCGGGCGTACTCTACGTACTATGCTCGCATTTCCATCCCGACCACTTCAATCGCGAAGTTCTTTCATGGAAAAAACTGCGGCCCGACATCCGCTACATATTCTCCAAAGACATCCTGAAGCACCGCCGCGCCTCAGCGGAAGATGCCACCTACATCAATAAGGGCGACACCTACGAAGACGAACATATCCGTATCCAGGCCTTCGGTTCTACCGATGTGGGTATCTCCTTCCTGATAGACCTGCAGGGCAGACGGCTGTTCCATGCCGGTGACCTGAACAACTGGCACTGGAGCGAGGAATCCACTCCGCAGGAAATACGCAAGGCCGAAGGTGACTTTCTGGCCGAAGTGAGAGAGCTGCAGCAAACTGCACCTGCCGTAGATGTAGCCATGTTTCCGGTGGACAGCCGTATCGGAAAAGATTATATGCGTGGAGCAGAACAATTCGTGGAACGAATAAAAATCACTATATTTGTACCGATGCACTTCAGCGAAGATTATCAGGGAGGCAACGCATTCCGGCAGTTTGCCGAGAGCAAGGGATGCCGCTTTCTGAGCATTGCACACCGTGGTGAAAGTTTCGAACTCCCCAACTTGTAGCCCATAATTCGTAAATTAATAATTAAAACACATACTATTATGAAAAATTTGACACAACTTCTTTTTACACTGTTTTGCCTTTGTCTGCCGGCCATGCTGCAGGCGCAGGATAGGGACGACAGTAAATATCTGGCCGGTGCTGTTCCCGAGGTGGACGGCAAAGTGGTATTCACCAAAGAATTCAGCATCCCCGGCATGTCTCAGGATGAAATCTACGAACGTCTGCTCGGCTGGATGGATGCCCGTCTGAAAGAGAATGAAAATACCAGCCGTGTAGTATTCTCAGACAAAGAGAAAGGACAAATTGTAGGTATCGGGGATGAATGGATTGTATTCAGTTCTACGGCTCTGTCATTAGACCGTACCAAAATCCTTTACCAGCTGACTGTGACCTGCCAACCCGAAAAGAGCGTGCTCGAAGTAGAAAAGATACGGTTTAACTACCGCGAAGGAAAAGAAAAATATACCGCCGAGGAGTGGATTGTAGACAAGTATGCCTTGAACAAGGCGAAGACCAAACTGGTACGCGGACTTGCCAAGTGGCGCAGAAAAACCGTAGACTTCGTTGATGACCTTTGCCTGGGAGCAGCAGAAGCATTGAGCGCCACCACTGCCAAAGCTCTGGTAGAAGAAAAGAAGGAAGAAAAGAAAGAGGTGAAGGCTGTCGTCAATTCCGGTCCGACGGTAATCACCCCGAAGAAACAAGTTACCGTGGAACCTGCCCAGGCTGCTGAAAAGGCATCCGAAGGCATCGTGAAAGATGCCCAAGTCATCGAAGTGCCCCAAGTCAAGAAACCTGCCGCACTGGTTCCTGCCCAAAAGAGCCAGCAGCAAGAATACAAAACCATAGCCCCCGAGCAATTGTCAGCCGATGCCATCCAGACCGGAGCAGGCAAATTGGTTATCGTCATCGGCCAAGAGCCTTTCAACATGACCATGATGACAGCAAACTCCGGAGGTTCTTTGGGCAAAGTCAACGGCAAACCAGTTGTATTCAGCATACTGTCGCCCGACCAGCCGTATGAACAAATGGAAAAAGCAGAAAGCTATACCATCCGTTTCTATCCTACGGGACAGACAGAGCCTACGGTCATTCTGGAATGTAAGAAGCTGCCTTCACCGGCAACGATGGAAGGTATGCCACGCACGTATGTAGGCGAAATTCTGAAAGCAATGGTCAAATGACCGCACACGCAGACTGTAAATTGTAAATAATCAAATCAGAAATAAACAAATGGAAATAAAAAGTAAATTCGACCATTTTAATATCAATGTCACCAACTTGGAACGTAGCATCGCATTCTACGAAAAGGCACTGGGGCTGAAAGAACATCATAGGAAAGAGTCGTCCGACGGCTCTTTCACTCTGGTCTATCTGACCGACAGCAGTACCGGCTTCCTGCTGGAACTGACCTGCTTGAAGGAGCATCCACAAGCCTACGAATTAGGGGAGAACGAGAGTCACCTCTGCTTCCGCGTATCCGGTGATTACGACGCCATACGCCAATACCATAAGGAAAACGGATGGGTATGTTTCGAAAACACAGCAATGGGACTGTACTTTATCAATGACCCGGATGACTATTGGATTGAGGTACTGCCGGAGAAATGATATTTTACATCACTAAAACAACGAAATATATGAGTATAGAAGAAGCGATGATGGGTGGTATTGTCTTCAAAGGCAAAAAGGACAAACCTAAAGAAGAAAACAAGATAAAGACCAAAGCCAAGAAGAAAACCTACATTACCGGGCAACACGGTTCCGCCTCAGCCAAAATGAAAGCAGAAATCCGCCGCAAACGCGCTAACAGACATAAGAAATGATAAATACAGCCTTATTGCCTACCGACAAGGACCCGATGGGCGCAGCCATAGCCGATTACTTTAAACGGCATAAAGCCGACCGCCTACGCGTGTTCTCTTCACAATTCGATGAGGACGAAATTCCCGTCGAAGAGCTATTCCGCACAGAAAAGCAAATGCCCTTGCTGGAGCGTACTGCTCTGCAAATGGCGACCGGAAAGATTCTGGATGTGGGTGCCGGTAGCGGTTGCCATAGCCTTACCCTGCAAGAAGCCGGAAAAGAGGTCCATGCCATCGACATTTCCCCGCTTTCCGTGGAAGTGATGAAGCAGCGAGGTGTGCGTAGCGTATCACAAACCAATCTGTTCAATGAACAGTTTGCCGATGAATACGACACTATCCTGATGCTGATGAACGGTTCCGGCATTATCGGAAAGTTGGAGAATCTGCCTGATTTTTTCCGGAAGATGAAGCTACTGCTCCGGCCTGGAGGCTGTGTTTTAATGGATTCCAGCAACCTGAGCTATCTGTTCGAAGAGGAAGATGGCAGTATTGTTATCAACCTTGCCGGTGATTACTACGGAGAGGTAGACTTCCAGATGCAATACAAGAATGTCAAAGGCGACTCCTTTGACTGGCTCTATATCGACTTTCAGACCCTGAGCATCTATGCTGCCGAAAATGGCTTCAAAGCAGAGCTGGTGAAAGAGGGTACACATTATGACTATCTTGCCAAACTATCCCGACAAGCATAAAAGTGAAGTGCCCCCTAAAAGTTAGACAAAAACTTTTAGGGGGCACTTCCTTTTTTATATCTTGCCTATTCCTACTATTCAGAAAGCATTCCGTCAATCTCCTTCACCAGAGAAGCAAATTCTTCAGGGTTATACAGACGTGTCAGCTTCACAATACGCCCTTCCTTATCAATCAGGACATTGCGTGTGATACCTGCCTTGCGGAGCGCATACTTCGCAAATATATCCGCTCCCGGGTCCAGACCCAAAGGATAGGTCACTCCGGTTGACTTACCAAAAGCAATCACTTTCTCCAACGGCTCGTCACGGTCGATGCCAATCAGCATAAAATCCGGATTCGACTTATGCTTCAGCCATATATCCTTCTCAATGAAAGGCATCTCCTTACGGCATACCCCACACCAGCTCGCGGTAAACTGCAACATGACCACCTTCCCACGAAGTCCCGAAAGGGTAATGCTTTTCCCATCCGTCAGCTTCACTGTAAAATCTGGAGCCATCTCCCCTACCTTAACGATGTAGCCGGTACTGTCCGCCACTACATCCTGCGCCTTGCCTGCCATGCTGCACATAGCAAACAGACAGAAAATCAGAAATCCAACTTTTTTCATTTTATTCAATCTTTAATAAGTAAGCTGTAACTATTCAGCGAATGATATTTTGGGTCAATGTAAAAACCTGAGGGGTAAATTTATAAATTATTATCTTTGTCTCC
>ENA-UONZ01000409-UONZ01000409.1-human-gut-metagenome-genome-assembly--contig:-C93old-NODE-409-length-72469-cov-49.858287_pt1 | contig 72469 bp, 80 predicted proteins | sample MGYA00242468_ERZ724015 | MGnify/ENA metagenome assembly ERZ724015
GAGATTATGAAGGACGTTTACCAGCAGATTCTTCTCATCTCCACAATCGCCGCTATCGTCACCGCGTCCGTCGCGCTTTTAATGATGAATTTCTCCCGCAGCGGCAGAACGGTCGAGGAATCGCGTGCATGGCTCAAGCGCATCGCGATCACCTGGGCGATCCTGAACGGTCTCGGCTTTATTATGGCCTACGTCACGCCTTTCTTCTCCGGCGGTCAGTGGACGGCATAAAGCATGGGGATTCTTGACGGCGTTGTCGAATGGATCTCCGAACAGATCATGCACGGTCTGGACCTCATCAACACATCGGTGCTCGGTGCGCTCGGCTGCGGGATGGACACGTTTCTGCGCTACTTCCCGGCAGCCGAGACGATGTACGATATTTTTACCGCCATCGGCATTGGCTTGATTTTATTGATGTGGGTCTGGAACCTGTTTAAGAATTACTGGCTGGGCGTCGGCTTTGAAGCGGAGCATCCGGTCAAGCTGACGTTCCGCGCGATCATCTTCATCACGCTTACCTACTGCGCGAAAAGCATTGTCGAGATTGTCCTGAAGATTGGTGGCACGCCGTATGACTGGATTCTGTCTTCCGAGCTGCCGCCGCTCAGCTTTGCGGATTTCAATTCCGTCATGCTGGTCATCATCGGCGCTTGCGCAAACGGAGCGGTCACGCTGATCGTGCTCATCATCGTTGTGCTGCTGGCATGGAACTATCTGAAGCTGCTCTTTGAAGCCGCCGAGCGGTATATCCTGCTCGGCGTTCTTGTTTACACCGCGCCGGTCGCGTTCTCGATGGGCAGCTCTCAGTCCACGGCAAATATCTTTGGCGCGTGGTGCCGGATGCTGGGTGGGCAGGTGTTTCTGCTGCTCATGAACGCATGGTGCCTGCGGCTGTTTACCAGCATGGTCGGCACGTTTATCGCAAATCCTTTGTCCCTATAAGGAGTATCCATGAGAAAACGATTCTTTTTGAACTGTCTACTGATTCTCACCCTCGTTGTAGTTATGTCAACTAGCGCATTTGCCATTTCCGAGAGTGACGTAGAATCTGCAGTCAGTGCTTCCGGGAAAGAAGCTGTCTCCGGCAATGTACTGGTGTGGTTTCTGTGCGCCATTGCCTTTTTGAAAGTGTCGCAGAAGATCGACAGCTTCTTGTCCAGTCTCGGTCTGAACGTTGGGCATACCGGCGGCTCCATGCTCTCTGAGGCGATGATCGCCATGCGCGCCATCAACACCGCGACCAGCGCGGTCGGCAGCGCATTGGGAGGCCGCAGCCGTCACGGTTCTGCTCCTGCATCCGGGAAATCCAGCAGTGGGAGCGCGGCTGCGGCAGGCTTTTTCAGCGGCGGACTCGTCGGCATGGCAAGCCGCAAAATCGCGAGCGATGCGGTGCGTACAGCAACTGCTGAAAAGAACATCGTCCAGCCGCAGCAGGCGGAGGCAACTGTCAGCCGGACACACGCGAGCAGCGACACCCATTCCGGTTCGCAGTCCGCTTCCGAGCAGCAGCGGCAGAACACCAGCCAGCTTGACCAGAATCAGCAGACGGTTTCCTCCCGCGCCGTAAACTCGGAACAGCGTGAAAAGTCCCAACAAGCGCTCCACGAATCCCAGCATTCTATGGATGCCAGCCAGATCCATCAGGATACACAGACTGCGCAGGAACAGCAGTTCCACGCGGCGCTGCATACGGAGGATCAGCAAGCATCGCATCTGGCGTTCCAGTCAGAACAGGGCGAGTTTGTCGGCTCTGTGGTGCAGTCGGATGAATTTGATGCAAGCAGTGAAGAAGCCAGAACGGAACAGTCGCAGGTCATGCAGTCTGCCTTGCAGCAGGAGCAGATTGGCGTTACCCAGCGCGAGGTGCAATCCGAGGAAAGCCGTTATGCACAGCGTGATACGATAGCTGGTTTCCACGCGGAACAGTCCGGCATCACGCAGCGTGAACAGGCACAGCACATTCAGCAGGATACGCAGACCGCCACCTTCAGACAGGTGGAATCGCAATCCCAACAGCATACTGCGCAGTCTGACAAACAGTTTTTCGCCGTCCGCAATGGACTTTCCAAAACCACCATTGCGGAGCGGACGGTTCAAGCGCAGGAGCGCCCCGGCAGATTTCTGCATAGCAGAACAATGTCGGCAGCGCCCGCTTCTGCCCCAGCCAGTGAAGTGTCTGCCGCCCGGCCTGCGCCGATTCCCTCTGCCCCCACGCAGTTTCACAGTTTCGGCGGAACGCTTTTTGCAAAATCACTTTATCAGGGCGGCGCGTTTGCCAACGACGTGATCGGCACGGTTGCCAAGGGTGATTACCGCTCGACCGGCTCCATCACCGGCGAGACCGCGACACGTTCTTTGATGTCCTATATGGGCTTCACAGCGCTCGGCGAACACGCGCCCAACATCCCGCGCTATCAGGACGTGGAGATCGGCGGCGGCCGTATCACAGGGCGCGAGTTCACACCGGAGCACCCGGGCGGCATTGATTTTTGTATGTATCATGCCGACCAGTACGCCCAACCGAAGGGCGATTACAGCAAGGTCTACTCCGCGGACGATGCTGCATGGTATAAGCAGTACGCAGCGGACACCGTAGAACGAAAGCCCTATCAGGCGGAGGACGGCAAGATCGCCTATCATGAAAAGATCGTGCAGAAGCTGCCGAATCCACCGCAAAGAAAAGATCGGATGTGAGAACCTATGAGTCAGGAACAGCGGGACAGCTATGTGATCCCGCCAAACTTTATTGAGGGCGGTTCGTTCTTCGGCGGCTTATTCAAGGCGCGAAATGTGGTCGAGGCGGTTATCCTTGCCGCCGGCACCGGGCTTCCGATCCTGACGCTCTCGTTGACGCTGACCGTCCGGATCATTCTGCTCTGCCTGACCTCGCTGCCGCTGGCACTTCTGGCGCTCATCGGGATCGCAGGGATGCCGCTCTCGTCCTATATCATTCTGTTTTTTCGTTTTCTGCGCAACCGCAGAAGTCTGAGCAAAACCGGCGGCAGAAGCAGCCGAAAACAGGCAATCCTCCCGACGTGGGATAAGAAGTCCGGCCCCAGCACGGCTGTGCAGCCCGCCGCCTATAAAAAGGACGGCAGCCACATCCGCTTTGCGAAGGACACGCGCCGTCTGATGCTGGACACCGCCTATCGGCAAAAGAAGCAGGCAGCGCGACCCGGCAATTCGCTTGCGGCGTATGTGCCCATCCAGAAAATCGAAAACGGCATCGTCTATACGACAGATCACCGTTTTATCAAGATTTTAGAAATCGTGCCAATCAACTTCCTGCTCCGCAGCGCGAGAGAGCAGCGGAACATCGTGTATTCGTTCATCAGCTATCTCAAAATCGCGCCGGTCAAGCTGCAAATCAAGGTCATTACGAAACGTGCGGATATGAACCGACACATTGAAACCGTGCGCCGGGAGATGGCGCAGGAGACGAACGAAAGCTGCCGGATGCAGCAGGAGGACTATCTGAAGCTGCTGAAAAAGCTCGGCTCCAAAGAAGCCATCGCACGCAGGTTTTTCCTCATCATGGAATATGAACCGCTCCCCGGCGCGAAGAAAGACCGTGAAGAAGCGGATGCCATTTCGTCACTGCAAACAGCGGCGCGGACGGCGGCAAATTAACTCTCTCATCATCGTGGACATCTTTGATTCGCGCATCTACAAAAACGCCAACATCGCCATTCTCGGCACGAGCGGCAGCGGCAAGACCTTTACTATGCAGCTCATGGCGCTGCGGATGCGGCGTAAGGGTATCCAGGTGTTTATCGTCGCGCCGCTCAAAGGTCACGAATTTCACCGTGCCTGCTCCAACATCGGCGGCGCGTTCATTCAGATCTCGCCCGCATCCCCCAACTGCATCAACGTCATGGAAATCCGGCAGACAGACCGCTCGGTCGATGAACAACTCGACGGCAGCACCGTGGAGCACTCCATGCTGGCCGCCAAGATCCAGCGGCTGCACATCTTTTTCAGCCTGCTGATCCCCGACATGAACCATGAGGAGCGGCAGCTTCTCGATGAAGCCATGATCCGCACCTATGCCAAGAAAGGCATTACACACGACAATGACACGCTCCGCGACCCTAAGCACCCGGAGCGGTACCGCGAGATGCCGATTCTGGGCGATCTGTATGCGGTACTCAAGGAATCTTCCTCCACGCTGCGGCTGGCAAATATCCTGAATCGGCTCGTCAGCGGTTCTGCCAAGACATTCAACCAACAGACGAACGTGTCTCTCGACAACAAGTATATCGTTCTGGATATTTCGGAGCTGACCGGCGACCTTCTGACCGTCGGCATGTTTATGGCGCTGGACTTTGTCTGGGATAAGGCAAAGGAGAACCGCACCGAAGAAAAGGCCATCTTCATTGACGAGTGCTGGCAGCTCATCGGCGCCAGCAGCAACCGTCTGGCAGCGGAGTTTGTGCTGGAGATTTTCAAGATCATCCGCGGCTACGGCGGCTCGGCCGTCTGTGCAACGCAGGATCTCAATGACTTCTTCGCGTTGGAGGACGGCAAATACGGCAAGGGCATCATCAACAACTCCAAGACCAAGGTGATCTTGAATCTGGAGGATGAGGAAGCCCAGCGCGTCGGCTCCATTCTGCATCTTTCTGAAGCAGAGCTGATGGAGATCACGCACTTTGAGCGCGGCAGCGCCCTTATCAGCACGAACAACAATAATGTTGCCGTCGAGATCAAGTGCAGTGAGCTGGAAAAGGAACTCATCACCACCGACCGCAGGGAGCTTCAGGAATTGCTGAAGCGGAACGGTAAGACAGAATGTGTTTGATTGGACAGTGTGGGAAATGCTGTGATAATCTGCTTTGCTGTGCGGCCTGCCCTCTTTCTTTTGGTTTTAGGTATAAGAAAAGCACCTCCGCAGAGATGCTTTCTTAATACTGTTTGAAATTGTTTAGATTAGGTTACTCGGAATAAAACAGTTATCCGCGTCAATCGGGATCGGCTCCTGGCACATACAGATGATGCCGCCGTTGCCACGGATCAAAGAAGCCTTGTCAATTACGCTGTACTTTTTGATCTCCCGTCGGTCGGGCGCTGCACTCTTTTTGATTTCCAACGGATGAATGACATTGTTTTCCTCAACGAACACATCAATTTCCTTTGCATTGGAATCCCGGAAGTAAGTGAGGTTCACCTTGGACTTTGCGTAGGCGTAGTTCTTGACCAGCTCCATCACAACATAGTTCTCGTAGTAATGGCCGCTTGCAGCGCCGCTGCGCAGTGTATCTGGTGTCAGCCACATAGACAGATATGCACAAAGCCCGGTATCACAGAAGTACAGCTTTGGCGTTTTGCTGAGACGCTTGAGCTCATTGTTGGAATAGGAAGCAAGCAGATAGACGATGCGCAGTCCTACAAGCACGTTCAGCCATTCCTTTGCCGTGCTTGGGGCAATGTCGGCAGATTCCGCCAATGTGGAATAATTGACCTGCTCCGACACGAGTGAGGCGCATCCAACAAGGAACTTGCGAAAACGCACAGCATCGGTGATTCCACCAGCTTCGGTTGCATCACGCATCAGATACGTGTCGATATAGGAGTTGAAATACTCCTGTCTGAGTTCATCGTCCACGCCCTGCACCTGCGGCATACCGCCCTCCCAAATGTGCTGGAATACCTGAATCACGTCGTTTTTCGGAACCTTCCGCTGCCTTGCCTGCAGCGTGGCAAACGAGAAATCCAGATCCGTATCGAAAACAAGCCCTGCTTTTTCTCTCGCGGATAGGCTGTATAGCTCCAGAATGCCGATTCTTCCGGCGAGTGTCTCGCGTACTCGTTTCATCATATTGTACTGCTGCGAACCGGTCAGCCAAATGAGACCTTTTTCGTCGCTCTCATCGCAAATAATTTTGATTTGCTCGAACAGCTCCGGCGCTTTCTGCACCTCATCAATAAGGATCGGCGGCTTATAGGTCTGAAAGAACAGCACGGGGTCAGACTGTGCGAGATCTCTCGCCATTGTATTGTCCATCGTGACATAGGTCCTGTCGCTCCCTGCAAGGTGCTTTAACATCGTCGTTTTGCCGACCTGCCTTGCGCCCGTAACAAGGATAACCTTGAAAAAATCATTGAGCTTTAAGAATTTGCGCTCAAGCTCTCGTGTGATATATGCCATAACGCGCCTCCATGTTTTTTAGGATAATCTATGGTCTATCATATTTTATCATAATTTTCTCATTTCATCAAGAGAATATACGCATGATGGCTTTTAACTTTTCTGTAAATGCTCAAAAATCCGAACAGCCCATTCATATACAGAGTTCTCTGCGCAAATCTGCAAAGACTTCAGGCGCAGCGCTGGAATGGTCAGCCTTTGCAGCACTCAGCCCATCTTGCATAAGGGCGTTAAATTCAGCATCCGTCATTTCAGCGCGGACAAGTGGCTCTGAAATGTCGTGTTGTTTCTCAACCCCATCCGTCAAATCCCTCATGGTTTTCTCTGCACGAGCCGTGACATTTGCAGTTCTCATATCCAAAACGAATCGCCTCCCATTTGTCTCCAGCATATATGAATGCGCCTAAAATTGCAATCAATTTTGCAGCTTTGAAAGCAACATCTTTTCTCTAAAATCATCTTTGCGTACACAATACGTCTTTTATGCGTACAGCAGCCATCTTCAAATCTGACGGCTACAGTTTGTACGTATTCTGTGCGGCAGTTATACGCACAAAAATTAGAGGTGACTACTATGAAAACCCGCGCCCAGATCTACTCGCACGAAGCCAGCGGCATCCTGCGGGATATTTCCACCTATGGTGTCCTGACACAGAAACAGATTTTTGGTCTGTATCCGCAGAAAGACGAGCAGATCAAAAATCTTTTGTCCTATCTCTGCAAGCAAAAGCGGCTGTTCCTCGTGGACGGCTTCTATTCCCTGACGCCGGAGCTGCCAAAAGACCGCGACCGTGGTTTGGAAGCAGCGGTCACAGTACTGGCGGACTTTATGGAGCAGGTCGAGTATCACGCCGCAGGAGAATATCCTGTGAAGATCATCTTTCTTGCCGGCGGCGAGGTCTATGAAATCCTCTACGCCGAACCGGGCAAAGAAGCCATTTTGAACCTGCTACTTGCTCGTCCGGAGCAGGAACCACCCATGCGGCTGGTCATTCTGGAAGATGCCGCGCAAATTGGTCTGCTTGCTATCCCAAACGTGCGCGCATACTGTTTGCTGGATGGTGATGGAAGTGTTCAATATCTTCAAGAACTCATGTAAAAGGACGGATGCAGCGTCTGCATCCGTTCAGAAAATAAACTATATAAATTACATTTCAGTCGTTGCTATATACTGTTGTCACCAGCCTTCTGTGAGAAGCAAGCAGTGCAGATTTCATTTGCTGGTCTGTGATTTCACCTTTTGCCCAACAAGCAGAGAGCGTCTTTGCATAATCGGAAACCGGAACGCCTTCAATCGCATTGATCGCGTCGGCTGCCTTGACAGCAGCAATTCGGCGGTTTTGTATTTGATCCATAACAACCGCTCCTTTCACACATCGTATTTTCTCAGTTCAGTATAGCCTAGATTCTAAATAAAATCAATTTTCTTTTTTGAAGCCCTATTTCACTACGGAGGTTACCTATGAACCGTACACTTTTATCCAAGCGAATATCCTCGCTGCTGGCAGAGATCTCGCGGCTGAGCAATGCGCTTTGCGCCATGAACACAATGGACTTGCAGCGGTATCCGGAAAACTATGAGCTGCTTTCCACTGACGCGGCGCTCCGCGCAGAGCAGATCGTCTGCCGGATGCGGCATCTGGTCTACGGCTTTACCACCGTGCAGAAGCATGAATACCTGACCTCTGCCGCCAATGTCCTCGGCATCACGATCACTGCGCAGCCGGGGCTGGTGGAGATCACGCTGCCAGGGTTATTGCCTAAAAAAAAGCAGTGCAGCGCCGAATATCTGGCTGACCCGCTGGATCAGGCGCTCGGACAGTTTACCAAGGAGCATCCCTGCTCCCGTTTTGATTCCTGCGTTATCTGCTTCTGTCACATCTACGCGGAATCCGGAGGCCGTGGCCGCATCCGGGACTACGACAATCTGGAAATGAAGCGGCTTTTGGACATCGTCTGCGCCTATCTCATGGAGGACGACACAGGGCTTTTGTGCGACGTTTACAACACCACGGAGTTGGGCGAGGAAGACGCCACAAAGCTCTGCGTCATGGATCGTGACCTGTTTTCCGGCTGGCTGGAACAGCGCCAAAATGTGCTGGAAAGCGTATCGGATTTTTAAGCATTTTTCGTCCTTCTTTTTCAGATACCGCCGCGCATGGTGTTTTCCCTTGAAACAGCAGGCGTTTTCGCTTGACCGGCAGCGCAGAAATTACCGAAGTTAAGAGCCGATACGGTAAAAGAGGTCACTTTTATGAATCCGACGCAACTTCCCACTGATGGCACGCTTTCGCTTCTTGTGCTGCAGATCGTTGCCGTCTCCGGCGAGTTCCCGGCTGCTTTTTCCGGCCACTTTCCGGGCGGCTGCAGCTATATCGAAAGCGTGATCGGCAAGCTCAAAAAGGACGGGCTGCTCCGTTCGTATACCAAGAACGGTTTGCGTGGACTCAGGCTGACCGCAAGCGCCAAACGGCTGCTGCTGCAAAAATACCCGGTTGACCTTACGCCCTTTCTTACAGGTGCGTCCGAGACAAGTTCTTTGAAGTCCGAACCAGAGCGCCGGCTGCGGCTGCACCGGATGGCTGAGGCGCTTCTGATTCTGCACAACGCGCAAATCCCATCGCTGCCTTGGGAAAAGCCGTCCATACAGGACTGGCTCTCAAATCCCACTCTATTTCCGGTCTACTACTCCTCCCGCGAGTTCAAAGCTCTCGGCAGTCTTTGCACCAAAATCCGCAATTCCCGCATGACGGGTGTTCTGTTCACAGAACAAGCCATCTTCCCGATCTACAACATGGCTTCGACTTTTCCAAGATGGGCGTACAATGCCGAGATCCGGCTCAAGGCTGTCTTACAGACAGAATTTTGCCGCAATGCACAGTTCACGATCAGTGGCATTGTATTTGGCAGTTCTCCCATGCAGATACCTGCGATCCTGAATGACATGGCGCAGAACCATTTCCTTTTGGATGGCAGCTATCCGCATTTCTATTTTCTGACGCGCGACCACGTTGGTGAGGTTGGTGCATTTCAGTTATGTCAACCAGATATGCTGGAGCAGTTGAATGAAATCCTCTCAGAAAACCTCCTGCCACCGTCCCCCGCAATGCCAATCGAACATGACGCTCTGGAGCAGGACGGGTCGCCCGTCCTGTTTTCGTATCTCTGCGACCTGCCAAGGCTGCACCGGTTCCGCTGTGCGCTGACGCTGCGGAACCAGACTGGCAGCATTCTCTGCTTTGACTATCAGGCAGAGGCGCTGCGGGAGGCGTTCGGTGCGCAGGTCAATATCACAAGCATCGACTTTGCCGCTTATGAAAGGGTGTTGCTCCATCAATAAGAAACAGAAGATCACTCTGGCCTGTTTTCTGCCTGTCGCGCTGGCCGCGCTTTTCTATGCGGGCGGCTATCTTGCGCAGTTCATCTACAACTATCAGGCATGGGCAGCCGAAGGCGGCACGCCGTATAGCGGCACCTCGCCGCCGATGCCGGACGCCGCGTTCGGCGTCTGCCTGCGGTTCGTATTCCGCTTTCCATACGGTCTGTACGGCATGGGCATCTTTCTGGCGGCAATCGTACTTCTTGTCGTGGCGATCATGCACATGGGTGCCGGCGGCGACGGGCAGTACGACAAGACCAGAAACCTGACCTATTCCCACAAAGGAACTTACGGAACCGCCGGTTTTCTGAACCCGAAAGAAGCCGGGCAGGTACTCGACTTTGTACCGGACCTGCGCAAGCACCACGGCACCATTCTCGGTGAAGTGGATGGCTGCGTGATCTGCATCCCGGAGAAAACGCGCTTCAACGGCAACCTCGCCGTCTATGGCGCAAGCGGCTCGAAAAAGACGCGCGCGTTCTGCGTCAATATGATCTTGCAGTGCGCGGCGCGAAAAAGCTCACTGGTCATCTGTGATCCGAAATCGGAACTATACGAAAAAACAAGCGCCTATCTGCGCGATCAGGGTTGCACCGTGCGCGTGTTCAATCTGGTCACACCCGCGTCGTCGGATTCGTGGAACTGCCTGTCCGAGATCGACGGACAGGAGCTGATGGCGCAGCTTTTCTGCGACGTTATCATCCGCAATACGGGCAGCGACCGGGGTGACCATTTCTGGGACAGCGCTGAGATGAATCTTCTCAAGGCGCTTGTCCTGTTCGTCGAGCGCAGCTATCCCCCGGAACGACGGAACATCGGCGAAGCGTATCAGCTGCTTGTAAGCTGCTCGGAAAAGGAACTGAACGAACTGTTTGACGCGCTCCCGCTGGGGCATCCGGCCAGAGCGCCGTACAGCATCTTCCGCCAATCGTCGGAGAGCGTGCGCGGCGGCGTCATTATCGGTCTCGGCTCCCGGCTGCAGGTGTTCCAGAACGCAGATATTCGCGCCATCACCAGCCATGATGAGATCGATCTGGAGCTGCCGGGCAAGCAGCCGTGTGCCTATTACTGCATCACGAGCGATCAGGACAGTACCTTCGATTTCCTGTCTTCGCTGTTTCTATCATTCATCTTTATCAAGTTGGTACGATACGCCGACCAGAACTGTCCGGGCGGCTGTCTACCGGTTCCCGTTCATGTGCTTGGCGAGGAGCTTTGCGCCTGCGGCGTTATCCCAGATCTCAGCCGAAAGATCTCCGTGATCCGTTCCCGGAACATCAGTATGTCCTGTGTGTTCCAGAATCTCGCCGGTCTGCAAAACCGCTATCCCAACAACCAATGGCAGGAAATTCTAGGCAACTGCGACGTGCAGCTGTTTCTCGGCTGTACGGACGCACTGACGGCAGAGTTCATTTCCTCACGCTCCGGCGAGGCAAGTGTCGCCGTGACCAGTCAGGCCAAACAGCTTGGTACATGGCGCATTTCCAACTACACCCCGGAATACCGCGAAACGAGCGGTGTCGGCCGCAGGCGGCTGCTCACGATGGATGAAGTTTTGCGGCTGGACGTGGATAAGGCGCTTGTCATTATCCGTGGGCGCAATATTCTGGAGGTCGATAAATTTGACTACTCCAAGCACTATGAAGCAAAGAAGCTGCGCCCGGACAAAGCGGCGGCACATATCCCGCGCTGGCAAAGCGAAGCGCCGCCGGCACCGGATACCCCTGCGCCCCGCACGGCCCCAGCGCCTAAAAAGGATGCTCCTGCAAAAAAGCAGAAGATCATAACCACCAGCAAGGAATCCATTTTATCCAAACCAAAAAAGGAGGAATGACCCATGCCCAGAAAAAAGGAATTGCCTGCCCCGGACAGCGGCGAACAGGACGACCTGCTTTCTACTGAACCGCAGGAGTCTCCCGATGCGCTGCTCACCGAGCCGCAGGAGGAGCCCATCCCCACAGAAAGCCCGCCCGATGAGGGCGCGCCGGAGGATGATGCGCCGTCCGAAGAATACACGGAATTTCTTCAGGCATTGAACGAAGCTACCGCGCTGGAAGAACCGCAGTCTGCTCCGTCTGACGAAACGGAATCGCCGCCGGCGGATGAGAAACCGGCGCTGACCATCTCCACAGAAGAACCGTCCAATGAGTCCACGCCCCCGGAATCTCCGCCCGCGGCGCGCAATGACGCAGTTCTGACGATCACGGCCAGAACGCGCATCAAAAGCGAAGCCGAAGCCGCCGACGAACTCTGGCATGAGATCCGCAATGCCTACCGGACGCGGCGGATCCTGACCGGCACGCTGGACGGCATTGAGCAGACGGCAGGCGGAAAGACGCTGGCAACGGTCAGCTTCCGTGGCTTCCGCATCGCCATCCCGATCCGTGAAATGCTTGTGCTGGAGGAACGGATGCCGTCCGGCAGAGCGTATGCCGACTACATAAATCGGCTGAACCGCATTCTTGGCACGATGCTCGGCGCGGAGATCGACTTCATCGTCAAGGGCATTGACTCAACCACGCACAGCGCCGTTGCCAGCCGTCGGGAAGCCATGCTCCGAAAACGGCAAACATTCTATCTCGGCAAAGACGTTTCCGGAAACCCCTACATCTATCCTGGCCGTCTGGTCGAAGCGCGCGTGATCGCCGTCGCGGAAAAGGTGCTGCGCGTCGAAGCCTTTGGCATTGAATGTGCCATCTTTGCGCGTGACCTCTCCTGGCAGTGGGTGTCCGACGTCCGCGACCTTTACAGTGTCGGCGACCGGGTTCTGGTCCGCGTGCAGGAGATCAGCGGCGAGGATGCCGAGCATCTTTCCATCCGGGCAGATATCCGCAGCACGTTTTCCGAAACCAGCGTGGACAATTTGAAGAAGTGTCAGGTACAGAGCAAGTACGCTGGCAAGGTCACGGACCTTCGCGGCGGTGTGGTGTATATCCGTCTGAACAACGGCGTCAACGCCATTGCGCACACCTGCTATGATTCCAGAATGCCCGGCAAGAAGGACGACGTCAGCTTTGCGGTCACGCGGCTGGATGAAGAACACGGCATTGCCGTCGGCATTATCACGCGGATCATCAAACGGAACCTGTAACTTGGCAGCGTTCTGCCTATGACCAATTTCACATTCCTTGCAGCGTCCACATTGGAACCGCTGCTGCGCCGTCTGAGGGTGCCTCCCTGACGGTACTAATATACAAAGGAGTTTTCTCTATGAAAGCCAAAGAAGAATACGTTGACGTCCCTCGTGAAACGCGCTCGAAGGACATTACCGTCTACGCGATTATTTTCCTCGTCCTGCTGGTCGGTGCGGGTATTTTCCTCGCGGTCAAGCTGCTGCATAAGCCCGCAGATACGGCGCTTGCAAGCAGCCAATCAGGAATTGTTTACGATTCCAGCGCCGTCGAGGGCGGCTGGGATAACCTTTCGCCGGAGGAAATCGAAGCGCGGCTGAATGAAAAAGTGGCCGAGGGCATGATTAACATTTCGGCCAACACTGCCCCAATCTTTGAGGACGGTTCTTCGGAGGGAAACTTGATGCTCGTAAACGAGAGCATCAATAATTATCCACAAAAGGTCCAGATTGTCCGCAATGACACGGGCGAACAGATTTATGAATCCGGCGCTATCGCCGTTGGCAGCAAAATCGAGCGCGCGAAGCTGGATGTTGTTCTCCCCGCTGGTACATACGAATGTACCGCGTATTTTCACAACTTGGACCCCGAAACCGGCGATATTATCGGCACGGCTGGGGCAATTATCACAATCACAATTCAACACTAATTTTAATCAAAGGAGTCATTACAATGAAGAACACTAAGAAAATCGTATCTCTCATTCTCGCTATCTGCATGATCGCATCCCTCGCCATTTCTGCTTCTGCTGCAAACACCGTTGACGCATCCGGCGGCACTGGCACTTCGTCTGTTACCCTGTCCAGCACCGCAGACGGAAGCCTTGATGGTGATCCCTCGGCTACTAAAATGTCCGTAGTCGTGCCGACTGTGTTGCCCATCGCCGTTGGTACGGACGGTTCCGTTGCGACCGCTTCCGACGCGAAGATCATTAACAACAGCTATGGCGCTGTCAAGGTCAATTCCGTGAGCATCGAAGCCGCGCAGGGTTGGTCGCTGGCCGCGTTCGGCAGCAAGGACACCCTCGCCCATGAGAAAGTTAACAGCAACAAGTTCGGTTTCCAGCTCGCCATCGGCGGCGGTGCTGCTGCGGCGACTGATAACAAGAACGCCAGCAAGCAGACGCTTCTTGATACTGCCATTGAAGGCTGCTACATGAGCGGCGTGGGCGACACTTCTGCCAACTCTATCGGCATCACCTATGATGCCATCGTTACGCCCATTAGCGAAGCCGTGACCAACACCGCCATCGCAAGCGTTCTGTTCATCATCGCTTGGGATGCGGTCTAATCGCAATTCATTCAAGGGGAACGCCCAAAGCGTTCCCCTTACCTGATTCTACAAGGAGGACTTCAAAATGAAACGAAAAAGAATCCTCGCATTATTCCTCGCGGCAGTATCGTGTCTGTCACTGGCAGTCAGCGCGTCGGCGGCAAACACACCCAACCGCAAAGCCACAGACTTCCGCGATTTCGACCGTACCGCATGGTACGCCGAAGCGGTCAGCGCCGCTGTGGATAACGGCTTGCTTTTTAATAAATCACAAAGTAATTTTTGATTATCTTTTCAAAAGTTCTTATATGCCGGTATAGCCTATTGTTACAGGCTTTTCCGGCATTTTTCGTTATGGAAGATATTCTCAAATCTTCTTATATCCCCGTATGTTTTGATGTTCAAAAGTAGTATGTGGAGTAGTAAATTCTCCGTTTACTACTTATGCAATTAGCCGCTTCATTTCTGTTATCGACGTTTCGGAAGTCGTATGCGCGTAATAGTTCAGCGTCATATTGATGTTGGAATGTCCCATGATGTACTGCAATGCTTTGGGGTTCATTCCCGCATTTGCTAACGTGGTGCAGAATGTGTGGCGTAAGGTGTGCGGTGTCATTACTTTTGGCAATGCTACCTTTTGTGTTTTGTTGTATTTCCTCACAAGTCCTCGGAACATACTTTCATAGTTGACCGCCACTTTTGGCAAGCCGTTCCGGTTAAGGAACAGAAATTTTGTGTAGCCCTCTAAAATAATAGGCTGTGCATATTTCCGTTTGTTCAGCACCCGCTGAAATGCTTCCAACACTTTTTCACTCATAGGAATAACCCGGTTGCCGCTTTTCGTCTTAGGTGTTTCCACATAGTAGCCCACGTCTGCAATTTTCAAAAGTTGGTGGTCTACATTGATAAGCTGTTTGTCTAAGTCAATGTCAGCTTCCGTCAGTCCGCAGAGTTCCGAAATGCGAAGCCCTGTCCCTAACAGTATGATAATCTCGTCGTAGTATTTCTGATAGACTTTATCATGCTGCACAAAGGACAGAAAAGCCGCTTCCTGCGTAGGGGATAGAGGTTCCTTTGGTTCCGTATCATCTTCAAGGACGGTGTTCAACTGGAAGTCAAATGGATTTTTACGAATACAATCGTCCTGTATGGCTGTGTAAAAGGCAGCCTTTAAGGAACGCTTGTGGTTGTTAATAGTCTTGAAGCCGTAACCTTTTTCTTTCATGCGTAACGCCCATTCCTTTGCGTCGGAGAGCTTCACATTTTCAATCCGACAGGCTCCAAGTTTATCCTCCTGCAAAATCCGCATGAGCTGTTTTCGCCCCTGCTTTGTACCATGCCGCACATTTGCCCGGTGGCGTATCTGCTTTGCGTAGAGTTGGCAGACCGTCATTTTCTTTCCGATATGGTCGATACCGTCGTCAAGGTCTTTTTGGATTTCTTTCTCTTTTTCCCTCAACGCTATATCGTCGCGCTTTCCTGCCGGGGTTTTGTCCGTAGGCACTAACTTCCAAGAATAAACAAACTGCGGTTTCCCAAAGGTATCTATATATTTGTAGGCATATCTTCCGTCTTTTCTCTGGCTCTCTCCGGTGCGGAGAATACGATTTTTATTATCCCGTCTTTTTTCCGACATCGTTATGCTCCTTTCCATAATGGAAAGAGCCTTGATATGCTTGACTACATTGTACCACATTCAAGGCTCGATTTCACTATCAGATTGCGTCCACCGTATCAATCATTTTTTCAAACTGCTTACGCTTAATCTGAATACGGTTTCCGTTCATCATTACCCAGTCCGGGACGGGATTTTCTTCTGCCAGTTTCCGCAGCTTGCTTTCTCCGATACGGAAATATTTTGCTGCTTCTTCTATGGTAAGCGTGTACTTTTCCCAAATCGGCACGTCGTTATTGTTCAATTTGTCGTCCCCCTTTCTTAACGGGTCAAAAATCAATCTGTGACATAGGCTTTAATCGGACGGCTATTAGCGTAACCTCATGGGAGTTGCACCCCTCCGGCGGTCTGCCGAAGCCCTACCCATTGCCTGCGACGCTTCTAACGCTCGGACTATGGCTGTAAGGAAGTATCATTATATATTCTGTGCGTTATCGCCCGCAGGGTGCTATCCCTACTTTACGGTGTGGTATTTCTCGCTCGCTTTTCGGTTAAGAAAAAGGTCATGGCGTACCCACCGCATGGCTCGGCACAAAAGGAACGTATCCGATTTGCCTTATGCTGCGTCGCCGTTCTCTTGCGTCGCTTTCTTTGTCAAGGTTCAAAATGGCTGTGCTGCCGCGTCAGCAGCGGAACGGAAAAGGGGGAGTAAGTGCGTCCCGCCGCCGATTGCGGTTATTCTGCATTAAAGGTAAGGACAGCCATCATAAGTTTTGCTTGCAGCCGTTCCCGAATGTCGTGGTCTACGCCAAAATAGACATTGCCGCGCTCATCGTACAGCTTCCGCATGGAAAGACGTGCTATGTAGCCGCTGAAATGCTGCAAGACAATTTTCATAGCGTCCGGGTCGCCCTTTGTCGCTGCCACAATGACAGGATAAGGAACAAGGGCATTTTCCGGGTAGCCAGGTTGATTACCATTCGTCCCATTCATCAGCATTTTCCTCCAAATATTTTCTTAATTGTTCAAAAGAGCTTGTCCGCCTGTACTGTATTGTGCTTCTCGGTGTATTGAGCAACTCTGCAATTTCTGTATCGCTCATTCCCTCGAAATAATACAGCAATATGGCTTTGCGCTTTTCTTCCGGCAAAGTACGGATTGCTTCAAGAAGCAGCTTCGGCGTGATTTTCTTTCCGGCTTTTTCAAAGACGGTTTCAGCAGTTTCCCGTTTGAAATATTCATCAAAGGTATGTAGCTGTCGCGCTTCATCTAAGGTCATGTCGGAAAAGGTTACTTCCTTTGCCTTATGTGTACGAAGCTCTCTATGAGCGTCGCACGCTTCATTGTGCAATACCGCATTGCAATACTTCTGAAAAGAACATTGCTTATAAAACTCCCTGCTATTAGGTTCCACATTCTCACCTCCTTTCTCGTTGAAAGTTGGTGGTGCTTCCCCCTTTTCGCGGGGTAATACGGAGCTTTGAAAAAATGCCAAATATTTTCGGAAATTTTTTCAAAAATTTTTTTAAGCATACAAAATGCGCCCGTCCGCAAAAAAACGCGGACAGGCGCATAGGAATAATAAAAAGTATTTAGATGATTTAATAGTTCATATCTAAGGGTAGGAATATCCCCGGTGGCGGTCGGGCTTTTTTTGATAAATCAAAGAATGTAAGAATTTGTTGATGTGGTTTATAACTCATGGCGGCTACCTCCTAAAGCCGCCATGTCTACATGGTTAAGGGTCGTCGTACAGACAAAAAGAAACGGCGGCTCTGAAAATCAAAGCCGCCGAAATAGAATAGGCGCGTGAAAATATGGCTGCTCTGCGACGGCTTTTTTTCTTTGCCGTCGTCCGGCAGATGTTGGTTGTATCATTACTTATTTTTGATTGTTTTTTTAGATATTAAAATCAAGACAGAAAACAATCCACAAAAGAACAAACTCATAAGGCTAATAATGATTTCTCCAAAGGTGGCAGAATAATAGCCGGAAATATTGAATGTAGCAGTAATAGGATAGCAAGCCGAAAGAACATCGGATATACTTGTGAATAATCCTGCAAAAGAATAAATTACTGTAAAAATCAAAGCAAGCCAATAGCCTTTCTTTATTCTTGATACAACCGCAATAACAGGTGCAATAGCAAAGAAAATCCCAATGCCGTCAAGTAAATAGATTTTGAAAAAACTTAAAATCATTTTGATAGACAAGCCCCTAAAATGCAAAATAACTTCAACTAAAAATGTAATGCCGAAAAGCAGCAAATAAAAGAGTACGCTAAATGCAAAAGTAATAAGTAATTTTGCAATCGTCATTTTAGCTTCACTTATAGGAATTAAACGTAATGATTTAATAGTATCTTCTTGTTCCTCACGACAAATCATATAGCTCCCCAAAAGTGCAATAACCGCAGGAAGAACAAAAAAAGTTGCTAAAGACTGTGCTGCGTTCATAAACCACCCTGCGTCATCTATATAGCGTTTTTCCCCAAAAGAAAACTGCCCTTGAGTAAAAACAATAATTGCAACCATAATAACTGCGAATATGGCGACCAACACAATTTTTGAACGTCGGAGTTTTTGATGTTCTGCCCAAATCAATTCTTTCATCATTCAATCACTCACTTTCTATGCTTTAAGGAAATGTACGCAAATACGATAGAAACAATAGTCCATATACCGATACAAAAAAGTGCAGCCGGAATATTGACTTCCTGTGCCAAAATAACACCGGGAATATCTCGCATGATAATTGCTGTTGCACTGGATAGAGGGTGTAGGTACATATTAACCATAAGCAAAATAAAGCTAAGAAAGGTGTAAACCAGTGTCACACATACAGGGAGTATATAGTTCTTCCCGGCAGCTGCAACCGCTAAAAGTGGTAATATGGAAAATGCGGTAAGTATGGCGATTTCAATACATTTCTTAAATAGATAACTGATACTATTCCATTCAAAGGTTATATAACCGGGAAGCATACCGAAAAATACAGACGCTATGGCTGTAAGCAACATAAAACAAACGGAATAAGACAGTACAACAATAAATTTGCTAAAAAAATATCCTGTCTTGCTAATCGGTATAATCCACAACTGTTTGAGCATATCGTTTTGATTTTCGTCATACATGAGCATAGTAGAAACCAAACCCAATACAACAGGAAGTATAATCCAAGCTGTATAGCTGAATGTAGTCCACTTATAAAATTGTAATGGTTCAATAACTGTTTTATCAGCACTTCTGAAATAAAAAACTGCAAGAAGTGGCATGAAAAGAGCGGATAACAGCATTAACACAATAAATTTTTTTCGACGCAGTTTAAGAAACTCTGCCTGTATCAGCCTAAGCAATTCCTTCTCCTCCTGTGATTTTTTTGAAATAGTCCTCTAATGTATCATTGCATAGCTGAGAACTGATAACAGCTATATCCTGTACCACAAGAGCTTTATTGACAGCAGCCATATCCAACGAAGTGTCATAAATCCGCAGGGTGTGTTCGTCCTGTACGGAATATTCGGTAACCCCAAACTGCCTTTCCAAAACAAGAGAAGTTTTCGGTATATCAGAAACTTGCAGAAGTATATACTTACTGTTTTTCTTTTGTAGCTCATTCATGCTGTTTTCTTCCAGTAGTACACCATGGTCAATAATGCCGATGTCATCAGCCAGTAGTGCAATTTCGGACAGAATATGACTGGAAATGAGAATTGTTTTTCCGCGCTCGATACTTAAAGTCTTAATAAAGTCCCTTACTTCTGCAATGCCTATCGGGTCAAGACCGTTTGTGGGTTCATCTAAGATTAGCAGTTCAGGGTCATGTAAAATAGCATTTGCTATTCCAAGACGCTGCTTCATTCCAAGAGAATACTTGCTAAACAATTTTTTGTCCCGATAAGGCAGACCGACAATCTCCAAGGCGTTTTTTACTGCATTTGGCGCAGCAGTACCGCGCAGTTTTGCAAATATCTCCAAGTTTTCCGTACCTGTTAAATTCGGATAAAAGCCGGGTGTTTCAATAATAGCACCAATCCGGGGATATACTCTTTTTTCCCTCCCTTTGATATTTTGACCGAATACGTCTACTTCGCCGGAAGTAATATCGGTCAACCCCAAAATCATTTTCATAATTGTGGTTTTACCCGCCCCATTACGCCCCAACAGCCCATATATCTGTCCTTGTTTCACATGAATATTAACAGAATTGACTACCGTTTGCTCTCCATAAGTTTTTGTCAGTTGTTTTGTTTCAATTACATATTTATTCATCATATATCCTCACTTTCAATAGGTCTGTTTCCGCAATGCAAGTACGGAAACAATGGCTGAAATACTTCCAATTACCAAAAGAGAAATTAAACAGATATTCGGAGATATAGTTATTTCTATTCCTCCCGCCCATTTCTTAACCATTTCTGCTGCGTCAGATGAAATATAGGGATAAATTCCCATAACACTCGCCAGTGGGTGCAGTCCCATAATCCCCGACGGAATAAGCACGACAGGCACAAGATAAAGTAATGCAGCCCCAATCGGTAGAACATATCCCTTTGCCAATGTTGCTAAAAAAATAACGGGGAGCATTGCAAGTGGAACTAACACGCCACCGGCTAAAAATAATAATCCCGCCTGTAAAATTGTTTCCGTATTCAAATCTGTAAAGCCGCCTGCAAGAAAGCCGCCAAGAATACAGATTGCAAAAGTAAGCAGACATAGTGCTAATGACATAAAAATTACCACTGCTATCTTTGAAAAATAAAGTTGCGTTTTGGAAATCGGAATAATCAGAAGTCCTTTTAAGGTATCATTTTTCTGTTCATCAAAGAACAATGTGGTTGCAAACATACTCAACACAATAGGCAGAAACAAACTTGTAAGGTTCTTAAATGCCAATGTGTATAAATCACTAAAACTATTCATTAGTGAGCTACTTCTTGATATACTGAAAGCACGTTCAACTGCGAATATTCCTAAAATTGCAGTTAGAATAAAGATACCTAAGACTGTCTTATTGCGTTTCCATTTCAGCATTTCAGTAGAAATGATAGTCATTGTCTTTTCCTCCTTTCTACCTCCCATTATATAGTATCAACCTTGCCATAACCTTGCCGAAACCTTGCTTTTTTCTTGTTTTATAGCAGGAAAGCCCCGCATTATTTACAGGGCTTTGGGAAGCAATATAGTAAATACAGTCCCTTTATCAGAGCTGTTTTCAGCGGTAATGGTTCCTTTGTGAACACTGATAAGCTCTTTAGCAATCGCCAGTCCTAAACCATTTCCCTTTGCAGACCGCGACTGGTCGCACTGGTACATTCTTTCAAAAATATGTGGCAGCTTATCGGGAGCTATTCCTTTTCCATTATCTGAAATTATAATTTTAGCTTGTTGTATATCTTCACAAATATGCAGTGCCATTTTATCTCCCGCACTATGGATAATAATATTTTGAAAAAGATTGTTAAGTACGCGGGTATATGCGTTTACATCTATGTGAATAAAATACTCTGTTTCGGGTATGACAAACTCATATTCAAAATGATTGCTTTCTAAGACGGGAATCCAATCCGCTATAATGTTGCGGGATAACTCGTTAAGGTCAAATTTTTCAAAATGAAAAATCTGCTCTCCGGAATCCAGTTTTACCCATTCAAACAAATTTTCCACAAAGGATTTCATATAGTGGGCTTTTTCATGTGCGACATGGATATATTCGTCCTTTTCCTCTCCAATAACAATTTTGTTTTCAACCGCTTCCAGATAACCTACAAGAGAAGCAAGCGGGGTCTTTACATCATGTGAAAGACTTGTCATCAGCCGTTTATATGCCTGTTCAGATTGTCTTTGCCGTATAAGCTGCGCCTGACTGTTTACTGCTATTTTGTTAATGTCATAGCAAATTGTTTTTGTCATATCGTTTTCGCCTGCTAAAATACGTCGGTTCAAATTCCCGCCCTTTATATCATCTAAGGCGTCTTTTATCAGCGCAAGCTGTGTCCGCACACGCCGTAAGACAAAAAGGAGATACATAATAATAAGCAGCATAAGGGCTATCACTATGAAAAGATAAACATTTATATCCATGTTACGCCTCCTTGTTAAAACGGTAGCCGACACCCCGGACAGTTAAAATGTAAAAGGGGTGGTCGGGGTCTGGCTCAATCTTTTTCCTTAATTTGCTAATAAAAGACATAATATTGCTATCATCAAAAGCGTATTCTTCCTCCCATACCTGTGAATAAATTTGTTTTTTGGTAAATACTCGTCCTTTGTTGGAAGCAAGAAAGAGAAGTAAATCAAATTCTTTTCCTGTAAGCAAAACGGGAATATCTTTGACCGTAACTGTACGATTTAATTTGTCAATTACCATATCTTTCAACGATATGCTGTCTATGTCTGCCGTAAAGGGGTTTAAGGTGGTATATCGCCGGATAAGGGAATTGACACGCGCCAAAAGCTCGTTAATACCAAATGGCTTTGTCAAGTAGTCGTCTGCTCCCAGTCGCAGACCGAAAACCTTATCTTCTTCGCTGCTTTTTGCAGTAAGCATAAGCACCGGGATATTGCTTGTATCTCTAATTTTTTGGAGAATCTGAAACCCGTCTATATCCGGCAGCATTACGTCCAAAATAATAAGGGAATAGCTATCTTTATTTTCATCAATTAGACGAACCCCCTCAATACCGTTATATACAGTTACGGCTGATAATTTTTCCTGCTCTATGCACTTTTTCATAAGAGCGCAAAGCTCTTTATCATCATCTATAATCAAAACTTTATTCATGGTGCAGCTCCTTTCCTCGTTTTGTTCTCCCGTCAATCGGTTTTTCAGCGTCCTTTGGTATCAGCCACATATATCCAAGTTTTGAAACACCCGGTATGCGGTTTTCTCTGCAAAGTACCTGTACCCGCCTTTCAGAAATTCCCCATTTCTTCGCTGCTTCGGGGCAAGACATATATTCCATAACACCCAAGTCCTTTCTACAAATCATATCAGTATAATTATAGTCGGACATACGAATAATAGCAAGTATATAAATATGAATTATTATGGCTAATTAGTGGAACTGTATAGACATATCCAAGAAGAAAGGGGAACAGTAAAATGTAACTGGGTGAATAAATATGGCAAAAAGACCAGTAGAAAAATATGACTTCAAAGCCTTTGGAGAAGCGATAAAAGCTGCGCGGACAGGACGCAAGGAAAGCCGCAAACAGGTAAGTGATGAAATGTATATTTCCCCTCGCTACCTTGCGAATATTGAGAATAAAGGACAGCACCCCAGTCTGCAAATCTTTTTTGAGCTTATGCTCCGTTACAATATATCCGTAGACCAGTTTCTTTTAGATACGCCCGTCGGAAAAGATACAAAGCGGCGGCAGCTCGACGCTCTGCTTGATGATATGAGCGATAACGGCATACGGATTGTAACAGCAACCGCAAAGGAAATTTCAGAAGTCGAAAAAGAGGACAAATAGAAACGTCCGGCAAAATTGAATATGGATTTTCGGAAGCGTTGTAATCTTTTTTGAGATTGCAGCGTTTTTCTTTTGCATAAGTTCGGCAAAATGGTTTTTTCTCCGTAGAGGGAAATAAGGACATAAAAGATAAAAAACTTTCTTAGCAAGCATAGGAAAAGAGTACCCTTTTCCGTATTTTCGCCCTCCCGCCCTGCGGTGCGTCGGTTAAAAATTGCTTGTTGGGAAGTGTCCCAAACCCTCGGAATGGAAAGGAACGATTGCATGAACGGACGCAAAAGAAAAGTACAAATCAAATTCTATGTAACAGAGGAAGAACGGGCATTGATTGAACAGAAAATGAAGCTCGTCCCTACCCAAAATATGGCGGCGTATCTTCGCAAGATTGCCATTGACGGGTATATCATTCAGACAGACCATAGCGACATAAAAGCCATGACAGCGGAGATACAGAAAATCGGGGTCAACGTCAATCAGATTGCAAAGCGTGTCAATGCGACAGGCAGCGTCTACCAAGAGGACATAGAGGAAATAAAGGGGGTGCTTGCGGAGATATGGCGGTTACAAAGATTAAGCCTATTAAAAGCACGTTGAGCAAAGCCCTTGATTATATCCAAAACCCGGATAAGACAGACGGGAAAACGCTTGTGTCCTCCTTTGGGTGCAGCTATGAAACGGCAGATATTGAGTTTGAATATACTTTGTCGCAGGCTCGGCAGAAAGGGAACAACTTAGCCTTTCATCTGATACAATCGTTTGAACCGGGAGAGGTGGACTGTGAGAAAGCCCACACAATCGGAAAACAGCTTGCCGACGCGGTAACAAAGGGACAGCATGAATACGTCTTGACTACCCACATAGACAAAGGGCATATCCATAACCATATCATTTTTTGTGCGGTCAACTTTGTTGACTACCATAAGTACAATTCCAATAAGCGCAGTTACTACGGCATACGGAACATAAGTGATAAGCTGTGCAGGGAAAACGGGCTGTCCGTTGTCATTCCGGGTAAAGGCAGTAAGGGAAAAAGCTATGCAGAATATCAAGCGGAAAAGACGGGAACAAGTTGGAAAGGCAAGCTAAAAATTGCCGTTGATACACTTATCCCCCAAGTAGCAAGTTTTGAAGAATTATTGCAGCGGTTACAGGCGGCGGGCTATGAGATAAAGCCGGGAAAATATATCTCCTGCCGCGCTCCCGGACAGGAACGCTTTACCCGCTTAAAAACCCTCGGTGCAGATTATACAGAGGAAGCAATCAAAGAACGGATTGCAGGCAAGCACACAAAGGCAGCGAAAGCTCCCAAAGAGCAGCGCGGCGTATCGCTGCTTATCGACATTGAAAGTAGTATCAAGGCACAAGAGAGCCGGGGCTATGAACAGTGGGCGAAAATCCATAATCTGAAACTGGCTGCAAAAACTATGAATTTCTTGACAGAACACAAGATTGAGCAGTACGCGGATTTAGTCAGCCGGATTGAAGAAATAAATGCGGAAAATGAAAAGACAGCAGACGCATTAAAGAGCGTGGAGAAACGTCTTGCAGACATGGCGGTGCTGATGAAGCACGTTACCACCTACCAAAAAACAAAAACCGTCTATGAAGCATACCGCAGGGCAAAGGATAAGGACACATACCGGGCAAAGCAGGAAAGCAGTCTGATACTCCATGAAGCGGCGGCAAAGGCATTGAAAGCGGCGGGCGTTACCAAGCTCCCCAATCTTGCCGCCATGCAGGAAGAATACGGGAAGCTCCAAGCGCAGAAAGAAGCCCTTTACACTGATTATGGCAAGCTGAAAAAACAGGTCAAGGAATACGACGTTATCAAACAGAACATAGACAGTATTTTAAGACTGGAAAAAGAACCGGAACGGGGCAGGGAAACCGAACGCTTACAGTAGAAATATCTATAAAAGCGTGGTAGGATAAAGGTATTCCAATATAGACAGGAGCGTGAAAACATGGCAGACCAAACGATACCCGATTATGAAACCATAAGCGCCGCCGTTACCGGAGAAACATGGGCGGTGGAAAAGGTGCTTATGTGCTACAAGGACGAAATCGACAGGCAGGCAACTGTAAAGAAACGTCAGCCGGACGGAACATTCAAACTGGAAATTGATGAAGATATGCGCCAGTATATCACAATGAAGCTGATAGAAGCCCTCCCCCAGTTTCCCCTTGAAGAAATGGAAAGAGAGGAAAAAAGAAATCGGGACAAAAAATCATAAAAAGGTAGACGGGAAGCTGCTGCGGACAGATAAGCAGTTCCGGCATTTGAAGCAACGGCAGAAAGAAACTATCAGTACATGGCTTTATGAGGAATACCGCCGTCTTTGGATAGAAAAGGGACAGGAGCCGCATAAGTACAACAACCGGGAAATCGTTGCCGCTGTTATGGAACGGATAGAAGCTGCGGGGATATGGCTGCCGGAACAGGAAGTAACAAAATATTTTTACCGCAGGAAAACCCATTACCGGAACCGGATAGAAAAAGAATTACAGCCGAAGCCGGAAATGCAGGATAAAGACAGTCAGACACAAAAAGAACAGGGCGCAGGAAGCCAGTAATGACCTCCCGCACCCTGTTCTTTTATAGGTACTGATTTTAAAATGTTACGCAGTAGAACCCCCATTTTAAGGGAAAAGGTATTCTGTATCGCCTATGCCAGTTTCACGTCATTTATGCCCTGTAAATCAAGGCTTTTTTTGCCCTTATCGCGTAACCGCCGCACGCCGTTTCCTCATGCGCTCGGCTGCCTGTCTGCGGGTAATCCGCTTCCGGCAGTCCGGGCAGTATTTGACGCTGTTCGATTTTGATACAAAGAACGTGCCGCACTCGGTACAACGCTTTTTGTCCTCTGTCTTGAAAAGCTCTGCATACAGTAGCTTATCAAGAGGAAGTACGGCAATTTGAAACCACTTGCATAAAAGCGAACAGGAAATGAGCTGCGGGCAGACACATTCCTCCCCGTCGTCCAGTAAGATACAGTGTCCGCGCTCGCAGTTGCAGCACTCCTTTTTTACAAGGCTGTTGACTTTTCGGCTCTGTGGCGGCGTAAGCCGCTTACCCCCGGTCATACTTCATCAGCGGCGAAAATGGCAAGCTCCGCATACTCGTTTTCTGTTAGCGGGGAAATTTTCTGTAAGGTGCGTTCTGCAAAGGGGCGCATATCCTCGTCCATGAACGGCAGCGCAGCCGTCATATTTTCCATAAGCTGTGCTTTGCTTCCCTCATGGTAAATACTCAACAGGTTCATTTCTTCAACGGTCAGTCTAATCATGCTCATACCTCCAATTCGTGATGTTTTGATTTTGCTGTCTTTTTCGGGACTTTTGGGGATTTTTCTGTTTGTAACTGCGCCCGGACAGAGGGAGGGGACTGTTTCATCTCTTTATTCCTCTCGCTTTTATCTATCAGCGCATAAACTCCATGCCTGCCCTCCAACGTAGATAAGGAAAGGCTTTTGTAAGGGAGCATGGAAAGCAGCCGTTCCATATCCTTATCCGTTGCCAGTGGAACAAAGTAGGGAGAAAGTTCTACCGCACAATGGGTCTTTTCGGGGCTGTCCGGTTCTCCAAGCCCTTTTACATTTTCCACAATCCGGCGGGCTTCTGTTTCAATCTGTCTATCATGCAGGGCGGCGATATGTAACTGAAAATCCCTCTGCGTATGCGGTGTTCGTTTTTTCTGCTGTTCCCTCAAAAGGCTTTTTAAGGCTTCCGGGTCGTTTGGCTGTGCTTCAAAACGTATAAACTTTCCAAGTTGCGGGTCAGTGTCCCCGTCAAAATATTGTCCGGCAGGCTTTGTCAGCTCCCCATGCTCATAAATCAGCGTGTAGTTGTCGGCAGGGATTGATTTTTCGATTACTTCCCGGAAATGCTGCAAATAATCCAGTTCATAAAGATTGCCCTTGATTTTTTCCTGCTCTGTGCCTGTCAGTTCCACCGCATAGGCAAGGATAGTATCGCGGGTCTGTTCCCCGTAAAACCGCCATGTATTATGCTGCCTTGTGTCCTTTAGAAAAACGTCCCGTTCCCGGAAGCAGCACGTCCCGGACGGGCGGGAAAACCACAAAAGCCGTTTGTCCTCCGGGATAAGGCTTACCGCCGCTTTCCGCAAAATCTGTTTGTCTATGTCAAAATCGCTCTGATAAAAAGCGGTGTTCTGTTTCATTATGGCTTCAAGGGAAGCAATAACGTCCACATTTTCAAATTTTTGTAACTTCATAGGTCAGCTCCTTTCCAAATCCTGTGTTTTCTGTCTTGCCTGTTTCTTCGGTGCCTGTTCTTTCGCTGCTTTAAGCTGCGCCCGGATAGAGGACTTTTTCTCCGGCTCTGCCTGTTTCTTTTCTGCTTTGAGGGCTTCGGCGTATTCTGCAAGGGAAATCTGTCCTCCGGCTTTTGCTTTTTCTTCCAGTTCCGTAGCGGTCGGGGTGTTGTTTATCTGCCCGTCAATCATGTTGTAATTCTGCTCGGTGGTCTGTTCGGCAGCTTTCAGATAATTTTCCGGCTGCAAAAACTCCGGCACGTCCTTATAACCGAAGCTGTCTACATAGTGGGCGGTGTCCTGTCCGTTCTGATGAAGTACCACCACGTCGGAAACGGAAAGGCTGTGTCCCTTAAAATCTTTCGGGTGGTCGATATTAAAGCGGGTGTAAATATCTTCAAGGGAAGTCCCCGGCGTAAGAGGTGCGGAATAGACAAGTGTATAGTTTTTCGCGTCTACCCGGTGTCCGGCGGCAATCAGACGGTCGTAAGGCTCAAAACGCAAGTCCCTTGTTTCGTCCCCGCCTTTTATCTGATAAATGGAAAAGGTGTCTTTATCCTGTGGGGCTTCCTGCTCCGGCTGCCCTTGTGCGAATTGTTCCTGTGCAGCTACCTTTTGCGCCCGGATATGCGCCCGCTGTAACTCGGTAGGCTTTTCCCCGGTAAGAGGTGCAATCGCCTTGACATAATCAGCCGCATAATAGGCGTTACTGGTAAGCTGCCGCTGCCATGCCCCGGCTTTTGGCGACCAACGGAATCCGTTGCTTTTTAAGGCTTCCCGCGTAGCTTCGTCCGGCTTATCCTCAAAGAAGATTTGCAGACGGTTCGCTTCGGTGTTTGCTTCCACCTTGCCGCCGTCGAATTCCCAACCCACAAAACCGATTTCTTTTTGCTGTGAAAGGGATTTGATACGGTCTTTCACGCGCCGGATTTCCGCGCTGTTGTTGGATAACGCCCAAGTCGCAAAGGGCTTGTCCCCCAAATGCCAACTGCTCGCCATGTCCGCTTTTAATTTTTCAAGCTGTTCCGGCAACAAATGCGGGCAGCCGTCAAGGGTCTTGTGCTTACGGTAATAGGCGTTTACGGCTTTCATGGTTTCCTGTGATTTTTCAAGGCTTTCCAGTTTCTTTTCTAACTTCTGTACTGCCTGCGGGTCGTCTGCACTGATACCGCCCATGCCGGTACTGCGGATTTTATCAAGAAGTCCTTGTATGTCCTGCCATTCCCGGTAATTGCTGTCGCGGGCTGCGTTCTGCTTTTCTTTCTTCCTTGTGGGGAAGTTAGAGCCGCCCGCAATGAGGATAGAGGGAACACGCGCGTCAATCTCATAGCCTTTGTTCATGTTCGCCGCCAGTTTCCGGGCGTAGGTGTCAAGCAGGCTGTCGATTTTCTCATGGTACATCGGGTCTACCCGCTGTTTCTGCCTTTCTGCAAGCTGTACGGCTTCATCTACATAGTGCCTGTATTCAGCCGTCGCGCTGCCTTGCTTATAATCGGAAAAACTGTTTGCGTCCTTTGCACGTTTGGCGGCAGCTTCGTTGATTGTGTAATAAGGTGCGGCGGGTGCAGCTTGTTCCGGCTGTGGTGCTTCGCTGCTTGCGCCTGTATCAGCTTCCGGCTCGGTCTGTGCTTCTTTTTCCTGTACCGGGGCTGTTTCTTCGGGAAGCTCCGGCGCGGCTGCTTCTGCTTCGGGCTGTATGGTAGCTTCCTGTGGGGTCTGTGCCTGTTCGGTGGTCTGTTCCTTATCCTGTGCCTTTTGGATTTCTACAAAATGTCCGTCTATGGTATCAATCAGACTTGCGGCGGTGCTGCGGATTGTTTCAAGAGAGCCTTTCAGTTCTGCAAGTTCTTTTCCGCTGCTCCACCCGGCGATATATCCAAAGGAATAGTCCGACGTATCAAGCCCGTAGTGTTGGCAAACGGCATAGGCGACGCTTTCTGCCTGTACCTCGCGGGTGCGACGGTCGGGACGTTCCGGCGCGTCTTTGTCTATGTCATGGAGTGTCGCATGGGCAATTTCATGGATAGCGGTCTTGATATTCTGCAATTCGTCCATGCCCTCGTTGATGAGAATACACTTTTCCTCATAATTGCAGCGTCCTTTTATACTGCCGCTTAGTGCTTCAAATCCCATAGCAAAGGGGGAAGTTTTTTCAAGGGCAGCGAAAAAATCCTGATACTGTTCCACGTCGCCCGTAAGCTCCTTTATCCCAAGGTCGGGCAACTCCTTACCCTCGGTCTGCGACACGTCAAAAACAGATACCACACGAAAGGCGGGGATTTGGATTTCCTTTTCCTCGGTAACGGCTTTCCCGTTCTTATCGAAAACAGGCTTTTGCGTGTCCGGGTCGATTTTTTCCACCTGTTTCTTAACGGTAAAGGGCGCGGGCGCAATTATCTTGATAGCTTTTTCCCCCGGCTTTACATGGCGATCAAATTCCTTTTCCCATTGTTTATAGCCTTTTACAAGGTTGCCGCCCTGCATGGCGATAAGGATTGTATTGTTTAGGCTGTAATCATGGAATTTAGACATAGTACGCAGATAGTCGGCGTAACGGTCGCTTTCATAAATCCCCAAAATGCCCTGTTCCAGTCGGTCGGTAATCTCTTTCATTTTGTTGGCGGGCTTTTCGGAAGATAGGATAATCGGGAGAACCGGGGGCTGCTCTGTGGCAGTGGTCGGTATGGCTGCGGCAGCGTCAAGGTCTGCCTGTTCCTTTTCCTGTACTGGCGGCTGCGGTGTTACCCGATATTCCTCCGGCACGTCCCGTCCGTCATACCACTGTGTAAAGGTGTTGCGGTTGTTGTAGATATATCCCTGCTCGGTAAATCTGCCCCCGTCATTGATAGCAGCGTCCCGCCCGTATTCCTCATAGAGAAAATAGTTTTTTGCTTCTTCCGGCAGCTCCAACTCGTCCAGTTCTTCAATCAGATAATGCCCGTAATCTTCCTCGGTTTTTACGGACGGATAAATCCAGTAACAGTCAAGATTTTGTGCAAGGTTTATAATGTCCTGCAAGTCCCTTGTATGGTCGCCGTATGTGATAGCCGCAGCAAATTTTTCCCGGTCGTCGTCAAACTGCATTTTCAAAAGCTCGCCCAAATAGTTCAGTTCGTCAAGGCTTTCAAGCTCGGTCAATTTCCCTGCCAGTCCCGGAATAGAGGACTGATATTCTGTGATGTGCAGCTCCCCGTAGTTTTTGCCGTCTATCCCGATACGGTCAAAGACTTCTTTCAAATGTTCAGCAGTCGTGGGGAATGATACCCATTCGCCCGCAGGTCTGCCCTCGGTGTACTTTCCAAGATTAGAAAGATACCCGCTTAAAATCGTTTCTTCCATGCGCTCACTCCTTTCTTTCTCAATCATGCGGTGCATAAGCTCGTAGTCCTCCATGCTCATGCTCCCGTCAAATAGATAGGGGTCGGGTTCTTCGCCGCCCCGGTAGGCTTTTTCAGAAAAAGGCAGCCCCGCAGCGTGGGCGGCGGCTCTTGCTTCCTCGATAAGCTCCGGCGGCAGCCTGTCGTCGTGGGCTTCGATAAATTCCCCGATATTGCTATATCCGTTTTCGTAGTGGCGGCGCACCCCGGCGGTCAGTTCGTCAAGGTTCCTGTCCTCGCCAAGATAGCCGGAATAATAGCCGTTTACCACAACGGCGGCAGGGTCAGCCTGTTTGATTTCTTCCATGCGGCTTCTGTCCTCCGGGTAGAGAATATCGCCCATTTCAAGGTGGAAATATTCCGCGTTCCAAGAACGTCCCGTTTTCCAAAACGCCACCCAAGCGATACCGTCCCTTAATTCTTCTTGATAGTCTTTTACGGTGTCCCGTAAATTTGCCATGTGTAACCTCCTTTCCCAAAGGCAGCGCGGACGCTGCGCTTTCCAGTTTCATCATTCAGTACCCCGCGCCCGCGTTTTTGCCAAAGAGTTTAGATATTTTTTCAAGATTTCAGAGGGTTTGGGAAACTTCCCAACAAGCAAAAATCCCCGCCGTTCTCGGTAGAGAAAGCAGGGATTTTACGGAAAAGGGTACTCTTTTCCTATGCTTGCTATTCAGTTATTTTTTCTTCGGAAGCTCCACCCGGTAGTTGACATATTTCCCGCCCGTATCAGCCAATACGATAGTTCCGTCGTAGGTCTTGCCAGTCTTTGGGGAATAGAGCTTTTTCACATTTACCTTGCCGGATTGTAAGAGCGCGGCGGCAATCTTCGGGGTAAAGGTTACTTTTCGTTCTTCAAAGAAACGGTCATTTTTCCACATGGTAAAGATACATTCCTTATTGCTGCAATAGTAATTCTTCTTGCCCTCATAGACAGGAGAACCGCAGCGGGGGCAGCTTCCCAACGCTTCCCGTTCCGGCTTGAACATCTGCGCTTTATCATCAGAAAGAAACGGGTACGTCTTTACCAGTTCCCGCGCCATATTCTCAATACCCTCCATAAATGCGGCGGGGTCTGCCTTGCCTTTTGCAATCTGTGTCAGATTGTTTTCCCATTCTGCGGTAAGCTGCGGGCTTGTCAAGGTGTCCGGCAGGACGCACACAAGGTTGATACCGTCCTTTGTGGGAAGTAGCTGCTTGCCTTTTCGCTCCACAAAACCGCCCTTTACCAGTTTTTCAATGACGGCGGCGCGGGTGGCGGGAGTTCCAAGCCCTTTGCGTTCTGCGTCCGGGTCGGTGTCCTCGCTTCCGGCGTGCTCCATAGCAGAGAGCAGCGACGCTTCGTTGTGAGGTTTTGGCGGTGTTGTGTCATGTTCCGTTACCGTTGCCGCCGGATTTTCAAAGGTCTGTCCCTCGGTAAATGGCGGCAGGGTCTTTTCTGTGTCGCTGTCTGCGTCGTCCGTTTCGGGCTTGTTCTTTAAGGCTGCCCGGTAACGGCGGTCAATCTCTTTCCAACCGTCGTACAGCACTGTTTTTCCCTTTGCGGTAAAGGACTGTCCGGCACATTCAAATGTAGCCGTAACCGCTTCAAAGGTATGTACTGCGGCGGTCGCCATGAGCAGACGCGCCCCGGCAAGGGTAAGGATATTCCTTTCGCTTTCCGGCAGCGCGGCAAGGTCGGTCTTTGCAAGCTCCATAGTCGGGATAATGGCATGGTGGTCTGATACCTTTTTACTGTTCAGCACTTTTGCAAGCTCCGGCGCAAAGTCCATGCCCGCCATAAAAGAAAATTTCCCACAAAGCAGCTTGATAATGCCCGCCGCTGTGTCGCCCATGTCGTCGGTCAGAAATGCGCTGTCGGTTCTCGGATAAGTAAGCAAACGCTTTTCATACAGGGCTTGTGCAAGGTCAAGGGTCTGCTTTGCGGTATATCCGAACAGGCGGTTTGCTTCCCTCTGCAAAGAAGTAAGGTCAAAGAGCTTCGGCGGGGCTGCAGTCTTTTTCTCTTTCACAAGGGAAGTACAGACTGCTTTTGACGCTTCACAAGCAGCTTTCAGCCTGTCAGCTTCGGAACGGTCAGACAGTTTTTCGCTTGCAGCTTCCGCGCCGGATAAGGACAGGCGCACATGATAGTATTTTTCTTTCTTGAACGTGGTAATCGCCGCGTCCCGGTCAACAAGCATTTTTAAGGTCGGGGTCTGTACGCGTCCCACATTCAAGGTATGGTTGTAAAGGACAGAAAAAAGACGGGTGGCGTTGATACCGATTAGCCAGTCAGCCTTTGCCCTGCATAATGCGGAAGCAAAGAGCGCGTCGTATGCTTCGCCGTTCTTCAGATGAGAAAAGCCCTCTTTGATAGCAGCTTCTTCCATTGAGGAAATCCACAAGCGGCGCGTGGGCTTCCTGCACCCGGCAACTTCGTAGACAAAACGGAAAATGAGTTCTCCCTCGCGCCCCGCGTCGCAGGCATTGACGACTTCGGAAACGTCTGCCCGGTGCATAAGTTCCTTTAAGGTCTTGAATTGCTTTTCCTTGTCAGAAGCAACGGTGTACTTCCATTCCTGCGGCAAAATCGGTAAGCTGTCATAGCTCCACTTTTTATACTGCTCCCCGTAGGCGGCAGCTTCGGAAAGCCCTACCAAATGTCCCACGCACCAAGAAACGATATAGCCGCTTCCTATGAGAAATCCGTCTTTCTTTTCCTTTGCCCCAAGTACGGCAGCGATTGTCTGTGCCACACTGGGCTTTTCTGCGATAACTAAAATCAATGATAATTCCTCCTTTTATCGTTCGGTCTGTCGTTTGTTTTCCAGTTTTCTCATACAGTACCCCACACAAGGGGACTGCCCCTTGTAAGGGCAGCCCGCGCAGCGTGGGGAAGAAATCTCCGGCGGGGATTTTTCCCGTTTGCCATAGTCCGGCTTCTGTATCATCATCTTTTCAAAGGGATTGTCGGTAAACAGGGTCATACTTCCTCGTCCTCCGTTTCTTCCTCTTTGGAAACTTCCCCGGTATCTGCTTCCGGCTCGTCCTCGTCGTAATCCTCAAAGTCAAAATCTTCAAGGTCGGTGCTTCCTTTCACGTTATGCTTCGGTTTTACAAACTTAAAGTAGTAGAACGCCGCGCCGCCACCAAGCAGCACAAAGAGGACTAAGGCAAGCACCGCGCCGGGATTGCCGTCTTTTTCTTTGGGTTCTTCCGGCTGCTCGGTGGGTGTTGGCGTGGGTTCCTTGCCTGTGCAGCCTGTCAGAGTAGTTGCACATACCGGGCAGGACGTATTTACCTTTCCGACTTCGCATTTTTCCGTACAGTTGCAGACTTCCGGCTTTTTCGTGGCTTCCCCGGTTTCGGTCAGTGCCATAAGGTCGGCTTCGTCCACTTGATTAAGGAAATGTACGGTCTGTTCCCCCTCGGTTGCCCGGTCAATGAGGATATAAAAGTAGTTGCCGCCTTTGGTGGTAACAGTGATAAGCTGCTTATTGCCGCCGAAATCGTCCACCAGTGTTGCGTTGCCCTTTGGGGTAAGGGGCGGCGTTTCCGGTTCTTCCACCACTACATTGCTGTCGTTGGTCGCGTCCTCTGTGGGTGGCTCTGCGGCTGTTCCCTGTGCATAGGCAGGGACAGAAAAACCGCCCATAAGGATAAGGGCGGCACAAAGGGCAGTCATGGTCTGTTTGAGTTTATTTTTCATCTGCATTGTCCTCCTGTTCTTCGTAGTCTGCCGCTTCGGTAGCGGGTGCGGCGTTCATGCCGGGAATACCGCCGCCGGACAGCATAGCATTTAATTCCTGCGGGGTAAGTCGCATAGCGCGTACAAGCTGCACGATTTCAAGGTTTTCCGCTTCGGTTTTCTGCGCTTCCAGTCCTTTTAACTTGTTCTGATACTCTGTGATTTTCTCGCGGGTCTTTGCGATTTCCTTATTGATACGGTCGATTTTGTTGTTTGCCATAAAATAAATTCTCCTTTCTTTTCGGGGCTGCTTACCAGTTCATCAGCCCGTAGCCTTTGATACATTGATAGTTGAGGTCATAGCTTTTAATCTTGCAGGCGTCGCCGGAATTGCCCTCAACGGTATAGACGTGGCTTCCGTCCCTGCCAAGCACAAGCCCCACATGGTCGGCAACGCCGTCTAAATCCCAGTCGAAAAAGATAGCGTCGCCCGGTGCGATATTCTCATAGCCGCGTGCGCCCCATTGTCCCCTTGACTGGAACCAAGGAACGCCCTGCCATTCGCAGCCCGCAAAGCGGGGTTCGCTTTTTCCGGCTTGATTGTAGCACCATGACACAAAGCAGGCGCACCATTCCACGCGGCTGTTAAATCCGTACCAAGACCAGTAAGGGTAGCCGCCCACGTTTCCGACCTGCTGTTTTGCAAGCTCCATAAGCTCCGGGTTTCCGGGACGTGTGCCGTTTACAAACTCCACGCCGCTTAAATCCTCGGACGGGCTTCCGTCGGGAGAGCCGCCGCCAAAAATCAACGGTTTGTTGCCCTGTGTCTGTAAGTACACCTTGAACATTTCAAACTGCTGTGGGTTCAGCAGTTCTTCCGCAAGGGAAGCAATCGGCTTGTTTGTCAGTTTCACATTTAAGATACGGTATTCGTATTCTTCCTCGTTGCCCTCCTCGTCGGTGGTGGTGCGTATCTCGATTTCTTCCGTCAGCGTCAAGGTGTACTGTAAGCCGAACAGCCGTTTTAGCTCTGCCTGTGCGCTCTGCGGGGTGTAACTCTGCAAAAGGGCAGTCAAGTACGACGCTAATTCGTGGGGGTTATGCCCGATAGTATCAAGGTCATAGCGGTATTCATCATAGCCGCTGTGGGTGCTTTCGATATTGTCAATTTCCTGTTGCAGCTCATTTTCCATTGCAGCATAGCTCTGTTCCGTTGCCACAAGGTCGCTGTCCTCGGACGTGTAGGAAGTCCCTAACACGCTGTTCATGCTGCCGGAAAACATTGCCCCACAAGAGGAAAGCCCTACGGATACCATGATGAACAGAAGCAGCGCGGCGATAGCGATTATCACGCCTGCCGGGTGTCGTCCTGCAAAGGCAGCCGCTTTCTTTGCTGCTGTTTGGGACGCTCCGGCGGCAGCTTTGGCGGTGGCTGCGCCGCTTTTCTTTACGGTTTTTGCATACTGGCGTTTGATTTTCTGTTTCTGCATGAACCGGGAAAAGGGATTGCTTGTAAGCTGCGGGTTCTCCTGCAAGGCTTTGTGATACTGAAAATTGACGTTTGCCTTAAACGCTGCCTGTTCTGCCTTTGCCGCTTCCCGGTAGGGTTTCAGCTTATGGCTGCGGTAGCCCTGTTTTAATTTTCTTGTCCCGTACCTTGCGCCGCGCTCGGCAAGTTTCTCCGATTTGTGCGCGCCCTCCACACCGGAATTATCTTTCTCGACGCTATGGATTTTGTTGTGAACAAAAATACCCGCTTCCTGCGCGGGGTGGGATAACGGGTTACTGTGGGCTTTGCCGCCGGGTATCGGCTTTTCCTGTTCTTCAAAGCGTAAACGGGTCTTTGCCTTTCCGGTGGTTTCCTCAAAGGTGCGCTCTTTTACAAGTTTCTTCTGCTTCGGGAGAGCTGCCTTTGCTGCGTCCAGTTTGTCGGCTGCTTTTTCCGATTTTTTGATGTAGGGTTGCAGTTTTTGCGTTTCCCGTTCCTCGTCGGTAAACTGCAAGCGTGAAGTGGAAGTACGCAAAACAGCCGCTTCCTGTGCTTTCTTGACTGCCTTTTTGCTTGCCTTTCGGGTATGGGCTGCGTCAAGGTGTTCCATGACACGCTCTGCGGTAGCGGTGTCCGGCTGTGAAAAGTCGCTGTCTGCTTCCCGGCTGCTGATACGCTCGGCAGTCTGCTGTGTTTCATTGATTTCCACCGCACCGTCGCGGGTCATTTTCTGCGTGATTTTATCGCGTGGTTTTAACTGTTTCATAGGCTGCTCACTTCCTCCGGCTTCGTCGTCATAATGCGGTAAAGCTCGGTATCTTTCGGGAAATGGTCTACAAAGGGAAGCACCACATTCCCATAAAAGATAAGTCCCTCGCCTGCTTCGGTGTGGGTTACATACTTCATCTGCTGTGGGCTGATATTTAACTGCTTTGCAAGGATAGCCCGGTCGCCCTGTGCCTGATTGAGCATGAGGACAAAATCAGAGTTTTCAAAGATATTTTCCACCTCGCGGGAAGCAAGCAAGTCCTTAATGTTCTGCGTGATAGCTGTGGGTATGCCTCCCCATTTTCTAAAACGCTTCCAAATCTCCACACTGTAAGCGGCGGTCTGTTCCTCTTTTAAGAGCAAGTGAAATTCGTCCATATAGTAGCGGGTAGATTTCTTTTCTGCCCGGTTAATGGTAACGCGGTTCCATATCTGGTCTTGCACAATGAGCATACCTAACTTTTTGAGCTGCTTCCCAAGCTGCTTAATGTCAAAGCAGACAAGGCGGTTAGAAAGCTCCACATTCGTTCTGTGGTTGAATACGTTAAGACTGCCGGAAACATACAGCTCCAATGCCGCTGCAATGCGGGCAGCTTCCGGCTCCGGCTGTTTTAACAGCTCGTCGTAAAGGTCGCCCAAGATAGGCATTTTTGCCGGGTCGGGGTCAGCAAGGTAGTCCCGGTACACATTCCTTACGGCGCGGTCGATGACGGTCTTATCAACGGGCTGCAAGCCCTCCTTGCCGCCAATGACAAGCTCGCAGAGGGACAGGATAAAATCACTTTTCAGTGCAAGGGGGCTGTCGTCCTCGCTGTAATTAAGGTTCATATCCATAGGGTTCACATACTGGGGCTTGCCGTCCATGCCTTTCCCGGTCGGGGATAAGCGTATCACTTGCCCGCCAAGCCGCTTGACAAGGGCAAAATACTCGGCTTCCGGGTCGCAGATAAAAATATCATCGTCAGTAATGAGAAAGGCGTTTGTGATTTCCCGCTTTGCCGCAAAGGATTTTCCGCTGCCCGGTGTTCCCAAGATAAGCCCATTCGGGTTTTTAAGCTGCTTGCGGTCGCAGAGTATCATGTTGTTGCTTAAAGCGTTCAGCCCATAATACAGGGCAGACCCGGTCTGAAATAGCTCCTGCGTGATGAACGGGATAAAAATAGCGGTGCTGCTTGTCGTCAAACCTCTCTGAATAGGGATAAGGTTCTCCCCCAAAGGGATAGAGGACATCAGCCCCGCTTCCTGCTGATAGTCAAGACGGGTCAGGGCGCAGTTGTATTTCTGTGCAATGCCCGCCGCCGCGAAAATGTCATTTTCCAGTTTCCGCTTCGTGTCTGCCATGTTTACCACAAGGAACGTGAGAAGAAACATTCGCTCGTTGCGGCTCTGTAAATCCTGCAACAGGTTCTTTGCTTCATTTCCAAAGGTGGCAAGGTCGGACGGGATTATATCCATATCGTAACCGCTTCTAACCGCTTTTTTCTGTTCCTCAATCTTCATCTTGTCAAGGTCAGTGATTTTGCGCTTAATGGTCTTGATTGCTTCCGACTGGTCGATACTTTTAATGTGGAGATTGACAATAACGCCTGTTTCCAAGTCCAACATATCCGCTAAGATACGGTCGTTTAACTCCGGGGCAAGGATTTCAAGGAACGATACCGCCCCCGTCTTTTTCCCCATAGCAAAGTAGCGTCCCTCCCCGAACTTGAAAGAGGACGGGGCGATAAAGTCCTTTGTGGTAAGCCCCGTCGGGGTCAGCCAGTCATAAGAGAATGAGAACGGCTCGCCTGCCGGGTGGAATACCCCATGCAGCACCTTTAGGCGTTCATAGCCGGATAAGGGGTGCGCCGATACCCCAAGCACCTTAAAATTATTGAGTACGTCTGTTTCAATACGGGAAAGCCGCGCCCTTGCTGCCGCCGGATTGTCCGCTTCAATGGAAAATGTGATGTACTTATGCTTGACAAGCCCGTTGTTCCCTTTGGCAAGCTGCGATTTCAGCATATCGGAATACTCAGTGCGGATAGAGTTAAAATCGTCATTTTGCAGCGGGATATGGATTGCCAGCGCTGCCTGTTCCTGCTGTGAGCCTTGATTGATGAAAGAAAGCTGCACGTTCACGCTTGCGTCAAAGTAGTTGAGAAAATCGCACCAGTTTTCAAAAATGGCGGTCTTATCGTCTGCCTGTGCAAGCTGATAGTTGATGTCCTCAAAGGCAATGCTCTTTGAATATTTCCGCTGTGCCACTTTGCAGATACCGTCCGGGTACATGGCAAGGTAGGGAATGGTCTGCTGTGCGGTGTGGGCTTTGCCGTCCCCCTTTGCCTGCCGGATAACCGCCGCTATCTGTTTCTTTTCCGCGCGGGTCAGCTTACGCCTGTTTCCTGCGGCTTCCCGCGTCTTTTTTGTCTGTCCTTTTGACAATCGCTGATACCTCCTTTTCTAATGCCCGCTGTTTCTCCAAGAGTGCATACAGGTTTTCCGTCTGATACGGTCGCACTTTGGGGCGGGTCAATTTTGTCTGAATGATGTTCTTTACAACCACTTCAAGGGGCTGCCCATGCTTTTCATACATGGCAACCAAGAAGCAGGGAAGCATGACGACAATCATTGCCATTGCCGCAAGGCTCGTCCCTGCGCTGTCTTTGAACAAAAAGAAAAGTGGCAGTCCCATAAGAAGTGCCACTGAAAAACAAAGGATTTGCCGCTTTGTCAGATTGAAAGCGACTTTTGTTTTGACTTTGGATAAGTCTTTGGGTACAGGTACATACGCCAAGAAAAAACCTCCTTTCTGCCCTTAGTGGGCGTTGAATATAGATTTTGCCAGTGCGCCGGATTTGAACAGGGAGAAACAGAGGATAACGGTATAGGCTGCAAGGGAAAAAATCGCGCTGTGCAGGTTGTCCGCTAAGACCATTTCGCCTACCAAAACCGCATAAATGCCGACGCATATCATAATGAGGAAGCCTTGAAAACCAAGTGCAAACAGCCCCTTTAGGTAGTTGTTCCCAATCTGTCCCCATTCCCGGTTTGTCATGGTGGCAAAAGGGATAGGGGAAACGGAACAGTAGGCGTATATCTCAATCATTCTGCCGTAGAGGATAACGGTTATCAGTACGGACATGATTTTCATACAAAGGCTTACAAGGCTCGTTTCCATGACAAGTAACAGTAGTTCGGGGATTTCCATATCTTTTAGTCCCTCCTGCATGGCGGCAAGGGATTCGGTTACGTCGATATTCGTATCGCCGCCGATTACCCCCGCCGCGCCGGACACAATATGCTGCGCCATATCAAACACCGCCATAGTAATATCAAAGGTGTGCGTTACCAAGAAAACGGCAACAAAGGCTTTGAAAAACCACTTAAAGAACATGAACGTGTCAACGTCGTGCATATTGTTTTTTTCCGTTACCATGCTGATAAGCTCATAACAGAGGACATAGGTAATGACAAGCCCCGCAATGGGTACAATCACATTTTCCGACAGATTTTGTATCATGTTGAAAATGTTCGCGTTCCACCCCTGTGGGGTCTTGCCTACCTCCGCTGCAATGGTGCCTACTTTTTCGTTTACGTCCCCGAACATCGTTGACAGATTACCGTTTATCGCGCCGATAAGGATTTCTTTTATCCATTCGTTAATCGCGTCAAGTATGCTCTCCATAGGCTACCCTCCGTAAACTTATCCGAACAGACCGGAAAGAAGCGGTACAAGGATAGTGCCGATAAGGGCAACACCGCCGCCCGCCATAAGCTGCTTAATGCCCTGTGATTTTGCACCCGGATTGTCGTTTCCATATCCCTCTAAGAGGTTGATAACGCCCCAAATGCCTAAGCCTGCGCCCAGTGCGATAACAAGGGTCTGTAATACGTCGATAGCAGAGTTAAAAAATTCCATAAAGCTCCTTTCTGCCGCAAATGCGGCTTGCCCCATAAAAGGGCATAAAAAACGGCGGTCAGTTTTGTAACTGCCGCGGTCATAAGTCCCCGCGCTGCCTATGTGTCTGCCGCGCGGCGGTATTCAGTTTTTAAGTATGGGCGTTATGGATTTTCCAGTAGGGGCGCGTATTCTGTAAGTTGTCTGTTTCTTTGTTACTGCGTCAATTCCTCCTTTCGCTGCTGCTCATACAGGGCTTCACACCGTTTTACAAACTGCCGGATAGCTGTCTGTCGCTGTTGCTCCCGTCGCTCGGCAATGAAAATAAGCCCGTTTATGGCTTCTGTGATTTTCTTATCCTTTTTCTTTCGGATACGTCTATTCATGGTCGGTGTCCTCCTGCAAATCTGCTTCACTGATTTCGTAATAGTCAAAGGGTTCGTCCGGCTTCACAAGGGCGGGTCTGCGCCTTAAATGCTTTTCCATATCAAAGGTATTTTTCTTGTCATAGTCGGACAGGTATTTATAGTTGGGATGCTTTGTAATATCATACTTATCAGAGAAGAACGGGCGCATCCCTCGTAGCTGCAAGATACATTTCCCGCCGTCCATGACTGCAATTTCATCTTCCGTCATAAGCTGCTTGCCTAACTTCTGATAGTTAAGCCCATGCGATACCTCGCGCCCCCGGTTCTCGGAAGTGTTGAAGCTGTCAATGGTTTCTTTCCCCAAGATTTCCGACATTTCTTTGAGGGTGGTTTTCTCCTTGCCGCCCAAGAAAAGGGTGGTGTCGCAGTTGCCGGCTATGGTATCGGCGTTGTCCTTATAGATTGCCTTTAACTGGCTTTGCGACTGTAAGATAATCGACGCGGAGATTTCCCGGCTTCGTATGGTGGCTATGAGCTTTTCAAACTTCGGTATCTGCCCGATATTTGCAAATTCGTCTAACAGACAGCGCACATGGACAGGCAGCCTGCCGCCGTATTCATTATCTGCCTTGTCGCAAAGGAGATTGAAAAGCTGTGTGTAAAGGATTGATACCACAAAGTTAAAAGTATCGTCGGTGTCGCTGATAATGATAAACAGAGCGGTCTTACGGTCGCCTATGGTGTCAAGCTCCATTTCATCAGTTTCCATAAGGTCGCGCAGTTCCTTAATGTCAAAAGGGGCAAGCCGCGCACCGCAGGAAATGAGGATAGAGCTTCGTGTCTTTCCCGCAGATAACAGGAATTTCTTATACTGCCGGACGGCAAAGTGTTCCGGGTCTTTTTCCTCCAACCGTTCAAACATAAGGTCAACGGGGGACTGAAATTCCGGGTCGTCCTCGCGGGCTTCCGACGCATTTATCATTTCAAGCAGCGTCGTGAAGTTCTTTTCTTCCTCCGGGGCTTCGTACCAAATGTAGCCGATAAGGGCGCAGTAAAAGAGCCGTTCCGATTTTACCCAAAAATCCTCCCCGGCTTTTTCCCCGTCCCCTTTGGTGTTGGCAATCAAGGTATTTACCAGTTTCAAAATGTCTTTTTCGCTGCGGAGATAGGCAAAGGGATTGTATTTCATGCTTTTTTTGAAGTTAATCGTGTTCAGCACTTTTATCCGGTAGCCGCCCCGCTGTAAGAGCTTCCCGCACTCGACTAAAACCGTTCCTTTCGGGTCGGTTACAACGTAGCTGCTGTGCATTTGCATTAAGTTGGGCTTCACGAAAAATCTCGTCTTTCCGCTGCCGCTTCCCCCGATAACAAGGATATTTTTATTCCTTGCATACTTCGGCTGCTTCGGGCGGCTGTTCATGGTAAGCCGTTCCGTCTGCGTCAGCAGCACGTTATTCTGAAATACCGGGTCGGTGTAGGGCTTAATATCTTCGGCAGTCCCCCAACGGGCAGAGCCGTATTCGATACCTTTCCGGTATTTCTTCGCGTTCTTGCCTTTGAAGTACACCATAAGCCGGATAAGGACAGCCCCCGCAATACCGATAAGCAAATCCATAGGGGCAAAACTCGGAAGCGGGTTTGCAAAAGCCATAGAAAATCCCTCCCCAAGCGACAACACCTTGCCGGACAGGTCAGCCCCCGGCGAAAGGCGTACCGCCTGCCCGACTTTATCAAAAAGATACACAAAGAACAGATAGGGAATGTTGGGAAGCAGCAGTTTTTTCCAGTTGATAGCGTTCATCTTGCAATCCCCCTGTCTTTGTTTTTTACTTTGTCCCGCTGTGTGTTCAGAGCCGCCGCCTTTTCTTTGAGGGAAACAATCAGCTTTCGGATAGGGGGCTTTTGTTCCTGCGTCAGTTTCTTTGCGGAAAACTCCTTGAAAGCTGCGGTCAGTGCGTCCGCGTCCCGTCCCTTGAAAAACACAAGATAGCGGGGCGGGGTTTCGGTGCTGTCTTTCTTTAGGGCAAAGTCAATCCCGTATTTTTTCGCCGTACTCTCAAAGGCTTTGATATTGTCCTTTGTGATTTCAATGTTGGAAACGCCCGCGTTCTGCTTCATAAGCTGCTTTAGGGTCTGCTTTCCATGCGGGATTTTCTGTCTGTCATGCTGCTTTTTCATCTGTGCAAGCAGGGCTTTCATAGCCTTTTGGAGCTGCTGCGCCGTCAGCTTCCCGGTCTTGATGTAAAGGGCTATGGTCTTTTCGTTGGTTTCCTCCTGCAATGGGTGTCCTCCTTTCGTGTTCTATGGTGGTATGCCCGCCGCCGGGAAGCGGGGCGGGCATGAAAAAAAGAGCGTCCGCTTTCACGCCGCCCTGTTAAATCCGTACCCGCAGCCCGGAAAGGTCTGCCGCCCGAATACCTACAAGATACCAGTTGTCCCCGTACTCCATACGGGTAGGCTTCCATTTGCCCCGCACAAAGACCTCCATGCAGTCGCCGCAATGCAAACCCCCGTAATAGTCGTTTACGTCAAAGCGAATGTCGTAGCGGTCAGCGGTTTCATCAAAAATCAAAGCTCCTGTTCTCTGTGTCATCATAAAATCCTCCTTTAGGTTGGTTTACAGGCTTTCGCCCTCGTTGCAGGTGTAATCGGGTATGCCCTTGCTTCTTGCCGACTGGATAGTGCGCCCGCCGTACATATCGTGAGATACAAGGGACGTGTAATAGCTGCCAATCGTAGACGGGGCATTGAAAAGGGCAGCTTTCATGTACTGCTTGATGTTGCGGATTTTGGTGGTGTTTTCCTGCATACAGTCCAGTACAAAGCGGATATGTTCGCTGTTCAGTTTCATAAATTTTGCTTTTACAAGCTCTGCTGGGTGGTCGTCCCCGGCGATACGGATTGTTCTTCGTTTGGTGCAGACGGTTTCAAGAATAAGGGCAAGGATTTCCTCTATCCTGTCCCGGTCAAGGTATCTGTCCTGTATCAGATAGTCGTACTCGATATTGTCCTTGATGATTTCCTCATACACGCGATATGCGTCTGTCGTTTCCTTTCGCTTCCGTTCCGGCGGCTGTGCCGCGTCCTCTAAGGGAAAGGGATTTAGGGAATGGAAAGGAATGGAATGGGTACTTGATATATCTGTATTTAATTTTTCTTTTGTTGGTAAGTTAGTCTTTAATAGTTCTTTATTTAATTGCGTTGGATTTTCCAACGTAGGTTTTTCCAACATAGGCTTTTCCAATGTTGGATTATCCAATGTTGGTTTTTCCAATGTAGGTAAATCCAACTTAGGCGGCTGCTCATAGATAACATACGTTGTACCGCGTAAGCATCCTTTCTCATCACGTTCCCTTGAACGCTGTATATATCCGGCATTTTCCAGTTCCCGTACTGCTTCCCGGATAGCGTCAATCTTTTCCCGGTTGATAAGGGACAGTCCTGCAAGGGTGTAGTCCCAATCTTCGGGAAGTGAGAGCATTTGCGACAACAAGCCCTTTGCCTTTAAGGAAAGCTCCTTGTTGCGTAAATGGTGGTTGCTCATAACGGTATAACCTTTGTTCTTTTCCACGCGGAAAACTGCCATAGCTTCGTCACTCCTTTTCGTTGGATTTGTTACGCAGTAGAAACGCGGTTTTGAGGGAAAAGGTATCAACCCTTGTCTTTCTCATTTCCACGCTCTAAGAGCCGCATAAATCAAGGCTTTGTTTGCCCTTACTGCGTAACACGAGGGCATAAAAAAAGCAGCGTTCCTGTTCTCCTGTGTAGGAGTGAGAAACGCCGCCTTATAGGTGGTGCTTATTTTATTTTTTCTTTTCGACGTGCCGCGTAAGGTGGTGCAGCGGTCTATCCGGCAGTCCGCAGGTGCTTTTTGCATATCAAGGCTCAATTCGTTAAAAGTAGTAAATGAGTAGTAAAATCAATCTGCAAACCTGCGAATATGCCTGCAAATCAAGCATTTTTCAAGACAATCAACTAATTTACGGTAAATCCAGCAGCATTATCGACCCCAACGGCGACATGACGCGCGCGGAGATGGCCGCGATCATCAACCGCTCGTTCGGGTGCTACAAAACCGCTGACATTTCGCAGTATAAGGACGTCTCCAAGAGCAAGTGGTATTACAAGGACGTTGCGCTCGCCGTGCAAATGGGGACGTATAACGGACGTTCCAGCTCGTCTATGGCCCCGGACGCACCGATCAGCAGGCAGGAGGCAATGACAGTTGTAGCAAGAGCGTTAGAGTTGGACTATGACGCATACGCGAAAACGGACCTGTCCGCATTCTCCGACCGCAGCGAGATTTCTAATTGGGCGCTGCCATACGTCCGCGCAATGGTCGGCGCAGATTACATCCACGGCAGAACCAAAGGTCTGGAGCCGCTGGACAACATCACAAGAGCCGAGTTTGCACAGATTTTTTACAACATCATCGGCACTTACATCGTGTCCAAGGGTACTTATGACAAGGACATTAAAGGCAGTGTCCTGATCCGCACCGACGATGTAGAATTGAAAAACCTGACCGTGGACGGCGACCTCATCATCGGCTGCGGCGCGGCAGACGGTAAAATCACGCTCGACAACGTGACCGTCAAGGGTCGTCTGCTCGTCTGGGGCGGCGGTATAAAAGCGGTCTACTGCAATAACGGAACGCAGATGCCGGAAATCGTTGTCGCTCGTGTGGATGATGCCGTCAAGGTCATTTATGACAGAGATTCCACTCTCGCGGTCATTGACACAATCAAGGTTCGCATTACCGAACGCGCGAAGCAGCACAAGGAAACGGAAGTCATTTTTTACGACGTTTCCGGACTGCGCGAAGCCCAGAAGCAGCTCAACGCGATTGTCGCAGACAATCAGATTGCTCTTACTGCTCCTGCTCATCTTTACGCGCTTGTCGGGGAAACCGACGTGAAGGCTGAGTTCACGAACAATAGCAAGAACGATACCTACAAAATCGAGATTCGCCGCAACAAGGATGATTCCCTCATTGTAGATGTTTTTGAGCTTGCCGCTGGCAAGAGCACTTCTACGCTCACACTGCTGGAAGCGCCAGAGTTTGGCAACACAGACTGCATCGTAACGATCACAGCCTACCGCGACGGCAAGCAGATCGGCACGCTGAACACAGAGCTTACCTTGCACACCGCGTATCTCTGGCCGAAGGAGGTGCAGTAACATGACGAAAGCCTATCAGAAAGCGACGGCACTGTTTTTGGCGCTGGCGCTCATTTTCGCCTTGCCGGTCACAGCTTCGGCAGCGGAAACGACCGAGGCGCGCGTGCCGGTGACGCTCACCGTGGTCAATACGGTTTCTCCGATTTCGTGTACGGTTCCGGCTTGCCTGCCTGTGTCGCTGGTAGATGGCTACGTCGTTTGTGCAAATAACGCCGCCATCACAAATACTGGAAAGATTGGCGCAATTAAAGTCACAAAGGTTGACGTGCAGGCAGGTACGTTTGAAATCGGAAATTTTGACGATTTTACGGCAAGCAAGAACAGCATTGCACTGTCCATCAACGGCTGCTCGACCAAGAGCGCGGGCGCTTTGACCCTCGTGGACGGCGCGTTCCCGGCGATTGCCGCCGAGAAAAATCTCGCCATCCGCTACAAGGCAAAGGTTTTCGCGAGTGAAGCGGTCACGAACATCAACGCCGCGACCGTGATCTTCACGATTGCGGCTGTAAACGAAAAGGAGGCTGCATAATGAAGAATTTCAAAAAATTCACCGCATTTGTGCTGGCTCTGTGTATGCTGTTCTCTCTGTCCGTGGCTGCATTTGCTACTGAACCGGAAGCACACACGATCTACGACAGCGCCCCTGACGAAGATGTGGCTGCGTCTACCGAAACAGCCACCTCCGGCACGATCCCTGGCAGCAAGATCAAGTGGGAGCTGAACGAACATAACTGGCTGATGATCTCCGGTTCTGGCGATTGTGAGCCGTTCACCAGCAAGGACGATCAGCCGTGGGCGGCTGTGCGGGATCAGATCACGCAGGTCTGGTTTGACGATATGGAAAATCTCAAAATTTCCGATCTTGCGTACTGGTTTGAAGACTGCACAGCGCTTACAACTGCCGAGATCCCCGGCACCACACCGGTCATCGGCAAACACGCCTTTTACAACTGCCCGAAGCTGTCCACGCTCACGATCTATTACGGAGAGGACATTCTGGAATCCATCGGCGAAGAAGCCTTCTGGCGGGAAAACGACAGCGGCGATACACTCTATATCGGCTATATCATCGGGTATCCCAAATCGTCGGTGCCGTTCTACGATTATGATTGGGCCGGCTCCAATCGGAACAACAAATACTTCTACGATTTGTACGGCGTATATTCCGATACCCCCGCAGCCGTTGGCATCATGAGTGCGCCGGGCATTTCCGTCACCTCGACTGGCTCGATTATCGGCAACTGCCCGTCGTGTGGGAAGTATTCATTTCAGGGAACATACGTCGAAGTCGCACATTCCTCGCGTGGTCATGCCAACTATAATGAATGCAATAGCTGCCATTACGTTCAATATTTAGGAACATACACTACAAAGAGCCACGGATCCGGTGCTTATGGGTCGGGCACCTGCCCGGATTGCGGCAGCCATACATGGGTGTTGCAAAGCCAGCAGGCAGCGACCTGTACCAGCAACGGTTACAGAAGCTATTCTTGCGCTTGCGGGCAGACCAAGAGCGAAACGATCTATGCAAGCGGTCATAGCTATAGCTATGGCTCGTGGGAACAGTATTCGTCCAGTCAGCACCGGCGCACAGGCTCTTGCCGAAACTGCGGCGCGACGGACTATGATTATGCCAGCCACAGTATGAGCTACGGCTCGTGGAGCAATTCTTCTTCCAGTCAACATAGCCGAACGGCATCCTGCCGTACCTGCGGATACAGCACTACGGATTACGGTAATCATAGCTATTCTACCGGTTCGTGGAGCAAGTACAGCAATACCCAGCACCGCAGAAGCAAGACTTGTTCCGGCTGCGGCGCATCAACCTATGACTACGCCAATCACAGCTATTCCTATGGTTCGTGGGTGTCGGACAGCGAAACGCAGCATAAGCGCACCAAGACGTGCTCGACCTGCGGCGATTCTGGCTATGAATACGCTGACCACACCGACGCGAACGGTGACGGCAAGTGCGACGATTGCGGCGCGACCGTCAGCCTGACAGTCAAGTGGGATGCGGGCACGAACGGCGGCACGATTGACGGAAAAGCGACGTACAGTGAAACCGTTCAGCCGAACAGCAAGCCGACCGCGCCCAGCGCTTCTCCTGTGAAAACCGGATACACATTCAAGAACTGGTATACCGAAAAAACGGACGGCAAGCTCTATAACACCGTCACGTCGATTACGACCAGCCAGACGTTCTATGCGCAATTCACTGCAAACACCTATACTGTGACATGGAACCTTGGCGACGGACGTTCGGAAACGACCGAGCAGACTTACGGTGAAAAACTCGTTCTCCCCACCGATCCGGAACGTAAAAACGCCGAATTTTTAGGCTGGTTTACGGAGAAAGACGGCGGCACAGAAGTTACGACAAACACTGTTTTCAAGGAAACCGCCGCGACAATGTACTATGCACACTGGGAAGTTACTGAGCTGTTTTCGGTGACAGTTCCGGCCACTTTGCCGCTCGTTGTGGACGAAGCCGGTAAGGTCTATGTTGCTTCCGCTTCCATCGTCAACAATTCTACCGGTGATGTAATGGTTTCTTCCGTCAGCGTTACCAGCAAAAACGGTTGGGAGTTTGTTCCGTATTCGACCAACATGGCAAAGGCCAAAGTGGATGCCAAGCAGGTCGGCTTCAAGATCAATTCTTCCGAGACCAGCAAAACCGGCGATTCCGAGGTCTTCACACTGGCTGCGCCGTGGACGGTCAAAGAAGCAGATGCACTCTCCATCAACTATGATGCCGTCGTATCCGCTGTTTCTCAGCCTGTGACCGGGCAGGAGATCATGTCGGTCGTCTTTGTACTCGAATGGGCGTAAATGAAAACCGGCAGTCCGGGCTGGACGAAGCCATTCAGGTCGGCAGCGCCGCCGCAAAGGTCGTGGAAGGCGCCGCAAAAGCAGGTAAGATCACGGCCGCAGCTGCAAATGGGGCCGCCCTCGGCGGTCCCTACGGCGCGGCTGCCAGTGTCGCAATCGCGGCAGCCAAGCACGGGAAGAAGATTCTTCTTGCGCTGCTCGCCATCCTTGCGATCCCGCTGCTGTTCCTTGTGATGCTTCCAACGCTGATCTTCGGCGGCACGGCGCAAACCACCGGCGATACCACCATTCTGAACGATCAGGCAGCGATCACCGAAAACATGAACGAGATTGCATTTGCGGTCAGCGACTTGCTTGGAAGTGGTATTGCCGATGCCGAGCAGCGGATCGCGGACGATTTTGCCGCGTCCAGCGCCGATCAGTATGAGATCGTCAACCCGTATGAAAACGAGCGCATCAATAACGTCAATCTGTTCATCTCACAATACTGTGCCTACCGCAATACGGACGTTGCCGCCATTTCTCTGGAGGATATGAAGCAGCTTCTGCGCGCTGGCATTGGCGAACTTTACGACTATACTTATGAGGACGAAACGCGCGAGATAGAAGAAACCATTCTCAATGAAGACGGCGAGGAGGTCACAGAGCTTCGTGAGGTGACGGTGCGCGTCTACACGCTTTCCTATCGCGGCGAAGCGTATTTTGCCGATTCCATTTTTCATCTGACCGCCGAGCAGAAGACGCTTGCGCAGAACTTTGCCGAGAATCTCAGTCTGTTTCTGGGCGACGGCCTGTTTCAGAATCTTTCCTCGTCTGAGAGCAGCTTCACGATCCCTGCGCTTGGCGACATCCGCTACACAGATGGCAGCACGGAGGTCGTCTATTACAATCAGCTCGATGAACGCTATGCGAACAAGCCCTATGGCACCGACGATATCGGCGGCTACGGCTGCGGCCCAACTGCTATGGCAATGGTAGTATCTTCCCTCACGGACGATCTGGTCGATCCCGTGGAGATGGCAAAGTGGTCATACGACAACGGCTACTGGTGCAGCGGAAGCGGTTCGTATCACGCGCTCATCCCGGCAGCCGCCGAAGCGTGGGGCCTGCCGGTTTCCGGCTGCACCGCATCGGAGCCACAGCGGATCACAGACGCGCTTTCCAGCGGCAAGCTGATCGTCGCCATCATGTCTGCCGGGCATTTTACCTCATCCGGACATTTTATTGTGCTGCGCGGCGTCAAGGATGAAAAGATTCTCGTTGCCGACCCTGCCAGCCGGACACGCAGCGAACAGAGCTGGGAACTGTCCATCATTCTGAACGAAGTCAGCAAAGCCGCCGGTTCCGGCGGACCGTTCTGGATCATTGGCTGAAATCTGCACCCGATCAGCATTGCTGACCGGGTGCTTTTTTCACTGCATTTCATAATTTACAGAAAATTCACAGGTTCAAGTGACCGTTTTGCCGTTTTGCGGTGCGTATTGTTATAGAAGGATTTGGAGGACAAACCTATGAGGACAACCATCCAACAGCTTGCAGAATTTCTGACCGCCTGCCGCGGAAACTGGCGAAATGCCTGCTTCATCTCCTGCAACGAGTGCAAATGTCATTCGCCCTGTTCTGGTTATTTGATGAGCGCAGATGCCGACGGCAAGCCTGTTTTGATTCCCGCTGCCGAATATGAACGTCTCACTGCGCAGCGGATCGACCCAAGCGAATGCCGCGGCAACATCTCCCGCAGCGCCTTTGAGGATATTTACGCGTTATATCTCAACTGGTGCTTGTCAGACGATGAAAGCTGTTGTTTACAGATACTCTCCCTTCTTCCTTCTGAGTAATACATAGGAGGATCTCAGTTTGAAAAAAGCCCACATTACCTGTCCATACTGCCACGCGCCGGCACAGCTTCGCCCGGCCAGCAGCATCTACGGCATCCACACAAAAGACAGTGCAGCGAAACTGTACGTCTGCTCCCGGTATCCCGCCTGCGACGCTTATGTACAGGCGCACAAGGCGACCGGTCTGCCGATGGGAACGCTTGCAGACAAATCACTTCGACAAAAACGGATGCAGGCACATCGGACCTTCAACCAGCTTTGGGAGAAAGGCTTCATGCGCAAACAGGATGCTTACGCATGGCTGTGCGTCCGGCTCGGCATCCCGGAAGCGGACGCACATATTGCCAACTTCTCGGAGTATCGCTGTGACCAGGTCATATCGCTCTGCAAAGAATTTCTGAACGCACAAAGGAAGGTGAAATATAATGGATCGAAGCAGCATCGTGTTGACCGCTGAACAGCAACTGCTCGTAGAAAACAGCTTGGAATTTGTCCACTGGACGATTGCAAGGCTTGTCCCCAAAAGCAACTGCCATATGGAATATGACGATCTCTTTCAGGAGGGCTGCGTCGCGCTGTGCCATGCGGCGGCAAGCTATCATGGCGGCACTTCGTTCAAGACCTACGCCATCACGGTCATCCGCAACTATCTGATCGACTGCTGCCGCAGGCAGACAAACTGGCGGAAGTATATCTCCGAGCAGTCTTTGGATGACCCGGACGCAGGTCTCCCAACGCCGTTTTGCACAGACCATGCGCATTTTTCCGGTGTGGACACCGGCGCAGTGCTTACCTCCTGCAAGAAGCATTATCGTGGTGTTGCAAAGCTCGGCGTTGACGCGCTCGTCCTCAAAACGAAGGGCTTTGACTGCAAGGACATTGCGGTTCTCTATCACACCAGTTCCAATAATGTCGGCGCATGGATCTCCCGCGCGGCAAAGAAGCTCCGCAGCGACCCGGATTTTCTGGACGCTTTCGACATCGCTTGTTGAAATTCTTCTGGCACACCCGTAAAAGAAGAATAAAAGCACATGGGAGGTACTGTTATGGAATACGCGAAATACGCAGCCGTTGGGCATTTCAAATGTCATCGCACACTGGACGGCAAGAAATATCCCGTTGTCATCGTGGGACGGAAGGAATATATGCTCGACGTACAGGAAATGACCGTCTGGAGCAGCCTTGCATGGCGCATTCTGTCACGTAGTCAGATTGCGGAATCCTATCTGAAGCTGACGCGAGGGCTGTCGTTTACATCCCGCAGGACACTGGACGACTGCATCGACCGACTCGTTACGCGCGGGCTGGTCGCGGAGGGGCGCGGCAGCAGCGAGTATGAGGCGCTTTATGATCTGCTTTCCTGCCTGTACATCGCGCCGGTTTCCGCAAATCCATTCCTGCGGATTGGCGCATTCCTGAAACTCTGGATTTGGGACGGTATGCCTTTTTCTAAAGCAATCCATCTGTTCTCGCGCCCGAAATGCAGCGTGGAGGAACGGCAGATTGTGCGGCTGGCAAATCAGGCGCTTCTCAGCAGCGCGGAGCTGATCAAATGTGCCGAGCGCGGTGTGCGGACGCTTCGTTCCGATGCGCAGCTCATGGACTGCCTGTATGACGATGAGTTAACCACCAGCGAGAATCTGCCAATCCTGATGGCAGCCTCCCGGCAGGCGCGCCCTGTTTCGGCGGCAATCGCAAACCTGTATCTGCACAAGCAGATCGTCTTTGAGCGGTGCTGAATATGAAAAAGATCCTTGCATGGCCCGCGCCGCTGCTGCAGAAGTGGCTGCTGTCGCTGCTGCTCTGCCTGCCGTTCCTGGCTGCGGCTATTGTTTCCGCATTCTCCGGCGATCGGACGTTTCTGATCCTCAGCGCATTGCTGCTGTTTTTCTGCGGCATCCGCTGCGCAGAGCTTTATGTACTGCTTGCAAATGAGCGCTACCGTGCAGAAGACGGTGTCTGCCTTGCAGTTTCCAGCATTCCATTTCAGCACCAGCGCAGGGTTACACTGCAAAGAGCGGACGGTAATCATATTGTCTTCTGTGTTGAAAAGAACAAGCGGCTATCTGTGGGGCAAACCTATCGGGTTTATTTGCCGACCGGTACGGTCGTCAGTGAGGTCAAAAAAGCGCATCTGCCGCAGCACTATGCGTTGACAGTCGAAAAAATTGAAATAGATTCTATATGTATCGTCCCTGATGCGTCCGAAAAACCAGTTGAAAAAAGTCAACAAAAACCTTATAATTAAAATGCAGATAACAGCTTGACTGTTTATCGTCATGTAGAAGCATCCGGCCGGTTCAGCTTCGGTCGGGTGTGGAGTGCTGCTTGGGCAAGCGCTGCCGCAGGCTGAATAGGGATATCCCGAAAGAAAGCGTCTGTGAGGCTCCGAAGCCGGGGCCTCACTTTTCTGTTTTCCAGTGTCTCGGTATCAGCTTCCCATATATGTCATCCCATAATCATAAAACGGGAAGATCCGAAAGCATTTCGGATCTTCCCGTTTTTTTGTTCTGATATTTTAGATTCTGCAGCAACCCTTGGATGTTACGCCGAGAACGCGGGGCGAATATTTTGTTTGATTCCCGTCGCGGTTTCCTGCTGCTTCGCCCATGTCACCCTTGTTACTTCTTCGACGAAAGCCTTTTCCTTGGCAGAAGCCGAATAGTATCGGATACCAAATTGCCGGCAAACATCGAAAAGCAAGTCTGTGTACGCAATGTCTTCTTGTGTGGGCATTGAAAAGTAGCCGCCCGCCTGCGATGCTAATTCGTCGATCACATATTGTGCATTGTTCTTTTTATCCATGTTCCTGCTCCTCCTCTACTAAGTACTTTGAGAACAGCAACCAAGCATCCTCGTCTGCAAGCATAAAACGTTTCGGTCCTCCGCTCGCTGCGCTGGGGATCCGTTTGGCACCGAAATCTTCCGCATAGTGCTTGGCCAACTCATCTGTTTTTGCGTCAAATACCACATCTCCGCGGCATCCGTTGTCAATGGAGAATTTAATGCCAAATGCGATCAAAGCTGCACCGATTCCGCAATACTTCCGTTCCGCTTTCTTGGTAAGAACGGGGTTGCTTGCTGGTGCGCTCTCTGCGTAAAGAATGTAAACGTATGCTTTACGACCGGAGATCTGATATGCTGCTAAAGCGACCAACTCGCCATCTTCTGTCTTCATTGCATATTTTTGTACAGAGGGGTCTGATAAAAGAGGCGAATCCCAATTTGTTTGCCAAAGTGGGGCATTGTGTGTTGCGGAAATGTCTGCTGCTAAGGCTGTATCAATCTTGACCTGAACAGACGAACTATCAGAACAACGCACAATATAAGGTGCAAAAAACACAGCATCATCTCCTTTCGTTTTTTATATTATAACACACCATTTCTGCAAAAGGAAGCAACAGCGCCCATACAAATATCATCTTTTTCAAAGGTTCCCTCTTTTCTATTCGTCATTGATTATTGTTTTGCAGCTTGCTATAGTATTATGAGCGAAAGGGGGGGCATTTATGGACGAAATTGAAATCATAAAACAAAAGCTCATTGAACAGGTCAATCCTATTTGTATTTATTTGTTCGGCTCTTTTGCAAGAGGTACCGCTCATGTGGAGAGCGACCTTGACTTTTATATTATTGTAGACGACGGCGAGAAAGATCTTCACGCCATAGCCGCTTCTGCATATAAAGCAATCCGTGACGTGAAGCAGCGCCCCATGGATATTCTGGTCGGCACAAAAAGCGGCTTTGACGAGCGCAAGGATCAGTTTACTGTAGAAAACGAAGTGTTCCATAAAGGAATTCTGATCTATGAATCAGGCCGTTGAAGGAGTGATACTATGGATAGAAACGCCGAAATGAAATGGTACATGGATCAGTTCAGTGGTTCACGCGAACGGTTTTATGAAATCCATATGCAGATGTGCCGCAAGTTTGGCATCAGCTGGAGCAAGGCCACCTCCAAAGAGCGACAATTCATCGAGGAAATCACAAGATTTACGTTTGAGCGTGAACAGGCCCAGAAAGCCGGTCTTCCGCTGGATACCGTAAAGCCAATGATCACAGTTGCATAACCGAAGCGGTCGCAGATCTGCGGCCGCTTTTTTCTGTATGTTGCAGAAAAAACGTATCATCGCCCTATTTTATAAGTAGAGGGCATCTTCTATCTCTCGCAAAATCTACATATAGTTTTATCATAATTGACAATCGCAATATATTGTGCTACTATACTCATGTAATTGATATTTGTGCAGTTCATCGGAACGCAGACCGTATGGTCTGTGCGTGGGGCTTCTCACATTGCACACGTTGGTCAGGTTTGTATTTGAGTGCTGGTAGCATGGTATTTGCCCGCAAGGGGTAGATGTCGCTGCCGGCATTTTTTATATAGATATTCATGCCGGTGGCAGAAAGGAGTGTTATGGCAAAGGCGAGTCTCATCGGGCTGATCACGCAAGGCCCGGAATTGCAGCACAGCGCCAAGGGTGAACCCTATGTCCGCTTTTCCGTAGCCGAGTATGTCGGCTTCGGTTCGCAGCGGCACACACAGTTTGTTGACGTGTGGGCATGGGCCTACATGGCGCAGCGGCTTGCAAAGTGCAGTCTGAGTAACGGCGATTTTATCTTTTTGAGCGGCACGTTGGAGCTGGAAGAGTTCACAAAAAAAGACGGCATCACAAAGGATAAACGCTTGAAGCTCAGATTGGACGATTGGGCGCCTGTTCCGCGAAAATGGGAAACAGGCCGTCCAGCGCAGAATGAAACAGAGGTTTTTCCAGTCTCCGCCGAGCAGATCGACGGTGACCGGGAAGAACTGCCGGAATAATACCGGCGCAGCGGAAGAGGAACCGCACCAGATGATTCAGAAATGATTCGTCGGTGCGGTTCCTCTTTTTTTATTGATTTGATAGACGGAAATCTTCTTATAAGCCCGCGCAAGTGTTTATAAAACCTTGCAAAAATGGCTTAAAATCAAGGTTTTCCGCGTATTGTCATTTATCTTGCCGTATCTCCGCATAAGATGATTTTGTAAGACCGGGCACCATTTTGGCACCACAGATTATAGGAGGACGACATGAAAAACGTACTTTTAGACAAGGGTATTATACTCCCGTCCGGCGAAATCAGCAAGGATAAGGTAAACCTTGTAACCGGAGCAATCACGCAGCCATTCGCAGAAATGGTATGGGTAACGACAGGCGGCGACATGGAAACCGTAAACCGCTTGACCGACGTACTTGTTACCATGAACACCCCCGCCGACCGGGGAAAGCTGTTCAAAATCATAAAAATGCTCTATGGGCTTATGGGCTTGCCCTTTTCCGAGGAAGCCGAGCCTATGGACGCAGACCCCGCCGTTTTGGAATACTTCATTTTTTCCTTTACGGCAGACTTTGGCGAAGTCATACAAGACCTCATAGCCGAAGAAGCAGAATAACGCACCGCACAGGCGGCGTTTCTCACTTCCCACAAGGAAGAACAGGAACGCCGCTTTTTTCATGCCCTTTGTTACGCAGTAGGCAGGAAAAAGCCCTTGATTTATGCGGCTTTGCGGGCGCGGTTTTCAGCGGATAAGGGATTGATACCTAAACCCTCAAAATCGCGTTTCTATTGCGTAACAGGTATGCAGCAAAGGAGTGATGAAGCTATGGCAGTTTTCAGAGTGGAGCGCAACAAAGGCTATACGGTTATGAGCAACCACCACTTACGCAATAAGGAGCTATCCCTAAAGGCAAAAGGGCTGTTATCGCAAATGCTGTCCTTGCCGGAGGATTGGGACTACACCCTTGCGGGGCTGTCCTTTATCAACCGGGAGAAAATCGACGCTATCCGGGAAGCCATTAAGGAACTGGAACGCGCCGGGTATATCGTGCGTTCAAGGGAGCGCGACGAGAAAGGACGCTTGCGCGGCACAGACTATGTAATCTTTGAGCAGCCGCAGACCTCGCCTGTATCGGATTTACCTACATTGGATAATCCAACGTTGGAAAAACCTACGCAGGAAAAACCTACGTTGGAAAATCCAACGCAATTAAATAAAGATATACAAAAGACTGACTTACCAAAAAAAGAAAAATCAAATACGGATTTATCAAGTACCGATTCCATTCCTATCCATTCCCTAAATCCCTTGCCTTACGACGGGGAAGCGGCTACGCCGCCGGAACGGAAACGAAAGGAAGCGACAGACGCATACAGCGTTTATGAGGAAATCATCAAGGACAATATCGAGTACGACCATTTTGTACGCTACGGGCAGGTAGACAAAGACCGCTTAGACGAAATTGTTTCGATTATCCTTGAAACGGTATGCAGCAAGAGAAAGACAATCCGTATCGCCGGGGACGATTACCCGGCAGAGCTTGTCAAGGCAAAGTTTATGAAGCTCAACAGCAGCCACATTGAATTTGTCTTTGACTGCATGAAAGAGAATACCACCAAAATCCGCAACATTAAACAGTACCTTAAAGCGGTGCTGTTCAATGCGCCGAATACCATTGACAGCTACTATACCGCCCTTGTCGCACACGATATGGCGACAGGCAAAATCTAAAGGAGGATTACCACATGGCACAGAAAACAGGAGCTTTGATTTTTGACGAACAGACCGACCGCTACGACATTCGCTTTGACATTGCCGACTATTACGGCGGCTTGCATTGCGGGGAGTGTTTCGACGTATTCACAGGCGGCAAATGGAAGCCGACCCGTATTGAAATGAGCGCGGCGCAGGAATGGTACCTTGTGGGTATCCGCGCCGAGGATTTGAACGGCTTGCGCGTCCGTATCTAAAGCCTATGGGCGGCTACCGCAGCGGCGTACCACCCTAACATTATCAGACTACCGCGAAAGGAGGACGGTAAATGCAAGATGAAATCAACGAAAAGACCATAGCCCTTTACATCAAGACCGGGAAACTGACCGCGCAGACGCTTCAAAAGGCTATGAAAACGCTGCTTGCACAGATGAAGAAGCAGAAAGACAAAACGCCGCAGGGCAAACAGACTTTGAAGCAGCTTATGAAGCAGAACGCGGGCGTTTCCAACATTGAGATTACCGAGGGCAATATCAAAGCCTTTGAGAGTACGGCGAAAAAGTACGGTATCGACTTTGCGCTGAAAAAGGACACGACGGAAAGCCCGCCCCGCTACCTTGTGTTTTTCAAAGGGCGCGACGCTGACGTGCTGACCGCAGCTTTTAAGGAATTTTCCGCAAAGAAGCTGACGCAGGAGAAAAAGCCCTCTATCCGCAAGCTGCTTTCCTCTCTGAAAGAAAAGGCGGCGGGCTTGAACGCGCAGCGGGATATCCCCACAAAAGACGGGAATAACCTTGTGTGCATTTTGCCGGACAATCTCACTTCCCCGAAGCTGACCGCAGAATGGGAAAACAATCTGACGCAGATAGCAAAGGGAGCAGCCGACCCCGATGAATTTTTATCCGGCATTGAAGCTATGGCGCGGGAGCTTGTGAAATCCTATCCATTCCTTTCCAACAGCGACAAGGAGCGTTTCAAAACGGAAAAGCCGGAAATCGGCAAATGCCCCCGCTGCGGTTCCCCCGTCCATGAGGGCAAGAAAAACTACTACTGCTCTAACCGGGACTGCGCTTTTGTCATGTGGAAGAATGACCGTTTTTTTGAGGACAGGAAAGTAGCCTTTTCCCCGAAGATTGCCGCCGCACTTCTGAAATACGGCAAAGTGAAAGTCAAAGGGCTGTACTCTCCCAAAACAGGTAAAACCTACGACGGAACGGTTATTTTAGCCGATACGGGCGGGAAGTACGTCAACTATAAGATTGAGCTACCGAAGAAGAAATAACTTGAATAGCAAGCATAGGAAGCGGGTACCCACTTCCGTAAATCCCCTGTTTTCGTCTGCCGACGATTGCGGGGGATTTTTCTTGTTGGGAAGTTTCCCAAACCCTCTACATTTTTTCAAAATCTTTGGCAGAACAGGCGGCGCGTTGTATTTAGGAGTGTAACCACCAACGCGCAGCGTTTACGCTGCCATTTCAGAAAGGAGCGAATACATGAGCGAACAATTTTCCATTCTTATCGACAGCCGCACCCGCTTTGAAACAGGCGTACCGGGCGGTGTGTGGCTTTCCATGCCGACCACAAAGGAGCAGCTTCACGAAGCTATGCAGCGCGTCGGCATTACTGCGGATAACCCGCAGGACTTCTTTATCAACGGTTTTATGAACACCGAGCAGCAGCCCTTTGACGTGCCGCTTCCCGTTATCCAGAGCGCAGGGCTTGACGAACTGAACTACTTAGGCAATCTGCTTTCCATGCAGCGCGACGAGGACAGGAACAAGTTTACGGCGGCGGTAGCTCTTGGGGAACGCGCCGGAAATATCAAAGACCTTATCAACCTTGCACAAAACCTTGATTGCTACTGGCTTTATCCGGGCGTACAGAACGAAGAAGATTACGGCTATTACCTTATCGACGAACTGGACGAATTAGAACTGCCCGAAGAAGCAAAAAAGTATTTCATGTATGAGAATTACGGGCGGGACGCTGCTATCAATGACGGGGGACGCTTTACCGAACAGGGCTATATCTACAACAACAAGAACACCTTTACGGAGTGGTACAACGGCAAAGAAAGCGACATACCGAGGGAATATATGGTTATGAGCTTCCCGCAGCCGGAACGCCCCGACCCGTCAAAGGTAGAAATGGACGCAGCCGCGCCGGGACAGAAAACCGCGCAGACCGCAGAGCAGCCGCAGGAGCCACGCCCGGTTATCCCTATCGTGCTGACAAGCGAGAAGCCCGCAGAGAAATTGAAAGAGATTACCGACCGTCTGGAACAGGGCATAACGGAACTCTTTGAAAGCGAGCGTTACAAAGAATATCTGCGCGTCATGTCAAAATTTCATAATTACAGCTTTAACAATACGCTGCTTATCGCCATGCAGAAGCCGGACGCTTCCCTTGTGGCGGGCTTTTCCGCATGGAAAAATAATTTTGGGCGAAACGTGATGAAAGGGCAAAAGGGAATTAAAATCATTGCCCCGTCGCCGTTCAAAATCAAACAGGAAATGAAGAAAATCGACCCCCACACGCAGCAGCCGATTATTGGAAAAGATGGAAAGCCGGTTACGGAGGAAAAAGAAATCACAATACCCGCCTACAAGGTAGTATCTGTCTTTGACGTGTCGCAGACCGAGGGGAAAGAGCTTCCCGATATTGCCGTTGACGAACTGACGGGCGACGTGGAGCGTTACAAAGATTTTTTTGCAGCCCTTGAAAAGACCTCCCCTGTTCCTATCGGCTTTGAGCAGATAGCGGGCGGTTCTCATGGCTACTACCATTTGGAGGACAAGCGCATTGCCATTGACGAGGGCATGAGCGAGCTTCAAACCTTGAAAACGGCGATACATGAAATCGCACACGCAAAGCTGCACGACATAGACTTAAACGCCCCGGAGAACGAACAGCAGCCCCGCGTTGACAGGCGCACCCGCGAAGTCGAAGCGGAAAGCGTCGCTTATACCGTCTGCCAACACTACGAGCTTGATACGTCGGACTATTCTTTTGGGTACGTTGCCGGGTGGAGCAGCGGCCGCGAGCTTTCCGAACTGAAAAGCTCTCTTGAAACAATCCGCAGCGCAGCCGCCGAGATTATCAATTCCATTGACGAAACATTAGCGGAACTTTCAAAGTCGCAGGATAAGGAGCAGACCGCCGGACAGGAGCAGCCGGACAAAGAAGAAACCGCCGCGCCGGAGCAGCCGAAATCGGAAGCCCCCGCACAGGATAAAGCAGCCTTTACCACGGAAACAATTTACCGGGTGCGCCGCAATCCTTACAGCGACAGCAAAGATAACGCCTATCTGCTGCAAGCCTATGTAACGCAGGAAAACGGGTGGGCAAAAATGGGCGCGGTACTTTTCACAGGAACGCCCCAGAAATGCCGCGAGCTTATGGGGCAACTCAAAAGCGGCGAACTGACCGAGGGACAGGTCAAGGAGCTTTACGCAAAGGCACAGGAAACCGCTAAGACCGCCGAACAGGACAAAGGCACCTTTTCCATTTATCAGCTAAAGCATGGCGACGAAACGCGGGACTTGCGCTTTGAGCCATACGACCGCCTGCAGGCGACGGGAAATGTGGTTGATAAGGCGAACTATGAGCTTGTCTATTCCGCAGAGCTTACGCTGGGGACTTCCCTTGAAGATATTTATACCCGTTTCAATATCGACCACCCCAAAGACTTTAAGGGACACAGCCTTTCCGTTTCCGACGTGGTGGTGCTTCATCAGAACGGACAGGACACCGCCCATTATGTAGACAGCTTCGGCTATAAGAATGTGCCGGAGTTTTTACAGGAGCAAAAGCAGCTTACGCCCGACGAGTTGGAAACAGGCGAAACAATCAAAACGCCGCGCGGTACTTTCTATGTAACCGATATGAGCCGCGAACAAATGGAAGCCGCCGGATATGGCTTTCATCATCAATCCGACGACGGAAAATATTTAGTCATGGGAAATGGTACGCGGGCGTTTGCCATAGCAGCCGAGCAGCGGGAAAATCCCTTGAAAGCTGCCGAGCAGACCACCGAGCAAAACGAAAACATGATTGACGGGATTATCAACAATACGCCGACCGTTGACGAACTGGAAGCAAAGGTTAAGGCGGGAGAAACGATTTCCCTTGTTGACCTGGCTAACGCGGTCAAAGCCGATAAGGAGCGCGGCAAGGGCAAGCCGGAAAAGAAGCCCTCTATCCGGGCGCAGCTTAAAGCGGATAAGGAAAAGGCACAGAAGAAAGCCGCAGCGAAAACAAAAAATCACGATTTGGAGGTATGAGCATGAACAGATTTACCGTTGAGGAAACAAACCTTTTGAGCATTTACCATGAGGGAAGCAAGGCGCAGCTTACGGAGAACATCAACGCCGCGCTGCCTTACATGGACGCGGATATGCGGGAACTGGCGAAGCGCGCCCTTTCCAAAGTGGACGCGCAGACCGAGGAAGAATTTGCGGAGCTTGCCATTTACGCCGCAGAGGAAGTATGAGCAGCATTAAGCGGCTTTCGCCGCCCCAAAGCCGGAAAGTCAATTCCCTTGTGCGCCGGGAGTGCTGCAACTGCGATAACGGACATTGTATCTTACTTGACGACGGGGACGAGTGCGTATGCCCGCAGCTTATCTCTTATTCGCTGCTTTGCAAATGGTTTCGGATTGCCGTACTTCCCCTTGATAAGCTCCTGTATGCCGAGCTTTTTAAGACCGAGGATAAAAAGCGTTGTACTGTATGCGGCACGTTCTTTGTATCAAAGTCAAACAGCGTCAAATACTGCCCGGACTGCCGCAAGCGTATCACGAACAGACAGGCAGCGGAGCGCATGAGAAAACGACGCGCCCTTGTTACGCGATAAGGGCGAAAATAGCCTTGATTTACAGGGCTTGCAGCGCGTGAAAATCACTTAGGCGATACAGAATACCTTTTCCCTCAAAAACAGCGTTCTACTGCGTAACATACCAAAATCAGCACCCACAAAAAGGCAGGGCGCGGGAGGTCATTACTGGCTTTCCGCGTCCTGTTCTTTTTTTGCTTACCACTCGTAGTAATTCATTCCGTTTTTGATAACTGGCTGTTTGATATATCCGTTTTCTTCAAGAATCAATTCACCGTGTCCAGATTGTGCGCCACCAAAAACGCCCCTAACAATTACAGTGCCATTATTACTAAGTGTTCCTGCTAATTTGCCATGCGCTTCAACAACCGCAGTACCATGAACGCTAACATTAGTTGTACCGTGCAATTCGCCAAAGATTACTATTTCCGCATTGTTAGCTACTGAAACAGTACCATACTGTTTACCAATGATAATTGCTTTTGCGCCACTTTGCACATCTAAAGTACCATGTAATTCACCTTGAATTGTTAGTGTACCATTTTCAACGTGGACTGTCCCGTCATGTTTGCCTTGAATAGTAAAATCATCTTCTATAACCGTCTGCGGTACATCTCTGCCATCAATGTAATCAAAACCATATTTCATAAAATACCCCCTTGCGTTTATAATAAATTATACCATGCCTTTATGAATAAATCCACCATAGAAAGCTATCAGCGCTCTGTTTCCTTGCCACGTTCCGGCTGCTTTCCTGTCTGCAAAATGCTGTCTATGTTCTGCTTGATAACGTCATATTCCCGGACTTTCTTTTTCAGCTTGCCATAATCGGCGTAAAGGGCTTCTTTCTGCGCTTGGAGTGCTTCATATTCCTTTTGCAGCGTGGCGGGATTGGGGAGCTTTGTAATGCCCGCCGTTTTGAGTGCCTTTGCCGCAGCTTCATGGAGGATAATATCGCGCTCATGTCCGGCGCGGTATCGCTCTTTGTTCTTTGCCTTGCGGTATGCGTCATAGACAGGCTTTATCTTTTGATAAGTGGCGACGTGCTTCATCAGCACCGCCATATCTGCAAGCCGCTTTTCAACGCCCTTTAATACGTCTGCCGCCTGTTCGCTTTCTGCCGCCACTTCCTCAATCCGGCTGACTAAATCCGCGTACTGTTCAATCTTATTCTCCGTCAAGAAATTCATGGTCTTAGCTGCCTGTTTCAGATTGTGGAGTTTCGCCCAGTGTTCATAGCCTTTGCTCTGCGCCGCCTTGATACTGTTTTCAATGTCAATCAGCAGGCTAACGCCGCCGCGATCTGCGCGGGGAGCTTTCGCAGCGCGGGCGCGTTTGCCCTCTATGCGTTCCCTTATGGCTTCCTCTGTATAGTCTGCGCCGAGGGTTTTAAGACGGGTAAAGCGTTCCTGTCCGGGAGCGCGGCAGGACACATATTTTCCCGGCTTTATCTCATAGCCCGCAGCTTGCAGCCGTTGTAACAATTCCTCAAAACTGGACACTTGGGGAATGAGTGCGTCAACGGCGATTTTCAGCTTGCCTTTCCAACTGGTTCCCGTTTTTTCCTCTTGATACTCTGCATAGCTCTTTCCCTTGTTTCCCTTTTTCGGGACAATGACGGATAAGCCGTTTTCCCGGCACAGCCTGTCGCTCATGTTCCGTATGCCGTAATAACTACGCTTATTGGAATTATACTTGTGGTGGTCTACAAAATTGACCGCGCAGAAAATAATGTGATTATGGACGTGTCCTTTGTCAATGTGCGTCGTCAATACATACTCATGCTGCCCTTTTGTTACCGCGTCGGCAAGCTGCTTTCCGATTTTGTGGGCGGTTTCATAATCCACTTCCCCCGGCTCAAAGGACTGTATCAGATGAAAGGCTAAATTGTTGCCCTTTTGGAGAGCTTGCGACAAGGTATATTCAAATTCAATGTCTGCCGTTTCATAGGAGCAGCCAAAAGAGGACACAAGCATTTTCCCGTCCGTCTTATCGGGATTTTGGATATAGTCAAGGGCTTTGCTCAACGTGCTTTTAATAGGCTTAATCTTTGTAACCGCCATATCTCCGCAAGCACCCCCTTTATTTCCTCTATGTCCTCTTGGTAGACGCTGCCCGTACTGTTTACGCGCTTTGCAATCTGGTTGACGTTGACACCGATTTTCTGTATCTCCGCTGTCATGGCTTTTATGTCGGTGTGGTCTACTTGGATAATGTATCCGTCAATGGCAATCTTCCTAAGATATGCCGCCATGTTCCGGGTGGGGACGAGCTTCATTTTTTCAAGAATTAAATCCCGTTCCGCTTCTGTTACTCTAAATTTGATTTGTACCGTTCTTTTGCGTCCGTCCATGCTTTCGCTCCTTTCCATTCCGAGGGTTTGGGATACTTCCCAATAAGCCATTTTCAACCGACGCGTCGCAGCGCAGGAGGGCGAAAATACGGAAGTGGGTACCCGCTTCCTATGCTTGCTATGAAAGTTTTTTCTTACTCCCTATTACAACAGAAAGCCCCGTTTTGCCAAACTTACGCAAAAGAAAAACGCTGCAATCTCAAAAAAGATTACAACGCTTCCTAAATCCTATTCAGTTTTAGGCCGGACATTCCTATTCGCCCTCTTTTTCGACTTCGGAAATCTCTTTTGCCGTTGCGGTGACAATCCGTATGCCTGTATCGCTCATATCATCAAGAAGCGCGTCAAGCTGCCGCCGCTTTGTGTCTTTCTCCGGCTGCGTATCTAAAAGAAACTGGTCTACGGATATATGATAGCGCAGCATAAGCTCAAAGAAAATCTGTAAACTTGGGTGCTGCCCGTTGTTCTCAATGTTTGCAAGGTAACGCGGGGAAATATACATTTCGTCGCTTACTTTCTTGCGGCTCTCTTTGCGCTCTTTCCGCGCGTTCTTTATTGCTTGCCCAAAAGCCTTGAAGTCGTACTTTTCTACTGGTCTTTTTGCCATATTCATTCACCCAGTTACATTTTACTGTTCCCCTTTCTTCTTGGATATGTCTATATACTTCCTATAACGAACCTAAATAATGCCTATTTCCGCACTTGCTATTATTCGCCATACCGTATATAATTATACTGATAAACTTTGAAGAAAGGACGGGTGGCTTATGGAATATATGTCTTGTGCAGAAGCAGCGGGCAAATGGGGCATTTCAGAAAGACGGGTGCAGAAACTTTGTGAGGGGGAGCGCATACCGGGCGTTTCAAAATTTGGTAGTATGTGGCTGATACCAAAAGACGTGGAAAAGCCAACTGATAGACGCAGAAAGGAGTTTCAACATGAATAATGTTTTAATTATCGAAGATGATAAAGAAATTTGCGTTATGATAAAAGACCATCTGGAAAAGTACAATTATCAAGTCTTCTTCACACTTACTGGTGCAAATGCGATTGAACGTATAAAAGAATTATCCCCAGATTTAATTATTTTAGATTTAATGCTTCCTTTTATCAGTGGAGATGAGTTAATTAGAAATATCAGAAAATTTTCAGACGTACCTGTAATTGTTGTTTCTGCAAAAAGTTTAACATTCAACAAAGTCGAACTGCTACGCTTGGGTGCTGATGACTATTTAACAAAGCCGTTTGATTTGGACGAATTACTAGCGCGAATTGAACGCAATTTGCTAAGAAGTCAAAAAGATACTCCCAATCTTTGTTTGACCTTTGGAGAACTTTCCATTAATACATCTTCAAAAATAGTTACTGTTGCAGACGAAATTATTGTGCTTACAGCAAAAGAGTATCAACTTGTAGAACTACTGGCGAAATATCCTGATAAAGTTTTTTCTAAGCAAAATCTTTATGAAAGTATTTGGCAAGAACCATTTGCAAGGGATAATGATGTCATTAACACACATATAAGTAACTTACGAAAAAAATTAAAGGGCGAAGGCTGCCGAATTAAGACCATATGGGGCTTGGGTTACCGATTTGCAAAGTGAGCTTTAGATAATCTTTAGCTTTACCTTTAGATTATTCAAGGAATTGTCTGCGATACTAAATAACAAGAAAGGAGCTGTGAAAAAATGAACGTAACAGTTTTTGAAGCTATCAACATCACAAAAAAGTATCGCAATACACTAGCCCTAAATCAAGTATCTATGTCTGTAATGCAAGGAGATATTTATGGGTTTATCGGAGAAAACGGTGCCGGTAAAACAACAATGATTCGTTTACTAACCGGACTGGCAGAACCTACTACTGGCAAAATTGCTTTATTCGGTGAAAGCAATAAGAAACTTGCAAAGCAGCGTGAGCGCATTGGCTGTATTATTGAAAGCCCTTCTCTTTATCTTGATATGACAGCCTATGAAAATTTGGAGGTACAACGTTTGCAACGCGGTATTCCAGGAAAAGGTTGCATTGATAATGCTTTAGCATTAGTTGGTTTGAAAGATACCGGAAAGAAAAAAGCAAAAGATTTCTCTTTGGGTATGCGGCAGAGACTAGCTCTCGCAATCGCTTTGCTTGGGAATCCTGAATTTCTCGTACTAGATGAACCAATTAACGGACTAGACCCTACTGGAATTATCGAATTAAGAAACTTACTCAAAAGACTAAATAAAGAACGTGGAATCACTATTTTGATTTCAAGTCACATTCTCACGGAACTTCATCAATTAGCAAATAGATATGGTATCTTACATGAGGGGAAACTTTTACAGGAAATTACCGCTACAGAGTTAGACAAACGCTGCAAAAAGCATTTGTTGTTGCAAGTGAATGATGTAGCTGCTGCTAGTGTTTTATTGGAAAGCAAACTGAATACTTCAAATTTTTCTGTTATGCCAGACAAAAGTATTCATCTATATGATTATGTTGAAAATGCCGGAAAAGTATCAGCGTTGCTAAGTGCAAATAATATTACGATTTATCAGTTAGCACAATCTGGAGATAGTCTTGAAACTTATTACACTAATTTGATAGGAGGGTGCCAAAATGATTAACCATTTTAAAGCTGAATTTTATAAATTGCGTCACTCAAAGATATTGATAACTATATTAGGCGTATGTGCGGCGGTTATAATGGTCTCTTTTGCACTTGGTGACATGACTTTTTTTGGAGCCGGAGATGGAACAGAAAGTGTAATCGGATTTCAAGCTAAGTGTTATCTATCTAGTGAAATACCAACGTTTCAAACTGTTGCCCGCTCATCTCTTGCATATACAGCCTTTTTCTGGATTATTGGCATTTTATTTGCAACCATATTTTTTACAAAAGAATATAATACGGGTACAATCAAATTATCTGTTGCATACGGCACTAAACGAACTATTCTCTACTACACCAAAGCGATTACAATATTGGTGGTGTCTCTGATAACGTATCTGATTTTTGTAGCTACATTTTTCGTTATTGAAATCATACAATCCGGTTACATTCCAACTGCGAGTGAAGTAATAAACCTTTTGGGATGGGCTCTTGCTTGCGGAACGGTTTTATTAGCATTAGAAAGCATTTCTATTTTTTTATGTGTCGTTATTCAAAATACAGGGATTGTAACAGGGATTTGCTGCTTATATGTATTCAGTGGAGCGTCTGTTTACTTAATGCTATGGAGTGATATGGAGACGGTTTCAATACCCTTAAAATTTTTTGTATATGGAAATCCTATGTACTATTGGATGAATTTCAGCTCTTGTCGCACAATGGGTATTATTGAGCATTTACCATTCTATTTCATAGGGTGCATTTCTCTTTTGATTGTTGGCGGTCTTATTATGATTAGAAAAGAAATCAAGTAAAAGGGAGGTAGAATATGGGTTGGGCGATTATGTTTCTTGTTCTGATAGCATTGGTCATTATCCTTTCAATTTCTTTAGGTTTTTATACAAGGGCATAATCATAAAACACAACAAAACCGAGCCAACCTACACTAAAACGTCGCTATTTCTTTGTGAAAAGCGACGTTTTTTATGGCCCGGACTAAGAAAGGAGGGAAATCTTTTTAAGCTGGCCGGGCCGGGAGGTCTGGCCTTTTTTCATCTCACAAAAAAGGAGGTTAGCAAATGGCCGATGAAAAAGTGAATATGGGCCCGGAGGAGAATAAGCCCCCGGAAACCCTATCCCCGCCCGGCCAGGGTGATCTGCCACCGCTGGAGGAAAATAATGCTCCTGCTGTTTCTGGTGAAGATAAAACGGCTCCCGATCATGTGGAGCCCGATCCACCGTCTGCCGACAAGCACACACAGCAGACTGTTCTTCCCGGCATGGGCGAAGATACACCCGCCCCATCCGGCAAGGTGATCAACCTCTCGGACATCCAGGCCGCTGATAAGGACGGCAAGGCAGCTTCTGCTCCCACCCCGGACAAGAAAACGCCGGAGGCAGATAAGCCGCCGAAGCGCCGGGGCCGTCCCCCGAAAGAGCAGGCCGGGATGTCTGCGGGGAAAAAGGAAAAAGCGGCAGAGCCCCGCACAGGCCGCCCGTCTAAGGTTGACAAGGCGGCCCGTGAGGAGGCCCCGCCCTCTGTTCGGGACAAAGTGTCCAGAGGTAAGAAAGCTGACAAGGGCAAGGAAACGGGCTCCGGCGGTGCGCCTGTGTCTAAATCCGGTAAGGCGGTAAAGCCGGGCAAGGCCGCGCCCGTCAAGGAGGCTACCGCTCCGCCGCCGGAGATCAACCTGCCGCCCACGCCTGACGTGCCGCCCCGCCCGGTGGAAGAGGGAAAAATCGTCTATCTGAAAATGGCGGAGCTTCATCCGTTCCATACGTTCCGGGAGCACCCCTACAAGGTACAGGACGATAAGGCGATGGACGATCTGGTGGGGACGATTAAGGAACACGGCATTCTGACCCCCGCCACCGTCCGCCCGGAAAAAGATGGCAAGGGCTATGAGATTATCGCGGGCCACCGCCGCCATCATGGTGGCACACGGGCCGGGCTGGAGGAAATGCCCTGTATCGTCCGGGAAATGACCGATCTTGAAGCTGTCCGGGAAATGCGGAACAGCAACAAGCAGCGGGGCGATCCCCTCCCCAGCGAACTGGCAAAGCTGTTGGATTTGGAGCTGGAGGCCATCAAACGCCAGGGAGCCCGGCCCAAAAATGACAAGGAGGCGGAGGCCCTGGGTAAGCTCTCGGTGGAGATTGTGGGCAAGGAGCATGACATGAACTATAAAAAGGTACTCCGCTATGTCCGGCTCAACCATCTTGTCCCGGAGCTTCTGGAAAAGGTGGACGCAAAAAACATGGGCTTTATGCCCGCCGTGGAGCTGTCGTATATCAAGCCGGAAAACCAGCGGCTGATTGCCGTGTCCATTGACGGGGAGCAGTCCTCGCCCTCGGTCAAGCAGGCAAAGCGGCTCCGGGAGCTGGATCAGGAGGGATTGCTCAACGGCGATGTCATTGATGGTATTTTGAGCGAAGAAAAAAGGGAGGTTGACAACGTGATTATCAGCACCGATGAACTCAACAAGTATTTCGGCAAGGAGGTCACTCCTGCCAAAATGAAAGAACAGATCATGGCCCTGCTGGACGAGTGGAAAGAGAAACAGCCGCCCGAACTGGCAAAGCCGGAGAAAAAGAACGAGCTCGACAAGTAATCGGGCCCCGCTTCTGGACACTTTGTCCAGAGGTAAACGCTCCCCGTTTGGGATGGGCTCGGTGGTGATATATCCCCCGTCGCCGGGTATTTTTTAGTACAGCCGGGAACGGGCCGTCAAGGGGCGGAACGCCCGCCGCTTGCGGCGGCTTGCCCTTTACGGCCTGCCCCGGCTGTGCTATTCCCGGCAAGGCGGCGGGGGGATATCCTCCAGAGCCGCCCCCTTTCCCATGAATGGGAAAGGGCGGGGGGATAGGGTTGACCCTACCTTATTATATAAGGAAAAGAAACGGAGGTTTTGATTATGAAACGACCCCTTGCGTATGTGACCGCTGCATGGCGCGGTGATGCGTGCGAGGTTACGGAACAGGCAGCTAAATACTGCCGCATTGTTTATGACGCGGGCTATTCCCCCATCTGCCCTATGCTCTACCTGCCGTTGTTCCTCAATGACGTAGTGCCGGAGGAACATAAAAGCGGTATTGATATGGGGCGCGATCTGCTCCGGCGCTCCCGTGTGCTGGTGGTGTGCGGGAATTATGTCAATGAAGCAGTGAAGAATGACATCGCCGTTGCCCAGCGGCTGGGGATCACCGCCACCACCTTGGAGGGTATCCTGACCGTCAAAGGCCAGAGGCGCTGACATGGCAGTAATTGAGGCGTATGTAACCAACCTGGGGAAATATAACGAGGGCGAGCTGGCAAGCGCACTTCTGAAATTCCCCACCACCAGAGAGGCGGTACAGGAAGTCTTAAAACAGATCGGCATTGATAATATCCGCTATGAGGAGATTTTTATTGCCGATTATGACGGCGACCTGTCGGAGCTTAACGCCTGCCTGGGGGAATATGAAAGTATTGACGAACTCAACCATTTGGCCTGTCTGCTTTCCGAGTTGGATAAAAGCGATTTGGAGAAGTTTGAGGCAGTTGTTGCCAGCGGCGAGCATACTTCCGGCGCGGGCGACCTCATAAACCTTGCGGAAAATCTGGATTGTTACGATTTCTATATCGGCGTGTCCGATGATGAAACCCTGGGCCGCATTTATGCGGAGGACATGGAAATGATCGACATTCCCGAAAACCTGCGGAATTATTTTGACTATGAGGCGTATGGCCGGGATATGCGGATCAATGAAGATGGCAGCTTTGTCAAAGGCGGTTTTCTTCTTCCCAACGGCAGCCAGTTTATCGAATACTACCACGGGCGGGAGGACATCCCGACGAACACAAGGTTTTTGCCTATCCACAGCTCTCCATCCGGGAACAGATGGCAGCTTATAAAGAAGTCATTGACCGTTTTCCCCAGGCGGCGGAACGCCCACACCCGGAGCAAAGCCATACAGACCGATAGCGGCACTTCTGGACACTTTGTCCAGAGATGCTTTTTCTTGGAAGGGAGGGATTTGGCTGGTAGATGAAGATATTTCCAGGAGAACCATAGCGGTATCGATCAAGGCAAGCAAACTCACGGCGCGGGGGCTTGCCTATGTGCTGGGAGCGATTGCCCGGAAGATTGGCAAACACCACCGGGCCAAACAGACACCCCACGGCAGGCAGACGGTGCGCCAGCTCATGGGCCACGGGGCCGCCACAAACAGTATTGAAGTGGAGGCCCCCGCCCTCTTTGACCGGGTAGCCCGGAAATGGAATGTGGACTATGCCTTTTATCAGGTCGCGCCGGATAAACACCTGCTGTTTTTCAAGGCGGGGCAGGCCGATGCGATTACCGCTTGTTTCTCCGAGTATTCCAAACGGCTGCTAAAGCGCACAAAATCCACAAAAGCACCGATCCGGCAGCAGCTCAAAGAGGCCGCCGCTGAACTGGCCCGCCAGCCGTCCCGCCAGAAAGAACGCGCAAAGGAGGCGGTGCATGAGGACAGATAGCGTCAAGAAATATGTAATACCAAACATCCCGTACCTGTTCATTGGCTGGGCCTGTCTGAAGCTGGGGACAGCCTACCGGCTGGCCCCCGGCGTGGATCTGCCCCATAAGCTCATGGGCCTGGGGCAAACGATAGGCCCGGCTTTTGCCGACTTTGCGCCGGGGCTTGATCCTCTCGATTGGCTCATCGGCATTGTGGGCGCGGTGGGATTCCGCCTGCTTATTTATGCCAAAAGCAAAAAGGCAAAAAAATACAGGCGGGATGAAGAATACGGGTCGGCCAGATGGGGCGGGCCTAAAGATATAGCCCCATTCGTCGATCCCGTCTTTGAAAACAATGTTATTCTCACCGGGACGGAGTTTCTCACCATGAACACCCGCCCGAAAAACCCGGCCAACGCCCGCAATCTCAATGCCTGTGTGATCGGCTCGTCCGGCTCCGGCAAAACCCGGTTCTGGCTCACCCCACAGATTTTGCAGGCCAGCGCGAAGAAAAAGGACGGATGCAGCTATGTGGTGGTCGATCCCAAAGGCGGGGTGCTCTCCCAGGTGGGAGCCTTTCTGCAACGCAGGGGGTACAAGATCAAGGTTTTTAACAGCATTGATTTTTCAAAATCCATGCACTATAACCCGTTGGCGTATATCCGAAACGAGGCCGACATTTTGAAATTTGTGGACGCTTTAATCAGCAACACAAAGGGAGAGGGCAAAGAGGGCGATCCATTTTGGACAAAGGCGGAAACGCTTTTGTATTGCGCCCTGATTGCCTATATCATTTTCGAGGGCCCCGCCGAGGATCGGAATATGAATACATTGGTGGATATGATTTCCGGCATGGAGGTGAAAGAGGACAACGAAAATTTTATGAATGCGGTGGACTATATGTTTAAGGGGCTGGAAAAACGCAAGCCGGATTGTTTCGCAGTCAAGCAGTATAAGAAGTATAAACTTGCCAGCGG
>ENA-UONZ01000422-UONZ01000422.1-human-gut-metagenome-genome-assembly--contig:-C93old-NODE-422-length-71558-cov-8.622352_pt1 | contig 71558 bp, 56 predicted proteins | sample MGYA00242468_ERZ724015 | MGnify/ENA metagenome assembly ERZ724015
CCTGAGACGAAAACAACCGAAAAAACGCCAGAAGTGAAGAAACCGGAAACAAAGGTAACCGAAAAAGAAACAGAAGTCAGGAAACCGGAAACAAAGGCAACGGAAAAGAAGCCTGAGATAAAGATCAGTGAAAAACAGCCGGAAACAAAGGCAACCGAAGCAAAGAAGCCTGAGACGAAAACAACCGAAAAAACGCCAGAAGTGAAGAAACCGGAAACAAAGGCAACGGAAAAGAAGCCTGAGACGAAGATCAGTGAGAAGCAGCCGGAAACAAAGGCAGATGCAAAAGCAAAAGATGCGAAGTCAACGGAGTCTGAAAAAGAATCCGAAACAAAACAGTCAGAGACGAAGGAATCCGAAACGAAACAGTCAGAGACGAAAGAATCGGAAACAAAAGAATCTGAAACAGAAAATACGAATCTGAAGATCACTGCTTTTGAAGTGAAAGATGCCAAAGTGACGATCGATGAGGAAAAACAGACAATCACCGTTCTTATGCAGAAGAGCGATACAGATCTGAAAAAACTGGCACCGAAGATCACGGTTCCGGCAGGTGTGACCGTAGATCCGGCAAGTGAAAAAGAAGTAGATTTCTCTGCATCGGATAAAATACCGGTCATCTATAAACTTACCAGAACCGCAGAAGACGGAAAAACCGTGACAAGAGAATATAAAGTTACGGCGACCATCTGCAAACATGACTGGAAAGAAGCGACCTGTACGGAGGCAGCCATCTGCAAGCTCTGTGGGGTAACAGGAGAAGCGGCTCTTGGGCATGACTGGAAGGAAGCAACCTGTACAGAAGCGGCCATCTGCAAACGCTGCGGCATCAAAGGATCAGCAGCTCTTGGGCATGACTGGACAAAAGCAACCTGCAAAGTAAAGAGCACCTGCAAACGCTGCAAGATCACACGAGGCAAACTGGCTGCTCATACCTGGAGCAAATGGAAAGTCACAGCCGAAGCAACGCATGAGAAGAAGGGTAAAAAAGAACGTAAGTGTGGCATATGCAAGAAGAAAGAGACCAAGACACTGCCAAAGATCAACTGGATCGGAGAAGTAGACAACAATAAGATTGAAGGACTGACAAATGGCGGCAATTATGCGACCGGTGCCAACATTACCTTCAAGGCAGTTGGTGACCGGATGGATAACAAAGCACCGATCGAAGGAGATGTGCGTTATCTTCCGGTATCCTGGACCTGCGGAACAGGAAAAGGAGATCTGAACGAAACAAACGCCTATGCCAGAACACTCCAGTTTACAACAGCCGGAACCTATACACTGAATGTGACATATGAGCGTCAGCTCTATAAAGACGGCAAGTGGATTGCCAAAGGGGATGCCGATGTACAGACAGTACAGCTGAATGTGACCGGCAATACAATCACCAACAGCACGAACAAAGGTGCTTCTGGTTCAAACTCGAATGTCCGGGTGGCAGCCGTAACCGGTGATAATTCCCCGATTGTTTTACTTTCAATCGTGCTTGCAGCGTCTCTTGCAGCACTCATCGCATTGCTTGTATCCGGCATACGACGCAAAAACAACAGAAAATAAGCCATCTGTCAAACTGTGACGGAAAACAGCAGAAATGATTTTTAAAGGAGTTAAAAAATCCCCTGCAGACAAAAACCTGCAGGGGATTTTAACATACACAGAAAAATTGCTCCATGAAAAAGATTAGTTTTCCATATCTTCAAATTCTGCATTATCCAGCCATTCATCGAATGCATCCGCAACCATTTCATATTCTTCGTCACTTTCGATGTTATCCAGTGTCGGATTTCCGTTTACTTCCTGGAAACGGTACAGATACACGTCACCTTCTTCGGAAGCATTGCCCTTTTCATCCAGCGGAAGCAGTGCAATGTATTCTTTTTCATCTGCTTCAAAGATCGTCAGGATCGCACACTCCATCATGGAACCATCGTCCAGTGTCAGAGTAACGGTTGCTTTTTCACAGTCACTTTTGGAACCGCATGCATCGCAGGAACCAGCACATCCGTTTTCAAAATCGCTCATTCGTATTTACCTCATTTCTTTATAGTTATGCTACTGTTCGTTGCAGCAAGAATGCCCAGGCATTCTTGGATTCGCTGTAACACTTCCTCCACTTTAACAGACAAGTACAAGAAATGCAAGTAGATTTGTAAAAGAAAAGATGATATGATAAAAAGAAAGCAGAGGAAGGAGCATGATGGATGAAGCTGATATCGTGGAACGTAAACGGGCTGCGTGCCTGTGTACAGAAAGGATTTTTAGATATTTTTAAGGAGCTGGATGCGGATATGTTCTGTATTCAGGAAAGCAAACTCCAGGAAGGGCAGATCAGCCTTGAACTGGAAGGTTATCATCAGTACTGGAATTATGCGATAAAAAAAGGCTATTCCGGAACAGCCATCTTTACCAGAAGAGAGCCAATGTCCGTGGCATACGGCATCGGTATCGAAGAACATGACCAGGAAGGCCGCGTGATCACCCTGGAATTTGCAGAATTTTACCTGGTGACGGTCTACACGCCAAATTCGCAGAGTGAACTTGCAAGACTGGATTACCGTATGCGATGGGAAGATGCATTTCTTTCCTATCTGAAAGGGCTGGAAGAGAAAAAGCCGATTGTATTTTGCGGAGATCTGAATGTGGCACACAAAGAAATTGATTTGAAGAATCCAAAAACCAACCGAAAAAATGCCGGTTTTACGGATGAGGAACGCGGAAAATTTTCTACATTGCTGGGACAGGGATTTATCGACACCTATCGCTATTTTTATCCGGATCAGGAAGGAATCTATTCCTGGTGGTCTTATCGTTTCCAGGCGAGGAAGAAAAATGCCGGATGGCGTATTGATTATTTCTGTGTCTCGGAAAGTCTGAAGGAAAAACTGGTGGATGCCAAGATTCACACGGAAATCATGGGTTCTGATCATTGTCCGGTTGAGCTGGATATTGATCTTTGAAACGGAAAAAGAGTGTGAATATAATGCAAGGTGCATTGTGGAAAGAGACAATTTACAGTTTCTTATTGCAATGCATCTTTTGCTTTAGTATAATTGTATAGAAGACAGAGACAAGGAGCCGGCATTTTATGAATATTATCAATATAGAACATATCAGCAAGATTTTTGGCGGAAAAGTGATTTTTGATGACGTTTCCTGTGGCATTTCCGAAGGAGAGAAGATCGGTGTGATCGGTATCAACGGAACCGGAAAGACAACACTTTTGCGTGTGCTTGCCGGACTGGAACAGCCAGATGAAGGGCAGGTGATCACACAGAACGGGATTCGGATCGCATACCTGCAGCAGAATCCGGCATTTCCGGAAGAAAAAACCGTACTTTCCTATGTGACAGATGGTATGTGGGACATGGACTGGACACTGCAAAGTGAAGCAAAGAGCATGCTCAATCAGCTGGGCATTGTGGATCATGAGCAGCCGCTGGCAGAGCTTTCCGGTGGTCAGAGGAGAAAGGCGGCACTTGTACGGACACTGGTGCAGGATTTTGATGTACTGCTGCTGGACGAGCCGACCAACCATTTGGATAATGAGATGCTCACATGGCTGGAAGACTATTTGAATCGTTATAAAGGAACCGTGATCATGGTAACGCATGATCGCTATTTCCTGGATCGTGTGAGTAATCGGATCCTGGAGCTGGATCATGGGAAAATTTACAGTTATGAAGCAAATTATTCAAAATTTCTGGAGCTGAAAGTGCAAAGAGAAGAGATGGCACTGGCAACGGAGCGAAAAAGACAGAGCGTCCTTCGTATGGAACTTGAATGGGCAAAACGCGGCTGTCGTGCGAGAAGTACCAAACAGCGTGCGAGACTGGAGCGTCTTGAGGCTTTAAAAGCGGGAAAAGCACCGGTCAGTGACGCCACACTTGAGATTGAAGCAACAGCTGCAAGGATGGGCAGAAAGACAGTAGAACTGCATCATATCAGCAAACGCTACGGAGAGAAAGTACTGATCGATGATTTCGATTACATTGTTCTGAAAAATCAGCGGCTTGGCATCATCGGACCGAACGGATGCGGCAAATCAACGCTGATCAAGATCATTGCCGGGCTGATCGAGCCGGACAGTGGGAGCGTGGAGATCGGTGAGACGATTCAGCTTGGATATTTTGCACAGGAAGTGCCGGATATGAATACCGAGCAGCGGGTGATCGATTACATCAAAGATGTGGCAGAGTATCTGCCGACAAAAGATGGGAAGATCTCGGCATCTCAGATGCTGGAGCGATTTCTGTTTACACCGGAAATGCAGTATGCACCGGTATCCAAGCTTTCCGGCGGGGAGAAAAAAAGACTGTACCTGCTGAAAGTTATTTTTACCGGGGCAAATGTATATCTGTTTGATGAGCTCTCCAATGATATTGATATTCAGACGCTGACGATTCTGGAGGATTTCCTGAACAGTTTTCCGGGGATTGTGATCACCGTATCCCATGACCGCTATTTTCTGGACAATGTGGTGGACCGCATTTTTGAATTTGACGGAAACGGTCATTTGCAGCAGTACGAAGGTGGTTATACCGACTATCTGGAAACAAAACAGAAAAGAACATCACAAGAAACATCGGAAAGCGGGAATGCACTTTTCGGGAAATCCGGAAAGGGAAAGTCTGAGGAAGGGAGTTCAAAATCTTCCAGAGACTGGAAGCAGAACCGTAAGACAAAACTGAAATTTTCCTATAAAGAACAGAAAGAATTTGAAACGATCGATGACGACATCGCACAGTTAGAAGATGGGATTGCCGCTCTGGAAGCTGAGATTCTGGCAAATGCAACAAATCCGGGAAAATTAAACGAACTGATGAAAGAAAAAGAAAAGGCGGAGCATGCACTGGAAGAAAAGATGAATCGATGGGTTTATTTAAATGATCTGGCGGAAAAAATAGAGTCACAGAAAGGTTGATGAAAGTGGAAACATTCCAGGCAATGGGAGCCGTTCCGGTCAAAGACGGAATCGTCTTTTCGATGGAACGTAAAAACAACGAAGAAGCCAGCCTGCTTCTTTATAAAAAAGGCAGTAAAGAAGTAATACAGGAAATACCGTTTCCTGCAACAAACACGATTGGAGATATCGTCTGTGTCAAAGCAGAAAAAATAGCATCTGCACGATATGAATACAATTTTTGCATAGATGGAAAAGTAACTTTGGATCCTTATGCAAAAGTACTGATCGGAACCGGGAAATTTGGTGAGGAGCATCCGGAGGGACACGAAGTCCGCTGTGCGATGATCGCCGGAAATTACGACTGGGAGGATGACCGGAAACCGCAGATCGCATACGAAGATGCCGTGATGTACAGCTTTCATGTACGCGGGTTTACAAAACAACGTTATTCCGGTGTGCGTCATAAGGGAACCTTCCTTGGAATCACCGAGAAGGCAGAATATTTCAAAGAGCTTGGCATCAATCAGATCAAGCTGATGCCGGCCTATGAATTCACTGAAATGGAGTCTGTGAAAACACATGCCCGGTACCGTAAAGAAGAAGAGCTTCCGAAGCGTCTGAACTACTGGGGCTATACAAAGGCCTTTCATTTTGCTCCGAAACGTGCCTATGCAGCGACAAAAGATCCGGTGCGTGAATTTAAAGATATGGTAAAGACCATGCACCGTCTTGGTATCGAAGTTCTGATGGAATTTTATTTTCCGGAAGGATGCAGCCCGCGTTATATTACGGAATGTCTGCAATACTGGGTGCAGGAATATCATGTGGATGGATTTCATGTCCGCGGCGTGCAGGGCATCTGTAACCTGATGGCGACGGATCCGCTGTTTGCAGATACCAAGCTTTTAAATATTTATTTTCCGGTGGAGGAGATCTATGGCAAGAAGAATCTGCCAAAAAAACGGATGGTGGCAGAGTGCAACGATGGGTTTATGATCGATGTCCGGCGTTTCTTAAAAGGAGACGAAGAAAGCCTGAAAGCATTTGCAGAGCGGATGAGGCGGAATCCAAAGGGCAGCGGGCTGATCAATTACATAGCAAGCCATGACGGGTTCACATTATGTGACCTGGTATCTTATGAAGAACGTCACAATGAAGATAACGGCGAGCAGAACCGTGACGGAAGAGTGCAGAATTACAGCTGGAACTGTGGAGAAGAAGGAAAAAGCCGCAAAAAGAAAATTCTGGAGCTTCGAAACCGTCAGATGAAAAATGCATGGTGTATGCTGCTTTTGTCGGCAGGAACGCCGATGATCCTTGCCGGGGATGAGTTCTGCAACTCGCAGCTTGGCAACAACAATCCATATTGTCTGGACAATGAGATTTCCTGGCTTGACTGGAAAGGATATAAATCCGGAAACAGTGAAATGTTCCGGTTTGTAAAAGATCTGATCGCATTTCGCAAAAAGCATAAAATCCTGCATATGGGACAGGAACTGAGCATGACGGACAGCTTATCCTGCGGTTTTCCGGGGATTTCCTATCACAGCAGCAGTGCGTGGTACGGGGAACTGGATGGGCAGAACCGTAAGATCGGTGTCATGTACTGCGGCAAATATGCCGATGAGGATGAACTGATCTATATTGCCTATAATATGCACTGGATGGAGCATACTTTTGCACTTCCGGCTTTGCCGGGCGGCTATCGCTGGAATGTGGCTCTGGATACGAGTGAAGGCATTTTGGAAGAGGACAAATGGCGTCTGTTGCCGGACAGCAGACAGGTACAGGTATCGTCAAGGACGGTAACCGTGTTGATTGGAAGGAAGCATAAAGATGTTAAAGAAAGTAATCGGACACTTCACAACCATCACAAGGCATAAGATCCTGGTGATGAAAGAGTGTTTTAAAATCGGACTTTACAAACAGGGATTGACACACGACCTGTCAAAATATTCGCCGACGGAGTTTCTGGTCGGATGCAAATATTATCAAGGCAACCGCAGTCCGAACAATGCAGAGAGAGAAGAGACCGGCGTATCCAAAGCATGGTTGCATCACAAAGGACGCAACCGCCATCATTTTGAATACTGGATCGATTACAGTGTGGAAAAAGACGGCAACCCGATGACCGGTATGCCGATGCCGAGAAAATATATCGCAGAGATGATGATGGATCGTATGGCGGCATCCAAGATCTACAACGGAAAAAACTATAACGATCATTTCCCGCTGCAGTATTATGAAAAGGGGAAGCACCATTATATGATGCATCCCCAGACAGAAAAAGATCTGGTAAAACTGTTGACAATCCTCGATAAAAAAGGCGAAGATTATCTTTACCGTTATATCCGGCAGGTTTACCTGAAAGGAAAGTGATCATTCCGGATAGATCAGGCGGTCTGCTTTGATATCGGTCAGAACTTCATCTAAATATTTTTTTGCCAGGTAGTTTGCCATGGAAAGATTCATATCCAGATAATTGCCGCAGTCTTTTGGCGATGCCCCAGGTACTTCATCGTGGAAATCGCGGATAAAGGTAAACATTTCTGTGACCAGAGGGACAATGTCTTTGGATTCATAATCTCCTGCGAGAAGCAGATAAAAACCGGTGCGACATCCCATCGGGCCAAAGTATACAGTTTTATCAGCAAAAGTCGGATGATTGCGAAGGAAAGTAGCACCGAGATGCTCGATCGTGTGGAGTTCAGCGGTATTCATGACAGGCTCCTCATTTGGGGAAGTCATGCGAAGATCAAACGTTGTGATCGTATCTGCACCGATGTGGTCCTTGCGGGATACATAAATGCCCGGCTGCAGTTTGATATGGTCTATGGTGAAACTTGCTATTTTTTTCAATGGAAAAACCTCTCTTTCTGTTTTTTTCAATATTTTTGATGTGGGTATCAGACGAGAAGGCACATATTGCGGCTTCCTGTTTTGATCCAAACATCCTGTCTTCAGTATAGCATTTTGAAAGGCATGTGAAAAGCAGAAATTTGTTGAGTCCGGACAAAAAGAGTGGTAGAATAAAAGACAGTCATAGTGATACAAAAGGAGTGATAGCATATGACGATTGATGAATTATTGGGGCTGCTTGATATGCAGGAAGAGATCTTGCAGTTTTCTCACTTTACAAATGCAGATGCATGGGAGGTGGGCAACTGTATCGTGGCGGAAGCAATCAAAAGAAAACTTCCGGTGGCAGTCAGTATCCGTCTGAATAACGAGTTGACGGTATTTCAGTATGCATCTGACAGTGTGAACCTTCAGAGCGAACGGTGGCTTCAGCGAAAAATGAATACCGTGCGTACCTTAGAGAGAAGTTCCCTTTATACGAGTGTGCTTCTGCGTAAAAGCGAAGAGACGCTCGCAGACTGGTATCTTGATGAGAAAGATTACGCAGCCTGCGGAGGAGGATTTCCGATCCGCATCGAAGAAGTAGGTGTGATCGGAGCCATTCTGGTCGAAGGGCAGGATCATTTTTCTGATCACGATCTGATCGTAAAGAGCATCAGCCGTTATCTGCATATTGATGAAGTTCCACGCATCCGCACGCAAATGTTTTAAAATCATCCGGAATCGGGGCAGTAAAATCCATGGGCTTTCCACTGATCGGGTGGCAGAAAGTCAGCCGACAAGAGTGGAGAGCCTGTCTTTTTATAAGCCGGTAATCCGGATTGTAAAGATAGTCTCCGGGAAGCGGGTGGCCGATGTGGTTCATATGAACCCGGATCTGATGCGTACGTCCCGTTTCCAGCTGTAAAAGCACAAGAGAATAAAAACCGTCAAATTTAAGCAGGCGATAATGCGTTATTGCCCGTTCACCATGGACAAAATCAACCTGCCGCAGGATGGCAGAATCACAGGCTCTCGCGATCGGTGCATCGATCGTACCACATTTTGGAATCTCTCCTGTAGCGATGGCAAGATACTGCCGGTGGATCTTACGTTCTGCACTCATTTTGGAGAGCAGGGCACCGCTTAAACGGTTTTTGGCCAGGATCAGAAGTCCGGTGGTATCGCGGTCCAGTCGGTTGATGCAGCGATAAACAAAGGTTTCTCCTTTTTGCCCAAAATACCAGGCAGCAGCGTTGGCGAGTGTATTCTCATAATTATGGATCGATGGGTGGATCGGCATATCCGATGGTTTATTGATGATCATCAGATCTTCATCTTCATAGACAACCGGAAAAGGAAGGTTTACAGGAACGATATGTTCCGACGGTGTTTCTTCCGGTATCACAATGGTCAGCCGGTCATCCGGCTGAAGGACATAGTTCATATAAACGCCTAAACCGTTTACAAGAACCGTGTCGTCGGTATGCTTCAGACAGGTCAGAATGTGGCGGGAATAGCCGTGATTTCTCAGGTAATCCGTTATTTTTGTGCCGGATTCTTCGGCAGATATGGAGTAAACAAATGTACGTGTCATAGAAAATCCTTTCAGAGTTACTTTTTGTAAAACTAAAGAAGAGTATAGGGCACAAATTTTTGCTTGTCAAAGAAAAGATGAAAAAGAAAGGAAAAAGTAAGAAATGGAACGAGAGAAGTTTGGTTCAAGACTTGGTTTTATCTTGATCTCGGCAGGATGTGCCATCGGTCTTGGAAATGTATGGAGGTTTCCGTACATTGTTGGAAAGTACGGAGGAGCGGCGTTTGTACTGATCTACCTGGCGTTTCTTCTGATCCTCGGTCTGCCGGTCATGGTAGCTGAGTTTGCGGTCGGACGTGCAAGTCAGAAAAGTGCAGCCTGTTCGTTTGATGTTCTGGAGCCGAAAGGAACGAAATGGCACTTGTATAAATATGGTGCGATCGCCGGAAATTATTTGCTGATGATGTTCTACACAACGATCGCCGGATGGATGATCCTGTATTTTGTGAAGATGGCAACGGGACAGTTTGATGGCTTAAATTCCGATCAGGTAGGGGAGGCCTTCAGTCATATGCTCGGACAGCCGGTCCTGATGACGGTATTTATGGCGATCGCTGTTTTGCTTTGCTTCGGCATTTGTGCAAAAGGTCTTCAGAAAGGTGTGGAGCGTATCACAAAAGTGATGATGGTATGTCTGCTCTCCCTGATGGTCGTTCTGGCAGTTCGTTCGGTCCTGCTTCCGGGCGGACAGGAAGGACTGAAGTTCTATCTGTATCCAGATTTCGGAAAAGTAAAAGAAGCCGGGATCGGTGAAGTGGTCTATGCTGCGATGGGACAGGCATTCTTTACGCTCAGTATCGGAATCGGGGCACTGGCTATCTTTGGAAGCTACATTGGAAAAGAGCATGCCCTGACAGGCGAGGCAGTCAGCATCTGTGTGCTGGATACCTTTGTGGCACTGATGTCAGGACTGATCATTTTTCCGTCCTGTTTTGCCTACAATGTGCAGCCGGACAGCGGTCCGAGCCTGATCTTTATCACACTGCCGAATGTATTTAACGCCATGGCAGGAGGAAGATTGTGGGGTACGTTATTCTTTCTGTTTATGACATTTGCATCCTTATCTACGGTTATCGCCGTTTTTGAAAATATCATTTCTTTTACTATGGATCTGAAAGGATGGGATCGCAAAAAGGCGGTTTTGATCAATCTGGCCGGCGTACTGGTTCTTTCTATGCCATGCGTGCTTGGCTATAATGTATGGAACGGTATCACACCACTTGGAGCTGGAAGCACGATCCTGGATCTGGAGGACTTTATTGTCAGCAACAATCTGCTGCCACTTGGAAGTCTTGTCTACCTGCTGTTCTGTACGACGAAGCTTGGATGGGGATATGAGAATTTCCTCAAAGAGACGAATACCGGAAAAGGTATGAAATTCCCAAGACAGATCGCGTTTTATGTGAAATACATTTTGCCGCTGATCGTCCTGTTTATCTTTGTGATGGGATATTATACAAAATTCTTTGCATAAATAAGATACCTGGTTAAACGGTCTTTTGAACTGGCATCATGGTGTCACACATCATAGAAAAAGTGACAGATTCACAATCGAAATCTGTCACTTTTTCTATGAGCAATTATGCAAGATGGTACAAATGTTTTATTCACGAACCAGTATTTTTTCAATCTCCAGAATGTACATGGTATGATAATCTTTTTGAGGATACCATTTTTCGTCAAGAGATGAATCGATAAAGCATTCTGGTCTGTATTCCTGTGCATAGAGTTTTTTGCCTGTGATCACGGTATTTGCTTCGGCAAAATACGGAACATCGTCCGTGTGAGCTACGGTAAGACCGCTTTTGGCAATCTTGTCCTCGTCTCTTCCGGATACGGAGCCAAGATAGCTGAGTGTCTTGCGGTACTCTTCATCAAGAACAGAGAGAGAAAGCTTATCGGAAGCGTCGATAAATTCTTTTGTATAACGTTGCGGACGGATCACGATAAAGGCCACGTTTCTGCCCCACATCACACCGACACCGCCCCAGGAAGCAGTCATGGTGTTTGCTTTTCCGTCTTTTTCGGCTGTTACGAGCAGCCATTCTTTTCCAATCATCTGAAATGGATTTTTCTGAAGTTCTTCTGGTTTGATCTCTTTAAAACTCATAGTATATACCTCCGGGTTATTTCGATTTTACTTTATTCCAAAGTTCATTATACACCTCATCGTTCTTTGTGCCAAGATACTGAAACGTTTCCAGATTTGGTACAGTGGAAAGATCCGGGAAAGCGATCTTGCTGTTGCGGATGCTTTCATCCTCGATCAGTTCACGTGCCGCAGTGTTTGGCGTTGAGTAGGTAATGTATTCAAAATTCATCAGGGCGATATCCGGGCGGCAGAGGAAGTTGATAAATTTCTCAGCATTTTCCTTGTGCTCGGCATTTTTCGGGATCACCCAGGAATCGATCCAGAGATTGCTTCCCTCTTTCGGGATCACGTACTCCAGATTCGGGTTTTCCTGCTGGGTGTAGATGGCTTCACCGGAATAAATGACACCGATCGCTGCTTCATTTCCGATCATTTTGTCACGGACCTGATCGATGACATATGCCTGTACCAGCGGTTTCTGGCGGGTCAGCAGGTCTTTAGCTTCGTTCAGTTCATCCAGATCCGTGGAATTTAAGGAGTAGCCGAGGTATTTGAGTGCCACGCCAAATGCGTCACGGACGGAATCCTGCATCAGGATGTTGTCTTTGTATTTCTCATCCCACAGAACACTCCAGCTGTCGATCGGCTTATCTACCATGGTCTTATTATAGAGGATACCAACGGTACCCCAGCAGTACGGAACCGAGTATTTGTTTTCCGGATCAAACTCTTTTGAACGTTCCAGATAGTCTTTGCCGATGTTTTTGATATTCGAAATATTGTCAAAATTGATTTCGGCGAGCAGGTCATTCTCCCTCATTCTCTGGATCATATAGTCTGAAGGACATACCAGATCATAGGCAATGGCACCGGAACTGATCTTCGGATACATGATCTCGTTTGTCTCAAATTCTTCATATACAACATCAATGCCGGTTTCTTCTTCAAACAGGGTGATGACATCCGGATCCATGTATTCGCCCCAGTTGTAGACGATCAGTTTTTCTTTTGTCAGCATCTGACCCTTGGAAGCATAGTAAATACCGCCTCCGACAAATACCAGGCAGATCGCGACAGGGATCACACGTTTGATCAGGATCCTGCCGGCTCTGGAACGGCGGCGGACGTGTTTTCTGGCTGCCGCTGTCTCTGCGTCCTCTTTCGGTGATACGTTGACCAGGATCAGAAGTACCAGAACCGTAACAAACAGCAGGGTAGAAAGTGCGTACATTTCCGGTTTGATGCCCTTACGCACTTCTGAATAGATTTTGGTAGAAAGGGTATCTACACCGGGACCTTTTGTAAAATGTGTGATCACAAAATCATCCAGTGACATGGTAAACGCCAGCATAAAACCGGAGAGCACACCCGGCAGAATGTCAGGAAACGTCACTTTAAAAAAGGCATAAAGAGGAGAAGCCCCAAGATCCAGTGCCGCTTCATAAGTACATCGGCTCGTCTGTCGCAGTTTCGGTGCCACACTCAGTATGACATAAGGTATATTGAACGTGATATGGGCGATCAGGATTGTTCCGAATCCAAGCGTAACGTGAAAGGCAATAAATAAAAGCATCAGAGAAACACCCATCACGATCTCTGCATTCATCATCGGGATGTTGGTCAGTCCGGAATATAAAGTACGCCATTTCTGTTTCATGCCATGGATCGCGATCGCTGCGGCTGTTCCGATCACGGTTGCGATCACGGCTGCGAGCAGGGAGATGATCAAAGTGGTGTAAAGTGCATTCATGATCTGTTCATTCTGAAAAAGGCTGCTGTACCATTTCAGAGTAAATCCGCCCCATTTTGCCCTGGTCTTTGAATTATTGAAAGACAGCACGATCAGAGTGAGGATCGGTGCGTAGAGCAGGATGAAGATCAGGAAAAGATATATTTTTTCGAGATATTTCTTTATCAAAACGAAGAGCCCTCCCCTTCTTTGTCATATTTTGCTACCAGTGCCATGCTGGCAATGATAAATACCATCAGAACCATGGAAAGTCCGCTTCCGACGTGCCAGTTGCTGTTTTGCTTGAAAGACTGTTCGATGACATTGCCGATCAGCAGGATCTTGCCTCCGCCGAGAAGATCGGAAATAACGAAAGTTGTCAGAGCCGGTACAAATACCATCGTAATGCCGCTGATGATGCCGGGGATGCTCAGCGGTAGTATGATTTTTAAAAAGGTATAAGAAGAGCTTGCTCCAAGGTCTCTTGCTGCATTGATGACATCACGGTCAATCTTGATCAGTACATTGTAGATCGGCAGCACCATAAAAGGCAGAAAATTGTAAACCATGCCAAGAATGATCGCCCCCGGAGTGTTGATGATCTCCAGTGCCGGGAGATGCACAAAAGAAAGGATGCTGTTGATCACACCGTTTTTTTCCAGAAGCGTCTGCCATGCCATGGTGCGGAGCAGGAAATTCATCCACATCGGAAGAATGAAAATCAGCACGATAAAACTGGACTGATTGACATTCTTGCTGCTTAAGATCATGGCAAGCGGATAGGCAAGCAGCAGACAGATCGCTGTACTCACGAAAGAGAGGAGCAGTGACATGCCAAGTGCCTTTAAATTTTCCTGTGTGGTGATCTGGGCAAGATTTGCAAAAGTGATACTGCCTTCATCATTTGTCATGGCATAGTAGAAGACCACCAGCAGAGGGATCACGACAAAAGAAATCGACCAGAACAAGTACGGCCCTGCAAGATAACGTTTATTCTTCAATGTTGACGGCCTCCTCATCTTCAGATTCCGGTTTTTTCATGATCTGGATATCAAAAGGATCTACATGGATGGAAACCTGTGTGCCGACCGGGAACATCTTGGTGCTGTGCACCAGCCAGTCGTATTCATTTGCACGGACTTCCATTTCATAATGAACGCCTTTGAAGATCAGATGCGTGACAACACCGTCAATGCTTCCTTCACCCGGTTTGCGAAGGCAGATATCTTCCGGACGGATCACGACATCGACCGGTTTGTTCTGTCCGAATCCTTCGTCCACGCAGGCAAACGGAACGCCGAGTATTTTTACCAGACGGTCTTTTAACATCAGGCTCGGAATGATGTTGCTCTCACCGATAAAGTCAGCGACAAAAGCATTTTCCGGTTCATTGTAAATACGCTCCGGCGTGCCAATCTGCTGAATATAGCCCTGATTCATAACCACGATCGTGTCAGACATGGTAAGTGCCTCTTCCTGATCGTGTGTTACATAAATAAAAGTAATGCCAAGTTCGTTTTTGAGGCGGATCAGTTCATACTGCATATCCTGACGCAGTTTCAGATCCAGGGCACCGAGCGGTTCATCCAGAAGAAGTACTTTCGGTTCATTTACAATCGCACGGGCAATCGCAATACGCTGTTGCTGGCCGCCGCTTAAAGAATCCGGCATACGGTTTTCATATCCGTCCAGATTGACAAGCTTTAAGGCATACTTGATCTTATCATAAATATACTGTTTGCTTTTTTTCTTGATCTTCAGGCCAAACGCAATATTTTCGGCAATAGTCATGTGGGTAAACAGTGCATATTTCTGAAAAACGGTATTCAGCTGCCTTTTATTAGGCGGAAGATTCGTAATATCTTCACCGTCAAAGATTACCTGACCGCAGTCGGGAGTTTCAAATCCGCCCAGAATACGAAGCGTCGTTGTTTTGCCGCAGCCGCTTGGACCAAGCAGGGTCAGAAATTCATTTTCACGGATATAAAGGTTCAGATCATCCAGAACGGTCTGTGTACCGTAGGATTTTGAAATGTTGATAAAATCAATCAGCTTGTTGCTCATGCTTTATACCTCCAGTCTGAGTTTGTTTTTTAGTGAAGCACCTCCTAATCTTACAACAAAAAAAGGCCGTCTGCAGTGCTTTCTGCGAACATCGGGCATCTTGCCGGATATAGCGCAGAGTGCTTACGCAGTGACCTCTTTGCTTCCAAAAATATCATACACGTATCGATAAAAAATTGCAATATCTTTTTTGTGCAAAATGTTTTAATTTGTCTTAACAAATCAAAAAAAATATGGTAAAATAAAAACAAGACTGACAAGTTAAAGGAGGATTACAGATGAGTAAGGATAAGTATGTTGCATATGTCGGAACTTATACACACGGAAGCAGTATTGGTATCCATGTATACGACCTGGACGTAGAAAATGGTTACATGACAGAACGCGAAGTCGTTCCGGTAAATAACGCATCTCATGTGGCAAAATCCAACAATGGAAAATATCTGTATTCGATTGCAGATGAAGGTGTTGAAGTCCTGAAGATCAAAGAGGACGGCGGACTGGAACCAATCAACAAAGTCGGTATTGACGGTATGAGAGGATGTTTCCTTTCAACAGACAAAGAAGGAAAATTCCTTTTTGTTTGCGGCTACCATGACGGCAAGATCACAGTGGTGCGTATCAAAGAAGATGGAAGTCTTGGAGAAGTGCTCGACGGCATTTTCCATCAGGGACTCGGCAGCGTTGCAGAGCGAAATTTCCGCCCGCGTGTCACCTGTGCGATGATCACACCGGACGATAAATATCTGTGCGTGGTAGACAATGGTATTGACCAGATCAAAGTCTATACGGTAAATCAGACGAACGGTAAACTGAAACTCTATGATATCATCCGCTGCGAACTGGAGTCCGGACCGCGTCTGATCCGTTTCAGCAGAGACGGACGTTTCGCTTATGTGAACTGCGAGCTGACCAACGAAGTGCTGGTCTATGCATACGATGCGAGCGGAGAGGGCGGCAAATTCGAACAGATTCAGAAAGTGGACATCTCCGACAGCAAAGACCACTATGGATGTGCTTCTTCCGGACTGCGTATCGCACCGAGCGGCAAATATCTCTACTGCACCACAGCAGGTTCTGAGACAGCCGGCGTGTTTAAAATTGATCCAGAGACAGGTATGCTTTCCAAGATCTGTATCCTTCCGATCAGCGGAAAGTATCCAAAAGATATTGCTGTATTCCCGGATGAGAAGACCATGGTCGTGCTGAACCATGAGTCCAATGAGATCCGCTTCTTTACGGTGGATTACGAAAAGGGTCTGCTTTATATGAAAGGAAAACCGATCAAGATCGATACGCCGAACTGTATCCTGATCTCCAAAGCCGGACAGCCGGATTAAGGACGGACACCGGATCAAAGGGATTCAGAAAAACAGAAAGAATATAAAAAATACCGACTTTCTCTGAAATAAGATTGAAAAATCAAAAAACAGAAAGTCGGTATTTTTTATGTAATGCCTTTCGAATCATACAGAAAGGATTCATGATCTTATATGCTTTTTCAGCATTTTATTTACGGAAAAATCGCTCCAGATTTGTCATGTTGGAAGTAATGCTGCACATCAGCATATCGACCAGCGTGATCGCAGCCATGGATTCAACGACGACAACGGCACGCGGTACGATGACCGGATCGTGGCGGCCTTTTACAGAAATCTGTCTGCTGCCTCCGTCTTTTGTAATGGTGGACTGTTCTCTTGAGATCGAAGGCGTCGGTTTGACGGATACACGCAAAAAGATGTCACTTCCGTCGCTGATTCCGCCCAGGATACCGCCGGAGTGGTTGGTAAGTTTGATGATCTTTCCATCCGGATCCCTTGTATACTGGTCATTGTTTGTATGACCGAGTGCATGGGCAACTGCCGTGCCGTCACCGATTTCGAAAGCCTTTACGGCACCGATCGATAAAATCGCTTTGCCCAGGTTGGCACTTAATTTTTCAAATACCGGTTCACCGATACCGGCCGGCATATTCTGGATCACGCACTCAATGCTTCCGCCGCTGGAATCTTCATTTTTCATACATTCTTCAAGAAATTCCCCTGCTTTTTTTGCTGCGTCGGCATCCGGCATATAAAAAGGATTTTCCATGATCACACTGCGGTCAAAGCAGGTCGGATCTGCGGTGATGTCACCGATCGATTTTGTGTAAGTTAAAATCTTGATGCCGAGCTGATCAAGAATCTTGCAGGCGATTGCACCGGCTGCAACGCGTCCGATCGTCTCACGGCCGGAAGAACGTCCTCCGCCGCGGTAATCACGGAAACCATATTTCAGATCAAAGGTCAGATCGGCATGTCCCGGGCGGTAGTAGGAAGCGATCTCACTGTAGTCTTTGGAACGCTGATTCTGATTGCGTACCAGCATGGAAATCGGCGTTCCGGTTGTCTTTCCTTCAAAAACACCGGAGAGGATCTCAACCGCATCATCCTCTTTTCGCGGAGTCGTGTAACGACTCTGTCCCGGTTTCCTGCGGTTTAAAAATTTTTGGATATCGTCCTCGCAAAGCGAAAGACCGGCAGGGCATCCGTCCACAACGACACCGACGCCGGCACCGTGAGATTCGCCCCATGTAGTTATTTTAAATAAAGTTCCAAATGTAGAACCTGCCATAAAATTACCTCCTAAGTAAAATAAGATGTCGGGACCAAAAGACAGCTGCCCCATACCGGATGCCTGAAAACAGTTCTGTTACAGAGTTACAGAGAAATTTTCTCACTTTTAAATATCCCATATCATCATTTTGAGGTTATTATAATGAAAGATTTCAGAAAATTCAATAGAAAGTTGGAAATAGTGGAAAGCCTTGGAGGTTATCGTTTGCCGAATATCTGTGAACAGCAGCAGGCTGTGCTTCATATAATAGAGCGAGCAGAAAGCAATCGTGGAGCTGACAGAGAATGGACAATGCAAAAACATGTCGTTTTGGATTTATTCATGTGATCGAGCAGGGAGATACTTTATATAAACTAGGAAAGAGATATGGTGTAACCGTTTCGGCCCTTCTGTTTGCCAATCCCTGGGTAAACGTATACAATCTGCAGATCGGAGATGAACTGTGCATTCCGGATTTCGGATGCCGAAGATGCAAAGAGACAAAAGGGGAAAATTTGGATGAGAAAAGAGCGGATGAAATGCAGAGCCTTTCATAATCTAAAGTGTTTGTAAACTTTGTGAAAAATCAGGCACTTTGATTGACAAAAGATACAATCAAATTTATAATAGATTCGGCATTGACAGGCAGGCGGGACAGAGCATTTTTGTCCCGTGAAAGCTTGCAGAACACACGATGCGGAAAGGAAGATGAAAGAACTTTTATGAACTTTTTAAACAAAATGGAACGTAAATTCGGACGGTATGCCATACACAATCTGTCCACGTACATCATCGGAGCTTATGTTATCGGTTATTTTCTGTATTTCCTGGCACCGGGTGTACTGTATAACTATTTAAGCCTTGAGCCGTATTATATCTTAAGAGGGCAGATCTGGAGACTGATCACCTGGGTTTTAATTCCGCCGGAATCACCTGGTATTTTTACGATCATCATGCTGATGCTGTATTATTCTCTTGGCAATTCACTGGAGCAGACCTGGGGGGCGTTCCGGTATAATGCTTATATTTTTTCAGGAATTATTTCGACAATTATCGGAGCATTTATCTTATATGCTGTGATGGGCGGAAATATCGTGTTCGGGCAGGCACTGTTTTCCACATATTATATCAACATGTCCATTTTTCTGGCGTTTGCAGTCTGCTATCCGAATATGGAGCTGCTGTTGTATTTTATCATACCGATCAAGGTCAAATGGTTTGGGATTCTTTATGGAGCTTTCATTGTCCTTTCCTTCCTTCAGACAAACTGGGCTGGAAGAGTGGCGATCATTGCATCCATGTTTAATTTCATCCTGTTTTTCCTGATGACGAGAAATTACAACAAGGTTTCACCAAAAGAAATCCGTCGGAAGCAAAATTTCAAAAGGCAGACCAGTCAGACAGGCAGATCCGGTATTACCAAGCACAAGTGTGCGATCTGCGGCAGAACCGAGCTGGACGGTGATGATCTCGAATTCCGTTTCTGTTCCAAATGCGACGGAAATTATGAATATTGCCAGGATCATCTGTTTACGCACAAACATATCAAAAAATAAAAATGTGGTCAGGCCGCAAAGCGGCAGCAGGAGGAATAATGAAGAAAACAAAGATTATCTGTACAATGGGACCAAGAACGATGGACAAGATCATTCTCAAAGAACTGATCGCAGGCGGAATGAACGTGGCACGTTTCAATTTTTCTCATGGAAGCTACGAAGAACATGCTGAGCGTATCGCACTGGTGCGTCAGGTTTCCGAACAGCTTGGCATTCCGGTTGCACTGATGCTGGATACGAAAGGACCGGAGATCCGTACCGGGCTTCTCAAAGACGGCAAGAAAGTATCTCTGGAGCAGGGAAAGGAATTTACACTGTATACAGAAGAGCGAGAAGGCGATGAAACAGGATGTTCCATCACCTATCAGCAGCTTGTCTACGATGTGAGAAAGGGTGACACGATCCTGATCGATGACGGTCTGATCGGTCTGGAAGTACAGCGTGTTTCTGCCGACAAGATTGAGTGTATCATCAAAAATGGCGGTGAGCTGGGTGAGCGAAAAGGCGTCAATGTTCCGAATGTAAAAATACATCTTCCGGGTGTGACACAGAAAGACAGAGAAGATATTCTGTTTGGTATTGAACAGGGTGTGGATTATATTGCAGCTTCCTTTGTACGAAACAGTGACTGCATTATGGATATCCGCGAGATCCTGGAAGATAATCACGGCAGAGATATCGGCATTATTGCCAAGATCGAAAATGCAGAAGGTGTGGAAAATATTGATGAGATCCTGGATGCGGCAGACGGCATCATGGTTGCACGAGGGGATCTCGGCGTGGAGATCCCGGCAGACCAGGTTCCGCATATCCAGAAGAAGATCATCCACAAATGCAACCGCAAATGTAAACCGGTTGTCACTGCAACACAGATGCTGGATTCGATGATCCGCAATCCGCGTCCGACCAGAGCAGAGGCCGGTGATGTGGCAAATGCGATCTACGACGGCAGTGATGCGATCATGCTTTCCGGAGAGACTGCAATGGGCAAATATCCAGTAGAGGCAGTCCGCATGATGGCAAAGATCGCAGAGACGACAGAAGCTCATCTGGATTACTCCAATCTTCAGAAATTAAATAAAAAACAGCGTAAAAAAGATATTTCCATGGCAGTTGGATTTGCAAGTGTGTCCACAGCTGAGATCCTTAAAGCATCCTGTCTGGTTGTTCCGACCATGACCGGCTACACGGCAAGGATGATCTCCAGCCTGCGTCCGAAGACACCAATCTATGCGATCTCTCCAAGTGAGCAGGCAGTCCGCAGGATGCAGCTTTACTGGGGTGTCTATGCGATGCCGGGTGAAACAGAAGACAGCACAAGGCATATGATCACCAACTCCATGAAGATCATTTTACGCCGCAAACTGATTAAGAAAGGAGAACTGGCTGTATTTACAGCGGGCGATCCGGCAACCAACATGGTGTCTGGCCGTGGACGTTCCACAAATGTAATGCAGGTGGTTGAGGCAAAATAGGCGATGACAAAGTCGAAGACGAGAAGAGGAGTTGCACTTGGTGCAGCTCTTCTTATGATTATTTTAGAAATACTGGCAGTAAAAGGCGATGGATTTCAGGTGGCAAAAGCAGGACTGGCACTGCTCCTTGCAATCCTGGCGGGCGGTTTTATCGCCTGGGATTTTAAAATACCAAAGAAATTAAGCCCGATCGTGTTTCTGGCACTTCCGGCGGCAGCCTTGTGCTGCATGGAGTTTTTTACCCATGTGCCATGGGATCTGACACCGTTAATCTTTTTTTTGAACTATCTGTTTTATCTGGTGTTATATCTGATCGTAACAGCAGTATCCGGCAATATAAGATGGGGAGCTATGCTTACACCGGTTTTTCCGGCTCTGGCAGGGACAGTCAACTATTTTGTGGTCAGTTTTCGTTCTTCTCCAATCGTGCCCTGGGATCTGTATTCGCTTCGCACGGCAGCAAGCGTGGCAGACAATTATACGCTGGATGTTTCCTGGCGGCTGTATTTTGTACTTATGGGATTTCTGTGGCTCGCGATCCTCGGAGAAAAGATGCACTTTCCCTTTGGAAATGTGAAAAAACGCCTGCTCTCCGTTGCAGTATCTTTGGTACTGATGTTTGCTTTTGTCAGCTATGTGCAGACAGAAAACTGTGAGGAAATTTTTGGACTGGATGATATTCTGTTTACGCCAAATGTCCTTTACCGAAACAATGGTTTTATGGTAGCGTATCTTGCCAACTTGCAGTATCTGCATATTGAAAAGCCGCAGGGATATTCCACAGATGCGGCACAGAAGATTGCAGAGGAAACATCCGTTTCATCCGGAGGCGAAGAGAACCATACCGACAAAACGGATATGGAAGATCAGCCAAATATTCTTGTGATCATGAATGAGGCATTTTCAGATCTTTCTGTCTATGGAGATTTTAACACAACGGAAGATTACATGCCGTTCTGGCGGTCCCTGAAAAAGAATACCGTCCGCGGCAATCTCTATGTTTCGGTAAAGGGCGGAAATACGGCAAATACCGAGTTTGAGTTTCTGACCGGAAATACGATGGCATTTCTGCCGACCGGAAGTGTTCCGTATCAGCAGTTTTTAAACGGAGCCATGCCGTCCCTTGCATCACAGCTTGGAAAACTGGGCTATCAGACAGCAGCTCTTCATCCTTATTATTCAACCGGATGGAACCGGGACAAAGTTTATCAGTATCTTGGCTTTGACAGCGAGTATTTCCGGGATACCGGAGACTTTCCGGATGCAACGTTGTTGCGTGGCTGGGTGGATGATGAGTCTGCTTTTGACAAGCTGATCGAGCTTTATGAAGAAAAAGAGGAAGGCAGTCCACTGTTTGCATTTGAAGTAACGATGCAGAACCACGGAGGCTACAGCAAAGAATATGAGGATCTGACAAATGAGATCCAGTTCAGCGATGCCGGCGAAGATCTGCGTTCGGTTCATCAGGTTCAGATCGAGGCAACTGAGAAATATCTGACTCTGATCAAAAAAACCGATGAGGCTTTTGAAAATCTGATCGACTATTTCCAGGATGAGGATGAAAAGACCATCATTCTGATGTTTGGTGATCATCAGCCTGCAGAATATATCACCAACTCTGTTCTGCGTGTTTTAGGAGAAGACACAGCCACGCGAAACGATACAACGGACAAACTGAAAACCAGCTACGAAGTGCCGTTTGTCATGTGGGCGAATTACGACATCGAGGAAAAAGAAGTCGATGCGATCAGTACCAATTATTTGAGTGGTCTGCTGATGGATACTGCCGGACTTGAAAAGACCGGTTATCAGAGCTGGCTGGAAAAACTGCAGCAGCAGTATCCGGTTGTGACAGCGAACTTCTATCAGGGAACAGATGGCACATTTCAGCAGTGGAGCAATGAAAAACAGAGCGGTATTTTGAATGATTATGCAATTTTGCAGTATAATAATCTTGTTGATAAAAAACATCGGATAAAAAATTTCTTTGCAGATATCAGTGAAAAGGCTCTGGAATAATTCAAAAGTGCATGCATGCAGGTATTGACAAACAAAGGCTTCCGTATTATATTTTTTACATATTGTTGTCTGACAGAGCAGCGTGCTAAAGTTGCAGATATAAAAAGGAATCTGTCAGCAGCATATTCTGCAGGTGTTCATGCAAGTGAACAGGAAAGGAACGTACCGATGAATAAAAAACCATTTGTGACTTACGATAAACTTCAGGAAATTGTAAAAGAATTTCCGACACCGTTCCATCTTTACGATGAAAAAGGCATCCGCGAAAATGCGAAAGCTTTAAAAGAAGCCTTTGCATGGAACAAGGGATATAAAGAATATTTTGCAGTCAAGGCAACGCCAAACCCGTTTCTGATCCAGATTTTAAGAGAATACGGCTGTGGCTGCGACTGTTCTTCCATGACAGAGCTGATGCTCTCCAAAGCGATCGGTGCAACCGGAGATGACATTATGTTTTCTTCCAACGATACACCGGAACAGGAGTTTGCTTATGCAGCATCTTTGAACGGTATCATCAACCTGGATGATATCACGCACATTGAAAAAGTGGAGAAAGCTGTTGGAAAGCTGCCGAAAAAGATGAGCTGCCGCTACAATCCGGGCGGAATCTTTAAGATCAGTAATGACATCATGGATAACCCTGGCGACTCTAAATACGGTATGACAACAGAACAGATCTTCGAAGCATTCCGTATCATGAAAGCAAAAGGTGTGGAAGAGTTTGGTATCCATGCATTTTTGGCAAGCAATACGGTCACAAATGATTATTATCCGCTGCTGGCTCAGAAACTGTTCGAACTGGCAGTACGCCTGAAAGAAGAAGTTGGTGTACACATCGGATTTATCAATCTTTCCGGTGGTGTCGGTATCCCTTATCGCCCGGATCAGGAGCCAAATGACATCCGCGTGATCGGAAAAGGCGTGGAGAAAGTATACAATGAGATTCTGGTTCCGGCAGGCATGGGTGATGTGGCGATCTACACAGAACTTGGCCGTTTTATGATGGGACCTTATGGCTGTCTGGTAACAAAAGCGATCAACGAAAAGCACACCTACAAAGAATACATTGGTGTGGATGCGTGTGCGGTAAATCTGATGCGTCCGGCGATGTATGGTGCTTATCATCATATCACGGTTATGGGTAAAGAAGATCAGCCATGCGACCATATGTACGATGTAACCGGTTCTCTGTGTGAGAATAACGACAAGTTTGCAATCGACCGTATGCTGCCGAAGGTAGATATGGGAGATCTTCTGGTTATCCATGATACCGGTGCACATGGATTTTCCATGGGATATAATTACAACGGCAAATTGAAATCTGCAGAAGTTCTGCTCACAGAAGACGGAGAGGCAAAACTGATCCGCCGTGCAGAGACACCGAAAGATTATTTTGCAACCTTCGACTGCTTTGACTTTTACAAAAAAGTACTGGAGTAATCGATAATTTTACCATGGAGAGAATAAAATGGCAAAATGGATCAAGGTACTGACCGGATGCGTGGTCGCTGTTCTGGTATTCTTTTTGAATGGGATTGAAGCAGGAGAACATCTTCCGGAAAACAGAAAATAGAAAAAAATAGAAAAATCAGCCAGACGCTTTAGACGCAGAGCCAAAGTCACAGATGTGACAGGGAACTGCATCTGAAGCGTTTTCTGTTTGCTAAATCAGATGTGAGAGGACTTTCGCTTCTAAAGACGCGAGCAACAAGCTTGTATCCGTGTCGGGATTCGCTCTGGTATTCTTTAAGATTTATGTTATAATAAAGCAAAAGTGCATGCCAGGTTTCGTGTGCGTTCAATGGAAGAATCATTTAGAAAAATACAAGAGAAACAAAGGGAGAGGGAAATGAAGAGATTTTGGAACAAACTTACAGGAGAAGAACGCCTGTGTCGGGCAGAACAGAAGCTGACGATCCTCATCCTGGACTGTCAGGATGAGGAAAGAAGAGTAAAACTGATCCGCAGAAAAAAAGAAGTACATTTAAAGCGGCTGAAGATCCGGAGACGAAATTATATTTTTGCACTGATTCTGGTCTGTATGATGCTCATACTTGCAGTGTACGGGGTAGTTCGTGTGATCGGGAAAACGATCAAAAACGTACCATCTGGTCAAAAAAAGACCGAGCAGCCTGCAGAAAGTGAAACACAGACCGAGACGGAAGATACAACAAGGATCAATCTGACGCTTAACTTTACCGGAGACTGTATTCTGGGAACAGATGAGCAGTTTGCCTGGGATAGCGGTTTCAATGCTTACTATGAGGCAAACGGTCCGGAATATTTCTTGAAGAATGTGCGGGATATTTTTGAAAAAGATGACCTGACGATCATAAATATGGAAGGTACGCTTACGGAAGAAACCACACGTGCAGACAAACAGTTTGCCTTCAAAGGCGATCCGGAATTTGTGAAGATCCTTACTTCCTCATCGGTGGAAGCAGCAAATATGGCAAATAACCACAGCCATGACTATGGAGAGCAGAGCTTTCAGGATACGGTAAATACCCTGGAAGAAAATGGAATCAAAACCTTTGGCTACGATGATACGTCGGTGATCGAGGTCAAAGGCGTCAAAATCGGATTTTTCGGTATCTATGAGCTGGATGATCATCTGGAACGCATACCACAGGTGAAAAGTGATATTGCAAAACTCAAAGAAGACGGAGCGGAAATTATTGTGGCAGTTTTTCACTGGAGCAATGAGCTTGTTACTGTCCCGGATGAAAATCAGGTAACGCTTGCACATCTGGCAATCGATGAGGGGGCTGATGTGGTCGTCGGACATCATCCGCATATTATCCAGGGGATTGGCGGTTATAAAGGAAAGACGATCGCTTACAGCCTTGGTAACTTCTGCTTTGGCGGAAATACCAATCCGACAGAGATGGATACGATCATCTTTCAGCAGAAATTTACCGTAAACGGAAAACATGAGATCGTAGATGCGTCTTACGAAGTCATTCCTTGCGGTGTTTCTTCGGCAGAGGGTTACAACAATTATCAGCCGACACCGCTTACCGGGGAGGCAGCAGATCAAGTTTTGCAGAAATTAGAAGAGCGAAGTCAGAGCATTTCAGAATAAGCACTTTGCGAAAAATAGATGTCAGGTTTCAAGGTGTGTCAGATCAAAGGAAAAACCAGAAAACCATGGTATACTTTTTCATATAAAAGCCATACTAAAACCAGATTCCAATCAAAAACAAAGGGCGTGAAATAACGTCAAAAAGGCAGGAATAAGATTATGAATAGTATGACCGGAGAGCAGAGTATCTGTTTTGAGAAGCCGCCCTATCTTTTTGCGAGTGCCTCTGTGGCAGGCAAAAAAGAAGGAGAAGGGCCGCTTGGAGAAAAAATCGACCTGATCTGTGAGGATCCCATGCTTGGGGAAGAAAACTGGGAAAAGGCGGAGAGTATGCTTCAGATAAAAGCAATCCAGTTGGCACTGGAAAAAGCAGGGAAGATGCCGCAACAGATTCGCTATATTTTTGCAGGAGATTTGTTAGGGCAGCTCATTGCCACATCTTTTGGTGTAGAAGAGCTGGAAATTCCGCTGTTTGGACTGTATGGAGCCTGTTCTACCTGTGGAGAGACCCTGTCACTGGCGGCAATGACGGTAAGTGCAGGGTATGCCGATCAGGTACTTGCCGTGACTTCCAGCCACTTTGGAAGTGCGGAAAAGCAGTTTCGATTTCCACTCGGATACGGGAATCAAAGACCTCTTTCTGCGACCTGGACCGTCACCGGAAGCGGAGCTTTTCTGCTCTCAGCACAGAAAAGCCATGCAAAAATCACCGGAATCACGACCGGGAAAGTAGTGGACTACGGTGTGAGGGATTCTCTGAATATGGGAGCCTGCATGGCACCGGCAGCGGCAGATACGATCTGTCAGAATCTGATGGATTTTAACCGGCAGCCACAGGATTATGACCGCATCATTACAGGAGATCTGGGCTATGTCGGTCAGACGATCCTGCTGGAGCTGCTAAAAGAGAAAGGGTTTGATATCAAAAAGCAGCATATGGACTGCGGAATCGAAATTTATGACCGTAAGTTACAGGATACACATTCTGGCGGAAGCGGCTGTGGATGTTCCGCAGTGACGCTTTCCGCCATGATCCTTCCGAAAATAGAAAAAGGAGACTGGAAGCGGATTCTTTTTGTTCCGACCGGAGCACTGCTCTCTACGGTCAGCTTTAACGAAGGGCAGACCGTGCCCGGGATTGCTCATGCGGTCGTGATCGAACATTGTTAGCGGACAGAAAGGAGCGTATCAAACATGAGTTATGTGACAGCATTCTGGGTGGGCGGACTGATCTGTGCCCTGTGTCAGATCCTTCTTGAAAAAACAAAACTGATGCCGGGACGTGTGATGGTGATCCTGGTCTGCAGCGGAGCACTGCTTGGAGCCTTTAACATCTATCAGCCGTTTGTGGAATTTGCCGGTGCCGGTGCTTCGGTGCCGCTTCTCGGTTTCGGAAACGTACTCTGGAAAGGTGTTAAAGAAGCAGTCGATGAAAATGGATTTTTAGGGATTTTTATGGGAGGATTTAAGGCAAGTGCCGTCGGGATCAGTGCAGCTCTGATCTTTTCCTATTTTGCCAGCCTGATCTTCCAGCCAAAGATGAAAGAGTAGCAGAAAGCGGACAGACGAAAGATGAATAAAAAAACCTACCTTATTGAAAAAGCAGAAAAAGGATTGACGATACAGCAATATTTAAAACAGATTGCCGGATTTTCAAATGCACAGATCAGAAGTATGAAATTTACAGAAAATGGCATCTGTTTGGGCGGGCAGCGGGCAAGAGTGACGACCAGACTGTCAGAAGGCGATGTGCTGGAAGTTTTGCTGGAAACAAAAAACAGCAGCTCCGCACATCTGCTGTCCTTTGAACAAATGCCGGACATTCTCTATGAAGATGCGGATGTGATCGCAGTGAATAAACCAGCCGGTATGGCAGTACATCCGTCGCATGGTCATTATCAGGATACGCTGGCCAATCAGCTTGCCTATTATTTTCGGAAGAACACTCAGCAGGTGGAAATTCACAGCATAGGCAGGCTGGATCTGGAGACAAGCGGCATCGTGCTGTTTGCCAAACACCGTGCGGCAGCGGCAAGACTCTCCAGACAAAGAGAAGACGGCAGGTTGCAGAAAACATATCTGGCGATCTGCAGCGGTATATTTGCAGAAAAGAACGGAACATTAAACGGTGCGATCGCACCTTTGCCCGGAAGCCTGATGAAAATGTGTGTTTCAAAAGACGGCAAACCGGCAGTCACACATTATCAGGTGCAGAAACAGTATATGGAAGCGGCACTGGTGCAGCTTACCCTGGAAACCGGACGAACACACCAGATTCGCGTACATATGGCAGATGCAGGGCATCCGCTGATTGGAGATCGGCTGTATTTTGCGGATACAGATCAAAAAGCAGATGTGGATGCAGAGAATTGCTTTACCGGCATCAAACGGGCGGCACTTCATGCATCCAGGATCTGTTTTTATCAGCCATTTGAGGGAAAGCGGATCACCGTTGAAGCACCGTTTCCGGAAGATATGAAAAAATGTCTGTTCCGGGATGAATGAATCCCTGTTTTTTACTGGATTTTTGGTAGATCCAAATGTATAATAAAAGGCAAATAAAAAATCGGTCTTAGCGAGAGGCGGATTTCCGGACTTAATATAGAAGTGGGAGTCTTCTCCGACTAAGATAAAATGGGGGTAAAAATGCAGAACTATATTATGGCACTGGATCAGGGAACCACGAGTTCCCGGTGCATTTTATTTGACAGGCAGGGAAACATCTGCAGTATGGCACAGATGGAATTTACGCAGATTTTCCCAAAACCTGGATGGGTCGAACATGATCCGATGGAAATCTGGTCTTCGCAGATTGCGGTAGCAGCCAAGGCGATGGGCAAGATCGGTGTAACGGAAAAGAACATTGCGGCGATCGGCATTACCAATCAAAGAGAGACAACGATCGTCTGGGAGAAGGCAACCGGAAAGCCGGTATACAATGCGATCGTCTGGCAGTGCCGCAGGACTGCAGAAAAAGTGGAGGAACTGGTAAAAGACGGATTTGGTGAAAAAATCCACAAAAAAACAGGACTGATCCCAGATGCTTACTTTTCGGCGACCAAACTTGCCTGGATCCTTGATCATATCGAACAAGGCAGAGAACGTGCAAAAAATGGCGAACTGCTGTTTGGAACTGTAGATACGTGGCTGATCTGGAAACTGACAGGCGGGCAGGCACATGTCACCGATTACACCAATGCATCCAGAACGATGCTCTTTGATATACATAAACGAAAATGGGACGAAGAAATCCTGCAAAAACTGGATATTCCATGCGAAATGCTACCGGAAGTAAAACCATCGAGTGGTGTCTACGGTTATACAAAAGACTGTCTGATCGGTGACGGTATTGCGATAGCCGGAGCAGCCGGGGATCAGCAGGCTGCATTGTTCGGGCAGTGTTGTTTTCGCTCCGGTGACGTAAAAAACACCTATGGCACCGGTTGTTTCCTGCTGATGAATACCGGAGACTGGCCGGTCATCTCAAAAAATGGACTGCTGACTACGATTGCAGCAGGAGTTGACGATCAGATACAGTACGCACTGGAAGGCAGCGTTTTTGTGGCAGGAGCAGCCATTCAGTGGCTTCGCGATGATCTGCGTATGATCGATCATGCGGCAGAATCCGAAGAATACTGCAAAAAAGTGAAGGACTCGAACGGTATCTATGTCGTCCCGGCATTTACCGGACTTGCTGCACCGTACTGGGATCCATATGCCAGAGGAACGATCGTCGGCATCACACGCGGCACGAAAAAAGAACATCTGATCCGGGCAACGGTAGAGTCACTCGCCTATCAGGTCACGGATGTGATCGAAGCGATGGAAAAAGAAGCAGGTCTGTCACTTGCATCCCTGAAAGTGGACGGCGGAGCCTGTGCCAATGATTTCCTGATGCAGTTTCAGGCTGATCTTCTGAATGCAAAAGTAGAACGCCCGAAATGCATCGAGACGACAGCCCTTGGAGCTGCCTATCTTGCCGGCATCGGAGTCGGCTACTGGAAAAACAGCGAAGAAATCCGAAAAAACTGGGCACTGGAGCATACCTTTTTGCCAAAGCAGGAAGAAAACTGGCGAAAAGAAGTCCGAAAAGGATGGAAAAAAGCCGTTTCCTGTGCCGGAGGCTGGGCAAGAGATCAGCACCCGTCAAAGGATCTCTGATCTGATCGTGATTCTTCTGTGCGGTTCTTTGCACAGAAAGATCACGTTGACATTTCTCAATTCTTTATGTTATACTCCCCTCGTATATAGTTAGCAGACACTAATGAAAGTAAGCAGAAAGTTACCATAATTACTTAAGATCAATTAGTGAGGAAAATGAATATGATGATTGACAAGCGTCTGATCAGAATGGTTCCGGAGAGCAAAAAATACGTTGCCGGAAATGTTCTGATGCAGTGGATTTCACTTGCGGCAAACGTGGTGCTTATGATGAGTATCACTCGCTTTTTTGCGTCCTTATATGCAAAAAATGTGACCGGAAAGGATTTTGCCGTTTTCGCCGTGATTGCCGTTATGGCAGTGACGGTTCGCTTTTTCTGTGCGATCGGTGCTTCCAGAATGGGATTTCTTTCTTCAAAAAAAGTAAAGAAAACGCTCAGGGAGGCTATATATACAAAACTTCTGAAACTTGGTGCAGCCTATAAAGAGCAGATCAGGACATCTGAGATTGTTCAGGTGGCAGTAGAAGGGGTAGATCAGCTGGAAACGTATTTCGGTGCATATCTGCCGCAGTTTTTCTATGCAATGCTGGCACCGCTGACTCTTTTTCTTGTGCTTCTGCGTGTGAATGTACCTTCTGCGGTTGTATTGTTCGTCTGTGTTCCGCTGATTCCGGCGGCGATCGCAGCAGTGCAGACCTGGGCAAAGAAGTTACTGTCAAAATACTGGGGACAGTATACGGCACTTGGCGACACCTTTCTTGAAAATCTTCAGGGACTTACCACTTTAAAAATTTATCAGGCAGATGCCTTCAAAAACAAAGAAATGAATGAGGAATCCGAAAAATTCCGAAAAATTACCATGAAAGTACTGACCATGCAGCTCAACTCAATCACCATCATGGATATTATCGCTTATGGCGGAGCGGCACTTGGCGTGTTTTTCTCGGTGACACAGTACCAGAATGGAGGAGTTGATCTTGCCGGAGCTTTGTTGGTTATTTTGCTGTCTGCAGATTTCTTTATTCCGATGCGTCAACTTGGAAGCTTTTTTCATATTGCCATGAACGGTATGGCGGCAAGCGACAAGATCTTCCGTTTTCTGGAGCTTCTGGAAGCACCGAAAAAGGCGGCAGAATTTCCAAAAAATGCAGAGATTGTCTGTGAAAATCTCCGTTTTTCCTATGAAGCAGACCGTGAGATTTTAAAAGGCATTGACCTTCGAATCCCAAGAGAAACGTTTGTTGCCATTGCCGGGGAAAGCGGATGCGGCAAATCAACTGTGGCATCCATTTTAATGGGAAGAAACCGCGGATACAAAGGAGCGATCCAAATCGGTGACATCGAACTTTCGGATATTTCCGAGAGCAGCCTGATGCAGAATATTACCTACATCAGCCATAATAGTTACCTGTTTCAAGGAACGGTCCGGGAGAATCTGCTTATGGGAAATCCGGATGCCACAGAGGATGAAATGTGGGCAGTTCTGGAACAGACCAATCTGGCAGCATTTTTAAGAAGCGAAGAAGGACTGGATACAAAACTTGCGGAAAAAGCATCCAATCTTTCCGGCGGTCAGTGTCAGAGACTTGCCCTTGCAAGAGCACTTCTGCATGACAGTCCGGTCTATATCTTCGATGAGGCTACATCCAACATCGATGTGGAGAGTGAAAACGACATTATGGAGCAGATCCTGCTGCTGGCCAGAAAAAAGAGAGTGCTTCTGATCTCACACCGCCTTGCAAATATCACAAAAGCAGATGTGATCTATGCAATGGAGCAGGGTGAGGTAAAAGAATGCGGAACACACAAAGAACTGCTTAAGAAAAACGGTCTGTATCAAAAAATGTGGACGACACAGCAAAGGCTGGAACGCTATGGAAAAGGTGGTGTGAACGTATGAAAAAAAGAAGTAATTTTGCGGTCATGAAAAATCTGATCCATCTGGTAAAGCCACTGACCGGTTATATGATACTTGCGATCCTGATGGGACTTCTGGGACATCTGTGTGCTTCTTTTATCACAATCTTCGGAGCTTTTGGAGTTTTACAGGTGCTTGGTATGCGGAAAGGCTCACTGGGATTTTTATTTATCGGTGTGGCTGTTTTTGCGGTTCTTCGCGGAATCCTGCGATACGCAGAACAGTCCTGTAACCATTTTATTGCATTCAAACTGCTGGCACTGATCCGTGACAAGGTATTTCAGTCACTTCGGAAACTGGCGCCGGCCAAACTGGAAGGCAAAGACAAAGGAAATCTGATCACGGTGATCACATCCGATATTGAACTGCTCGAAGTCTTTTATGCACATACCATCTCACCGACGGCGATAGCAGTACTCTATACGATTCTTTTGTGTCTGTTTATCGGACAGTTTCATGTGATACTTGGAATTCTCGCACTGCTTGCTTATCTGGCGGTCGGAGTTTTGATACCGCTCGCTGTTTCCAAGGCAGGCGGGGATGACGGCATGCGATTTCGGACAAAATCCGGGGAACTTGGAAGTTTTGTCCTGGATTCTCTGCGTGGTCTTTCAGAAACACTGCAGTATGGTCAGGGACAAGAACGCATGCGGCAGATGAACCATCGGACGGATGAGCTTTCCAAAGAAGAAGAACGTATGAAACGTACCACCGGAAGAAATATGGCGATTACCGGTATGACGATCCTGGTTTCGGACCTTTTAATGCTTTTTGTCTCTTCGATGCTTTATCAGAGAGGGGCTCTTGAATTTGATGGCGTACTGATCAGTACGGTAGCTCTGATGAGTTCTTTTGGACCGGTCACGGCACTTGCAAATCTTGGCAGTACCCTGCAGAATACGTTTGCAGCCGGAAACCGTGTACTGGATATTCTGGAAGAAGAGCCGATGGTAAAGGAGATCACCGGCCAGAAAGAAATCACATTTCACGAGGCAAAGGCAGAGCATGTGACCTTTTCCTATGGACAGGAGACCATTCTCAAAGATGTTTCCGCAGATATTAAAGAAAACAGTGTGGTTGGAATCAGCGGGAAAAGCGGCAGCGGAAAATCTACGCTTTTGAAACTTCTGATGCGTTTCTGGGATGTGCAGGAGGGAAGCGTCTCCATATCCGGAACCGGCGTGAATCAGATCAATACTTCAAATCTGCGTAATATGGAAAGTTTTGTGACACAGGAAACATGTCTGTTCCATGACAGTATCGCGGCAAATCTTCGAATCGCAAAATTGGATGCCACACAGGAAGAACTGGAAGCAGCATGCAAAAAGGCTTCGATCCATGAATTTATCAAAAAACTGCCAAAAGGCTATGAAACACAGGTCGGAGAGCTTGGGGATACTCTTTCCGGTGGAGAACGCCAGAGACTGGGGCTTGCAAGAGCGTTTCTGCATGATGCACCGTTTATGCTTCTGGATGAGCCGACCAGCAATCTGGACAGTTTGAATGAAGCGGTGATCTTAAAATCCCTGGAAGAGGAGCGAAACGGAAAGACTGTTGTGCTGGTATCTCACCGGGAATCTACCATGCAGATCGCAGATGTTGTGTATTCTATTGAAAGAGGAAGGATGAGCTGACAGATGAATATTCCACACAGTGAAGAAGAAAAAGAGGAGGACTTTCTGGAATATCTTTACATGGGATGGAAATCCGGAACTGAAATCCGGCCACATCAGGTGAAAATGCACCTGGAACTTACGGATGCGGAGCTGAAGTGTCTGGAAAGCGGACTTATGGAGAGCGGTTATCTGCGGAAACGAGCGGAAAACAGCGGCTATCGACTCACCGAACTTGGAAAAGTACAGGGCGAAGACTGTCTTTTGCGTCACCACAATCTGACCCAGTTTTTGCAGATGACCTGCGGGCTTGAAGAAGAAGAGGCAGAAGAGAATGCCTGCCGTATGGAACATGTGATCAGCGGAAACGTACTTCAGGGTGTACAGGAATTCTTAAAATACGGAGAAACGTATGACCGCGTAGTGCGGGATGTGGATTTGCGATACCTGTATCCGGAAGGAAGATATTTTTTCTGCATGAGCCTTTATCGCATGGAAGAACGCTTTCCTCGCCGTCTGGCTGAAGAGTCAGAATGGTTTCTGGAAATGGCGGAACTGATCGTCAGTGACAAAGAAAGTTTCTTTATTCTTCATGGAAAAGAGATTGAGAAAGACTGTCGGCTGTGGTATCTGGACGGTGAAAAATGGAGGATGGCAAAACGGGAACAGAATGATTTCCGGCTTCCGCAAAGTGCACTGACCTGCACCGTAAGTGCTGCCTCTCCGCTTACGGAGTGTGATGGAGTCCTTGGTATTACAGAAGGGATTCAGAAACCAGAGGAAGCACAGTGCCGGGAGCTGAATATTCACATATGGTAAAGAGGTGGAGCAAATATGGAAAAAGGTGAAAATCTGAATCGCAGAAATCTGCCTACCTTGCAGCAGCTCCGTTATCTGACAGAGCTGGAAAAAGAAGACAACACACGCGGCATGATCGCGAGGATCGCAGAAAAATGCCAGGTCAGTACTGCACCGGTCAGCCGTTATCTGAAAAGTTGCTGCGAAAAAGGACTTCTTACAGAAGATTATCGGTTTACAAAAGAAGGGCAGGCATGGATTGAGAATTATAAGCGTATTTTAAAAGAACTGCCGTCCTATTTTCGGAGCATCGGCATCCCGGAAGCACAGCTGGAAGCAAACGTTCGGGATATGGTTGAAAACATCAGCTGTTATACGATCTCAACGATGCTGACAAATTATAAGCGGATGCAGAGCAGCCATGTGCGGGAGAAAAGAGAACGTCTGACAGAACAGTTCCTTCGTGAAATGCTGCCGGAAAAAATCGAATGTCCGGTTTATTTTATGCTGTACCGCAACAAAGAAGGAAAGATGGCACTGTCCATGGCAGACCAGGGATTTGAAAAGCCGGCGACGCTCAAACATAATCGCCGCGGCAGCTGGCTGATTTTAAAAAGAAAAGAAATGCAAGGTTTTTCGCGTATTAACAGAGAAAAAATGAGCGGACATCTCGATACGCTCAAATACGACCAGGAGGGCACGCTGATCCAGGCAGAATGTCGGGATGACATGATCCGGATCCCCCTGCGAGCATTCCAGTTTCACAGACGGCAGGGCGGCGAAGTGCGGGGAGCCTTGTCCGTCACCATGACATGCAGCGTCGGAAGGAGCCATATGCCGGAGAGCACAGCAGTTCTCGTATTCTGGATGTAGGTGTGGGAGTGCATAGCACCCAGTATTCGCATATCGTGGGATTATCATCCCACTTTTATGCTCATATCGGGGCGGGTCCTTAGGTCTAAATCCACCGATGAGCAAGCTCATGTGGATTTAGGCCTTTTGACCCTGGCATCATACGATAACAAAACAGTACAAAGGCAATTAAAAACTGAAAAAAGTTTCCAGACAGAAAAAGACAAAAAGTTCCGAAAACGGCAAGAATCCGACTCCGTGCTTCTTGAGCATGAAAACAAAAAGAATGCTTGACATGGGAATCCAAATGTGTTACCTAATTATAACGAAAAGTAGTCTGAACTAACTTATATACATACACAGGAACACATTCATCATGCCTGGGACGAAATCTTTTGTCCCGCAGGAAAGGAGAATTTCCATGAGAAAGAAGGAATGGTTTTATAAAGCCGCGGCATGTATCGCATCTGCGGCACTGACACTGACTGCACTGCCGGTAATTTCTGCATCTGCGGCAACCTCCGTCAAGGGAACTTCACATGTCACCCAGTTTGGTGAATATAACATTGAAGTGACAGTTGGCGTGGAAGATCAGAAGATCCGCAGCCTTTCGGTAGAAGGAAAGAATTATGCCGGAAACTATGTGAGCGATAACAAAATGCGTCTGGAGATGGCGGCTGAGGTACTGGAAGATGCCTATCTTGGCAAATCCACAGCAGATGCAAAAGAGATCAGTGCCGTGGATGTTGTTTCCGGGGCAACGTATTCTTCAAAAGCGATCCGGGATGCCATTTTAGATGCACTGGATCTGGAGCCGGAACAGGAAGAGAATGTCCTTCCGACCGAAAAATTAAAAGAAGGCACTTACACGGTTATGATTTCTTATTACACCGATAAGATCAAACACAGCCTGATCGAAGATGAGACAAGACAGGCAACAATCCAGGTCGATACGAATGGCAATATGATCCTGGGCACTGATATCATAAGCGGAAGCGAGAAAGAGCCACTTTATATCTATCAGTTTGACGGATATTATGCTAACAACGATATGACAAAAAGCTTGAAAACAGATGCAGATATAACCACAGAAACCATGTCCTATAAAGATGACAGTGAGACAAAAGAGATCAACGTTGTATCAAAAGTCAGCTTTCCGCTGGAAAACGGCTTTGCAGATACTTACAGCAGCAGAGCGAGCATTTATGTGCCGACGATGAAACGTCTGACCGGAACGTATCAGGGAATCACCTTTGATCAGGGAAAATTCAGTGCCGACTGTTTTACCAAAGTGTACTGGAATACCTTAAAGGTACAGGATGAAGCGATCGAGGACGGCGTTTATGATGTGCCGGTTGCACTGATGAGTGCTTCCAATCCGGATAAAGCATCGATGGCAGGTGCGGCGATCGCTCCGACTGCGAGAGTGACCGTAAAAGGCGGAAAGGTTCAGTATAAGCTGAATTTCCACAGCATGGACATCAACATGGCAGGAAGTACCGAAAAAGGACATCTGGAAAAATTCTGGGTTTACGAAGGGGACGACAAATCCAGTCGGGCAGAAGCTATGCCTGGGGATTCTTATACCGAAGAAGGTGTTTCTTATCCTGGAAGTTTTTCTTTTGAACGTGCAAAAGCAGGGGAAAAAAATATTTATGCCAGAGTTTCCGTAGATGCTATGGCAGGATTTGACCAGGATGTGCTGGTGACCTTTGACTGGGCAAAACGCAAAGCGGTAAACGATGACAATCCGGGTGGAAACGGAAATAATAATAATAATAATAATGGCGGAAACAATAACGCAAACAACGGAAATGGCAATCAGCAGAACCCGGCAAATGGAAACAGCAGTACCGGAAATCAGAACAACAGTAGCATGAAAGCTCCGGCAGCAGTGAAAAACCTGAAAAAGAAAAAAGGAAAGAAGAAGACATTGACCTTAAGCTGGAAAAAAGCAACGGATGCCAACGGCTATGAAGTTTACCAGGCCACAAAAGCCAAAGGCAAATACAAAAAGATCAAAACCATTTCCAAAGCAAAGACAACAAAGCTTACCGTGAAAAAACTGAAAGCCAAAAAGACGTACTATTTTAAAGTGCGAGCTTATAAGAAAAACGGCAAACAGAAACTTTTCGGAACGTATTCAAAAGTACTGAGAGTAAAAATGTAAGAAAGAGAGCAGGATTCAGAACGGAGGGATCAAAGTGGAAAGAAATGTGACAGGAAGAAAAAGAAAATGCCAGGTATGTCTGCTTGCAGGAGTCGTTTTTTCTGCCGGTCTGATCTCGCCGATGTTCTCTGCAAAAACAATACAGGTGTATGCAGCCGAAACGGAAGGTGTGCAGGCAGAGACGGTCGCAGACGGTACCTATACGATAAATGGCGTATTGCATCATGCCGTGCAGGATCAGGATTCGATGGGTAACACTGCCATTTCCAAACCGATAACCTTGCAGGTGTCCGGCGGAAACTGTCAGCTTGTCCTAGATCTGGTTCCGCTTACGATCCGACTTGGGAAAAAGGATTTTAATGGCTATCTGGCAGAAACATTATATTATCCGGATGTGGACGGAAGAGTTCCGACGGAAAGTGATGCGGCATCCGCATCTGAAATCCTTGAGCAGTATGATGGAGTTTATGACAGTTACAACGATCCTGAAAACGGCCTGGATGAAAATGTAAAAGGTATGATCTATCCGAAAAAAATCGCAATTCCGGTCACAGCAGGAGATGGTGAAATCTGGACGCAGGTCTATGTGCCGGTGATGGAAGCCGTCAGTGCAGGAAGCGGTGAGCAGTACGCAAGGCTTCAGCTAGACTGGAGCAGTCTGACACTGGTTTCAAATCCAACGGAGCCTTCTACGGAAACACCGTCTACCGGGCAGCCATCCACGGAACAGCCGGGAAATAACGGAAATCAGAAGCCATCTTCTGAAAAAGCGGACAAGTCCGGCTTACATACCCTGCTGTTATCGGCGACCAGTTTATCAGGAAGAGAGAATGTATATACAAAAGAGAGTCTGGAAGCACTGAAAAAAGCGATCGCTGTGGCACAGAATGTTTATGATAATGAAAATGCGACAAAGCTTCAGATCACAAAACAGCAAAATGCACTATCCCAGGCGATCATCAATCTGGATCAGAAAAAAACGACTTCTTCCACGGAAGATAACAGCGGCGAGAGTCTGGATATCAAAACGCTCTCGGACGGAGTCTATTATCTTCCGGGCAAAATGATGAAAACCGACAAGCAGTCCTTATCCATGGCAAACGAAGCTCTGGATCATAGCGTGAAACTGACGGTAAAAAAGAAAAAATATACGCTGACACTGAGCTTTAACGGTCTGACGATCAATGGTCAGAAAGGTTATCTCGGATGGCTGAAATATTATAAGGCTGGTTATAAGACAGATACATACGGCGGACCGGTCGGAGACTTGAAATCGGTGGATGTCACCAAAAAGCAGAGTGGCACCGATTATCCGAAAGAAATTTCTTTTACTATGATCGAAGAGGCAAAAGAAGACGGCTATGTTCCGCTCCGGGTATTTGTTCCGGTCATGGATGCCATCTCCGCCGGAAGCGGTACCCAGAATGTTTATCTGAAACTGGATTTTAAAAACATCACACAGGATAAAAAAAGTGTAAAAGAAACAGAGGATAACGGTAATTCCGGCAGCGGCACACAGGGAAGCCGTACAAATGGAACCATTGGAAATAAAACTGTCGCATCAGGAAACGGTTCCACAGGAAGTTCACTTGGAAACCAGTTACTTCCGGGAAACAGTCAGACAAAAGGAACATCCGTACTTCCGTCATCGAATGCTTCAAAAAAGACAAAAGATGCCGCAAAAAGCAGCAGAGAGCAAAAAGAGAGTGAAGCAGCCAAAGAAGATGCAGTGCTGAAAAACAAGATTGAAGATGCAGCCGGACAGGCAGCATCGGTAAGTGCAGAAAGTCAACAGCAGGAAGACAGCGAAAATGGTGACACAGTGACAACAGGACAGGGAAGATCGGGAGCACAAAGCAAAAAAGGAAATCCGGTTGCAGCCGCACTTCCGTCGCTTGGAGCACTTCTGGCAGCAGGAGCCGGTGTCCTTTATAAGATCAGAAGCCGCAGATGGGTGTTATAGGAGAAGATTATGCAGACAAGCATCAGGAAGAAAAAACGGGTTAAATATATCGCAGGACTGCTTCTGGTTTGCGGATTGCTGCTTTTGGGCAAAAAGCAGGTCTTTGCAGAAAGCGGGAGCATTTACACCTGTTCCATAACGACCAGTTATACACATCCGGTGACCGGGGTGATCGAGGATTCGGGCGGAGAAGCCTCTGCCGCAACCGGTCAGGGCATGGCAGAAAGTGCCGTTGGAACACAGGGGATTTTGGAAGTGACCGATTCCGGAAAATACTACCTGACGGTTCGCTTCAGTCTGATGGATTATGCCTCCAGACATGACATATCGGTTCAAAATGTCGGTGACAGCACATGGAGCAGCACATCGGTGACAACAACGGCGACAGGAGCAGACGGAAGCGGAAGCACCGAAGATGCCTGCATCGAAGTACCGTCGGAGAGCTGTATTGTGCGTTGCTCGATGTATGTAGAGCCGATGGGAAGAAACGTGATCTTTTATTTTTATCCGGGAGATTATCAGTCCGGTAATCAGACAGATTTCAAGGCGATAAATGTCACGGAAACATCGAACGTATCGGACGGAGCTCAGGAAAATAAATCAGAACAAAGCGACACAGACAAGTTGGATGAAAGCAGCCGGGAAACTATGAAATCAGAGGAAAATGATTCTGCAAAAACTTCTGATTCTGCGGATGCCAAAAGCAGCGACAATGCAGTACAGACATCAGAAACGGTAAATACAGAGAGTGAAAACAAAGCAGCCGCTCCACAAGCGGATACGGAAGTGCAAGGACTTGCCCTGTCAACCGCTTCCGAAATCTCAAATACAGAACAGGCGGAAAGTGATGCAGCGGATACCTCTGCTATGACGCCCGGAAAATGGATCCTGGTGCTGACCGTTTCCATGACACTTTCCGGTCTGATCCTGATGGCAGCCGGAACCGGAATTTTTCTTTTTCTGCAAAAGCATGGGGAGCTGTGGAAAGGAGACGAGGACGATGAGTAAGCGGATATGTCTTCTGTTCCTGTCGGCATTTGCAGTGTGTCTGTTCCTGAGCGGATGTGTCGATCAGCATCCGGAAAAAAGTACAGAAGCATATACAGCACAGGGAAACGGGCAGACGGGAGCTGTGGAAGCTGCAAGAGAAAAGGTGATCGCTCTTGGAAGAGCACCACGTATTGTGGCAACCTCACCGGCAGCGGCACAGATCTGTGAAAAACTGGAGCTAAACCTGGTCGGTGTCTGCAGCAGTACGGCAGAGATCCCGGATCGCTATCAGGATCTTCCAACCATCGGAACGGCGATGAGCCCGGATATGGAGATTCTGGCATCGTTAAGTCCCGACTGGATTTTAAGTCCGAGTTCTCTGCAAACTGATCTTCAGTCAAAGTACGAGACTTTGGACAGTGACTGGGCATTTTTAAATCTTCGCAGCGTTCCCGGCATGTATCAGTCGATTGAAGAGCTGGGCGTAATTTTTGACCGGGAAGAGCAGGCGAAAGAACTGATTGATGCGTATCAGGAATTTTATCAGAATTTCCAGAAAGAAATTGCCGGAAAAGAACATCCGAAAGTACTGATCCTGATGGGACTTCCGGGAAGCTATATGATCGCTACCGAAAGGTCGTATATCGGAAGTCTGGCAGCCCTTGCCGGGGCAGAAAACGTTTATAAAGATCAGGGACAGGAATTTCTGACAGTCAATACAGAAGATATGAAGACCAAAGAACCGGACATCATTCTGCGTGCAGCACATGCACTTCCGGATCAGGTAGCAGAAATGTTTGCAGAAGATTTCAAGACCAATGATATCTGGAAACATTTTCAGGCCGTGAAAGACGGAAAAGTCTATGATCTTCCGTATGAGCAGTTTGGAATGAGTGCAACGTTTGCTTATCAGGATGCCCTGGAAACGTTAAAAAAACTGCTTTATACCGAATCGTAATAAAAGCAGAACTGGAAGGAGAAAACGTTATGAATCAAGATATGGTGCGGAAACAAAAAAAGTACAGGCGAACCTGGATTTCGTTTGCTGTAATCCTGTTTTTGCTGCTGCTCGTATTTTTTTCGGCAATCAATACAGGGAGTCTTTCCGTAAGTTTCGGTCAGCTGCTTCGCGGTCTGTTTGTAGAATATGATGAGAATGTGGCGGCGGTCTATGATCTGCGTTTTCCGCGTATTCTGATCTCCATGCTTGCCGGGGCGGCGATCGCAGTGTCCGGTGTTCTTTTTCAGGCGATTTTAAAAAATCCGCTGGCAGACCCGGGAATTATCGGAATTTCAAGCGGAGCTGGATTTGCGGCAGTCTGTGTGAGCACCTTTTTTCCGACACTTTACTTTTTTACACCGTTTGCAGCCTTTTTTGGCGGGGTGGCAGCATTCTTTCTGGTCTATTGTCTGTCCTGGAAACAGGGACTCAGCCCGCTTCGCATCATTCTGACCGGTGTGGCAGTCGATGCCCTTTTCACCGGACTTTCCAGTATCTTCAGTACGATGACAGGCGGTCAGAGGACCGGTGTGGCATCGATCGTAGAAGCAAATATCACGCAGAAGACCTGGTCAGATGTCGGAACGTTATTTCCCTATGTACTGGCAGGACTGTTTCTGGCGATTCTGTTTGTAGGGGAATGCAATCTGCTGTCTCTGGAAGACAAAACGGCAAGAGGACTTGGAATCAATGTAAACCGCACCAGGATTGTGATCTCCCTGACGGCAGTTTTACTTGCCAGCGTTTCAACCGCAGTTGCAGGTGCCGTAAGCTTTTTGGGACTGATCGTCCCGCATATCGGCAGACTGCTGGTTGGAAGTGACCATAAGGTGCTGATCCCGTTTTCCACACTTGCAGGGGCTTTTACGTTTCTGCTGGCAGATACGATCGGCAGGACGATCGCCGCTCCGTATGAAGTGAGTGCAGCGGTGATCATGAGCGTAGTTGGTGGTCCGTTCTTTATTCTTCTGCTTCGGAGGTCGAAAAAATATGGAAACTAATGCGATGGAAGTGAAGAACTTAAGCTTTTCCTACGGAAGCAACCAGATTCTCTCGGATATTTCCCTGACGATACCACGCGGGAAGATCACGACAATCATGGGTGCGAACGGCTGTGGGAAATCTACCCTGTTTTCTCTTATGACCAAGAATCTGACACCGGGAAAAGGGAAAATCCTGCTGGAAGAAAAGAGCATAAAAAAATATTCGCTCAGCGAATTTGCAAGAAAAGTGTCGATCGTACACCAGCATAATTCCGCAGCAGAAGATATCACGATCGAACGCCTCGTATCGTATGGAAGAACCCCTTATCAGAAAATGCTGGGCGGAAAAAGCGAAGAAGACGAGCGGCTGATCGAACAGGCACTTCAGGTGACCGGACTTCTGGACCTGCGTGACCGTGAGATCGGAAGGCTTTCAGGCGGACAGCGACAGAGAGTCTGGATCGCCATGGCACTGGCACAGAATACCGAACTTCTGTTCCTGGATGAGCCGACCACTTATCTGGATATCCGCTATCAGCTGGAGATCCTGGAACTGGTCAAAAAACTGAATAAAGAATTCGACATCACGATCGTTATGGTTCTGCATGACATCAACCAGACCATTTATTTTTCTGACAAGATCATCGGTCTGCAGGGCGGTCATGTGGCGATCGAAGGTGCTCCAGATCAGGTGATCACAGAAGAAAGCATTCAGAAACTGTATGGCGTACATCTGATGGTAACACGTGTGAACGGAAGTCCTGTGGTAGCCATTCAGGATTACCGGCTTCCGCCAAGAGAAAAATAACTTCTGTGATGAACAAGAAAGGATAAAGAGATGAAGAAAAACCCGATGAATATAATCTGGATGCTGCTTGGATTTCTGTGCCTGGCATTTGGAACGATCGGTATCGTTCTGCCGATCCTGCCGACCGTGCCGCTTTATATGGCAACCGTATTCTGCTTTGCAAAGAGCTCGGAAAAGTTACATACCTGGTTTCTGTCAACCGGTCTTTACAAAAAACATCTGGACAGCTTTGTGCAGGAAAGAGCCATGACGCTTGGAACAAAACTGAAAATTATCGGAATGGTGACCGTTGTGATGGCGATCGGTTTTCTCTGCATGAAAAATATGCCGATCGGAAGAATCTGTATCACAGTGGTGTGGGTATGCCATATTTTATATTTTTTCCTGCGTGTAAAAACAGTGGATTAAAAACAGAAATTTTCATTGACAAGAAAGCGAAAAAGTATTACTATTGATTGCATAGGAAAAACCGATGAGAAAGAAGAGTAGATTTTCCATAAAGGCACAGAGAGCTGCAGACGGTGGGATTGCAGTACGGCGTGGATGATTGAATGGACTTTCGAGGGCAGCCCAAAATCCGAACAGGAGAGTAGGCGTTGTCGGGAACCGAACCCGTTATCAATCTGGAATGTATAACTATGTACATGCAAAGTGGACAGAAGTCAATTTGAGTGGTACCGCGTTGATGAATATCAGCGTCTCAGGCAGAAAAGCTTGAGGCGTTTTTTTATTTATCAGAAAATTGTAACTGTTTCACGGCAGAAGAAGGAGGACTTTTATTATGAAGAAAAAAGTATTAGCAGGTATTATGACAACAGCGATGATTATGGCAATGATGACAGGATGCGGCAGTTCAGACACTGCAAAAGATACACAGGTATCAACCGGAAGTGAAACATCCGCAGACAGCAGTGCGGCAGATACGGCAGAAGATAATTATACCATCGGTATTTCTCAGTTTGCAGAGCACGGGTCTCTTGACAACTGCCGTGAAGGATTTCTGGAAGGTTTAAAAAGTGCCGGAATCGAAGAAGGTGTCAATCTGACAGTAGAATACCAGAACTCACAGGCAGATACCGGAACAGCAAGTACGATCGCTGATAATTTTGTATCCAAAAATGTGGATCTGATCTGTGCAATCGCAACTCCGAGTGCCATGAGTGCCTATAACAGCTGTCTGGACAGTGAGATCCCGGTAGTATATACCGCAGTTTCTGATCCGGTCGGTGCAGGACTTGCAGATGAAGAGGGCAATTCCGTAGGAAATATCACCGGAACCTCTGACAAACTTCCGGTTGAAGAACAGCTGAAAATGATCCGTGATCTGATGCCGGATGCAAAGAAGATCGGTATTCTTTACACAACAAGCGAAGCAAACTCCGTAAGCACGATCAAAGAATACAAAGAGCTGGCAGAGAATTATGATTTTGAGATTGTTGACAGCGGTATCAATACCGTAGCAGATGTTGAGATGGCTGCAAAGGATCTGGCATCCAAGGTAGACTGCATCAGCAACCTGACAGACAACACCGTTGTATCTGCACTGCAGACCGTGATCGCAGCCGCAGATGAGAAGAATATACCGGTATTTGGTTCTGAAATCGAACAGGTTAAGATCGGATGTCTGGCATCTATGGGTATTGATTATATCGCCCTTGGCAAACAGACCGGCGAGATGGCAGCCAAGATTTTAAAAGGTGAGTCAAAGGCAGAAGAAATGCCGTATGAAGTATGCAGCGGTGCAAGCCTTTATGTAAATACCGCAGTTGCTGACAAACTGAACTTTGAGCTGGATCAGGCTACCGTAGATGGTGCGGCAGAAGTTTTCGATGAGATCACAGTGGAATAATCGGAGGTTGATATGGCATTGCTGATAAGCGTCCTGGAACAGGGACTGATATATGCGATCATGGCATTTGGCATTTATATTACATACAAAATCCTGGATTTTCCGGATCTGACGGTAGATGGCAGTTTCCCGATGGGAGCAGCGATCGCGGCAGCACTGATCAGCAGAGATGTAAACCCTCTGCTGACCCTGCCGATCTGTTTTCTGCTCGGGGCTGTAGTCGGAACATTGACAGGTCTTATCCATGTAAAATTGAAAGTGCGTGATTTGCTGTCCGGTATCATTATGATGACGGCTCTTTATACGGTAAATCTCCGAATCGCAGGCAGGGCAAACCTGCCGATCTACAATAAAAGTACCATTTTCCAGAACGATCTGATAGATAAAATCATTCCAAAAAGCCTTTCTTCTTTTAAGGTAGTGATCATTGTTCTGATCATTACCCTGATCAGCAAATACATTCTGGACTGGTACCTGAGAACGAAATCCGGTATGCTGCTGCGAGCAGTAGGAGATAATGATTATATCATTACTTCCCTTGGTGTGAACAAAGGAAAGGTAAAGGTAGTCGGTCTTGCGATTTCAAACGGCCTGGTGGCATTAAGTGGCTGTGTGTTTGCACAGCAACAGCGATATTTCGATGTATCTATGGGAACTGGAACGATGGTAATCGGTCTTGCCAGTGTGATCATCGGAACCAGCCTTTTCCGTAAAGTAACGATTCTGCGTGTGACATCAAGCGTGGTAATCGGTTCGGTGATCTATAAAGCATGTGTGGCAATCGCCATTCGTTTTGGTTTTGAGTCCACGGACCTGAAATTCATCACAGCGGCATTGTTCCTGCTGATCCTGGTGCTTGGAATGGAACGAAACAGGAAGGTCAAGGTGAAAGTCGATGCTTGAACTCAGAGAAATTTATAAATACTATAATCCTGGCACAGTCAATGAAATGTGCCTGTTCAACAATTTTAATTTTAAAATCGATGACGGTGAGTTTGTTGCGGTTGTCGGCAGCAACGGTTCCGGAAAAACTTCCATGCTGAATATTATCTGCGGGAGCATTCCGATTGATGAAGGAGCTGTCCTGATCAACGGCACCAATATCACAAATATGCCGGAATATAAACGCATGGGAAGAATCGGACGCGTTTTTCAGAATCCTTCCATGGGAACCTGCCCGTCCATGACGATCCTTGAAAATATGGCAATGGCAGAGAATAAAGGAAAAGCCTATAACCTTGGAAAGGGTGTCAACAAAAAAAGAGAAGAAGCTTACCGCGAGTTGCTCCGTCCGCTGAATCTCGGACTGGAAGATAAGCTTCATGTAAAAGTCGGAGCCCTGTCCGGAGGACAGAGACAGGCAATGTCACTTCTGATGTCCACGATGACACCGCTGGATTTCCTGATCCTGGATGAGCACACGGCTGCACTGGATCCGAAGACTGCCGAGATCAATATGCGTCTGACGGATCAGATTGTGCGTGAAAAGAAGCTCACATCCATCATGGTTACCCACAATCTTCGCTATGCGATCGAATACGGCACGCGTATCGTCATGATGCATCAGGGAAAAGTAATCCTTGACAAAAAGGGCGAAGAGAAGAAAAATATGAATGTAGATGATGTGCTTGATCTGTTCAATGAGATCAGTATCGAGTGCGGCAACTAAGTGACAGGTAGAAACAGCACTTACAAGTTCTTCATCTGAACATAGATCCATACAGAAAACTACCACTTTTTTTGAAGTGGCAGTTTTTTGGCGTATATCAGATGTGAGATGATTCCCGTCTATAGAAGTGGGCGTCTTCTCCGACTAAGATAAATTTATGTATGATAAGAAGCAAGGAGACAATATGAGATACCATAATATAACAAAGGACGATATGTTAAACGGAGACGGATTGCGTGTTGTACTCTGGGTTTCCGGCTGCAATCACTGCTGTGAGGAATGTCAGAATCCGATCACCTGGGATCCAAATGGCGGCATTCCGTTTAACCAGGAAGCAAAGGAGGAACTGTTTAAGGAACTGGGCAAAAGCTATGTCTCCGGTATTACCTTAAGCGGCGGAGATCCGCTTCATCCGGCAAACCGTCTGGATATCCGTGCACTGGTGCATGAGATCAGAGAAAAATTTCCAACGAAAACAATCTGGCTGTACACCGGATATCTGTGGGAACAGATCAGCCATTTTGAAGTGATGCAGTATGTGGATGTCTGTGTAGACGGCGAATATGAGAAAGACAAACGCAATGTGCAGCTTCATTGGAAAGGTAGCAGCAATCAGCGGGTAATCGATGTGCCAAAATCACTGGAAACAGGAAAAGTCTGTCTGTACTGCGAATAGTATGGACAGTATCCATGTTCAAAAAAAGAACCTGAGACAATAAGGGATACCTGTACAACCGTGTCCTATGACACAGAAAATGGAGAAAAGCATGAAAAGAATAGCAAAATTTCATAAAGTAAGTTTTGAACAGTTTAAAGAAGGATGGATGGGAGAGTTCCCTCAGACTACAGAAGCAAAACTGCAGAAAATTTACGAAGATATCAAACTGCCAAAACGTGCAACCGCAGGATCTGCAGGCTACGATTTTTATACACCGGAAACCTTTAGCCTGAAATCCGGCGAAACTATCAAAATCCCGACTGGGATCCGCGTTGAGATGGAAGAAGGATGGGTGCTGAAGTTATACCCTCGCAGCGGCCTGGGATTCAAATACCGCCTGCAGCTGGACAACAGTGTCGGAATCATAGACAGCGATTATTTCTATTCCGATAACGAAGGTCATATGTTTGCAAAGATCACAAACGATGCCAAACAAGAGAAGACACTGACCGTAGAAAAAGGTCAGGGATTTATGCAGGGGATTTTTGTAGAGTATGGGATTACCGTGGATGACGATGCAACGGCAGTCAGAAACGGAGGATTCGGGTCTACCACCAAATAAAAATTGACCGAGCTCTTTAGAGCGAGGGATGCTTCTTGTCCGAAGGGTAAGAAGATGGGCCTTAGAAAAACTTAGATATAAAATAAGACGCCATGATGATTCGAAAACAATCTCCTGACACGCATCGTTTCCTGTTCGGTTCGCTCGTGTGTTAGCCGCCCTTCGCCTAAACTCGCCTCTTCGAGGCTCAGACAGCGGCTCTCTGGGGCGGCAACATCGCAAACCTCACGACGGAAGCCTCGCTACCGTCAGAGCGATTTGTTTTCGAATTCATCATGGTTGTATTATTTTACGCACTATGTTTTACAATGCAGTTTCGTTTGCACATTGCTAAAAGCTCCTGGCCTGCCAGGGGTCGCTTAAGCAAAAAGCTTTCTCAAGCCAAAATTATTTTGCTGAATTCACTTTCGCTTCCATAGCGTAAACTGCCGGGCAGGCGGTGTGGAGGCTATTTCTTCTTTCAGACAAAAGGGAATGTGAAGTGTAGAATTGTGCCGAACAGGAAACAATGCGTGTCACGTGCCCTGTCTTTTTGCGTCCGGCACTCTATAACACTTTCATTTCATCTTTTTGTACTGAAAAAGAAAAAACAGTAAATTTCTACTCGGCGGAGGTTTCACTTTCTGTACTTTCTTCTTCACTCTCCGGATAATCATCGTAATTTAATCCCTGGAATGCGGACAGTTTATCCGCTGAGATCAGATAAATATTATTGCTTCCATCGAGCTGAACATAGTAAGATCCGTCTTCTGCCTGTTCTCCCACATAGAGAGTTCCGCTGAGAATTTCGGCAGGTTCGGTTTCGTTTGCTGTTTCGCTTTCTGTTTCGGAAGAAGTGTCTGTTTCTGACTCGGCTTCCGTTGTAGCATCATCCGAATTTGTCGCTTCGGTATATTGGAAGTTTATCGTCATGGACGGATTCTTCAGTCCGTATTTTTCTTTGTTTTCTTCTTTATGATCCACAAAACTGTCAAAAGAAAGATTTCCGAGGTGGTCCACAAGGGTTGTCACGGTATTTACGGTCGCTTTTTCAGGAGTACTTTCTGTTTTACCTCCGTCCTGAGACTGGGAAATCTGCCAGGTTTTTACCGAACCGGTGGTACTGCTCTCAAAAAGTAGTGTCGTACCTTCTTCGGTTATCGAAAGCTCCTGGACATTATCGGAAGAAATCGTCGGAAAACTTTCGATTTCAGCCAGATCCGTTAACGTTTTATGAAAGGAATCTGCAAGGGAAGAGCTTACGGTATAAATTTCTCCGCTGTCTTCACGTTTCAGATAATAATCACCGGTCATACTGTTGGCTTCGCCAAGAACAAAGCTGCAGTTTGTACTGTCGGAAGAAGTGAGCGTGACCGTAGGAGCGTTTTCCGAAAATCCATAATTTTCCCCATCCTGTGCAGTGCCAAGATCACGCACAGCCTGGAGGGAAGTGAAAGTATTTACCAGTTCGGAAGCAGCATCGTTGGATAACGGAAACGTCTCGTCCTGAACACAGATCCAGCTGTTGTCTGTTTTTGTCAGCGTAAAAGAAGTATCACCGTCTGCCAGCTGAAAAGAAGAGACTTTATCAGAGGCGATCGTTGCTACTGCTACACCGGTTTCCGATTCCGCAGCAGCTGATTCCGACTCCTGTATCCGGTTATGGTTGGCAAGCAGTGCATAACTGCCGCCAAGTACCATCAGAACAGCAACGGCCGCAGCCAGTCCGAATGATTTTTTCTTCATTATTTTTTCCTCCTTTTCAGCCAGATCACACCGCCGGTTACCAGGAACAGAACCGGAAGAATGGCAATGGTAATAATGCTCCAGAGGTTGACATTTGCAGATGTCAGGGTCAGATAAGACAGCTGCATACTCTTGGAAGGAATGGAGATACTGGAACTCTGTCCGCACATCCAGCTTAAAGCGTTTGTGAGAAGTTTTGTATTGCCGCCGGAAACAGCAGAGTCTGTATTGCTGGTCAGAAACTGACTGCTTGCAAGAACGACCAGCCTGGTTTCTTTTGCATCTTCGGCAGCTTCTGTTTCGCTTTCAGCCTCAACCTGAGAAGCACTGCTTTCTCCTTCTACAATAGTTTCTGTTTCAGTCTCTTCTTCGGAATCAGATCCGCTTCCGATGGCTTCGGTAATGGCTGCTGCCAGAGTAAACGGACCGCTTTCATCGTTCTCTTCTTTGGAAAGGCTCTCCATATTTTCCGGATCTGCTTTTAAATATGCAGAACTGGTAGAAGTCAGCATATCGGTTACTGTGATGTCATCGGATTTGCTGTCCAGTGTTTTGATACTCTGACCGATCGGCATCAGCACATAGCTGTTTGAGCCGGAAAGGCTTCCGGTAGCATCGCAGGACTGGATCTCCGGTACCAGATAAAGAGGATTTCCGGAAACATAATGATTGTTGTCACCTTCCAGAACAACGCCTTTTTCAATAGAAACGCCATACTGTTCCAGAATAGAATGATAATTCGGCATTTCCGTTGTGGTATATCCGGATACCAGAAAAGCATGACCGCCATTTTGCAGATAGGTCAGAATGGCACTGGTCTCATCGTCGGAGAAATCTTTCTGCGGAGCGTTGATCATCAGACAGGAGGCGTCTTCCGGAACCGTTCCGGCTGTGAGAAGATTCAGTTCCTGAACTTCGATATTTTCTTTTTCGATAGCAGACTGCATGGAAGAATCAAGATCACTTTCTTCATGTCCTGTTAATGTATACAGGATCGGAAGATCCTCTGTTGTGACATAGGCGATCGCACTGGTGACCTGACCTTCACCGTCAAATGCAGTTGTTTCCATAGAGTAAGTCTGGTAATTGACACTGCTTTCATACAGATCACTGTAAGGGATCACCTTGCTTCGTTTGTCACTGACAACGATCACACTGTTAGAAGCAAGATCTTCGTCGGTATAGGAAGAAGCAAAGCTTGGATTCAGAACCGGGTCCTTTTTCTCATATTTAATGTGAGAAGAGAGATCTGCATAACGTGTCAGAAGTTCGTTTAATGTAGCATCCTCACTTCCGTCTTCTGCAAGAAGATAAAGGGTGACATCTTCTGTCAGAGAAGAAGCAACGGTCTTTGTCTCGTCACCGATACTGTAAAGTTTATTTTCACTGACATCTATTTTCGTTGCAGAGGAAGGAAGCTCACCGATCAGAAGATTCAGAAAGACGGCGATCGCAAGGATGACAACCGTAAAAGCAAGGCTGTAAGATCCCTTCTTTAAAAGTTTTTTGTTTTTTGGCCGCAGCATATTAGCCGGCTTTTTTGATTTTAAATTGATGTTCATGGCGACAACCTCCTAATTCCAACGTCTTTTCTGAATGCTCTGAACCGTCAGAAACAGCATAATTCCAATAAAGGAAAGATAGTAGACAACACCGGTAAGATCAAGAATACTATTCGTAAAATTGCTGAAGTGACTGGACATATTGAAAAGATTCAGTATTTTCTGGATGATGCCTTCGAACAGACTCTGTTTTACAAAATAAAGAACGGAAAGGACACCTTCACCGATGACACAAATCACAAGCGGAAGCAGGATGTTCTGTGTGGTATGATAAATCAGCAGACCTATAAGCAGAACAATGACAACAAGTGCAAAAAAGGAAGCACCTGCAGTTTCCGGGAAAAATCCGCTGATTCCATCCATCAGATAACATACCAGCAGAAAAGCGAAGGTTCCGACTGCGGCAAGAATCTGGCTTTCCGTAAGAGACGAGAAGAACAGTCCCACAGCCAGACAGGTACATCCAAGCAGAAAAAAACCAAGCAGTGCCACGTAAGTAGATGCAAAAGCAATGCTTCCGTACTGTGCCATGATCAGCGGATAGAAACACAGGATCACGACCGGAAGAAGAAAAGTGACGATCAGTGCCAGGTATTTTCCAAACACAATCTGCCATACCGTCACCGGTGCAGTGAGAAGCAGCTGGTCCGTCTTTTGTTTGCGTTCCTCTGCAAGCGTTCGCATGGCAAGGATCGGTGACACGATCAGAAACAGAAAGGTGATGGAAGAGAGCGTATAACTGAACAGTGGATAGCCATAATTCAAGTTATAGGCAGTAAAATAAATACCCGCCATCAGAAGCAGGAATGCACCGAACACCCATCCTATCATAGAATGAAAAAAACTTCGGATTTCTCTTTTACATATGCACAGCATTTTCGTTGTCTCCTTTCTCTGTATCCGATTCTGTCGTGTCGGTATCGGTATCGTCCGCATTTTCTGTAGGGGAAGATGGTGTACCGGTAATCACTTTTTTTGCTGCCTGATCATCGGCAGTCAGTTCGAGGAAGATATCTTCCAGTGACAGTCTCACAAGCTGCATGGCAAGGATCGGAAGATTCTTTTCTGCCAGCTGATAGAAAAGCAGTTCCCGGATATCGGAAGAAGGATCGGTTTTGATCTCTGCTTTTACACAATGTTCTTCTTCACAGTCGCTCATAAAGTGAAATTCTTTCACGGCTGTGATGCCTCGCAGAATTTCTTTCAGCTGCTCTTTGGAAGATTTCACCGTTACGATCAGACTATTTTGTCCCTGCATCAGTGAAGTAAGATTTTCCAGAGTGTCGCTGGCTACCAGTTTTCCGTGTGAAAGGATCAGGACGTAGTCGCAGACAGCACTGATTTCCGAAAGAATGTGGGAACTTAAGATAACCGTATGTTCTTTTCCGAGTTCTTTGATCAGATCACGGATCTCCAGGATCTGTTTTGGATCCAGACCAACCGTAGGCTCATCCAGGATCAGGATTTCCGGTGATCCGAGCAATGCCTGTGCAAGTCCTACTCTCTGACGGTAACCTTTGGAAAGATTTTTGATCAGACGGTTCTGTACGGCATCCAGTTTTGTGGTTGCACATACTCTGGTTATCTGATTTTTCCGTTCTGCTTTTGGGATTTTTTTCAGCTCAGCGGCAAATGCAAGATATTCTTTTACCGTCATATCAAAATAAAGCGGCGGCAGTTCCGGCAGATAACCGATGTTCTTTTTTGCGGCTTCTGCGTCTTCCAGAATGTCATGTCCGTTGATCGTAACACTTCCGTCGGTGGAAGCGAGATAACCGGTTATGATATTCATTGTGGTGGATTTGCCGGCACCGTTTGGACCTAAGAATCCATAAATACGGCCTTTTTCAATCGTGAAATTTAAATCGTCTACAGCGAGCGTGTCACCGTAGCGTTTGGTTAAGTGTCTGACTTCAATCAAAACAATATCCTCCTTAAATAAATAACATATGATCTTATAAATCAGGGCAAAAACGCCCTGATTTTCAATCTTTTCAATATTTTATAAGGATTGTGTGTTTGATATGAGATGAAATTGTGTTTTTTGTTTGAAAATTGTGTGAAATGCAGACAGATCCTAAAAAGAAGGGAAGTGCTGGTAAGGTTCTCCGGAAGGAACAGTGATGCCAAGATCTTCCAGTTCGATGGGGATTTTTTCTCCGTTTTTATCGACGGTACAATAATAGATGGACAGATCCTGATCCTGTGAAAAATTCACCTGTAAGGTATAGCAGATACTGTCAAGAATCTGACGATAAAGCTGATCCTTGCTGTAGATGGGAAATGCTTCCTTTTCAGCGGATGCAGTGCCGGTAAAAAGAGAGCAGGATCTGGCAAAACAGACTGTGAGGCTGTTCTCATTTTCTCCGGTGACAGATTCGGCAAGATCCAGATTCCATCCGGTCTGATCAGCCATTGCAGCGATCAGAGATTCCGGCGTGACAATATCTCCGCCGGCATAGGGATAAGCACGGAAACTTCCATTGCTTCCTATATAAATAGATGCAGAAACAACTTCGGATTCTGTGCTGGATTCTTTTTGGTGTTCCGGTTCCTGGATCGGCAAGCGGATCGTACCGGATACGGACTGTGATTCCGGCCTGCTGCTTTCAGTTTCTGTTATATAGCCTCCGATTTCTGTTTCCACTGCAGGAGCCTCCGTGATCAGAGGTTTCGGTTCCTTTCGTTTGCTGCATCCGCCGGAAACCAGCAGCAGGATGCCAAGAAGAGACAAAAATAAATGATATTTTTTCATATATAATCCTTTCCGATTTCAGTTGCATTCTTACGATTTTGGCAGGAAGTCCTTCGACCTGTGCCCGATATTACAGATACTGTTTTGTTTCATTCAGTATAGAAGAAAAGTGAAAAAAATGCAATAAAATGGAAAAAAGTTGCTTGCACCTTTTGGAAGGATGGTATAAGATACAGGAAAAGTGTGTTTATGAGGTGAGAAAATGGCAGATTCCAATATCACAAGGAATGCGATGGCAGCGGCGATGAAAGCTCTGATGAAAGAAAAAAAGCTTTCCAAGATCAGCATTTCCGATATATGCGGAGCATGCGGTATGAATCGCAACAGTTTTTATTATCATTTCAAAGACAAGTACGATCTGATCAACTGGATCTTTTATACAGAATTTGTGAGCAATATCCATCTGGAGGAATATAAAGATGCATTGCAGCTTCTGGAAGATATCTGCGATTATCTATATCAGGAAAGAGATTTTTACCGTGTGGCATTGAAGATGGAAGGACAGAATTCTTTCCAGGAATATTTTTCAGAAGTGATGGATCCATATCTGAAGTATCTTGCGGATCAGATCATGGGTGCCGGAAAAGAAGAAGCTTTTTTTCTGCGGTTTTTCGGAGATGCTTTTTTGATGGCGATTATCCGCTGGGTAATGGATGAGAATATTATGCAGCCCAGAGAATTTGTCCGACAGCTGGATGAGACAATTTCCCTGGGGGCGAAAAAGATTCTGGAAGTTAAACAGAAGAAAGCAGCCGATTCATCCGTTCTGTGATATGAATCGGGAGCGGATCACCTGAAATAATCTCATTGATCCGTGTGATATCAGAATAAAAATCAACAGCTAAAAACGGATATGCCTGCTTCATGCGGGTATCCACGGCAAATCTGGAAGCGACACTGCTGGTGTCGCTTTTTCTGTCTTCTGATAAAAAAAACAGAAATGGTGTGCCAAGAGAAGACAGAAGCCCCAGACTTTTCCGTGAAATGCATTCCTGGGCATTCTGTTCATTATACAGCTGATAAACGCCATAAAGTTTTTTGCGGGCACTTAATATCTGATGGATTTCAGATTCCATTAGAGCTTCCATTTTGAAGACAGGCATTACATTCTGCACATCTTTATAGTCATCCATATTGATGCAGAAAGAATCTGCATCCGGAAGAAACCATAAGAATGCACAGTCCTTCTGCTTTTGAAATACCTCCGGCAGAAACGTGTTCTCTGAAAAGGAGGCAGATGGAAGGAAAGCATAAGTGCAGACACCATATGTTTTCCAAAAATCAATAAAAGCATTGAGGTTTTCAGCTGTCCATTCGCTCTGTGAGAGATCCAGTATCTGGATCCAGGAAGTTAAGATGCCTTCATTATCCCTTTTTGCACGGATTTTTTTTGCACCGTCCGTCCAGCTGTTGTAACCGAGGTTCATACCGAAAGTAGTCAGATTTTCTGCCGATACATTTCTGACGAGATTCTGCATAACAGAAAAATAAGGACTGTCTTTATATCTGAGACGCTGCTGAAAAATGCCGAATATTTCTTTTTGCACCGATCCTCTGGCACATACTTTTCCGAGATCTGCCAGTTTGCGGAGCGTTCGTTTCGGATTACTTTCCATACCGCGAAAAGCTCTTGCAAGTTCCAGACGGATAACGGAGCGTGTTACGTCCTGTGTATTCAAAATATCACCTTCTTTTTTATTTATGAGAAAAAAACACAAACAAACCCTATAGTATTCTTAACTTCTTTCTACTATACTACTTCTTAGAAAGAAGAAAAATAGGCAAAGGAAGCGGCGATGTAAAAAAATTGTACACTTCCGTAAATGTGTCGAAAAATTATACATCATCTCAATAGTGACTAATGAAATATAAAAGCCGCAAAGCATATAATGTCACGTGAAAAGAGGAGCTGGCTTAGAAAATGTCGCAGAAGAGGCGGCAGCAGGAGGTAATAGATCATGGCAAAAAAAATCAGAAAAAATGTAAATACAAAAAAAGTTGTTTATAGAGGAATTGCAGTGGGAATGGCTGCTGTAATGGGTGGCGTGCCGGTAAGTGCAGCTGCCGCAGATGTATCAAAAGAAGAAACCGTTTATGTCAATGCGGATGCATCCGGAAATACGACAGACGTTACCGTATCAAACTGGTTGAAAAACAGCAATGGTGACAGTACGATAAAAGACAAATCCGATCTGCAGGATATCGAGAATGTAAAGGGCGATGAAACTTACACCGGAAGCGGTGACTCCATGAGCTGGCAGGCAGACGGTTCCGATATTTATTATCAGGGTAGTACAAGCAAAGAACTTCCGGTATCTGTAAAGCTTAAATATTTTCTGGATGGTGTAGAAACAGATCCAAATGATCTGGTCGGCAAGAGCGGAAAGCTGAAGATTCAGGTAAATTATGAAAACAAAGCAAAAACAACAACAAAAATCGACGGCAAGACAGAAAATATTTATAATCCATTTGTTATGGTGACCGGAATGATCCTTCCGGATGAACATTTTTCCAACATTGTGATCGACAATGGAAAAGTGGTATCCGATGGAAGCAGAAATATTGTGATCGGTGTGGCAATGCCAGGTTTAAAAGAAAGCCTGAACCTTTCCAAAGATCAGGAAAAAGATATCACACTTCCGGAGAGTCTGGAGATTACAGCGGATGTAACGGATTTCGAGATGGACTCCACCTTCACCGTAGCAATGACAGACATTTTAAAACAGCTGGATGTGGACAGCATCTCGGATACCGATGAGCTGACAGATGCCCTGGATGATCTCGAGGATGCTGCACTGAAACTGGTTGATGGTTCCAAAGAGCTGTCTGACGGTGCAGATACTCTGAATGAGAAATACGGAGAGTTTGATGACGGAATCCAGACCTTAAAGGATGGTATCGATCAGTTGAACGGCGGTGCAAAACAGCTGGACAGCGGAATCAACGCGTATACACAGGGTGCAGAACAGCTGAATCAGGGTATCCAGAAATATCTCGGAAGCAAGGGTGTTATGACCGGAAAAGTAACAGAATACAAAAATGGTGTAAACAGCATCGTATCCGGTGTACAGACCTATACAAAAGGAACCTCCACACTGGCAGACGGTGTGACTTCTTACATCGCAGGTGAAAAGAAACTGGCAGACGGTGCAAAAGCACTGAAACCGTTGACAACAGGTCTTTCACAGGTGAGCACAGCGATCGATCAGATGTATGCCGCAATGGACGGAGAAGGCAGTACACAGGAAGATCTCAAGGCGGCTTCTTCTGCTCTGGCAGCCGGAACGGCACAGCTTGAGAGTTCTCTTGAAAGTCTGTCCGGACTGGCATCACAGGTTAACGGACTTGCTCAGACAGGAAGTGAACTGATTACAGAGGGCAAAGAACTTTCAGGTGCAGTAGACAGCTCCATCAAAGCACCGGCAGCACAGCTGATGGCAGACGGACAGTCACTGGCAGCACAGCTTCAGACAATCCGCACTACCCTTACTACTTTACAGACACAGGCACAGACTGCGATCGCAACAGCAATGGGCACATCCGTTCAGAATGTCAATGCACAGATTGCAGACCGCAACAGCAAACTCGATGCAGCAAAATCCTCTGTGAATTCTGCAGTTGAAAGTGCAAACAGCCAGGTGGCAGCGGCAAATGGTCAGATTGACACGGCGAATGGTCAGATTGAGAGTGCAAGAGCCGCTCTTGATACAGCGATTGCAGCAGCACAGGCAGCCGGCAATACAGATCTGGTAAATTCTCTGACCGCTGCAAAATCAAATCTGCCGAGCGTATCCAAAGTGGATACCACCGTATCTGCAGATACTACTGGCGTGACAGCGGTAGATCAGGTAACGGCACCGGATGTCGAAATCAGTATGCCGGGTATCGACACGGCATCACTGACGGCAACACTTCAGAGTATGAAGACCAGCCTTGAGACCCTTCAGAGTGCAGCTGGACAGATGAGCACAAAACTGGATGGCATGCAGACAAAACTGGCAACACTTTCCGGTGTGAGCATTCCGGAAGCACCGATGACACAGCTGACAACCAGTGTCAAAGTACTGAATACAGGCATGCAGGGACTGGATGCTGCAATCGACACACTTGTCGGAAATGTAAAGACTCTGAAAACACAGACTGTATCTCTTCCGACCGCGGGAGCCGGAATCGCAAGTCTGCTGAGCGGATTCGATTCACTTGGCTCATACAACGATCAGCTTACATCCGGAGCAAAAGAACTGAAACAGAACGCACCGGTACTGAATGCAGGGGTCAAGACACTGCAGAAAGGAACCAAACAGCTGGCAAGCGGTGTATCTCAGCTTTCTACGCAGCTTTCAGCAGGAGCATCTACCCTGGTATCTAATAATGCAACTCTGACAGATGGTTCTGCAACCTTGCTTTCCGGCGTAGATGAGCTCTTCACAGGAGCCGGTACCCTTCAGACCGCAAGCGGACAGGTAGCAGATGGTATCAGCCAGCTGGCAGACGGAGCAAAAGAACTGGCAGAGGGAACTTCTGAATTCGAAGAAGAAGGCACCAAGAAACTCAAAGAAACCGTAGAAGATGATCTGCTCACGGTGATCGACCGTATCAAAGCACTCAGCTCTGACGAGTGTACATACGATACTTTCAGCGGAAAAGCATCCGGTGTGGACAGCAACGTCAAATTCATCATCGAAACCGATCCGATCGAGTAACTTACATTAAAACGGGGTGATGTTCGGCATACAGTATATGATTTGAAAAAACAGGCAGGTGTATCAGCTATATAAAGCTGATACACCTGCTTTTGATATACCTGTGCAGCAAAAGAATTCTCAAAAAAATGGTTTTGATATGCAAGAACAATGCAGGAAATAGCAGAAAATAATTGAAAAAACAGCACAAATAATAAAACAGAAACGCAATATTGGTGATAAGTTACAAAAAGACTTGAAATAGAATAAAAGGTATAGTATACTATAACTAGTTTTGAGGCGAAGAAGTCTTGGAATAAAATAAGAGTGGAACAGCATGAGATGTTTCACAGTGCAGTAACAGCAGTTACTACAGGGAGAAACAGACAGCGATACAGATGTCTGCCGTAAATATTTATGAAAGGAAAAGGTAAAAACGTATGAAATTCAAACAGGTTTTAGCAGGATTACTGGTAGGTACTATGGTTGTGACAAGTGCACCGGTATCCGGACTTGGAGCATTGAGTGCTCTTGCAGCTTCGGAAGAAGCAGAAACAAAGAATTATAATTATACAAAACTTACAGAGGGTCTGACAGCTTCAGCAGATTGTGCTAATGGAACAAATACAATGAATGCTGTATTAAATGGAAACTCAGACGACTACTGGCATTCAGCATGGGAAGGTGATAATCAGCCGGTTAAACAGGGCGGCGAAGTTATCATGAATTCGAACAACAATATCACCTTGACTTTGACTGAAGCATCAACTGTCAAAAAATTGGAATATGTTTCAAATGGTGCAGGCAATAATGGTACGATTACAAAATGCAATATTTATTATAAGACATCAGCCGAAAATGCAGAATTCAAGAAAGTACAGGAAGATCCATATACGTTGAGTTTTACAGAAAGTAAAGCAACGATAGAATTTACAGATGCAATAAGTGATGTGAAAGAAATTAAGATAGAAGTACTGAACACTGCAGGTGATCCGAACAATACATATATTTCCGGCAAAGAACTTTATGTATACAGGGATGACAGTACAAAAATAGACAGTGGCAATATTTTGGCAAAAGCAGAGTGCTCCTCCCAGGGCGATGCAGCATTGAAGAATCTTGTGGATAACAATGAAGCTACAGGATACCATTCAAGCTGGGGCGGAAACAGCGGAACAGTTGCAGCGGATGAGGGATTTACTACAGTAGTACGTCCTGGAACCACAATTACTCCGTCTGAACTGGTTTCCAGAAACAATCTGTATATCAACCTTGCAAGCTCCGAAACAATCGGAAAGATTACTTATCTGCCTCGTCAGGGATCAGGAAATGGTGTCGCAAACGGAAGAATTACCGCTGCCAATATTTATATCTCCAATTCAGATGTTGATGATGTTTCTGCGATCACAGACTGGAAGCAGGTGGCAACAGCAGATTGGGAGAATAATTCTGATGAAAAAAATGTGACATTCTCGCCGGAAACAGCAAAACATATCCGTATCGAAGTAAAACATTCAGCAGGCGATCAGACAGATGCTTTTATTAATGCCGCAGCGATTGGTATTTATAAAGCAGAAGAAGTTGTTGCAGAAGACAAAGTCATCAGTAAACCTGTACTTACAGCAGTCGCACCTGTAACAGGGGAGACACCTGCTAACGTAACTGCGACTGATCCGGAAGGATACACCGTTGCAACTGCATGGACAGATTCCGATGGCAACACAGTAGCAGAATTTGAAGACGGAAAAGATTATACCCTGACAGCTACTCTGACAGCAGAAAAAGGTTATAAATTCACAGACGAAAGCAAACCGGACACCATCAAAGTTGACGAAGAAGATCTTGAAGTGACCGCAGAAGTAAAGGACAGCGGAAAAACAATGACTCTGACCTGTACATTCAAGGGAGTTGAAACAGGTGGGGATTCCGTACTTTCAAAACCTGAGATTACGGTAACAGCACCTGTTAAAGACGCTGAACCGAAGGATGCACAGACAGATGCATGGGGATATGCTGCTACTTCAAAATGGACAAATAAAGATGGAAATTCTTTGACAAAATTTGAATCCGGACAGGATTATACTTTAAGAATCACTCTGAAAGCAGAAGAAGGAAATATATTTGATGAAACTAGTATTCCGGAGAAAATCCAGGTTGGAGAGAAAGAAGTTGCTGTAAATGCATCAGATGTAGTTATATCAGAGGAAGGAAAAACAATGATTCTGACTCTGGTTTTCAGTGTACCGGCAGAGACACCTGTAGAATCAGAAGCACGCAAAGCTCTGGCAGCAGCACTTGCAGATGCAGAAAAAGTAGAATCTGCTGATAAATATACCGAGGATTCTTACAAGACATTCAAAGAAGCCTGGGATGCAGCAAACGCTGTTACCGACGAGACAAAAGATGAGGATGTTCAGACAATCGCAGATACACTGGCAAATGCGATCAAAGCACTGAAAAAAGCTGAAACACCAGCACCACCAGTTACCGAAGATTCTGTGATCACAGCACCAAGGCTTTCTTATACAGCACCGGTAGCCGGAGAAACCGCAGTAGTACCAAGCTATGTTGCAATGGAAGACCAGTCTGCGAAACCGGCTACACTGGAAGTGAAAGATGACGTTCCGACAACGGTCGTTAAAGATGGCGGCGTATTGGCATTCCAGGGAAGACTGACTGCACCGAACAACGGAGCAAACAATGATAAATTTGATGTATCCGGCGATACACCGATGGTTCTTCGCACAAAAGTAAAACTGAACAATAAAACTGATGAAGTTGTAAATATCCTTGGTAAGATGGATTCTCAGTATGGTATCCAGGTAGACGGTGCAAATGACCGCGTGATCCTGTACTGCTGCGATGCACAAGATAAATGGCCGGAGGTACAGTATAAATATGATGCCGATACCTTCTGGGGAGAGTGGCATGATATCGCACTGGTATATACCGGAACAAATATGCAGCTTTATGTAGATGGAAAAGCTGGTGAAGCTACACCGGGAAGAGTAAATGCATCAGATGGATACCAGGTTGTATTTAAATCTTATGCATCCAGTATCTTTACAATCGGATACAATACTGAAAAGAGTACAAACCACGAGGCAGATGGAAACGGTGTTAAATACTCCACACTGGATCAGGTAGATGGTAAGATTGCAGATATCAAACTTTACAAAGGCACCGATTATTCAGAAGGTCTGACAAAATCTTATGATGAGATCAAGGCCGCTCTGGAAAAGGTGGCACCAGATGCTGATATTTCTGCAATTCCATACACAGCAGTGACAACATGGTCAGCAAACGGTACTGCTCTTGAAAAAGATGCCAAGTTTGCAGGAGAGACGGTATACACGGCAACAACCGTATACACGGCTCCTTCCGGATTCAAATTTACTGACATCAGCAAACCAAGCGTAGACGGTGCAACCGTTACGATTTCAGCAGACGGAAAAACCATGACTGTTACCAAGGAATTCCCGAGAACTGCAAAAATTGTTTGCTCCTGTGTAGTTGGCGAGATCACAGGTGTTGCAGATCAGACGATTGCTCTTGGCGTAGCAGACAGCAAGACAGTAACACTGAGTGCAAAAGCACAGGTAACCGGTGACTGCAAGGTAGAAGGACATGACGGAACTGTAAACTATACCTACACAGTAACAGACGCAGGTACAACAGGTGCAACTGTAGAAGACAATGCAGTGACAGTGACAGCAGCAGGTACAGCAAAAGTAAAAGTAACGGCAACTCTGGCATCTGATGCAACCAAGACAAGCACAAAAGAGATCACACTGACTGTTACAACAAACAAAGCATCCGCAGAAGATAAAGCAAAGCTGGCAGCAGAAATCGCTTCTGTAAAAGATTTAAAAGAAGCTGATTATACAAAAGAAAGCTATGCGGATTTGAAGAATGCTCTTGCAAAAGCAAATACACTGAAAGACAAGACAGATGTATCCAAGGCCGAAATTGAAGACGCAATCAAAGCAATCAGCGATGCGAAGAAAGGTCTGAAGACCAAAGTTGCTGCTAAGAAAGAAGAACTGAACAGTCTGCTGACAGCTGTTTATGATGATCTGATGGCAAATGGTAACAAATATACAGTAGCATCTTATAATAATGCAGTGACAGTATATAAAGCAGTGAAAGATGTTCCGGGCAAAGACGGAGTAACCGTAGCAGAACTTGAAAAGGCAATCAAAGATCTGAATGATGCAAAAGATGCTCTGGTACTTCAGGAAACAGCTGATCTGGAAAAAGCAAAAGAAAACGCAGCCAACACACTGAAAGACGCAGCGGCGATTGCAGATGCAGGACAGAAGGATTATGAAGCAGCAAGCTGGAAAGTATTTGATGCAGCTTACAAGGCATTGAAAAATGCTCCTGCAGATGCAGACAAAGCAACCCTGGAAAGTCTGACACTGGCTCTTAGAAATGCACAGGCGGCTCTGAAAAAAGCAGAGACTCCGGCACCGGAAGTTACTCTGGACGCACCGAAGGTAAAAGCAGCAAAAGCAAAAGTTACCAAGACAGGTGTGGTTGTAAACGTAACGGTAGAAGCAGTGAAAGACGCAGCATCTTACGATGTATACCGTGTAGTGAAAGGCAAAGCAACCAAGGTTGGTACAACCGCAGCCGGAAAGACTACCGTGAAAGATAAGAAAGCAGTAAAAGGTGCTTCTTACTACGCAGTAGCAGTTTCCAAAGACGGCAAGGCTGTAAGCAAAGCCGGTGCAGCTGTAGCAGTGAAACTTGCAAAAGCTCCGAAGATCCAGAAAGCAACAGCAGGATCTAAGAACGCAAAACTGAGCTGGAAGAAAGTAAAAGGTGCAAAAGTTGTTGTATATCGTTCTACCAAGAAGAACAGCGGTTACAAAAAAGTAGCTACTACCAGAAAGAACGCAACTTCTGTTACAAACAAGAAGGGTCTGAAGGCAGGTAAGACTTATTACTACAAGATTGCAACGATCAAAGGAAAACTGATCAGTGCAATGAGCAAAGCAAAAAGAGTTAAAATTAAAAAATAAGATTTTCAAAGCATGGAAAACTTATAATTAAATGAAAGAAGAGGGGCGGTACTTCGGTATCGTTCCTTTTTCTTTACCATTTTGGTATCTTAAAAAGACAGCACAGGAATGCTTCTGTATGTTTGATTTTGGAATCTTTGGAATTATTGTATCATGCAGAAAAAACGTGAAAATTCCAAAAAATAAAAAAGTTTAAAAAAATTAAAAAAAGGTGTTGACATTTCCTGAAACATGGTATATTATTAAGGAGTCTTGAAGCAAGACAAAAAACAAAAGATAAGGTTCCATGGTCAAGCGGTTAAGACGTCGCCCTCTCACGGCGAAAACAGGGGTTCGATTCCCCTTGGAACTGCTAAGAAGGCTGTTTTGTTAGAAAACAAAGCAGCTTTTTTCTTTGCCCCATAAGAGAACATTTGTTTTGGGGTGTGATAAGAACAAGCATGTTTTTGAGCAAGGAGGAAAATATGGCAAAAAAAAGCACCTATGATGCCAGCAGTATTTCGGTACTGGAAGGTCTGGAGGCTGTCAGGAAGCGTCCTGGGATGTATATTGGCAGCGTTTCCAGAAAGGGTTTGAATCATTTAATATATGAAATCGTAGATAACTCGGTGGATGAACATCTGGCTGGTTTCTGTGACCGCATTGAAGTGACACTGGAAAAAGACGGCTCTGCAACCATCAAAGACAATGGACGTGGTATTCCGGTGGGCATGCACGAAAAAGGCATGTCGGCAGAACGTCTCGTTTTCACGACGCTGCATGCAGGCGGTAAGTTTGATAATTCGGTCTATAAGACAAGCGGCGGTCTGCATGGTGTCGGATCTTCCGTTGTAAATGCCTTGTCCGAATGGCTGGAAATAAAAGTAAGCCGTGAAGGTTGCGTGCACTATGACCGTTACGAGAGAGGGATTCCGACGGTCGAACTGGAAAACGGTTTGCTCCCGGTTATTGCAAAGACCAGAGAAACAGGAACCTGGATTCGTTTTCTTCCAGATGCGGAGATTTTTGAAAAGACTCGTTTTTCGGCAGCAGAAGTAAAGAGCAGGCTGCACGAAACTGCTTATCTGAATCCAAATCTTACGATCGTATTCAAGGATCTGCGGGATGAGGAGAAAGAGACGGTCACGTTTCATGAGCCGGACGGTATCGTCGGCTATATCCGGGATTTAAATAAGAAAAAGGAAACGATCCACGAGCCGGTTTATCTGTGTGGAGAGGCGGATGGCATTCATGTAGAATGTGCGTTTCAGTATGTCAATGAATTCCATGAAAACGTACTTGGTTTCTGCAATAATATTTACAATGCAGAAGGCGGCACGCACCTGACCGGTTTCAAAACCGTGTTTACCACGGTGATGAACACTTACGCAAGAGAGCTTGGGATTTTAAAAGAAAAGGATGCCAACTTTACCGGAGCAGATATCCGAAACGGTATGACGGCGGTTGTTTCTATAAAACATCCGGCTCCGCGATTTGAAGGTCAGACAAAGACCAAGCTGGATAACCAGGATGCCTCAAAAGCAACGGCGAAGGTGGTAGGAGATGAGGTGGTCCGCTATTTTGACCGAAATCTGGAAGTATTAAAGAGCGTGCTCTCCTGTGCGGAAAAAGCAGCTAAGATCCGCAAAACAGAAGAAAAAGCAAAAACAAACATGCTTACAAAGCAGAAATATTCTTTTGATTCCAACGGAAAGCTGGCAAACTGTGAAAGCCGCGATGCTTCAAAATGCGAAATTTTTATCGTGGAGGGAGATTCTGCGGGGGGATCTGCAAAAACGGCAAGAAACCGTAATTTCCAGGCGATCCTGCCGATTCGCGGTAAGATTTTGAATGTCGAAAAAGCAAGTATTGATAAGGTTCTTGCTAATGCCGAGATCAAAACAATGATCAATGCATTTGGCTGTGGATTCTCAGAAGGATACGGTAATGATTTTGATATCACAAAACTCCGTTACGATAAGATCGTGATCATGGCAGATGCCGACGTGGACGGTGCTCATATCTCAACCCTGCTTCTGACGCTGTTTTATCGTTTTATGCCGGATCTGATCTATGAAGGACATGTATATATTGCAATGCCGCCGCTTTACAAAGCGATGCCTTCAAGAGGAGAAGAAGAGTATCTGTACGATGATAAAGCACTGGAGCGTTACCGCAAAACACATAAAGGCAATTTCACGCTGCAGCGTTACAAAGGTCTTGGCGAGATGGATGCCGAGCAGCTCTGGGAGACCACACTGAATCCAGAAACACGTATTCTGAAAAGGGTGGAGATCGAAGATGCACGTATGGCTTCGGATGTGACGGAAATGCTGATGGGAAGCGATGTTCCACCAAGAAAGGCATTTATTTATGAACATGCCCAGGATGCAGAACTGGATATATAGAACGAAACAGAATATAGAATCGCTTCGAACAGACGAAGCATCTGATGGCAGAATCACAAGAACAGGATTGAAATAAGGAGAAAGTTACGACATGGATAGAGAACAGGAACAGATCATCCGGACAGAGTATTCGGAGCTGATGCAAAAATCATATATTGATTATGCGATGAGTGTTATTGTCTCAAGGGCACTGCCGGATGCGCGTGACGGACTGAAACCGGTACAGAGACGAACACTTTATGATATGTATGAACTGGGCATTCGCTATGACCGCCCTTATCGTAAATGTGCCCGTATTGTCGGAGATACGATGGGTAAATATCATCCGCATGGCGACAGCTCGATCTATGAGTCTCTGGTTGTGATGGCACAGGACTTTAAAAAAGGACTGCCTTTGGTGGACGGTCACGGAAATTTTGGCTCGATCGAGGGTGACGGTGCAGCGGCGATGCGATATACAGAGGCACGCCTGCAGAAAGTGACTCAGGATGCATTTCTCTCGGATCTGGACAAAGATGTGGTGGATTTTGGACCAAACTTTGATGAAACAGAAAAAGAACCTCAGGTTCTTCCGGTGCGGCTTCCGAATCTTCTCGTAAATGGATCAGAAGGAATCGCCGTTGGTATGGTGACCAGCACACCGCCGCACAATTTGGGCGAGGTGATCGATGCCGTCAAGGCAACGATTTTAAATCATAAGATCACGACGGAAGAACTGATGCAGTATATTCAGGGTCCGGATTTTCCGACCGGCGGCATTGTCATCAACAAAGACGATCTGCTTTCCGTTTACGAGACAGGGACAGGCAAGATCCGCCTGCGTGGACGTGTGGAAATCGAAAAGCTCAAAGGCGGAAAAGAACGCATTGTGATCACAGAGATCCCATATACCATGATGGGGGCAAATATCGGCAAATTTTTAAATGATATCGCAGGGCTGGTAGAGAACAAAACCACCACAGATATCGTCGATATCTCCAATCAGTCCTCGAAAGACGGTATAAGGATCGTTCTGGAGCTCAGGAAAAATGCAGATACGCAGAATATCATCAATATGCTTTACAAAAAGACCAGACTGGAGGACACGTTCGGTGTCAATATGCTTGCCGTGGCAAACGGAAAGCCGGAAACGCTGGGATTAAAAGCGATCATCGAACATCACATTGATTTTCAGTTTGAACTGGCAACCAGAAAATATAAAAATCTTCTTGGTAAAGAAAAAGCAAAACAGGAGATCCAGGAAGGACTGATCAAAGCCTGCGATGTGATCGACCTGATCATTGAGATCCTGCGTGGCAGCAAAAACCGCGAGCAGGTCAAAAAATGTCTGGTGGAAGGCATAACAGAAGGAATCCGTTTCCGTACCAAAGCATCTGAAAAAGCTGCGGCAAAACTGCATTTTACGGAGAATCAGGCAAATGCCATTCTGGATATGCGTCTTTACAAACTGATTGGGCTGGAAATCGAGGCACTGGAGGCGGAGCATGCCCAGACCCTGAAAAACATTGCTGCTTACGAAGATATTCTGACAAACTACCGTTCTATGGCAAAAGTGATCATGAAAGATCTGGATCGTCTGAAAAAGGAATATGCTTCTGAACGAAAAACTTCCATTGAGAATGCAAAAGCAGCTGTTTTTGAAGAGAAGAAGATGGAGGAAGCGGAAGTGGTGATTCTGATCGATCGCTTTGGCTATACAAGAAGCGTGGATCTTTCGGTATATGAACGGAACAAAGAATCAGCAGATGCGGAAAACCGCTTTGTGGTGCATTGCCTGAATACCGACAAGCTCTGTATTTTTACGGATACCGGACGTTTGCATCTTCTGAAAGTGGCAGATCTTCCTTATGGACGTTTCCGTGACAAAGGTACACCGCTTGACAATCTCTGCAATTATTCCAGCACGGAAGAAGAAATTCTTCGCATCGAAGGCCTGAATGCGGTCAAGAGCACAAATCTGTTGTTTGCAACGCAGCAGGGCATGATCAAAAAGGTAGAGGGGACGGAATTTGATGTCTCCAAACGGACGATCGCATCCACAAAACTTACGGATGGCGATAAACTGATTGCAGTTTTACTGATCGGTGAGGAAGAACAGATTGTCCTGCAAAGCACAGATGGCTATTTCCTGCGTTTTATGCTGGAAGAAGTTCCGGTCAAAAAGAAGGCGGCAATCGGTGTCCGCGGTATGAAAATGAATGCGAAAGATCAGCTTTTGCAGGTACATCTGCTTACACCGAACGGAGATGACATCGCTATATACAAAGACAAAGAAGTACATTTAAATCGCCTGCGGATCAGCAAACGAGATGCAAAAGCAGTCAAAACGAGGGTTTCCTGATAAAAAAAACAGGCAAAAAGTGCAAAAAGTCAAGCGGATATTCGCAATCCGCTTTGCTACTTGCTCATAACCAAATAACTGCTCCGCAGTTTATCAGAAGGAGCTTGCACTCCTCCTGATACAAGCAAGTCCCCACCCACTGCTTATTGCTTTTCGCAATTGAAGCAGGGGACTTACTTGATTTGGTTAAATAATAAGAAATTTTCAACAAAGTCTTGCATTTTAACAGCAGTAGTGTTATAATTGGAGCGATGATAGAAGATTACCAGAGTGTGAGTGGGCAATTCGCCCACTCATTCTTGTTGTATAAGAAAGGGTGAAGCGAATGACAAGAAGAGAGACTTATGAAGCAAAGACAGAAGAACTGCTGCAGCCGCTTGTGGATGCACACGGGTTCGAGCTTGTCGATGTAGAATACGTAAAAGAGGCCGGTAACTGGTATCTGCGTGCCTATATTGACAAACCGGGCGGGATTGCAGTAGATGACTGCGAAGTAATCAGCAGAGCGTTGAGTGACAAACTGGATGAAGAAGACTACATCGAAGATTCCTACATTCTGGAAGTGAGTTCCCCGGGACTTGGACGTCCGCTGAAAAAGGACAAAGATTTCCAAAGAAGCATCGGAAAAGAGATCGAAGTCCGCACTTTCCGTGCCATCGACAAACAGAAAGAATTCACAGGTATCTTAAAAGAATTCAACAAAGACAGCTTCACCATAGTGATAGAAGACAACGAAATGACGTTCCAGCGTTCTGAGACAGCACTGGTAAGACTGGCGTTTGATTTTTAAACATAATAGGAGGATAAAAGAAAATGAATAGCGAGTTGTTGGAAGCATTAAATGTACTGGAGAAAGAAAAAAACATCAGCAAGGATACCCTTCTGGAAGCAATCGAACAGTCCCTGCTTCAGGCATGTAAAAACCACTTTGGAAAAGCAGACAATGTAAAGGTATTTATTGATCCGGTAACCTGTGAGTTCAACGTGCACGCAGAAAAGACGGTTGTAGAGAAAGTAGAAGATCCGATCATGGAGATCAGCCTGGAAAACGCAAAACAGCTGAACTCCAAATATGAGCTTGGTGATATCGTAAACGTAGAGATCAAATCCAAAGAATTCGGACGTATCGCTACCATGAATGCCAAGAACGTGATCCTTCAGAAAATCCGTGAAGAGGAAAGAAAAGTACTTTTTGAGGAATATTATCAGAAAGAAAAGGATATCATTACCGGTATTGTTCAGCGTTATGTCGGCAGAAATGTCAGCGTAAACCTTGGTAAAGTAGATACCGTCCTGATGGAAAATGAAATGGTAAAAGGTGAAGTATTCCGCCCGACCGAGCGTATCAAGCTTTACGTTCTGGAAGTAAAAGACACACCGAAGGGACCGAAAGTTGTTGTATCACGTACCCATCCGGAGCTGGTAAAACGTCTGTTTGAGTCCGAAGTAACCGAAGTAAAAGATGGTACTGTAGAGATCAAGAGTATTGCAAGAGAAGCCGGAAGCAGAACAAAGATGGCAGTCTGGTCCAACAATCCGGATGTAGATCCGGTCGGAGCATGTGTCGGCATGAACGGTGTGCGTGTCAATACGATCGTAGAAGAGCTGCGAGGAGAAAAGATCGATATCATCAACTGGGATGAAAACCCGGCAATCCTGATCGAGAATGCATTAAGTCCGGCAAAAGTAATCTCTGTTATCGCAGATGACGATGAGAAGACCGCAAAAGTGATCGTTCCGGATTATCAGCTGTCTCTGGCAATCGGAAAAGAAGGACAGAATGCAAGACTGGCAGCAAAACTGACCGGATTCAAGATCGATATCAAGAGTGAGACACAGGTAAGAGAATCCGGTGAGCTGGATGAATATCTGATGCAGGGCGATTACGAAGAAGACGCTGATACAGAAGCAGCAGATGAGGGTACTTTTGATTATGAAGAAGCATACGAAGAAACTTCTGACAAAGAAACGGAAGATATGCTGAATGAAGAAGGCGATCAGGAGTAAAACATGAGTCAGGTTAAAAAAATCCCCATGCGGAAATGCGTGGGATGTCAGGAAATGAAAAGCAAACGGGAGATGATCCGCATCCTGAAAACAGAAAGCGAAGGGATCATCCTGGATGCGACAGGAAAGAAAAACGGCAGAGGTGCATATATTTGCAGATCCGGGGAATGCCTTGAAAAAGCGATCAGAAATCACGGGATCGAGCGTTCACTGAAAACCGGCATCTTGCCGGAGATATATGACAGCCTGAAGAAGGAGATTGAAAAGATTGAGTCAGAATAGAGTGCTCTCTATGATCGGTCTTGCACAGAAAGCCGGAAAAACGGCCAGCGGAGAATTTTCTACGGAAAAAGCGGTCAAAACGGGTTGTGCAGCACTGGTTATCGTATCCACGGAATCTTCGGACAATACAAAGAAGAAGTTCCGGAATATGTGCGAATATTATAAGGTGCCGTTCTATCTTTATGGTACAAAAGCTGAATTAGGTGCAGCTATGGGTAAAGAATTTCGGGCATCACTTGCGATCACAGATACAGGACTTGCAAATGCCGTCCGGAAATATTTACCGGTGGAAAATGATGGAGGTAGATGTGATGGCGAGAATCAGGATACATGAACTGGCCAAAAAACTTGGCAAAGAAAATAAAGAAATTTTGAACTATTTGACAGAAAAGGGCATTCAGGTAAAAAGCCCTATGAATTCATTAGAAGAGGAACAGGTGGCTATGGTAGAAGATAAATTCGGAAAGAAAGAGACGAAGCCGGAAGGAAAGGCAGAAGCAGCAGAAGAAAAGAAAGCACCTGCTAAAAAGAAAAATATTACACAGGTATTTCATCCGCAGAACAGCCGTACAGGTATCGGACGCGGCACAAGAGGATCACAAAATCGAACAGAAGGACAGCAGGGACGCAGAAACGACGGCCAGAATAATCGACAGGATGGTCAGACACAGAATCGTGACGGTCAGAACCGTACAGGTCAGCAGGGAGGACCAAGAAGAGACGGCCAGAATGGAGGCGGACGTTTCCGTGACGGCAATAATGACTCCAGAAATCAGGG